>Ga0315279_10002138_pt1 | contig 30522 bp, 29 predicted proteins | sample YL17G06_20_MG_FD_203694 | JGI IMG/M metagenome (GOLD analysis project Ga0315279, IMG submission 203694) | Sediment microbial communities from Yellowstone Lake, YNP, Wyoming, USA - YL17G06_20 | ecosystem: Environmental > Aquatic > Freshwater > Lake > Sediment | place: USA: Wyoming | collected...
CGAAATCGGCGATCGTGCCGAGCAGTAGGCTGTTGTCGGCCACCTGGTTATAAGGCGGCATCAGGAAGGTGAAATCGCCGAAAGCCAGGGCGGTCCCATCCGCGCTCAGGGCCGCGGCGGCCAGTGCTTGCCCCGATCCCGCCAAAGGGCTTTCGCTCGAGTCGGTTAGTGAAGAGAATGTACTTTCGTCACCTGTAACGAGCGCCTTGCCGTTTTCGGCGCTGACCGAATGTGCGCCATACAGGGCAATCTGGCTCAAGCCTTGCGTCAGAGCGTCCTCGCCAAACTTGGTAAACAGAACGTTGCGGAAGTTGCCCTCATTCTTCACCAGGTTGTATAGATAGTCACCGGCAAAAGTGATGCCAAACGGTTCCAGGAGCGTATTGGCTGCGTTCACGTCTGGAACCATCAGGATATTCCCGCTGATGTAATCGGAATCGTATGTGCCATGCGTCGGATCGGTAAAAACGATCAGGCGGCCGCCGCGCTGGGCAAACTGCCTTACCTGGTTCGCCTCATCAAGGCTGAAGGCGTTGGTGGGTGAGATGACGATGTACGCGCTGGCGTATTTGAGCCGGCTATCCAGGTATGGGTCGCCGTTGTCGAATTCGACCCGCGCCCCGCGCACCATCAGGGCTGAGACGAGCGCCTGTATCTCGCTCGGATCATACAGGTTGCTGTGATTGTAATCCAACACGACCACTTGACCTGCAGGGTTCACAGTCGTTTCAGGGACCGCCGTGGAGATGGGCGGCTGAGGGATGCTTGCACCGGCGTAATCCGGCGACTGGATTTTCGGATGGCTGGGAGTGCCTTGATAGAACCACAGTCCGCGCGCCAGGAAGGGCAGGATGAGAACCGCCAGGGAGATCCAGATTTGATAGCGTTTGAGTGTTTTCATGGCGGCCTCCGCTATTTTTCCACCGGTAGCGGCGGGATATAAAGCAAGTACAACCCCGGCTCTTTTGGATAAGGCATGGTAATGCCCTCAGGAGATTGGTAGAAGAACGCGCTGGACGAGCTTTGAACGCCCGCCAGGTCGTACAAATCGGCCACTTGATAGTGGCTGACGCGCGCCAGGTCGGCTGCTTTGGCAACCGCCTCAGAATCCGCTCCCAGCGCGTCGATCAGACCCATACGCAGGGCCTCGCTCCCGGGCCAGATCTGGCCTCGCAGGATGATTTCAGGCCCAACCTTGAGCCGGTCACCGCGCCCCAGGCGGACAGCCTGGTAGAAGCCTTGCTTGATCATCTCCATTTCGCGCAAATACGTATCGCGCGGCGAACCCCACAACTTATACGGCCCGGTGGAAGCGATGTCTTCGAAAATCATCGGGGAAGGAGGCAGATAGCCAATGACACCGATGTTGCCAACTTCAGAGGTTGGTTTGGCAAAGATGTAGTCGCTGCCGACCGAGAGGTAATAAGCCCCGCTGGCAGCCATGCTTCCCACGGAGGTGACCACTGGTTTGGTTTGGCGCAAGCGCAGCAGCTCCAGGTAGACGGCTTCGGTGTCCGCGACGGTACCGCCCGGGCTGTCCATAATCAATACGACAGCGCGGATTTCGGGGCGCTCGCGGGCGTAGTTGATCTGTGCGATCATATCCTGGGCGCTGTAAGAGTAGATGGCATCGTTCAGGTAGATCAACCCGATGACCGGCCTGGGGACAGCCGCGGCAATCAACATACCGATAACCAAGGGGAGCGCAATCCACAAAAGGATGTGGCGGACTCGCTCCCAGGTGATTTCCTGGTTCCCAAGCTTCATACCAGCCTCCTTCACGTCAGAATATGGGCGTACATTGCTTCCAGCATACTGGAATAGAATGGATTTGTCAATCGCCCTTTGTTTTTTCGTTTTGCCCAGCCGTTGACATCTCCATACCCTACAGTTATAATATACTGCTCTGCCCCGGCAGCAGTTCGCTGGGGCTGTTGCTTGTATCCCGGCTTCCCCGCAGCGCGGCGAAAACCAGTAAAAAGGCAAGCGCGGCGTGTGCGGCGAAGCGAAGACCAGGAGTGAAAGAAAAATGAAATATGCGATTGTCGAAAGCGGCGGCAAGCAATACCGGGCCGTCGAAGGCGAGGCCATCGAGGTGGACCGCCTGCCCGTCCCAGCCGGGGAGGATGTCAAGTTAGAAAAAGTGCTCCTGCTGGTGGACGGGGAGAACATCACCGTCGGGACGCCCACAGTCAAAGATATGAATGTCTTTGTAAAGGTCGCCGAGCACTTCAAGGGGCCGAAGGTTGTCATCTTCAAGTACAGTCCAAAGAAGCGCATCCGTGTGAAGACCGGCCACCGGCAGAATTACACTCGCCTGCAGGTTGAGCAGATCGGCTCTGTCAAAGTAGCAAAGGTCGAAGAGCCGGCTGAGATCACGCAGCCCGTGCTGGCCGAGGAGCCAGTAGTAACAGTCGAAGCGCCTGCGAAGGAAAAAGCCGCCAAGACCCCAGCTGCCAGGAAAGAAAAGGCACCCGCGGAAACAAAAGCGACCAAGCCTGCCAAGACCAGAAAGGCGACTGCGGAGAAGAAGGCAACCAAGGCCGCTAAGAGCAGCAAGATACCTGCGGAGAAGCAGGCAACCAAGCCCGGCAAGACTAGCAAGGCAACTGCGGAGAAGAATGCAACCAAGGCCGCTAAGAGCAGCAAGGTACCTGCGGAGAAGCAGGCAACCAAGCCCGGCAAGACCAGCAAGGCGGCTGCGGAGAAAAAGGCGACCAAGACGACCAAGACTCCGGCAGCGAAGAAGGCGACAAAGACAACCAAAACCACCACAGCTTCCAAAACCAGGAAGACTGAAAAGAAGTAAAGGTAAAGCGAGGATATTATGGCTCATAAAAAAGGTGGCGGCTCCAGCCGCAACGGTCGTGACAGCAACGCCCAACGTCTGGGCGTGAAGAAATATGCCGGTGAGGCCGTTCTCTCCGGCAACATCCTCGTGCGCCAGCGCGGCACGCGCCTCAAGCCGGGCCTCAACGTTGACGTGGGTAAGGATGACACCCTGTTCGCCACGATTGACGGCGTGGTCACGATTGACGTCGTCCACGGACGCAAGCGCGTCAACGTCATGCCGGTCGAAGCCAAGTAACTGGCGAAAGGAAACGAGAATGAAACAAGGTATCCATCCGACTTACTATCCGGATGCCAAAGTGACCTGTGCCTCCTGTGGCACCACCTGGACGACCGGTTCGACCAAAAAAGAGATCCGCGTTGAAATCTGCTCGAATTGTCACCCCTTCTTCAGCGGTGAATCGCAGCGCATCGTGGACATAGAGGGCCAGGTGGACCGCTTCTATAAGAAACTGGAAGTCCGCAAGGCATACGTGGCAGAGCAACAGGCTCGTCAAGAAACGCGCCTCTCCCCCAAGCGTGTCATTGCCGAGTTGGAGTTAGGCACGCGCGCCACCGAGGCACTATCCAAAGCGGGGATCACCCAGGTGGGCCAGTTCCTGGATAAACTGGCCGAGGGCGAGGAAGTCATCCTGGCGATAAATGGCTTTGGGCGTAAATCTTTGATTGACATGAAGAAGAAGCTGCGCGCCCTGGGCTATAAGCTCCCTGAGGCAGCGGAAACTTCTGCCGCCTAAGGCTTGCCTCCCGGTGAATATCAGGTAAACTTAGCAGGCAGATGCCCAAGCATCTGCCTGTTTTGTTATCTCCCTCAACCCTCACCCCCCTCTCCCTATGGGAGAGGGGAGGGGGGTGAGAGTAACAAGCGAGGTCCTATGTCGCCCCACATTAACGGATCGGTCGAAGTCGTCACAGGTTCGATGTTCAGCGGCAAGACGGATGAACTGATACGCCGCCTGCGCCGCGCTACCATCGCGCGTCAAAAGGTGCAGGTTTTCAAACCGGCTGTGGACGTGCGCTACGCCGTCGAAAAAGTCACCTCCCATGCCGGTACGGACTTCGACGCCATCCCAATCGAGCACGCTGCGGATGTATACGATCGGTTGGAGAAGGATACGACGGTAGTCGCCATTGATGAGGCCCAGTTCTTCGACGATGAGATCATGGTTGCGCAGTCAGCAACCATCATCGCTGTCGTAGATGAATTGGCCAGGCGCGGAATCCGCGTCATTGTTGCTGGCCTGGACACCGACTTCCGCGGCGAACCCTTTGGCCCCATGCCGGTGCTGATGGCCAAAGCCGAGCGCGTGGACAAGTTGCAAGCCATCTGCATGGTGTGCGGCGAACCAGCCAGCCGCACGCAGCGACTGGTCAACGGGAAGCCAGCCCGCTACGACGATCCGGTGGTGATCGTCGGCGCGGCGGAGATGTACGAAGCCAGATGCCGTGCGCATCACGAGGTACCCCATTAGCAGGACTACAGACATGCTGGACTACAAAGAATATCTCGCCGAAATCCTCATTGACGAACAAACCCTTCAAAAGCGCGTCACCGAGTTGGGCGCGCAGATCAGCCGCGATTACGCAGGCCAGGATCTGCTCCTGATCTGCATCCTGCGCGGCGGCATGATTTTTTTGGTTGATTTGATGCGCCAGATCACTGTTCCTCACCAGATTGACTTCATGGCGATATCCTCTTACGGCTCTGGGGCGCGCCAGTCGGAAGGCGATGTGCGCTTGACCCTCGACCTGCAGACCAATATCCACAGCAAAAACGTGTTGCTTGTAGAAGACATCATTGACAGCGGCCATACCCTTTCCTACGTACTCGAGTTCCTGACGACGCGCCAGCCAAAGTCTCTGCGCGTTTGCACCCTGCTCGACAAGAAAGAACGCCGGGAGGTTGATGTACCCATCCATTACTGCGGCTTTGTCATCCCCAATAAATTCGTCTTCGGTTACGGCCTGGACCTCGACGAATACTACCGCAACCTGCCCTTCGTCGGCGTCGTTGACACAAACAAATACCGGCCGCAAGCCTGATTACGCCCCCCGCTTCTCGCTTCAAGGTCCACGCTCATGCCCTCCAACGGCGAAGCAAAACCCCCTTCCCCCTACGCAGGACGCTGGGTGGCTCGCTTGCATGGACAGGTCATCGCCCAGGGCGGGACGCCCGAACAAGCCCGCCGCGCCGCCCAGGGTTCCCGCTACAAAGAGTCGCCCGAAATCGTTTTCATGCCGACTACCAACCCCTTGAATTTTCCTCCCTTGCTCGACTCCGTCCGCGCTGCTCTGCCGGACGATAAAGCCGTGTACCTGGTCGGCGGTGCGGTGCGGGACCTGCTGCTTGCCCGCGCCACCCACCGAGTAGGTACTGCGCATGACCTAGACTTTTCCATGAGCGGGGAGGCCATTAAAACGGCCCGGCGCGTTTCCGATGCCCTAATGGCGGACTTCTACCCCCTCGACCCTGAACGCGATACCGGCCGTGTCATCGTCACAGCCACTGACGGCACGCGCACAGTGATGGACTTCGCCGCCTTTCGCGGCCCCGACCTGGAAGCCGACTTGCTAGGCCGCGACTTCACATTGAACGCCATGGCCGTGGACGTGCGCACCCAGGCGCTCTACGACCCGCTCGGCGGCGTGCTGGATTTGCGCGAGAAACGCCTGCGCCAGTGCTCGCCTTCCGCCTTTACCGATGATCCGGTGCGCATCTTGCGCGCCGTCCGCCTTGCGGCCGCATTTGGTTTTCACATCCAGCCCGAAACCCGACAGGCCATGAAGAAGGCGGTGAAGTTATTGCCGAACGTCTCCGCTGAACGCCAGCGGGATGAACTCTTCCGCATCCTCGAAGGGCCGCAGCCAGCCACCTCACTGCGGGCGCTGGATATGCTGGGGGCATTGGCGCCTGTCTTGCCCGAGTTGACCTCGCTGAAAGGGGTCGCGCAACCCTCGCCGCACGTCAGTGATGTATGGACGCACACCCTGAGTACCTTGACTTACCTCGAAATGATCCTGGCCGTGCTGGCGCCTGATTACAACCCGGATACAGCCTCCGACCTATTCAATGGCCTGATGGTGATGCGCATCGGTCGCTATCGCCATCAGATAGGGGAGCATTTCAACACCCTGCTCAATGTCAACCGCTCGCTGCGCGGACTGCTTTTCCTTGCCGCGCTGTATCATGATGTTGCCAAGCCGCTGACGAAGGCTGCGGATGAAGACGGTCGTCTGCGCTTCTGGGGCCACGACCAGGAAAGCGCAGAGATGGCAGCCGCGCGCGGGCGCGCCCTCCAGCTTTCCAGCGACGAGATTGACCGCCTGAAAACCATCGTCCGCAATCACATGCGCATCCTTCACCACACCAACTGGCTAGTCAAAGAGCCAAAAAGCCCCTCGCGCCGCGCCATCTACCGCTTTTTCCGTGATACCGGCGAAGCGGGCGTGGAGGTATGCCTGTTGGCGCTGGCCGACCTGCGCGCCACCTACGAGCATACCCTGCCCCAAAATATGTGGGGCGCCGGACTGGATGTGGTGCGACTTTTCTTGGAAAACTGGTGGGAGAAGCGTGCAGAGAGTATCGCCCCACCGCCGTTGTTGAATGGCAATGACTTGATGCAGGAATTGGACCTCCAACCTGGACCGCTGATCGGACAGCTCCTGGGGACCATCCGCGAGGCACAAGCGCTGGGGGAGGTATCCACGCGGGAGCAGGCGTTCGCGTTGGCGCGAGCGCATTTATCGAAGGAGCCTCCATGAACATTGTCTTCTTCGACCTCGAAACACAAAAACTATTCGAAGACGTGGGTGGGCGCAACAACATCGCCCTTATGCGCCTGGCCTGCGGCGTGACCTTTTCCACGCAGCGCGGCGATTTCGCCGTTTACTGGGAAAGCGATGCACCAGCCCTGATCGCCGAACTCAAGTCCGCTGACCGCATCATCGGCTTCAATCTCAAAGGTTTTGACTACGAGGTGCTGAAACCCTACGCTCCCAACGAACGTTTGGCTTACCTTCCAACCCTCGACTTGATGGACAGCCTCTACCGGATACTCGGCTTCCGCGTCAGCCTGGATTCTGTCGCCAGCGCTACGCTCGGGGTTCACAAAACAGCCGACGGGGTCCAGAGCGTGGCGTGGTTTCGCCATGGATTGTTGGACAAGGTGGCCGAATACTGCAAATCCGATGTGGACATTACCCGCCAGGTTTACGAATTCGGCCGCGATAATGGCTTCGTATTCTACCTGTCACGCCTGGGGAGCAAACAGAGAGTCCAGGTCAATTGGAAGGCCTGAGGTTATTTCTCGACTTTACTGATGATCGCCGTATCGGATAAAACCGGCTCATAAAAGCAGCGGCAGCCATGTTCGTGGGAGCAGCCCTCGAGCGGCAAGCTCGGCGCCTCATCTTTTGGATAGGTTTTCATCGCCCCGTAACAGATTGGACAGGCATCGCCTGCTACCGTCACCCGCACAGATTTGACGCGCGGGTTGGCGCGGAAGCGCGCCAGCGCGACAACCGTCGTCGAATATTCCCTCAGATCGGCATCACAGTGGATACAACGGGGCGCATTATCCGGTGAAGAGGCATTACATTTGGAACAGGTTTGCATTGCGGGTCTCCTGGTTTCTTATTATTTTACCTGTTCGTCTTACAAAAAGAAAGCGCAGGCGATGCCTGCGCATTTACATTATCTGGGCATTGGGCTTGCCTGCTTAGACCAACCCTGCTGCCGCGTCGCCTTGTTGAGTTTCGACTAATAGATCGTCAGCGGCTTGGTCATAATCTCTTGCTTGGGTTTTATCATCCTGGCACGACGAGCCAGGTTGTGCAGGTGCGCGATCAGCACGCTGCTGGGTACAGGCTTGATCAGGTAATCGTCCGCGCCGGCGTCGAGGGCGCTGGCTACCATGCCAGGTGCATCCAGCGCCGATAGGATCAGGATCGGCGTCGTGCTGAATTTGCGCACCTTGCTGCACACTTCCCAGCCATCCACACCGGACATCATTAGATCGAGGATCAATACGTCGGGACTTAGCTCGCGCATCTTTTTGATGCCATCTTCGCCAGAATTGGCCGTGTATACTTCAAAGCCGCGTGTCCTCAATAACAGAATAAGCAATTCGGTCATGGCGGGGTCGTCGTCAATTGCAAGAACTTTTACTGGCATTCTATTCTCCAACAAGGTCTGCCTATATTATCCTTTATATACTGCTAATTGGACTTATCAAATGCTTTACAATTGGGTTCTGTGGGACTTCCCATGATGTGTTGGCAAATGTAGGACACATTGGGTATTTGTCCCACGCTTGCCACCAAAATATGCGATGAGGCACGGTGGTTCCCAAAGACCCTACAAATGGTCGGTATTTAGGTTGTGGCTTTGTGGTAAACTTGCCACTTGGTGTGTCAAAACCAATTACCTTTCGCAATCATTTTTTCATCTGAGGAGGCCATAAAATGGCAAAGAAATGGGTTTATCTTTTTGACGAGATCGCCGAGGCGGAAGCATACGCCGGTTCGTGGGATGGCATACGCGCCCTGCTGGGCGGCAAAGGTTCCGGCCTGGCGGACATGACCCGCGCCGGCGTACCCGTTCCCCCAGGCTTCACCGTCACCACCGAAGCGTGCAACCAGTTTTCAGCGTCGGGTAAATTCCCAGAAGGGATGTGGGCTCAGGAACTGGTGGCCTTGCAAGAGGTCGAGAAGCGCACCGGCAAGAAGTTCAGCGATCCGGCCAATCCGCTGCTCGTCTCCTGCCGCTCCGGAGCCAAGTTCTCCATGCCCGGCATGATGGACACAGTCCTGAACATCGGCCTGACCGACAAGACCGCCGAGGGCATGATCCAACTGACCGGCAACCCGCGCTTCGTCTACGACTCGTACCGCCGCCTGGTCGAGATGTTCGGCACGGTGGTGCTCGGCATCGCCGATGAAGCTTTCGAGGAGCCGCTGAAGGAATACAAAGAAAAGAAGGGCTACAAGCTCGACACCGAGATGACAGCTGAAGACTGGAAGGCGATGGTCGGTACTTTCAAGGGAGTCGTCAAGAAGGAAAAGGGCTTTGATTTCCCGCAACATCCGGTGAAACAATTGGAACTGGCGACCGAGGCTGTCTTCAAGTCCTGGAACGGCAAGCGCGCCGTTGACTACCGGCGCGCCACCAACATCCCGGATGACTTGGGAACTGCTGTCAACATCGTGACCATGGTTTTCGGCAACATGGGCGATGACTCGGGCACCGGCGTGGCCTTCACCCGCAACCCGTCCACTGGCGAGCGAAAGATGTACGGCGACTATCTTATTAACGCCCAGGGCGAGGACGTGGTAGCCGGCATCCGCAACACTGAAAAGATCGAAAACCTGGTAAAAGCAATGCCGGAGGTCTACCACCAGTTCATGGACATCACCGACAAGCTGGAGCAGCATTACAAGGAAATGCAGGATGTCGAGTTCACCATCGAGCGCGGCAGGCTATGGATGCTCCAGACGCGTAACGGCAAGCGCACCGCCAAGGCAGCCATCAAGATCGCGGTGGATATGGCGAACGAAAGACTGATCGGTAAGGATGAAGCCATCTTGCGCGTGACGCCTGAAAATGTAGATATCCTGCTGCATCCGCAGTTCGACGAAAAAGCCAAGAAAGCAGCTGAGAAGACCGGCGCCTTCTTTGCCAAGGGCGTCAACGCCTCGCCCGGCGCGGCCGTCGGTCAGGCTTACTTCGACGCCGATACCGCTGAGAAGATGGCCAAGGAAAAGAAGGAAGCCGTCATCATGGTGCGCCCGTTCACCAAGCCGGATGACGTGCACGGCATGATCGCCTCGAAAGGCGTGCTGACCAGCGAAGGCGGTGCCACCTCGCACGCCGCGGTCGTGGCGCGCCAGTTCGGCATCCCGTGCGTGGTCGGCGCTGCAAGCATTACCATTGATCTCGAGAAGCGGGTAATGGAGGTGAATGGCAAAGCCATCAAGGAAGGCGAATGGATTTCCGTGGACGGCACGACCGGTGAAGTTTTCATCGGCCAGATCAAGACCATCGAACCCAAGATCGAGGAGCAGTCCGAACTGCTGACCATTCTCAACTGGGCTGATGAAATCTGCACTCGCGATGGGATACGGATAGCCCCCAAGAGCTGGCCGAGGCGCGGCCTGCAAGTCTGGGCCAACGCAGATTACCCGAAAGATGCCCGCCGCGCCCGCTCGTACGGCGCAGTCGGCATTGGCTTGTGCCGCACCGAGCACATGTTCTTCGAGACGGAACGCCTGCCCATCGTACAACGCATGATTCTGGCCAAGACCAGTGCGGAGCGCACCGAGGCGCTGAATGAACTATTGCCCTACCAGCGCAAGGATTTCGACGGCCTGTTCGAGGCTATGGACGGCTACCCGGTTATCATCCGCCTGATTGACCCGCCGCTGCACGAGTTCATGCCCGACGAAGAGAAACTCTTCGAGGAAGTCGTCACGATGCGCGTCAAGGGCGAGGCCGAAGGTCTAAGGGAAAAAGAAGACTTGTTGGTCGCCATCAAATCCATGCACGAATCCAACCCGATGATGGGCCTGCGCGGCGTCCGCTTGAGCATCGCCATGCCTGAGATCGTCGAGATGCAGGTGCGCGCCATCTTCGAGGCAGCTGCGGATTGCACCCTGCGCAAGATCGTAGTCAAACCCGAGGTCATGATCCCGCTGACTGGCACGGTCAAGGAGCTGGAGTGGATCCAGCCGCGCCTGGTGCGCATTGCCGCAACGGTGCTAAAAGAGAAGGGCGTCAAAAAACTGGACTACAAGTTTGGCACGATGATCGAAATCCCGCGCGCCTGCGTCACGGCAGCCGAGATCGCCAAACTGGCTGAGTTCTTCTCCTTCGGCACCAACGACCTGACCCAGATGACCTTCGGCTACTCGCGCGACGACGCCGAGCGCAACTTCCTGGTCACTTACGTGGAGCAGAAGATCCTGCCCAAGAACCCATTCCAGACGCTCGACCGGGAGGGCGTGGGCAAGCTGATGGAGTGGGCCATCCTCGAAGGCCGCAAGACCCGTCCCGAACTGGAAGTGGGCATCTGCGGCGAACACGGCGGCGATCCCGAATCCATCGAGTGGTGCCATATCATCGGCAACAACTACGTTTCCTGCTCACCCTTCCGAGTGCCAATTGCACGCCTGGCCGCCGCGCACGTAGCGTTGAAGTATAGCGGGAAGAGCATTGCAGAGGACAAGTAACGAGTAATAAGTTGCTGAGTAAGAAGCTGCGAACTAAGTAAGGAAAATGTTTTGTCCTACTATTGAATAAGTCTCTGTTTGCATATCTGTTAAATCCATACCCACGATTTGCAGTATACTGTGTCTATAAGAAAATCTTCCAGGAGATGACCCGTGAAAAAACTAACCCAAACCACCCTTTTAATCGCGCTTTCGATCGTCTTCGCTGCTTCGCTTTCAGCAGCAACTGTCCCCACGCCGAAATTTAAGCTGGTAAGCGATTTACCGAGCGTAATGCAGGTAGGGGAATCATATACCGTGGTCATTGAGGTCGACAGCGACCAGCCATTCATTTGGGCAATGGCGCTGCCCGACCTGCAATTCCCCGGCAAGGGAGTCATCGCCCAAGGCGGCGACCACGCCGCTGGCGGCACATCGGCCAGGCTCGAAGTGACCTTTACAGCCAAGAGTTCCACGGCTGAAATGCCTGGTGGCGTGGCTCCTGTGGCGGTGGCCGCGGGGGTCCGTTACTCCAATGGCTACGTTGTCGGCCAGCAATTCGATTTTGAAGTTGCTGTGCCTTAATATTCCGTCCGCCCCAATAGTTGCCCGCCACTTTGGATGTGGCGGGTTTTTATTTGTTGTATAATAACGACGGAATTTCGGAAATTCCACTGTTTGGAGGTGTGTTATGGCTACTAATATCCAGGTCCGCAGCAAGGGGACGCTCACGCTTCCCTCAGAATTGCGCCGGAAGTACGGGGTCAACGAGGGCGATCTGTTCACCATCGTTGACCTCGGCAGCGGTAATTTCCTGCTCAAACCATATTGCTCGCGCGTGGATGAACTCGCCGATAAAATTCGGGTTGAGTTGGAAGGGCGCGGCGAGACGCTTGAATCCATGCTGACGACCTTGCGTGAGGTGCGGGAAGAATATGCCGTCAAGCAAAAGAATTCCTGATGTTTTCCTGGATACCAGCGTAACCATTGCAGCGCTGATGTCGCCTACTGGCGGCCGCACGCATGTTATTCCATCTTGGCGAGGCTGGTGCAATTCGACTTGTCGTTGGGAAAAGTGTCCTCCAAGAAACAGACGATGTTCTCCGCCACAAAGCATCAGAATTACTTTCCCTCCTTGCAGAACTGCTTGACGAGGTCAGGTAGAGATCGGTGAGGATCCCTCTGAAGAAAATTCCCGCAAAGCAGTTCAGCTCGTGGAGTATTTACCAGATGCAATGGTGCTCGCCGAGGCATTAGAGGTACAAGCTGACTGGTTCAGCACCCATGATCGTGAACACTTCTTGAACAACCAGGCGTTGGCAGACCTGCCCTTCCGCATCGGTACGCCTGGAGATGTATTAGCATGGTTACGAGAGCAACTCTAAAATGCAGCCCTCAATCGTCAATCTGAAATCGCAAATCGAAAACCCATTCACCTTCAGCCAATCCTCTTTGCAAGATTACGCCGACTGCCCGCGCCGCTTCCAACTGCGATACATCGAGCAGTTGGCCTGGCCGGCGGTCGAGACTGAGCCTGCCTTCGAAAACGAACGTCACCAACAGGAAGGCCTGTTATTTCACCGGTTGGTACAGCAGCACCTGATCGGATTGCCGGCCGAGAAATTGGCTCGCTTGGTAAATACACCCGATCTCAACCGCTGGTGGGGAAACTGGCAAGAGTTCCGAAGTCTTGCAGACTTCGGAAGTTTATATCCCGAATTGAGCCTCTCCGCCCCCCTCGGTCAGCACCGTCTGCTGGCTAAATATGACTTGATCGCTGTTCGCTCCGATAAAAAAGCACTCATCTTTGATTGGAAAACTTACCATAAGCGTCCGCGCGATGAATGGATGGCCGCTCGCCTGCAAACCCGCGTCTACCGCGCCCTGCTCATCCAGGCCGGCGCGCATTTGAATAAACAAATGCCCTTCCAGCCCGAACAGATCGAGATGATTTATTGGTACACCGATTTCCCGGCCGAGCCATCCCGCTTCCCCTACACCGCCGCCCAGTACAAGCATGACTGGGATGCGCTAACCAGCCTGGTCACCGAGATCGCCGCCAGGCGTGACTTTCCCCTCACCACCAACGAAGAGAAGTGCGCTTACTGTCCTTACCGCTCATATTGCAATCGTGGCACCCAGGCAGGTGATATGGATGATATCGAGACCGAGTTGTCAGGCGTCGAGATTGACTTTGAACAAATCCAGGAAATTGAGCTGTAATGCGTTGGATAGAACCTGCTCCTCTCCGCTCATCCGTAGGGCATTCGTTGTCACCCGCTCCCCTGCCCGGCCTGCATCCCCTCGTCGGGCTGACCTTGATTCGACGCGGAATCACGAACGCGCCTGCCGCCCGCGCTTTTCTCTTCCCGGATCATTACAACCCCACACCTGCCACCGAACTCCCCGGCCTTTCCGCCGCCTCTGACCGCCTGCAGGCTGCCATCCGCGCCCAGAAGCCGATCTGCGTGTGGGGCGACTTCGACGTGGACGGCCAGACATCCACGGCCATCCTCGTCTCCACGCTGCAAAGCCTGGGGGCAAATGTGATTTATCACATCCCGGTGCGCGCCAGGGAAAGTCACGGCGTCAACATCCCCTTTCTCACGGAGATCATCGAGCACGGCGCAAAACTCGTCCTGACCTGCGACACTGGCGTCACCGCCCACGTGGCCGTAGATTACGCGCGTGCGCACGGCGTGGACGTGGTCATCACCGACCATCACGATTTGCCAGAGATACTTCCGCAAGCGGCGGCCGTGGTCAACCCGAAAATGCTGCCGGAAGGCCATCCGCTCTCCACTCTTTCCGGCGCGGGGGTGGCGTACAAAGTAGCGGAAGCATTGCTCGAAGCAGGGAATGAGAAACGAGAAACGAGTTCATCTTCCGCGAACCATCACTCGTTACACGTCACTCGTGAATCGTTACTCGATCTTGTCGCGCTCGGTCTGGTGGCCGACCTTGCCATTTTGCGCGCTGACGCTCGTTACCTCGTCCAAAAAGGCCTTCAAGTCTTACGTTCTACGGAACGTTTGGGTCTTAAAGTGATGATGGAAATGGCGCAGCTCACGCCCTCTCACCTCAGCGAAGAACACATCGGATTCGCGCTCGCGCCGCGTCTCAACGCCTTGGGCCGCCTCAGCGACGCCAACCCGGCTGTCGAGTTGCTCACCACCCACGATCCTGTTCGCGCCCGTTTGCTGGCGACCCAACTGGAGGGGCTGAATGCTCAACGCCAACTGCTGACGCGGCAGGTCACGATGGCTGCGGAAGCGCAATTGCGCGCCGAACCGTCGCTTCTCGCTCTGCCGATCATCGTTCTCTCTCACCCGGCTTGGCCGGGCGGGGTTATCGGCATCGCCGCCAGTCACCTGGTGGAGCGCTACCACCGCCCCGTGATCTTGTTCTCGGCTCCGGCGGACGAACCGGCGCGGGGTTCCGCCCGTTCGATTGAAGGTGTCAACATTACCGCCGCTATCGCCGCACAGCAGGATATGCTGCTCAACTACGGCGGGCATCCGATGGCGGCCGGTCTCTCACTGGAGGCAGAAAAGCTGCCCGCTTTCCGTAAAGCCATCGCTCAAACCGTCGCGGGCATGATCGGCGAGGCCGAGATCGAGCCTGCGCTGGAAATAGATGGCTGGTTCGAGCTGACAGACCTGGATCTTGTCCTGTCCGAAAACATCGAGCAGCTTGCGCCCTTTGGCCCAGGCAACGAGAAACTGATCCTGGCTACGCACGATCTCACACTGCGGAGCGTCGCAGAGATTGGCAGGAACAAAGAACACTTGAAGCTCACCGTCGAGGACGAGCATGGGGTGACCCAAACCGTCTTGTGGTGGAACGGTAGTGGCGAAGAACTTCGAGGCCTCATAACGGGGGAAGGCGGCAAATTCGACCTGGCCTATACCCTGCGCTCCAGCGATTTCCGCGGTGTGCGCGATGTCACGCTAGAATTTATTGACCTACGTTTGATCGAAGAGAAGCCAATTCGGGTCGTAAAGCCCCGGATCGAGATCGTTGACCATCGAAACGCAGAAGACCCCCGTAACATACTTACAACTTTGAACTTGCAACCTGCAACCATCATCTGGGCCGAAGGCGAGGATAAAAAAGCTGTCGGCGGGAGAGATCGAAATGACCTGGAGCCTGCAAATGCCTTAGCCATCTGGACAACCCCGTCCGGCAGCGCCGAGTTGTACCTGGCGCTCGAAAAAGTAAAGCCGGAGAAAATCTACCTCTTTGCCGTCCATCCTGGCGCGGATGAGCCAAAAGCGTTCCTCGAACGCCTGACCGGTTTGGTCAAGTTTGCGATGAACAAGCGCGACGGAAGCGTCAAGTTGGCGGAACTAGCAGCAGCCACCGCCCAGCGCGAGGCGACCGTCCGGCTGGGGTTGGAGTGGCTGGCGGCTGGAGGATACTTCGGCCTTCAAACCGAAGGACAGCAGGTACATTTCACAGCACAAACAAGTCGGGTCGACCCTTACCTTCAACAGGAGCTTTTTGCGGCCCTCAAAGGTCTGCTGGCCGAGACCGCCGCATATCGCGCCTTTCTTGCCCGTGCCGACCGTGATACGATCATCCTTTCAAAAGAGTAGCCTCCACGAGGAGTGTGTATGAAACAATTGCCCGAACATGGCCCCTGCTTCGTATGCGGATCGGACAATCCGCTTAGCATCGGCATCACCTGGTACACGGACGAGAATGGAACGATTCTATCCGAATTCACGCTGAAAGAAGCCCAGCAAGGGCCGCCCGGTCACGCCCACGGCGGTGCGTCGGCGGCCATTCTGGACGAGGCGATGGGCGCGGCTGTCTGGCGGGCGGGATTTAACGTCGCTGTAGTCAACCTGGAACTCAACTATCGCCGCCCGGTGCCTTTGGGGCAGCCGCTCAAGCTGGAAGCCCGTCTCTCCGGGCAGGAGGGGCGCAAGGTTTTCGCCACTGGTGAAATCTGTTTGCGGGATGGCACAGTCGCCGTGAGCGGGCGCGGTATTTACGTCGAAGCGCCGCAGCTCTTCGAGCCGGTCAGGTTCAGGAATAAGGAATAGTGACGAAAGTTTGACATGGGTTTCGAGGAAAAAGCACACACGGCGGATTGGGCGCTACGCGTTTGGGCCGATGACCTGGAAGGGTTGTTCGCGGAAGCGGCGCGGGGCATGTACGCGCTTGCGGGCGCCCTGCCTGCACCTGCCTGCCCTGCCTGCACCTGTGGCGCAGGCACACCGTTCGTGCCGCGAACACCGGCGTCACGCCGGTGCGAGACGGCAGGTGGCGGCCAGGCCAGGGTGGCGCCCCGTCCTGACCCGGACGGGACAGGGCAGGCACACCGTTCGTGCCGCGAACACCGGCGGCACGCCGGTGCGAGACGGCAGGTGGCAGTCAGGCCAGGGAACGAAGCCGAAGGGCAGGCCGAGGGTCCGAAAGTGAAGCGCACGTTCGAGGCCGAGGCGACAGATGCAGAGAGTCTGCTGGTCGCATTTCTCTCGGAACTGGTTTTTGCTGTTGAACAGGAACACCTGATATTCATTGAGTTCCACGTTCAAGTTGAAGGTATTAAGTTGAAAGTTGAAATGTCTGGCGTTCCCATCTTATCGTTGACCAAAGCGATAAAAGCGGTGACGTACCACAACCTGCAAATCCAGCCGACGGCGCGAGGCTATGAGGTAGAAATTGTTTTTGATGTGTGACCCTCACCCCCGCCCCTCTCCCTAAGGGCGAGGGGAGAAGTTGAGGAGAGTAGGAGGCAGCCATGATCCGCCTGCAAGACATGAAACGCATCACTCCCTATGAATGGGAAATTCCGCAATCCTTCCGTGCGGATATGCGCGTGCCGGTGCGCATCTTCGCCACGCAAAAGCTGCTCGAGCAGATCATGGACGACAAATCGCTGGAGCAGGCGGTCAACGCGGCCACCCTGCCGGGGTTGGTCGGCACAGTCGTCATCATGCCCGATATGCACCAGGGCTACGGTTTCCCGATTGGAGGCGTGGCGGCCACCAAGTTCCCGCAGGGTGTGGTCTCGCCTGGCGCTATTGGCTACGATATCAACTGCGGCGTGCGCCTGCTGTCCTCGGATATCGAATGCGAGGCCGCCCTGCCCCACCTGGATGCGCTCGCCACACTGCTGAACAAGTATTGCCCATCGGGTGTTGGCGTGGAGGGCGTAGTGCGCGTCAACATCCCGGAACTGGAGCGAGTGCTGCGCGAAGGCTCGTGCTGGGCTTTGAAAAATGGTTACGCCACGGAAGCCGATCTCGTCCGCACCGAGGAAGGCGGCTGCCTGGAGGGGGCGAATCCGGCAAAAGTCAGTGACCGGGCCAAACAGCGCGGTCGCCAGCAAATCGGCTCGGTGGGCGCGGGGAACCATTTCGTCGAGGTGGACGTGGTTGAAGCGGTGCTTGACCCGGAAACTGCTGCTGTTTTTGGGCTGCGCCAGGGCTGTCTGGCGGTACAGATCCACTGCGGCTCCCGCGGATTCGGTCACCAGGTCTGCACCGATTACGTCCAGGAGTTTCAGGCGGCAGTGCGACGTTACGGCATCGAGCTGCCCGACCGTGAACTGGTCTGTGCGCCAATGGATTCACCGGAAGGACAAGCTTATCTCGGCGCGATGCGCGCCGCCGCCAACTTTGCCTTCGCCAACCGCCAGATCCTGGCCCATTCCGCCCGGCGCGCCTTCGAGGAGGTCTTTGAAGGCAAGCTGAAAGGTTGGGAACTGCGCCAGGTCTACGACATCGCCCACAACATGGGCAAGATCGAAACGCACGAGGTGGAGGGGAAACGCCTCAAAGTGTGTGTCCATCGGAAAGGCGCAACAAGAGCTTTCGGCCCCGGCTCTCCTGACCTGCCACCTGAATATCAATCTACTGGCCAGCCGGTTCTCGTCCCTGGCAGCATGGGCACGGCTTCGTGGGTCTTAGCTGGCACGGAGATGTCCATGGCGCGCTCGTTTGGCTCCTGCTGCCACGGCGCGGGACGCGTGATGTCACGCTCGAAGGCCAAGCGCGAAATCCGCGGGGATGAGCTGCGCCGCGAGTTGGAGCGAGACGGAATCAGGGTGCGCGCCGGTTCGATGCCGGGCCTGGCCGAGGAAGCTCCCCAGGCTTATAAGGATGTGGATGAAGTCGTCGAGACGGTCACGGCGGCGAACATCGCCCGCAAGGTGGCACGTCTGCGGCCGTTGGCGGTGGTGAAGGGATAATGAACAGTGAGCAGTAAACAGTGAGCAGAAGAGCCAGAGGTGCGATCCTCTGGCTCTTCTGCGTGTGTGACCCTTTTGGCTCTTCTAATGTTCCAAAATCTGCGAAAGGAACAGTTTCGTCCGGTCTTCCTTTGGTTCTTTGAAAACCTCATCCGGCGTACCACTCTCGACGATCAGGCCATCGTCGAAGAAGTACATCCGTTTTGCTACGGCGCGGGCAAAGCTCATCTCGTGGGTCACCACCAGCATGGTCATGCCTGACTGCGCCAGCTCGATCATCACGTCTAACACTTCCTTGATCATCTCCGGGTCGAGGGCTGAGGTGGGTTCGTCGAAGAGCATGATCTTGGGCTGCATGGCCAGGGCACGGGCAATGGCAGTGCGCTGCTGCTGGCCGCCGGAGAGCTGGCCGGGATACTTCTGCGCCTGTTCCGGGATGCCTACCCGTTCCAGAAGCTGAATCGCCACTTCTTCAGCCTTCTGCTTCGGCCACTTGCGCACCTGGATGGGTGCCAGGGTGATATTCTGCATCACGGTCAGGTGCGGGAACAGGTTGAACTGTTGGAAGACCATGCCGGTCTCCATGCGGATCTTCTCGATGTTTCGCATGTCATTGGTCAGCTCGATGCCGTCAACGACGATCTTGCCTTTCTGATGTTCCTCCAGGCGGTTGAGCGTGCGGATGAAGGTGGACTTCCCCGATCCAGAAGGGCCAAAGATGACGATCACTTCCCCTTTCTCCACATCCATATTGATCCCCTTCAGGGCTTGAAAATGGCCGTACCATTTTTGCACATCGCGGCAGACGATGATTTGCTCAGAACTGGCAGTTTGTTCAGTCATGATCCTCTCCCAGAATCGTAGTAACGACTTCAGTCGTTGCCTCAGCGACTAAAGTCGCCACTACGAGGCATCATAAGATAGAGTCTATTATAGGGCAAAATTAGAATTTTGGGAAAAGAATCATTAGGTTTCCGGGACGCTGATTTCGATGAAGCGCGCCCGGGTCAACTCAGCCAACTCCGCGACCGGTAGGCGGATATTCAGCCCGCGTTGCCCGCCGCTCACGTGGACTTCGGCCAGGTTTTGCACCGAAGCATCTATCACCACCTGAAAGCCCTTATTGAGCAGCGCCAGCGGCGAGATGCCGCCAGCCTGCAGACCGGTCAACTGTTCAGCCTCACGCTCGGTAGGCAAGCTCACCTTTTTCTCATTCAGGGCGGCCGCCAGGAGCTTCAAATCCACGCGGTGCGTCCCTGGGATGACGGCCAGGATTGGCTTCCCTGGCTTCGGGCGCGTCACCACAATGGTCTTGTAGACGCTCCCGGAGGGAACGCCCAACAGGCGAGCGGTTTCCATTGCGCCGAGCTTTTCGGCAGGCAGTTCAAAGGCGGTGTAGGAGATCTTACGGGAATCCAGCAGGCGGGTAACGTTGTTGGCAGGCATCGCCAGAGATTCTAATCGCAATCGCGCCAATATACAATCTCGGCTCATCTATAGAATGTGTGCAGTACTGTGACCGTCACTTCCGAGTGAATATCGGAGTACTCACTTTTTCAACATGCGCCGCAAACGTTATCTAACGCTCATCCGTACCAGGAACTCGCAGAAAGGCTGTCCTTTGGCGCTCGCCTGCAACTTGGCTGACTGGCGGATGGCGAAGCCGAGGTATTCTTCCAGAAGCAAAGCATCCACCTGGCATAGTTCAGGATGGCGGCCAATGATCCTAGTGTAGGGACAATACCCCAGGATGATGCGCGGCCCAACCACGCCCGCTTCCCAGCGCGCCTGGTAGTGCATCTCATTCAACCGCTCAACCGCCTGAGCCAGGCGGCGGGGGAACGGCGCATTTTGTCCCCCAGCCGTTGAGTTGCTGGTTGAACCGCCACGAGCCATCCGCTTCGCCAGGGCGCGCAGATGTTCTTCCTGCCTTTTCGGTGGGAGGTTTGTCAACCACTCCTCCAACAATACGCTTGCCAGATGAGCCACGTTATCGTCCAGGGTATGGCGCGACAGGCCATAGAACTGCACCGGCCGCCCCCTTCCCTCACCGTGCTGCTGACCGGTAACTTCGATCAAGCCGTTGTCTTCCAAATGGGCAAGATGATAGCGGGCGTTTGCCTGGCTCATCTCCAAGGCGCGGCTGATGTCTGCGGCGGAGGCTGTTTGGTGCTTGCGTATGTAAATAAGGACTCTCTGGCGAGAAGTAGGCATGAAAATAAGTATAATCCGGATTCCACGTCGCCGGATCAGTCAAAGAAAGGCGTTTTTAAATATGCCCCACTTTCGGTGTAAAAATAGGTTGTTTGAGCCAATATTTCATCAATTTCAAGCCGAAATAGCCACTTTTCACCCACTTATGATCAATTTCGGAATTTCTCGCCAGACTTATGATTTCACCCAATGGGTGAATCGGAAACCTTCTGATTGGGATACCATGTTAAAATTTTGAGGAAAAGAAAATATACCTTGAGGATGCTTCCGTGATTAATATAATCGAATTCTCGGCCAAAAATCTTACCTCCAATGCCGGTTTGTTTCTATTGCTGGAACACGCCAATACAAATGGAGTTTTTGACCTGATTGATAACGATCTGGTTTTCGATAACGTATCCACCAATAAAATCAAAATGAACCACATCAAGACCATGCTCTGCGGCAACTTTGTAGGAATTGACAAATTGGAACGGCTGAAATTGTTGCAAAACGATCCCTTGATCAAGGAATTCGCAATTTCGATCAAAGAGCCAGAAACGGTATCACGCTTTCTGGGAAACTTCAATTACAAAACAACCCAAATGCTGAGGGAAATCAACTTCAAGGTCTTCAGAAAGCTGCTGAGAAAGAATAAACTAAAATCCATAACCATTGATATCGACAGCAGTGTGGTCAATGTAGAGGGTCACCAAGAAGGTGCAGTCAAAGGATACAATCCCAAAAAGCTTGGGAACAACTGCTACAACCTCCAGTTTGCTTTCTGCGATGAAATCAAGGCTTACCTGACTGGCTATGTCAGAAGCGGAGATACCTATACGTCCAATGGCGCAGCGGAAATGATCAGGGAAATCATGGCCTATCTCAAAGACGAAGGTCTGGAAATCACTTTTCGAATGGACAGCGGATATTTTGACGAGGATATCCTGAAAACCATTGAATCGTTTGGGTGTACTTATGTGATCAAAGGCAAAGAGTATCCGACGCTGGTTGCGCAGGTGACCGATCCATCTATTGTTTTTGTTACTGGTGAAGAAGGGCGGGAAACCGCCGAGCTTACCGCAGCCCTGAATACATGGGACAAAGCCAGACGGTTTGTTGTGTCCCGTGTATTGAAGGATGAAAAAGACAGAAAACAATTATCCTTTATGGAAGGCGAAGAATACGACTATTTCTTTTTTGTCACCAATACAGAACTATCATCAGTAGAAGTGGTGGAGTTTTATGAAAAACGAGGGAACTGCGAGAACTATATCAAGGAAGCCAAATACGATATGGCGGTTGGACAATTGTTACTTCAATCTTTTTGGGCCAATGAAGCGATCTTTCAGTTGATGATGCTGGCCTACAATTTGTTTTTGCTATTCAAGATGGACTTCGCAAAGGGAACGGAATATCGGCAGCAAATCAAAACCTTTCGGTTGAAGTACATTTTCCTTGCTGGAAAGATTATCCGAACAGCCAGAAACGTAGTGATGAAACTTTCTGAGAATTATCCTTATCAAGAGATATATGAAAAAAGCCTTTCCTGAAAAAACGTCCTTTTGCATATCCCAATCTGTTATTCAATTTAAGTTGGGTTGGAAAAATGATTTCAGGTACCCAATTTATTGAAAATGGAATGCCAAATATTATGCAAAATTGAGGAAATATGCTAAAGTTTAACGAGTTCCGCCACAACCATCACCCCTCTGGGGTGAAAATGTTGGAAAATTTATTCGACGTGGATTTTCAGTTGTATATACTCCAAAGACGGAGTATTATAATTCAGGAAGGAAAAACCTAATGGCGATTAACACGAAATGAAGGATTTATTATGGATATCAAATCCGAACCTAAACCACCCCTTATTGATCAGGAAAGAATTGGTTTGGGATTGCAATTTTATAAACCAGGAAAGAAGAGCACCATGATCAAAAGTAGTAAATTTCTCTTCAAATTCCTCGCTGCAATAGCTGCCATCCTGTTCGTCCTTTCATCCACCCTCGTAATGGCCCTGATGAACCTGGGGAATCAATTGTTCAATTCCGGATCGTACATAAAAGCATTTCGGGATCTCCATCTATATGAAAAAATGCCAGGGATTGCAAGCATAACGCTGACCAATATCATTACAGACAAAAACCTTGGTAGTTCTAAACTCCTGCTGCCCTCCTACATAACCAATCTTCCCCCAGAAGACCTAGAATCCATCCTTGGCGATGCTTTGACTCCAGGTATTGTTCAAGAAATGACCGAATCCACCCTGGAGGGATTCTTTTCATATTTAAACGGAGATGCAGCTTATTTTAGTGTGGCCATGTCTGGAGTGAAAGATAACCTGTTTATCATTCTAACGGACACCACCCTAATACGCTTGCTATCCTCACAGCCACCTTGTAACCAGGACGAAATTACTGCAATAAACTCTGGTCCAACCGTTGAAACAACACCTTTTTGTCATCCACCAGACGAATTGCTCGAATCTCATGTTTCCTATTTTCGAACCCAGATAAATTCAACCATAAAGAGAATACCAGATATATACATTTTTACCATGGCAGCGCAATCCACCACCTGTCCCTTTGAAAAAGCCTTTTGCTGGAACATCCTGCCGGATATCCGGTTAATGCTTCGCTATCTGGGCTGGCTGCCAACGGTACCCTTATTTTTCTTCCTTGGGATTGCAGCATTGGCGATTCGCTCTGTTATGAGTCTGTTGCGCTGGTGGGGTATTCCATTATTTTTCAGCGGTTTGCTTGGGTTGATTGCAGGGATGGCATTACGCCTGGTCCCGCCCGCAGCTTTAAAAATGGTTTTAGGTTATCAAAACCCTTCCTTCCTGACGCCTGAGCTTGCGATTGTCATCCATCAATTGGCTGTATATTTATTCAACCAGTTGACAAAATTGATAATACTCCCGGCTTCCATCATGCTCCTGCTGGGCCTGGCAGCCTGGATAATCTCCGGGTTCATCCATGATAAAGCCGGAAAACCGGCTTCTCTTCTAAATGAAAAACACCAGGAGGCGGAATGAGCCCTTTCAATCCATGCTTAACAAGGTCTGGACGGATTATTAACCTTGCCAAATTAATGGTCCTCTCCATCATAATCATCACATCATCCTGCTCTCCTTCGACGGACATCAACACACTGGCAACCCTGGTCAAACAGGTGACGGTGGAAGGGATTATTTTTACAGATACACCTACGCTGACGCCCACGGATACGCCCACTCCCACTCCCACGGATACGCCCACTCCCACGCCTATTCCCATTGGAGGCGGTTCGGGCAGGATTGCTTTTGTCTCGGGGGGAGGGGATATCTATGTGATGCTCGTGGACGGCAGAGAACCACATAACCTTACGAAAAACCCTGGAAACGTTTCTTCTCCCGCCTGGTCGCCGGATGGCGGAAAGATCGCTTTTGAATTGTACCGGGATGAAAAATATGAGATCTATGTGATGAACTCAGACGGCAGTGAGCCTCGTAACTTGACGAATAATCCCGCGGATGATTCTGATCCTGCCTGGTCGCCGGACGGCACGCAGATCGCTTTTGTTTCGAACCGGAATGGAGATTATGAGATCTATGTGATGAACGCCGACGGCAGCAATCCGCGCAAAATGACCAATACTGTTGCGTATGATTTAAGTCCTGCCTGGTCACCAGACGGCACGCAGATCGCTTTTGCCTCGAACCGGGATGGGAATTTAGAGATCTATGTGATGAACGGTGATGGAAGCGAGCCTCGTAACTTGACGAATAATTCTGCGGATGATTATAAACCTGCCTGGTCGCCTGACGGCACACAGATCGCTTTTGCCTCGCAACGGTATAAAAAAAATTCGGAGATCTATGTGATGAATGCGGATGGCAGTGAGCCGCGCAAACTGACGAATAGTTTTCCCGCTAGTGATTATTGTCCGTCCTGGTCGCCGGACGGTCGGCAGATCGTTTTCCAATCATTTATGTTTAGTTCTATGATCTACATGATTAGCGTGGACGGCAGCGGGTTGCGCAACCTAACAACCAACCCCGTCTTTGGAGGTGGTTATTTGCCTGCCTGGTCGCCGTGACCTCTGCAAGGGGTAGAAGGATAAATACTGTTTTCATGAAGGATTAAGGTGGTTCCACACCTTTCCTTCGTTCTAAAAGTTACCTCCCCGGTGCGGTCAAGTCCGGATTTTCTTCGTCCTTTTCCCAATTGACGGGATTTTCCAGGATGTAACTGGATTTTGAAAGGTAATCGGCGTCATCCCGGAGGATGTGTTCGTAATAGCCCCTTTGCCAGATGGAAAAGATGTGTAATTCCCTGCCTGCACCTCGGGTAACAGAAGATTTATAAGTGCGAATGATGGTCGGTATTGAACCCACCGTTGGTTTACCGAATTTCTCCAACCCGGAGGTAGGGGCACGACATGGTTTGACAGAATCAATACGTCAAATTCCGTTTGAATTAATCATTGCTTTTGAGAATATATTTTCTCTGTGATATTTCATATAAGCCGCACGTTGCTTATTCTCGTTAATATATTCGCAAGAATTTCCTTCAATACTGGATAGCAATTCCACTAGATCATCCGTAAGTGGAATATCAATATTTGCTATTACTTCACCTTTTTCGTTTACCGTTATAAATCCATTTTCAAAAAGAGAATCACAAGATTTACATTGTAGCATTGCGATATTCTCTAAGTCCGCCTTTTCTTCTTGGCAACATTTAGCCCTTGGTTTCACGTGTGCAGCTACAAGCATCTGATTTGGATAATATTTATTACAGATATTACACCTCGAAGCTAAATCTCTTTTTGTTGTTTTGATTGTTTGTGATGTAAGAATCAATAGATCACGTAGGAGGTTTTGCTCAGACCTAGATTTCACCACCACAAAAGGGTCTATATTTTCTAAATCAGATTGTAATTCAATAATTTTCTTCTTCAGAGCATTAATTCTAGAATTCCTATCTTCGTATTCATCATTTTTATTCTTATTATCAATATTTTCAATTAATAAATAATTTCCATCTAGAGTTTTATATAGATTTCCCCTATACTTTTCTTAATGGGTTTGAATAGAAATTCTTCTACCCGATACATCTTGGTACATGCCAGGACCGAAATTTTCCTTTCAAAAGAATCAACCAGGAATTGATAGGGTCTTTCCATAAGGAGGCAATATGAAACGCAATTTCTTCCTGACGGTAATCCTGGGTTGAATTGCTCTTGCCGGTGGTCTGATCTTCGGAAATGTGAACGGGTCACAAGCCCATTCATTGAGCCTGATCGGGGATGGAAACGATCCGGATTTCAAGGATGGCATTTCCTCAGGCACAACCTATAAAACTTTCTTACCCCTCGTCCCAAAAAACTATTCCCGTTTCAGTTTTCGCAGGCAGCTTTTTGAGGCTCGATCGACCCTTTCCTTGTCGGTGCAGGAATTCCACCCTGATACGGGGCAGGTCATTATTAATGGAGTCGACACCCAGGGCCCTTCCACCCCGTTTACGTGGGATTGGGGTATAATCTATATTCGCAAATATATATTTGCATAATTGAATTGACAGTCTTTATTCCAGCGGCTATAATCCGCCCGTTCCAATCCCAAGTGTCATTACGAGCGTACTGTGCGAAGCAATCCCCTGTTTATCCAAGAAGATTGCTTCGCCGTAAAAGCAGCGGCTCGCAATGACATGTCAACAACGAGGAGACCTCATGGATACGAACGAACTCAACACCCCAGGCTATGAAATCCCGCCAGAACTACAGGGACAAGTAGCCATCACTGCGCTCGACCGCCTCTACAACTGGGGGAGGCGCGCCTCAATTTGGCCGATGATGTTCGGCCTGGCCTGCTGCGCCATCGAAATGATCTGCACCGCCGCCAGCCGCTTCGACTTCGCCCGCTTTGGCATGGAGATCATGCGTCCCAGCCCGCGCCAGAGCGACCTGCTGCTCGTCTCCGGCACGGTGACCAAGAAAATGGCGCCCAACATCGTGCGCCTATATAACCAGATGCCCGAACCCAAGTACGTGGTCGCCATGGGCGCGTGCGCCTCGGGCGGCGGCCCGTTCAAAGAGGGCTATAACGTCGTCTCGGGCATAGACCGGTTCATCCCGGTGGATGTCTACATCCCGGGCTGCCCGCCAACCCCGCAGGCTCTGCTCAACGGCCTGATCAAGCTGCAAGAGAAGATCAGCACCCAATCCATCAAAACCGTGCGCTGGTACCAAAAAGGCCCGGCTGAGGCCATTCCCATCCCTATCCTGGGGCCGGATTTGATTGATCCGCGCAAAATCCCGCAGATCAAGGGGCAGAAATCATGACAGACGCTGACATGACGACACCCATTCCCGTTTCCACCCTTGACCTGTCAGCGCGTTTCCCGGGCATCCTCAGCGCTGACCCCCGTCCCGGCTATTCCGGCTGGATCGTGGAGAAAGATCACCTGCTCGATTTTGCGACCGCTTTGCGCGACGAGCTTGGCTACGATTATCTCTCCTCTATCACTGGCGTGGATTACCTCCCTGAAAGCCAACTGGAGGTGGTCTATCACGTTTACCAGACCACCGGTGGCCCGGGAATGGTGTTAAAAATCCAGGTGCCGCGCCAGGACCCGGTCGAGGTGCCGTCACTCGTCTCGATCTATCCCGGCGCAGAACTCCAGGAACGCGAGGCCTGGGACTTGCTTGGCATCAAATTCACCGGCCATCCCGACCTGCGCCGCATCCTGATGTGGGAGGGCTTCGCTGGCCATCCATTGCGCAAAGATTGGAAAGAAGCCTACTTCGAAGAAGAGGGTAAACCCCTCAAGAGCCGTTGGCCGGAAGGCAAAATCGTCCAGTCTGAAGATATGAATCCCTTTGGTGAAAACGTAGCTTATCCGGACGGCTTCGACCCGGATAAGGGCAAGTACGAGCCTGAGAAGGCGCTCTACGAGGCATTGCAGGAATCCCAGCAGGACGAAACCGGCTTGCCATCCGACCGTATCATCGTCAACATGGGGCCCCAGCATCCATCCACACACGGCGTATTCCGCGTGGCGGTTATGCTGGATGGCGAGACCATCGTCAGCCTCAAGCCCGTGATGGGCTACCTGCATCGCAATCACGAGAAGATCGGGGAACGCAACACCTTCCTGATGAACATGCCTTACACCGACCGGCTGGACTACCTCTCCTCGATGAGCAACAACTTCGGCTACGCGCTGGCGGTCGAGAAACTGATGCAGATCGCCGTGCCAGAACGCGCTGACTACCTGCGTGTGATGATGGCGGAGATGACCCGCATCGCCAACCACCTGATGGCGATCGGCGCTCTGCTCAACGATCTGGGTGCTTACTTCACCCCCATGCTGTATGCGCTCGAGGAGCGCGAACTCATCCTGGACATCTTCGAGGCAGTGGCCGGCTCGCGCATGATGTGCAACTACTTCCGCTTTGGTGGCGTGGCGCGTGACCTGCCGGAGGGCGCGCTCGAAAAGATCAAAGACCTGTTCTTCGAGCGCCTGCCTCGCCGGATTGACGAGATTGACCACTTCCTGACCGAAAACGAGATCGTCCGCGCGCGCGGGATCGGCCAGGGTGTGCTGACCGCCGAGGACGCCATCCGCTACTCAGCGGCTGGCCCGTTGCTGCGCGCCTCTGGCATCCCCTATGATGTGCGCCGCGCAGAACCCTACAGCATCTACGATCGCTTCGAGTTCGAGGTGGCCGTGCGCAAGCACGGCGACATCTACGACCGCTTCATGATCCGCCTGGACGAGATCCGCCAGAGCATCCGCATCGTCCAGCAGGCAGTCAAGGGGCTGCCCGAGGGGCCGATCCAGAGCGGCAAACCCCAGTATCAGGTACGCGTCCCGGCCGGTGAGTCATACGGACGAGTCGAGGGTCCGAAAGGCGAACTCGGTTTCTACGTCATCTCGACCGGCAAACCGAATCCCTGGCGTTATCACGTGCGGGCGCCATCTTTCATCAACCTGACCGCCTTTGGCCCGATGTGCGTCGGCCAGAAAGTCGCTGACGTGGTTGCCGTCCTAGGCTCCATTGACATCGTGCTTGGCGAGACCGACCGGTAAAAAACTGCTCAATATAGGCTGGCTGGGCTCCCATGCCCGGCAATTCAATGGCGTGGGAGCCATCTCCACAAAGTAAGGAGAATTAGATGTACGGTAAAGGCATCTTGAAAGGTTTAGGCGTCAGCGCCAGGCATTTCATCGAAACCTACCTGGATGACATCCGCTGGCTGGGGCGCAAGCGCTATGGCTCACCAGAAGGGATTGCCCACCGCGCCAGTAAAAAGGGACGCGGCATTTTCACAGTCCAATACCCGGAAGAAAAGATACCGGTTCCTGAAGAGTTCCGCTTCGTCCCCTTCCTCGTATATGAGATGAATTCGAACGGTGAAAAATTCTACCGCTGCACCTCGTGCGGCATCTGCGCCAAAGTCTGCCCGCCGCAGTGCATCTGGATCGTGCGCCGCTCAGACCCGGCTACTGGCCGTCCGATCCCCGACCCGGCCGAATTCTACATTGATGCGGATGTTTGCATGAACTGCGGCCTGTGCGCCGAGTACTGCCCGTTCGACGCGATCAAAATGGATCACAACTACGAGCTGGCCTCCTACAGAAGTGTGGTTTTCGATAAAGAAATGCTCGCCAAGCCGGTCGCGTATTACGAGAGCATCCGCCCGGTCAACGCGGCGAAGGAACACGCCGCCCGCGCCGCGAAAGAAGCCGCTCGCGCCAGAAGAGCGGAATAATGTACAACCCCGACACCGAACTGCTCTTTCCGGGACGCGTCATCCCGACCCTACGCGACCAGCGCGGTGAAGCCTGGCAAGGATTGGTGGCGCATGTCGGCGACGCAGAGCCGGAATCTGTCGAGTATCTGGCTTTCATCCTGATGATGGCGCGCCTGGACGGCTGCGTTTCGTGCAACGCCGATTCTTACCGGGCGCTGCATGGCTGTACGGCTTGCGCCAGGCAAACTCTAAAGCGCTATCGCGGCTCAGATGAAGACCTAGCAGGGCTGTATCGAGCCGCCAGGTCAGATGTCGAAACTTATTTGAGTAGAAAAAGGTAATTTCAGAAAACTACGAATTGAGGTGGGGTGCACATCGAAGGTGCACCCCACCTAGAGAGAATATTATGCCTGAAAAAATATCGAACGAAACCATCCTTGCCGCCCTGGGCATGGTGCGAGAACCTGAACTGCACCGTGACCTGGTCACGCTCAACATGATCCGTGACCTGGAAATCAAAGGTAGCACCGTCAACTTCACCATCGTGTTGACCACACCCGCCTGCCCGCTGCGCAGCCGGATCGAGCAGGAAGCGAAAGCTGCGGTCATGGCGATCCCTGGCGTCGAGGCCGTCAACGTCAAAATGGACGCCAGCGTCCCGAACGATGGCCGGATGCGCGGCCTGCTCAACTTACCCATCCGCAAAGCCATTGCCATCGCTTCCGGCAAGGGCGGCGTGGGCAAGAGCACGGTGGCCGCCAACCTGGCGGTCGCCCTGGTGCAAAGCGGCGCACGCGTCGGCCTGATGGACGCGGACATCTACGGCCCCAACATCCCAACCATGATGGGCGTGAAGCAAATCCCAGGCACGAACGGCGAGAAACTCCTCCCGGCCGAGGCTTACGGGGTCAAGCTGATGTCCATGGGCTTCTTGGTCAAGCCCGGCCAGCCGCTCATCTGGCGCGGACCGATGCTCAACTCCGCCATCCGCCAGTTCCTATCCGACGTGGAATGGGGCGAACTCGACTACCTGATCGTTGACCTGCCGCCGGGCACCGGCGACGCGCCTCTATCCCTGGCGCAAATCCTACCCCTCAGCGGCGCGCTGATCGTGACCCTGCCGCAGGCTGTCTCGCTCGAAGACGCCAGCCGCAGCCTGGAAATGTTCCGCGCCCTGGAAGTACCGATCCTGGGCGTGATCGAGAACATGCGCGGCGAATTCTTCGGCTCTGGCGGCGGCGAGGACTTGGCGCGCATCGCCAATGTCCCCTTCCTGGGCGCGGTGCCGATGGAGACGCCTGTCCGTCTGGGCGGGGATACCGGCGAG
>Ga0315279_10002140_pt1 | contig 30517 bp, 34 predicted proteins | sample YL17G06_20_MG_FD_203694 | JGI IMG/M metagenome (GOLD analysis project Ga0315279, IMG submission 203694) | Sediment microbial communities from Yellowstone Lake, YNP, Wyoming, USA - YL17G06_20 | ecosystem: Environmental > Aquatic > Freshwater > Lake > Sediment | place: USA: Wyoming | collected...
AAGGGAAGATCATGAGAAAATCTATCGAAGATTTCGAGCTATCCGAGCTTAAAAATCCAATTCAATCTTATCTTGCAACAATTGGAGAAATAGATCTTTTGACAGCAGAAAAAGAGTCTGAATTAGCAAAGAGGATTGCAAGTGGTGAACAGCAAGCAAGGGCTGAACTGATAGAAGCGAACCTGAGGCTTGTGGTAAGTATTGCAAAACGATATACAGGACATGGTCTATCTTTTCTGGATCTTATCGAGGAAGGAAACCTTGGTCTCATAAGAGCCGTTGAGAAATTTGATTATAGAAAAGGCTTTAGGTTTTCTACGTATGCAACATGGTGGATAAGACAGGCAATAACAAGAGCACTTGCCGACCAATCAAGGTTAATTCGTGTACCTGTGCATATGGTAGAAAGTATAAACCGAATAGAAAGAGTTACGAAAGAACTTATTCAAGAATTAGGCAGAGAGCCTACTTATAGAGAGATTGCTAAAAATACCGGGATCCCTGAGAAAAAAATTGCTAAATATCTAAGGTTAGCCCAACAGCCACTTTCTTTAGAAATGCCTGTTGGTGACGAAGAGGAAAGCAGGCTTGAAAATTTTATAGAAGATAATAAAAATCCAACTCCTGAAACTGAAAGCGTAAATATTTATTATAAAGAACAGCTTGAAAAAGTTCTCGAGAAGTTAACTTCACGAGAAAGAGAAATATTAAAATATAGAATGGGCCTTGAAGGCGAGTATCCTCATACTCTCGAAGAGGTTGGGACAATATTCGGGGTAACCAGAGAGAGAATAAGGCAAGTTGAGGCTAAAGCCAAAAGGAAACTAAGCAATTACCTGAAAGAAATTGAAAAAGAAGAACAACGGCAAGAAGAAGAGCGGAGGGAATAAACTTATTCTTTTTTTGTTTTGGCGAATTCCTTAGCAATATTAAGAATAACTTCAACAGCCTTTTTCATTGCAAAAGTCGGTATATATTCGTATATACCATGAACATTGTGCCCACCGGTAAATATATTAGGTGTAGGTAATCCCATAAAAGAAAGCCTTGCCCCATCTGTTCCGCCTCTTATTGGTTTTATGACGGGCTCTACACCAGCTTCGATCATAGATTTTTTTGCTATTTCAATGATTTCAAAATTCTTCTCAATTATTTCTTTCATATTGTAATAACTGTTTTTCAGCAATAATTCTACCGTCCCTTTTCCATACTTCTTGTTCATAAAGTCAACACATGATTTAAAAAATTCTTTTTTACTTTCGAATTTTATTTTGTCGTGGTCTCTTATTATGTATTTTTGGATAACCTTCTCTACGCTTCCTATTTCCTGGTATATATGGAAAAATCCTTCATATTCTGAAGTAAGTTCAGGTTTTTGGTCTTGAGGCAGAAGACTTATAAATTCGCTCCCAATTCTTATTGCATTTTTCATTATTCCTTTTGCCAGCCCTGGATGAATATTTTTACCTTTTATTACGACCTGCGCGGAAGCGGCATTAAAATTTTCAAATTCAAGAGAACCAAATTCGCCTCCATCAAGTGTATAAGCATATTTTGCGCCGAATTTTTTAATATCGAATTTATCAACTCCCCTGCCAATTTCTTCATCTGCAGTAAAGGCAAATTTTACTTTTCCGTGTTTTATCTCCTGATGATTTTTGAGATATTCAATCGCAGTCATAATTTCGGCAATGCCAGCCTTATCGTCTGCACCTAAAACTGTACTACCATCCGTTACTATTAAATCTTTACCGATATAATTTTTTAAATGAGGATAATCAGAAGTTCGTAAAACGATGTCTTTTTCTTCGTTTAAAATTATATCCTTGCCGTCAAAATTTTTAATAATTTTAGAATTAACATCTTTTCCCGATACTTCTGGTGTCGTGTCCATATGTGCTATAAAACCTATTACCGGTACATTGTTATCTATGTTCCCTTCTAATGTCCCTGTTACATATCCATTTTCATCAAGCTCGGCTTCGATGCCCATTTGTGCAATTTCCGCCTTAAGCACTTTAGCAAAAGCAATTTGCCTTTCTGTGCTTGGAAAGGTTTGAGAATTTTCGTCTGACTGTGTGTCGAATTTTACGTACTCAAGAAATCTTTCTACTACTGTTTTCATTATTGGCCTCCTATCTTTCATAGATTATATAAAATTTATTGATTTTTAATAGACTTGCTTGTATAAATTAAAAAGCATATAATTCAAAATAAGATAGGAGGTTGATATGGCACAATTTCATTTAAAGTGTGAAAAAGAGGATATTGCTGAGTATATAATGCTTGTTGGTAATCCACAAAGAGCAGAAAAAGTGTCTCTTCTACTCGAAAATTCAAAACTCGTTAATGATTACAGGCATCTTTTTGTGTTTACTGGAGGATATAAAGGCGTAAGAATTACAGTTGCAACAACTGGAATGGGTGCTCCTTCTACTGCTATAGTCCTTGAGGAACTTATAAATCTTGGCGGCAAAGTTTTTATTCGAGTAGGTTCAGCAGGTGGGATAGACCCAAAGCTTGATGTTGGAGACATCGTGGTTGCAACTGGCAGTATAAGAGATGACGGCACTTCTCCTAACTATCTCAGGCCCACTTTCCCGGCCGTTCCAGACTATGATGTTTTAAGAACAATTATTGAAACAGGGAGAGAATTAGCTAAAAATATTCACTATGGTATTGTAATTTCAGAAGACGCATTTTATATACCTTATTCCAGGGAGGAAATGCAAACTTTTGTTAGCTCCGGCGTAAAGGCAATAGAGATGGAAAGTGGATCTGTTTTTATCATCTCTCAGTATAAAGGAGTAAAAGCCGGGGCACTTTTTGCACTTGACGGAAATGTAACGCATAATAAAATAAAGCCCGAAGGTTCAAAGAGAATATTCGAGGAAAGCGAGAACTTATCAATAAAAATTGGTTTAGAATCACTTTATAGATTAGCCGAGGAAGGGATAAAATGAAAATTTCAGAAGAAGTTAAAGATGCCTTGAGTTATAACAGGCCAATTGTTGCACTCGAGTCAACCATTATTGCTCATGGAATGCCTTATCCGAAAAATATTGAAGTTGCAATAGAAGTTGAGCAGATTATACGAGAAGAAGGGGCTATACCTGCTACTATTGGAGTGATAAAAGGCGAAATTATTGTCGGACTGAGTAAAGCCGAAATTGAATATATTGGTAGCGCAAAAGAAGTAATGAAACTTTCAACAAGGGAAATCCCCATCTGTATAATGCGAAAGAATGATGGTGCTACGGCTGTTTCGGCAACATCTTTTATTGCTGAGCGTGCCGGTATAAAAGTTTTTGCTACAGGTGGTGCCGGAGGAGTCCACCGGGAAGTGTTTAAAAGTTTTGATATTTCCCGTGACCTTGATGAGCTTTCTCTGAGGAATATAATTTTAGTTTCCTCAGGTACAAAATCTATCCTGGATATCCCTAAAACTATTGAATATCTTGAAACCAAAGGAGTTATTGTCGTTGGATATCAAACAGATGAATTCCCTGCTTTTTATTCGAGGAAATCAAATATAAAGATTCCTGGAGTAAATAGCCCTGAAGAAGTAGCAGAAATTTTTAAAGAAAAGCAAAATCTCTCAATAAAAGGGGCTATTCTTGTAGCGAACCCTATACCTGAAGAATACGAAATTCCTTCACCAATCGTAGAAAAGTGGATTGCTCTGGCGCTGGCAGATGCAAGGAGGCAGGATATACATGGCAAGCAGGTTACTCCATTCCTTCTTTCGAAACTTGTTGAACTAAGCAATGGGAAAACTCTTACCGCAAACATTCATCTTATGAAGAATAACGCAAAAGTTGCAGCCTTAATTGCAAAGGAGTTAACTAAATGAATCAAGATTGGACAGAAGAATATTTCGATGAGCTTTACCTAAAATATTTTCTATCCACCCAAAACGAGGAACTCACAAAGTTACAGGTGAAGTTTTTAGAAAATTTGTTGAAACCTGAAAGCAAAATTCTTGATTCAGGCTGTGGAATAGGCAGGCATTCAATTTTGCTTGCAAAAGATGGTTTTAAGGTAACTGGCATTGATACTTCACGGATTTTCTTGGACGAAGCAAATAGATCATTAAAAGAGTCCAAAATAGAAAATTGTGAATTTAAACTTCTCGATATGCGTAAATTAGATTTCAAAGGCGAGTTCGATGGGGTAATAAGTTTGTGGTTTTCTTTCGGATATTTCGATGATGAGACAAATTTCAGTATACTAAAAGGGTTTTATGATGCTTTAAATAAGGATGGAATACTTATTATTGATGTAGAGAACAGAGATTACATCCTGAAAAACTTCGTTTATGAGACTTTTAAAGAAAAAGACAATCTTTTCATATTAGAGAGAAGAAAGTTTGATCCAATTACATCTGTAGTCAGAACCCATCGTTTTTTCATCGGTGAGAATTTCAGAAAAGATTATCTCCGTTATATAAGAATTTATTCTGCAACGGAAATGGTAAACCTTTTTAAAGCAGCCGGATTAAAAAATATAGCAATTTTTGGCGATTATACCGGTGAAGAGTTCTCAATCTTATCAAAAAGGATAATAATCACAGGTAAAAAACTTGATTAAATTCTGATTTCTTATAAAATATTATCAATATGGTAATAATTTTTAGATTTGGGTTTATCAAGTTTTATAGGAGGTCTATTTAAAGAGATGGTTATAACTTCACTTGAAGGTTATGCCCTGAGAGCCCTTGTTTATATAGCTTTAAAAGAAAACAAAAAGGCATCTGTCAGTGAAATTGCCGAGAAAAATGGAATTTCTTTTTCATACATCTTAAGAATTTGCTCTACATTAAGAGAAAAGGGAATTCTTGAAAGCAATAAGGGTCGTAAAGGCGGATATACTTTAAAAAGGAAACCTTCAACAATTTCTTTGCTTGAAGTAGTTAAAGCCGTTGGCAAGGACAGCATTGAAATAAGGTGTGATTTTGGGAAAAACAAAGCTGCTAATTGCTACAATATAGATTGCATGCTAGCACCGGAATGGAAAAAAATAAAAATAAAGTTTAACAGTTTAATGAGCGATATCAAACTTTCTGATTTTATTCAAGGAGGTCTTAATGCTAGTTCAGCAAACAAAGGTTGTTGATGTTTTAAAAAGTCTTTTTGTCCCTGGTCTTAAAAAGCTTCTTTTGTCAGTCGGCAGTCTTAATGAGGTTAAGGTAAACGAAGGAAATGTTTACATCAATATTTCATTACCCGAGATACCCGAGGAAGACGCAAACAGACTTAAAGAAATAATCACCAATAAAGTTAAAGAATTGGGTGCAGAATCGGTCGATGTAGAAATCGCCGTGAGAAAAAAGCAGGACATAAAATACATTATTGCAATTGCCTCTGGCAAAGGTGGAGTCGGGAAATCAACTGTAAGTACGAATCTTGCAGTTGCACTTACCCAGCTTGGCAAAAAAGTTGGCATAATGGATGCCGATATACATGGACCAGACATCCCCATGATGCTCGGGATTAATGAAAGACCTATGGTAAATAGTGAAAAAAGGATAATACCAATTGAAAAATACGGAGTAAAAGTTATATCAATCGGTTTCCTGCTTGACAGCGATTCTACTCCTGTAATATGGAGAGGCCCGCTGATAACAAAGGTAATCGAGCAATTCTATAATGATGTTGAGTGGGGAGTGCTTGATTTTCTTATTATTGACCTTCCACCTGGAACCGGCGATGCTTCATTGACTATTTCACAATCCCTTCCTACAAAGTATGGTATTATTGTCACAACACCTCAGGATGTTTCAGTTCTTGATGCTTCAAAGGCACTTTCGATGTTCAAACAAACTAATATTGAAGTTATTGGCGTAGTTGAGAATATGTCGTATTTTGTTTGTCCTTCAACCGGTGAAAAGTTCGAAATTTTCGGAAGCGGCGGCGGTGAAAGAATGCAATCCGAATTTGGAGTTAAACTTCTCGGAAAGGTTCCTATTGAGGCAAAGGTAAGGGAAGGCGGAGATACGGGCATGCCAATAGTTTTGATTAAAGAAAATACAGAAACCAAAAAAGAGTTTGCTTCGATAGCAAAAGAGGTATTGGAAAGCCTTGAAGGAAATTAGAAAGATAGGAATCTGGTTTTTGATTTTTGTTATTGTTGCTGGCTCTTTATATTTTCTAAACAACACTCTGCCTGCCGTAAAGAGTATTCAATTCAGTGAAAATGATATCATTCAATATGCACCTTTTATACTTAAATTTGACAGATCTAATCAGGACTTTATAAGTCAATTTTCGACCCTTCCTTTTGAATTGCCTCAATATGATCTGGGCTTTCTTGTCAAATACAATCTACTTTCTGATTTATATGTTTTCAAATCTGACGAGAAGGCATCAGATTATATTAACACACTTTCGAAAAGTCCTTTGAACGGCAAAATAACCAAAAGCTGGCTTAATGGCTTCCAGGTCTTTCAGATTGAATCTGGTTTCACTTACTACATAACAGACTGGAGGGATTTTCTTTTTATATCCAATAATTCTGATGCACTGAAGTCTCTGTTTGATAGAATAATCCAGGGATTACATTCTTCGGATCAGAGGATTCCTGACCTAATATTCAATGAGAGTTATAAAAATGTTGGATTCGTCGACGCTCAGGGCAAAGATGTTTTTGAAAAATTCCTGACTATACCTTTTGTAACTTTTCGCTACCCACTTATATTCTATCCATCAAATAAATCCATCGAAATTTCTTCTGCAACAAATGAAACTGATAATTTAAACAATTTAAAAGTTTTTAATTTTGACGGAGTTGCCTTTGAAACAGCATTTAATGATTCCTACAAGCTTGAACATTTGCTGCAAGACAATTTTTTGTCAGTCTTCCCTAAAAAATACAACGTAACACTTGATAAAATTTTTGTTGATAATTCAGACTTTTCTGAATTTATCCTTTTTGAAAACAATACTTCAGGACTTATTTTATATTCAAACGTTGCCGACAATTTAATCGCCAGCTTTAAAAATGATTTTAAAGCTGCCTCGGAAACTTATAATGGCACGGAAATATTAAAAATAGTAGCAAACGGGAATACCTTGTATGTTTCAAGCTCAAATAATTTTATTCTGCTGTTTGAAGATAAGCGGCAGATTTTGAATCTTTTGGACAATAAGGTAGAAGACATTGCTTGCAATTGTTCGGCGTATTTAAAATTTAACAGGGAATTCAACAATGTCGCACCAGATTATAATGTTTCGCAAGTATTATCACCTTTTGAGAACTTTTCGGTAATGCTCATAGAAACCAATGGAACAACAAAAATCGAAATTAATATGGAGTAATTAAATGGAACGTCACGAAGAGGAATCGCCTTCTAAAAATTTATTTATTACAGTGTTGCTTAATACTACTATTATGCTCGTTGAGCTTATAGGCGGGCTTTTTGCGCATAGCCTTGCCCTTATTTCAGACTCATTTCATAATCTTTCTGATACAATGGCAGGCGTACTGACTTTTTACACTTACAGGCTATCCTTAAAAGACAACAACCGCAAGTTCACTTTTGGCTACAAGAGGGCAGAAATTTTATCGGCTATATTTAATGCATCTGTGCTTATTGGTCTGGCAGTCGTTTTATTCAAAGAAGCCATAGTAAGGTTCTATCATCCACAGATTGTAAATGGCTCTATTATGCTTCCCGTAGCAATTGTTGGACTTGTTGCAAATTCCATTTCAGTTTTGCTGCTTCACCGCCACTCAGAACACAATCTCAATGTAAGGAGCGTATATTTGCATCTCGTTTCGGATGCGCTTTCTTCTGTTGGCGTAGTTTTAGGCGCCATTTTGATTTACTTCTACAAGCTGTACTGGCTTGACCCTGTTTTTACGATCTTGATTGCTTTGTTTATGACCTACGAAAGCGTAAAGGTTATTATCGAAACTGTTAATATACTTATGGAGTGCAGCCCTTCGTGGGTTAATGTTTCGGACCTGCAAAAAGACATTGAATCAATGCCACAAGTAAATGATGTTCATCATATGCATGTGTGGAGACTTTCGGACAGACTGACGCTTTTTGAAGCGCATGTAAACATAAAGGATATGCCGGTTAGCGACACCAAAGAGGTTCGCTCCAGGATAGAAAAATTGCTTAAGGAAAAATATAAAATAGATCATGCGACAATCCAGTTTGAATATGGCGAACACAAGGACGACGGTTTAATAAAAGAGCATTTTAAGTAAAATCCTGTGAAGATTTTTATTACCGGAAATCCCGGCTGTGGAAAAACAACTTTAATTAAAGAAATAGTTTTACATTTCAAAGAGAAGGGCATATCTTTATCTGGATTTATTACCGAAGAAGTGCGAAAAGGAAATATGAGGATTGGTTTTGGAATCCAGGATTTGAAAACTTCGGAAAAGAAAAATTTTGCATCTACAGAATATATAACTCAATATAGATTTGGCAAATATTATCTTGATCTTTCAAATTTTGAATCGATTGCACTTAAAGCTTTCGAGAGCCGGGATTTTGTTTTAATCGATGAAATAGGCAAAATGGAGTTCTATTCAGTTAAATTTAAAGATTTGCTTATCGAAAATCTTGATAAAGATATAAACATCATTGCAACGCTTCACAGAGATTTTGTGGTTGATTTTAAAAAGTATGGGAAAGTTTTTTATTTGACACGGGGGAGTTTCGAAAATACAAAAGAGGAAATCCTAAAAATTATAAGTCAGAAAATTTCAGGTTTCCAAAGTCTGTAACTGGTTATTTTCAAGCCAGAGTTAAGTTTTCATAATTTTCTACTGCCATTACTATCCTGCTGATGCCGTTAAAGAAATTTCTATTATTGAATGTAAATTGTTTTTTATATTTTCATTAGAATTTTTATGTATTTCCACATGCTCATAGCAGATGTCCACCTTACAGATTAGACTCGCCGGGTTGTTGATGGTTCCAGCACTTTGAGTGACACTTCCTCTTCTGTCACCGTGGCGGTCTCCGCATTTAAAAAGAGGAGGCTCCACCCAAAAACAAAAAAGGATAACTACAAGATTGTCACCCACCATGCTTCGCTCTTGGCTTCGCTTTGCTCGGCTAGTACACTCGCAATGACCCACTCCCTGTCACTGCGAGGAACGAAACAAAGTGAAGTGACGTGGCAGTCTCGCACCACTCCCCCGTCATTGCGAGCCGAAGGCGAAGCAATCGCCTTTAAAGTATTTCATTATACAGGTCTTTCCATTCTTTATTAAAACTATTAATTAATTCAACTTTCTTTTCTCGTGAACCACTCTTAATTTGCTTTTCTCTTGTTATTGCATTATGGGGATCTTCAAATACTTCATAATATACAAGTTTGTCTATGTTGTATCTTTTTGTAAAACCTTCTACTATTTTATTCTTATGCTCATAAACTCTTCTTTTCAAATCATTCGTTATACCTGTGTAAAGGACTGTATTTGATTTATTTGTCATAATGTAGATATAATAATATTTCTTATTCATAGTTGAATTATATAAAAATAATAAAAAAACAAAGACGAGATTCTTCGCTTACGCTCAGAATGACCCCTTCCTTTTGTCACCCTGAACGAAGTGAAGGGTCTCTCTTTAAAGGCGGGATTGCCACGCTACGCTCACAAAGACTGGAAAAAAAAGGGATTCTCACGTGCTCTTACGAGCCCTCAGAATGACAAAAGAAAGAAATACACCCTCAGAATGACAGATTAAAAATGACAAAAATGGCTTCTAAAACAGGGGAGATTATAGATATTCTCAATACAAAAGGAATGGATAAAGATGCTTGCAAGAATGAAATAACACAAGGATTTTTCAACTCAACAGTGCAATGAGCATATTGCTTAGCATTTTAAAGCAAGACAATATTAGTAAACGTTAGAGGATGTTTTATTCTTTATTGCAAAGAGAAATAAAATTTAACTATAGTAAATAACCTGCTGAACAGATTACAGGTTACAAAGGATTAAACCTGCTGAACAAATTACAGGTTACAGAAGAGTAAAAAGTTTTCAGGTTGAGCTTTTATAATATATTAAAGGATTTAATGCCTCAACAACTTTTATGTTTTTGTAACCTTCTTTTTTAAATTCTTCCATTATATCGTTTGAAATTTTTTCAATGAGGCTCCAGGCAATTGTCTTGCAAAAATTGCATACAGGGGTATGTCCCTGAAAATCCACCCAGATTTCTGTTACATTTTCATCAATGGTAAAACCATATACAAGACCGAGGGTAACTATATCAACTCCTGTTTCAGGGTCTTTAACTCTCTTGAGTATTTCAATGATTTTTTCCTTATCGTCCATTTTTACCCCCTTTCAGAAGTTCTGTTTCGATAAGAACTTCTTTAATTTTAGCAACGACCTCTTCAGAATCTGTTGAAAGAGGTTTTTTTCCTATTAATTATATGCTTTATTTCTTAAAACTCATATAATAATATATATATGATGAAAGCAAAAGTTGATTGTATAAGTTGTGTCTTTAACAGTATAGATGTTGAGCAGGAGCTCGGTGCTTCTCCTAATTTCGAAATTTTTTAAATGAGCATAAGCAATGTTTTTTTGCAGGGGAAAGGCAAAACGGCGGTAATCTTATTTCATGGTTTTACGGGTTCCCCTGAAGAATTGATGGAGTTAGGGGAAACTATTAATAAAGAAGAGTATAATGTTTTTATACCGTTGCTTCCAGGGCATGGCACGAACTGGAGAGAACTGAACAGGATTAAAAGCAGAGACTATATTTCTTTTTCGGAGAATGTTTTTGAAACTATCCAGAGGGATTATGAAGAAGTTTCTTTAGTTGGTTTTTCCTTTGGAGGGACTGTCGCTCTTTATCTTTCCGAAAAATATGAAATAAAAAGATTAATTTTAATAAATTCAATGATTCTTGTCGGTCTTTCTTTGATTCTTGGAAAATTTGTTTCGCCAGTACTTCCAGTTTTTCCTTCGTTTCCTGATGTGCATAAAAAAATTGAAAATCCACCATTCTCATATGGAATTTACCCCCTAAAGGCTGTCAGTTCAATTGTTGATTTTATTAATTTGACAAGAGAAAATATCAAAAAAGTTACAGCAGACACAATGGTGGTTTATTCGGTTTATGATCATACTGTTTCGGTCAAAAACAGCCTTTTTATTTATAGTGAAGTTTCTTCCAGGGAAAAACACATTATACCTCTTAATAACTCTTATCATATGGCTGTTTTAGATTATGATAAGGAAGAAATGTTTAAAAAAATAGTTGATTTTTTACAATTTTGAAATTACTTGCTTTTAAATATAATAACGCTAATATAATAAAATAGTAAAAGGAGGCAACTTATAGAGGTTAAAAGATGCGAAAAGGTAGTAACAAAATCTACTTAAAAGGGAGGGACGTATGAAGAAAATACTTGTAACAGTAGTGATGGTAGCCATGTTTGTTGGTTTACTTGCAGGTTGTAAGCCACAGGCAGCACAACCAGTAACACTGGTTTTTGCAAAAGGTGATGCAGTCAACCTTGATCCTGCTAATGTAACAGATGGTGAATCTATTACCGTTATGAACAATATTTTTGACGGTTTGGTAAGGTATAAATCAGGCTCTACAGAAGTTGAACCAGACCTGGCGACAAGCTGGGAAACTTCGCCAGATGGACTTATCTGGACATTTCATTTAAGGGAGGGCGTAAAGTTCCATGATGGAACCACATTTAATGCTGATGCTGTAGTTTTTTCTTTAGAAAGACAGAGAGATGAGAATCATCCTTTCTACCAGTATGGAGAGTGGGAATATTGGGGCTGGTGTTTCGGCGAAATTGCAAAAACAGAAAAAGTCGATGACTATACCGTAAAAATCACATTGTCAAAGCCGTTTACCCCGTTCCTCAGCACTATGGCTATGTTTACTGCTTATATAGTAAGCCCGACCAATGCTGAACAACTTAAAGATAAGGCACTTTCAAATCCAGTTGGAACAGGTCCATTCAAGTTTGTTGAATGGGTAAGAGGAGATCATATCACACTTGAGAAAAATCCAGATTACTGGGGCGAAGCGCCAAAGATAGATCGGCTTATATTTAAAGTAATACCCGATCCTTCGGCACGATTTCTTGCTCTTCAAAAAGGAGAAGTTCAGGGAATAGAATTCCCGAACCCTGATGACCTTCCAAAAATTGAAAGCGATCCAAATCTACAAGTTTTGACTCAGCCCGGATTGAATGTTGGATATCTTGCAATGAATATGGGTAAAGATACCCCAGGCTTCCAAGCACCATTTGCTGATGTTAGAGTTAGACAGGCAATTAACTATGCTATAAATAAAAAAGATATAGTTGAGCAACTCTATAAAGGAACAGGCGAAGTAGCCAAAAATCCTTTACCTCCAACCTTATGGGGTTATAATGATGCCGTTTAAGATTATGAATACAACCCTGATAAGGCTAAAGAGCTTCTTAAAGAGGCAGGTTATCCAAATGGATTCAAAACAAATCTATGGGCAATGCCTGTATCGAGGCCTTATATGTTTGATCCAATAAAAATTGCAACGGCGATTCAGGAAGACCTCAGGAATGTTGGAATTGATGCGCCAATAGTTACGTATGATTGGGGCACTTATCTTGACAAGACCGAAGGTGGGGAACAGGCGATGTGCTTGCTTGGATGGACTGCAGACTATGCAGACCCGGATGACTTCATCTATGTTTTACTTGATCAAGATGCTGCGACAGTAGGAAGTGCTGGTAACGTTGCATTCTATAGAAATTCTCAAATTCATGAGATTAACATGGAAGCACAGCAAACTTCAGACTTTAATAAGCGAGTAGAGCTTTATGAGCAGGCACAAGTTATAATCCATAACGATGCGCCATGGGTTACTCTTGCTCACGCAAAACAGATTCTTGTCTTTAACAAAAATGTTTCTGGGTTTGTGTTGTATCCTACTGGTGATTATAGATTTGAAAATACTGCAATAGCAGTACCATAATAGTCTTTTTTAAGAGGAGGGAGGAGGAAAACCTCCCTCCTGAATTTTAGGAGTAATTGTGAGAAATTACATTTTACGCAGGATATTAAATGTCCTTTTAATCCTGTTAATTGTATCTATACTTGTATTTCTTATGATCAGACTGATTCCCGGTGATCCCGCAAGGATAATCGCTGGAGAGCACGCTTCTGAGAAATCCTTAGCAGAATTAAGGGCAAAGCTCGGGCTAGATAAACCAATTTTAATCCAATTCTTCAATTGGTTTGGAAAGATTTTAAAGGGTGATTTTGGATATTCAATTTTTACACATGAGCCAATTTTACACGATCTCTTATATAGATTCCCTAATACATTTGAGCTTGCTATTTTTGCAATGATTTTCGCGACATTAATAGGTGTATTTGCGGGGATTATATCCGCCGTTAAGCGATATTCAATCCTTGATTATGCGAGTATGATGATTGCACTTTTCGGAGTTTCTATGCCTGTTTTCTGGTTAGGCATCATGCTAATAATGATTTTTGGAGTCAAGCTTGACCTTCTTCCAACAGGTGGTAGACTCAGCGTATATTTACACATAACACCAATAACTCACTTTTATTTGCTTGACAGCCTTCTTGAATTTAACTTCCCCGCCTTTTGGGATACATTAAAGCATCTAATATTACCAGCAATTGCACTCGGGACGATACCAATGGCTTTTATTGCAAGAATTACAAGGTCGAGTATGCTTAACGTAATGAATCAAGATTACATTAGAACTGCAAAATCAAAAGGTTTAAGTACCAGAACAGTTATTATGAAACATGCCTTAAAAAATGCTTTAATACCCATTTTAACAGCCTCTGGAACTGAATTTGCATTGCTTATGGGTGGAGCAATTCTTACAGAAACAATTTTTTCATGGCCAGGTATAGGTACATATGTTGTGCTGGCTGTTCAATCAAGGGATTACCCGGCAGTTCAAGGTTCTATAATATTCATTGCTCTTGTCGTTGCATTGGTTAATCTCATAGTTGATATTCTCTATGCATATATAGACCCGCGCATCCATTACCAGTAGGAGGAATTATGATTCAGGAATCACCTTTTAGAGAAACGCTAAGATATTTAAAAAAGAACAAATCGGCAATGATTGGGTTAGGGGTAATAATATTTTTTGTCATAATGGCTATTTTTGCTAAATTTATTGCACCTTATAATCCAATAGACCAGAACTTAAAAAATAGTTTGCAGCCAGGCTTCTGGTCGGGAATCAAAACTAACCTACTTGGAACGGATGAATTTGGTAGAGACCTTTTAAGCAGGATTATATACGGTGCACGAGTTTCTCTCACTGTCGGGTTAATTGCAGTTTTAATAGGTGTTTTACTGGGAGCAAGCGGAGGAATCATTGCAGGGTTTTTGGGTGGGAAAATCGATAACCTTATAATGAGAATTGTTGACATAATGTTCTCGCTTCCTTCAATACTCCTTGCAATTGTAATTGTAGCAATAATGGGAAGGGGCCTTTCTAAGGCAATGATAGCGATAGGTATAACCTACTCTCCACAAATTGCGAGAATTGTGCGGTCTGAAGCTATTCTTGTAAACCGAACTGAATATATTGAAGCTGCAAAAGCAATAGGAGATTCAAGTTCAAGGATAATGTGGGTGCATGTTTTACCTAATGTTATGTCTACAATTATAGTTTATGGAACTCTGAGTATAGGCAGTGCAATTCTTGATGCCGCAGCACTGGGATTCCTTGGATTAGGAGCTCAACCACCGACTGCTGAATGGGGAGCAATGCTTGCAGGAAGTATTCACTCTATTACTGGTGGCTTTTGGTGGGTAGAAACATTTCCTGGCATCGCAATAGTACTTGCAGTGCTTGGGTTCAATTTACTTGGAGATGGCTTGAGAGATGCAATAGACCCAAGATTAAGAGGGAAGTTTTAAAATCTTTTTGAGATATTCGATTATTTAATAAAATAAGTAAAAGGAAAATGTAATGAAAAAATTGAGTCTTTTTTTAGTATTTTCTCTATTGTTGGTTATTTTTTCTTTAATTTTTGTTCTTCAGAACAATAATATCATTGTTCAAATTAAATTTTTGAGATGGTCTCTATCAAATGTTCCACTTGGCTTTTTAGTCATCATCTCACTTTTAGTGGGCGTGGTAATCATATGGTTAGTTTCTCTTGTGCTGTATATTGCAGCAGTTACAAAAAATAGGAAGTTACTGAGTGAAAGCGAATCAAAAATTAGCAAATTTGAGGAAGACAAAAGGCAACTTGAGACAGAAATTGAAAAACTTCAGGCCGCTTTAAATGAAAAAACTCAAAAGCCTGACGAACTTGAAGTTTCTGAAATAAAAAATACCAATGAAAATGAGAACAAAGAAGGTTAATTTTTATGAATAGAACAACTCGTTACATCACTCGAATAGGTGTTGTTGCAGCGTTATATTTTGTACTCACTGCCATCTTAGCTCCAATTTCATATGGTCAGCTCCAAATAAGAGTTGCTGAAGCTCTGACTCTATTGCCTTTTATTTTTCCTGAAACAGTGATTGGAGTAACAATCGGCTGTTTTTTCGCGAACCTGCTTTCACCTTTTGGAGTTATAGATATGATTTTTGGAACATTTTTTACCTTTCTTGCTGCCTTGCTTACAATGTTCCTTGGGAAACATAAAAAGTCAATTTTTCTAGCACCACTGCCTCCTATACTTATAAACGCCTTTGGGGTATCGCTTTATGTAGTAACCTTAGCAGGACTTACGGGCAATGGCAGTACTAATTTGAATTTGAGTGCTTCTTTAAAATGTATTTTTCGAAATTTGAGTTTAATCCCATATCTAACTGCTGTAGCCTGGATAGGAATCGGGGAAGCTATTGCAACATATGCATTAGGAATTCCCTTAATTAATGCACTCGAAAGGAGGAAAAAACTTGCATTATAAAATCGCACTTGCTCAGATAAATCCAGTACTGGGAGATATTAAAAAAAATTTATTAAAACACGAGGAGTTTACTGAAAAGGCAATTAAAGAAAAGGCTGATTTAATAGTTTTTCCAGAGCTCAGCCTGACAGGTTACAAGCTTGGAGATTTGACTATGGAGGTAGCACTCCCCTATGAAAGCAACTTTTTCAAACCTTTATTGACACTTGGCAAGCATATAGACATTGTTTTAGGTTTTGTCGAAAGAGGGAAGGATAAAAATTCTTACAATTCGGCTATGTACATTAGCGAAGGAAGAGTAAAATCTGTCTACGAAAAATTGTATCCCGCTACTCATGGTATGTTCGATGAGCTTCGTTTTGTGGCAAGAGGGAAAGAAATTAAAACTTTTGATACAAAGATTGGCAAAGTATCTATGCTTATATGTCGAGATATTTTTCATCCCTCACTTATGTTTCTCGCGTATGCAGCAAATACTGACATTGTTCTTGCTCTTAGTAATATGCCCCTTCGTGGTTTAAAAGGCGAGAAACCCGCTATACAGGAAACAGTAGAAAAAGCAATAGATACTTACACTAATTTTTTTGGTATGTTTGTCGCGTATGTAAATAGAGTTGGTTTTGATGACGGTCTTGGTTTTTTTGGAGGTTCTTTTGTGGGCACCCCTTCAGGGCGAAAGCTTGCTTATGCTGATCTTTTTGACGAAGCGCTGACTTTTGCTGAGATCGACTCAGAAGAAATATTCAAAAAGAGACAGACATTCCCATTATTAAGGGAAGAGGATATGAATATCGTTAAGTTAAACTTTGATAAAATTTTGGAGGATTCTTATGACTGATCTTTCGCTTAATTATGAAGTTCTAAGTAAATTTCTCGTCTATTTTATTAAAGAAGAAGTACAAAGTAATAAATTTAATAAAGTTGTTTTGGGTTTGTCAGGGGGTTTAGATTCGGCTGTTGTTGCTTACCTTTCAGCCGAGGCATTAGGAAAAGAAAATGTTATAGGGATCCTTATGCCCTATAAATTGAGCTCGCCTGATTCTTTAAATGACGCACTTCTTATTGCCAAAAAGATCGGCATAAAACACGAAACTTTTGAAATAACAGATATTGTAGATCAATATTTTAAGAAAATTAATACAACTGACAAAATAAGAATTGGTAATTTCTTATCGCGTGTAAGGATGTCTATTCTTTTTGACAGGACAAGGGAGTACGATGCAATTGTTATGGGTACAGGCAACAAGAGTGAAATAATGCTGGGCTATACAACCTGGTACGGAGATATGGCCGCTGGCTTGTATCCTATTGGTGACCTGTATAAGACACAGGTATTCGAACTTGCAAAATTTATGAAAATACCTGAAAAGATCTTAAACAAGCCGCCTTCAGCTGACCTCTGGCCGGGACAGAAGGATGAGGATGAACTCGGAGCAGTATATCGTGAACTTGATTCTGTTCTTTATCTTTATATAGATGAAAGAAAGTCAATGGAGGAGATTATATCGCTTGGTCACAGTAAAAAACTCGTACAGAATGTTATTAGAAGAGTTAATTCAACCCAGTTTAAAAGAACTATACCACCAGTTGCAAAGTTTTCTGCAAGGACGCTTGGTATTGATTTTCTATACCCCCATGATATGGGAAGATAACCTTATTATTTCTCCCCGGATATTTCCAGAATCTATATAGAGCATACCTATAGAGCTCCTAAAACCAGAAACTGTTCCTGGATTAAAAAATAATTTACCATTAATTAACTTGTTTAAAGGTATGTGAGTATGTCCGAAAATATATGCGTCAAGTTGGCAGTCAAAAATATTTTTTACCCTACTTGCAATTCTAATAGGCGTGCCGCTCCCATGATATAAACCAATTTTTACATTTTTAACTTCTACTGTAAGATTTTCAGGTAAAGTAGTCTTTAAAAAAGGGTCATCAGCGTTTCCATGTACTGCAACAACTTGTTTTTTGAAGCTTTTCAGGTAATCAACTACCTCAGCACAGGTAAAATCTCCAGTTGCAAAAATTAAGTCAGATTTTTCAATAAATGATGATAAGTCAGGAATATCTGCTCTTCTATCCGGGTAATGTATGTCTGAAACTACAAGTATTTTTAGAATTGCTTCTCCTTTAAATAAAGGGTTTGCATTACATGCAAACCCTTTTAAACCTACCACCAATATGCCAGGGAGCTAAATAGGTGCACCTAATTCTTCTGCTTCCTTTTCCAGCCCTAATTTAAATAAATGCATTCTTGTTGGTTTCCCGTCTTTTGACCAGCCTCTTGCCTGGTAGTATTCATCAAGCATGTGCTGGAGCTCTTCCTCTTTTACATAGCTACCTTTGCTAACACCATTTGAAATCGGGTCGTGAGTAACTCTATATGGTAAATAATCATCCTTTCTTGTAAGCCCTTCTCTAATGTTAAATAGTCTGTCAAGATTGTAAATTCTTTCACCGATTGTCAAAAGCCTGCTAACATCAAAATTAACACCAGTAACAGCTCTTATTCCATCAAGCATCCCCTCTACCCAGAACAGGCCCCTGGAGAATTTGCACATTCCAAGTGTATCGTAAAGTGTCATAAAATCTTCGCCTGTTTTTACCTCATATCCTTTCCAATCTGCATTAAGTCTATCAACATTGCTCAACTTCCAGAATTTTCCAGTGAGTTCAGGTGCATAAATACCACCTGTAAGGTGGCATGCACCTCTTACAGACACTGCAAGTGCAAGTGCCATTCCTTTTAAGCCTCTTACATCATAGGCAGGAGGCTCCAGTCCTTTTACCTCTAAAGCAAATTTTTCTGAGCCTTTGCCTAATTTTTGAGCGGCAATTTTTACTCCATCGCTTAATAATTCTCCAAGATAACCTTCTTTTTTGGCTATTTTCTCCATAGCTTGAATTGCTGCATCGCCATTTCCAAATCGGAGGTCAATACCGTCTGTATCTTCTTTCGTCAAAAGTCCTTTTTCATAGGCTTCCATTGCAAAACCAAGAATCACACCAGCAGAAATTCCATCTATACCTGCTCTATCACATATTTCGTTAAGTTTTGCCGTTACCTCGATATCCTCGATACCTAATTCTCCACCAAGGGAATAAAGAATTTCATATTCTACTCCTTCAACCCTTGTTCCTGCATATTTGCCCTCTTTTATTGAAATGTACCTTCCACAGGGTTTATTACAATTTGGACACGGATGCATCTTTTCTGTGTATTTTGGCGACCAATAGTAAGGATCAAGATGAGATTTGCCATCCTTGTGCATTTCAAAACTTTCTTCAAAGTAGCTTTCTTGCCAGTTCTTAACCGGGAATACACCAATTTCTTTATTTACCCAGGCATAAAATTCCCCTGAGCCATATGCCATATCGAGCTTTTGGTCTTCTGAACCAATAATTCTCTTATTCCAATTTTTAATAGCTTCTTTTAAAAATTCCGAATCTCCATATTCAACGCCTTTCGTTCCTCTTACGGCAATGGCTTTGAGCATCTTGCTACCCATTACTGCTCCGCCACCACCTCTTGCCGATTGCCTTTCTTCAAAGTCGATGTCAGCAATTTTTATCAATTTTTCTCCTGAATATCCAATTGCACAGGTTCTAAAATCTTTGCCAAGTTTTTCCCTTAATTCCTCTTGTGTTTCTATTGCGTCTTTGCCCCATAGCCAGTCTGCGTCTCTTATTTCAACAATATCATTGTCTATGAACAGATAAACAGGATATTCGCTTTTTCCTTTTATCACTATTCCATCAAGTCCTGCATTTTTTACAGCAACACCAAGGTATGCACCGCTTATACTTCTTCCAAAAGCATTTGTTTCAGGAGATTTAAAAGTTACAGCAGTTTTAGAAGCCGTTGGAAGCCCGGAACCTACAAGCAATCCTGGTACAATTATAATAACATTATCAGCAGACACTGGATCAATTTGAGGCTTCACATAATCAAATAGAAGTCTTGAAGCTAATCCTAACCCGCCAAGGTAATCAAAATAGGTTTTCTGGTCGATTTCCACGGTTTTAATAGATTTTGTCGAAAGGTTAACTTCCAGAATTTTTCCATTAACACCCTTCATTCAGCCCCTCCTTTATTTTTCGATGAAATTTTTCAAAAGATTAACCGCATTTTCAACATCGCCAAGATCAGCTACTTCTCCTCCCGTGTGGATATATCTTGTTGAAATTGAAATAGAGCCAGAAAGCACACCAGCTTTGGTTGTTTGCATTGCATAAGCATCAGTAGTTCCTTTCGAAATCACCTCGAGCTGATAAGGAATGTTTTCCTTTTTTGCAACTTTGACGAGTTCGTCCCTTACGTATTTTGACGAAATCATTCCTCCGTCCATTACTTTTATTGTCGGCCCTTCGCCAAGGTTCAAAGAGACAGGATAAGTTTCTGGCGTATCTCCTGCATCGGTCACGTCAAGTGAAATGCCAATATCTGGATAAATTTCATATGATGAGGTTCTTGCGCCTTTAACGCCGACTTCTTCCTGAACAGTAAACACAAAGTAAGTATTATATTTTATTTTTTTCTTTTTTAGATTTTTAATAGTCTGGATGGCTACTGCGCATCCAATTCTATCGTCAAGTGAAGGTGCAATTATCCTTCTGTCAGATTTGTAAAAATTTGGTTTATAGATTCCCTCTGTGCCAATTTGCACAAGTTCCTTTGCTTTTGCCTTAGAATATGCTCCAATATCTACAAAGAATTTCTCTATTTTTTGATCTTTAACTTCCCAGTTGGATTCTTTATCTTCATAGTAAACAAAACCTTCGATGCCATTTTCAAATAATATTCTTTGTCCAACAAGAAAAGATTTCCTCAAACCGCCAATTTCACCAATTCTCAAGAAACCATTTTTATCAATATCGGTTACAATAACTCCAATTGAGTCCATGTGAGCAGCAACAAGAAGTTTTTCACCGCTTCCTTCAACATGCGCAACAAGGTTACCAAATTTGTCTTCTCTGATTTCGTCGACTTTCTGCTCTAGTTCAGATTTGATTAATTCCTTCACAGCTTCTTCCTTAGAAGAAGGTCCGAAAGCATTAATCAACTTTTCAATTAACTGTTCCATAATACTCCTCCTTTAAGGAATTAAGGAACTCATAAAGAAGTTTTAGGGTGTTTTCATAGTCATCCTGGTAGAAAAGTGATACTGGAGAATGAATATATCTTACAGGAACTGCGACCGTCAGGACTCTTACACCGCTTTTTGTTAGTTGAATCTTTGAAGAATCCGTACCCCCTGCAATAACTTGCTTGAATTGATAGGGGATATTTTGTCTTTTTGCAGTATAAATTAATTTTTCTCTCAACTTATGGTCAGTGATTAAAGTCCTATCTTTTATTGTAATTACAGGTCCCTGGCCAATCTTACTGCATTTAAGATGTTCTTTAACCTCTGGAATATCAGCTGAGATGGTTCCTTCAACTGTAATTGACATGTCGGGAGTATATTGATAAGCACCTGTTATCGCGCCTCTTAATCCAATCTCTTCCTGTGTTGAAAACAATGCAATAACAGGGAAGTTAAAACTATATTTTAAGAGGCTTGCCACAATGCTACACCCAAGTCTGTCGTCAAAAGCTTTTCCTATGTAATACTTCTCATTCAATTTTTCGAACTTTGTATCAAATGCAACAAGGCTGCCAAGTGGAGCAAATTTCTCTGCTTCTTCTTTATTTTTTGCTCCGATATCAATTGTCATAATATCGGATTCAACCGTTTTTTCGACTTCGTCCTTTTTTTTCTGGAGATGTATTGCCTTTGCTCCAATAACTCCCTTTATTTTGCTTTCACCTACGATTACTCTTTTGCCCAAAAGTACTCTGTCATCGATTCCCCCAACCTTCTTGAATGACAGGAATCCTTTTTCGTCTATAAATGTCACTATCAGGCCTACTTCGTCCATATGTGCATTTAACATCACCTTAAAGCCACTTTTATCCAAGCCTTTCATTGCAATTAGGTTACCCATTGCATCAGATTTTATTTTTTCAACATCCCCTTTTATTTCCTCTCTCAGAATCTCGGCAATTTCCCTTTCATCTCCAGAAACTCCAAACGCATTGCTTAATTTTTGAATAAGCTCAATATTCTCCATATAATGCCTCCAGAAAAGAAGCGTCAACTTCCTGAATGAACAAAGAGAGCAAATTTATTGTTTTTTCTACATCCTGAGGATCAACAACTTCAACAGGAGTATGCATATACCTTATAGGGATACTCACTACGCCCACAGGTACACCTTTCTCTACTATTTGTATGTAAGTTGCATCTGTTCCAGAAAGTATACCAACCTCTTTTTGAAATGGTATGCCATATTTTTGTGCAGTATCAATAATTTTTTTGTTTAGCACCCTGTCAACAGAAGGTCCTATAAAAACTGTTGGTCCTTTGCCTAATTCAGAGCTGTCTTTCTCTGAAACATTTGGAGAAGAAGCATGCGTTACATCAATGGCAATAGCAAAATCTGGCTTTAAAACATACGTTGATGTTATCGCTCCGAGTGCTGAGAATTCTTCCTGACAAGCAAAATGACCAATAACATTTATAATATGGTTAATCCTCTTTAGTCTTTTAAATACTTCGATTATCACATATGCTCCTATTCTGTCATCCAACGCCTTATTTGAAACAAGTTCATTTATCTTTGAAAATGATGGAGAAAAAGTGATGCTATCTCCTATTGAGACAATTTCTTCTATTTCTTTTTTGTTTAATCCGCAATCCACGAACAGCTCTTGAATACGGAAAGCCTTCTCGAGGTCCTCTTGGCTTGTGAGATGAAATGGCTTTATCCCTATTACTCCTTTAATTTCTTTTTTCCCGTGAACCACAATGACTGAACCGGGTAATATTTTGGGATCAATGAAATTTGATTGAATTCTTAAAAATCCCTCTTCGGTGATGCCTGAAACAATGGCACCTACTTCATCAATATGTGCATCAAGCATTATTGAACATTTTCCAGGTGAGCCAGTTTTTATTGCAAACATTGAGCCGGTTTTTAATGAGTTTATCTTGTCGGCATACTTTAAAATTTCTCTTTTAATCAAATCATGAACGTTGCTTTCCTCTCCGGGAAAAGCTGACATGTTAGTCAATTCCTCGAGAAGATTGTAGTCTGCCACTCTTCGTCACCGCCTCTTGATTATATTTTAGAGAATAAAGCTAAATTTCAAAGAAAATTGCGAGCTCTTTCTTTGCTTCCTCCTGGGTAGATGATGCATGAACTACATTTTCAGTAAGATAAGGAGAAAAATCGCCTCGTACTGTCCCCGCCGTTCTTTTTTCGGGTTGTGTTTCTCCTATAATAAGTCTGCAGTTTATTACGGCTTCCTCTCCTCTTAGTCTTATAACTACGACAGGGCCAGATATTGAGTATTTAATAAGTTTTTCGAAAAAGTCTTTGCCTTTATGCATTTCATAAAGTTTTTCGGCTTCTTCTTTTCTAAGCGTTAACATTTTCATATCGATTACCTTCATCAGCTTCTTTTCGAAACGAGAGATTACTTCTCCAATAAGGCCTCTTTCTACCCCATCGGGTTTTATCATTATAAAAGTCTCTTCAATCATTGTTCATCTAACATATCAAGGTATACGTCTTTGTCTTCAGGATTGTAGCCAATTAACTCTGCATATCTTCCCAGTTCTATTAAACTTTTTAAAGTTTCACTGGCCTCGTCCTCGGACATTTCCTCTGAAAGAATCGAAAGTAATCTGCTCTTCTGGATGGTTTTATCCTCTGATTTTAAAAGGATTTTGATGATTTTTTCGAATACTGGAAGCTTTTTAAGGGCTTTTTTGAATATAATCTTTCTTTTGTTTTCGTCACCATAGACAAGGTCTTTTCCTGTCCTGGTGATATAAAGGTCTCCTTCTAATACCGTTACAAAACCAAGCAATTCAGATATTTTGATGAGATTAACAAGTTCATCCATTTCAAGGCTTAAATCAGAAGAAAGCACATATACATCAGTTTTCCCATCCAGATCTTCCAGATAAACTAACATTCCGATCATTTTGCCTACTTCAATGAACGGCAACGGCGATACATCTTCCATTAAATTCCCTAAACGGGTTTCACCTCCCTTTTTGTTACTGTCGAATTTATTACCATAGAATATATTTTATCATAAAGTTTGTTAAAATCCTCACTTTCTCTATCTCTTGGTCTCGGCAGGTCAATTTTTGCCTCTCCAATAATTTCTCCAGGGTGCGAGGACATTATAACTATCCTGTCGGAAAGGAAAATTGCTTCTTCAATATTATGCGTTACCATGAAAATCGACTTAAGTGATAATTTACCAGAAATCCAGAGTTTGATTATTTCTCCCCTGAGGTTTTCTGCCGTAAAAACATCAAGAGCAGTAAAAGGCTCATCCATAAGCAAAAGCGCGGGTTCCATAACAAGTGCTCTTGCAATACCAACTCTTTGTTTCATACCACCTGAAAGTTCCCTTGGGTATGCTTCTTCAAAACCTTCAAGACCAACAAGATCAATGTACTTAAATGCTTTTCTCAATCTTTCTTTTAAAGAAGCCTGTCTTGCTTCGAGTCCCAGAGTTATGTTTTCTGTAACATCAAGCCACGGCAAGAGTCCAAAGGTCTGAAAAATAAAGCTTGTATATGAGTTAATTTTTTGTATTTTTTCTCCATTGAACCATACTTCACCAGAAGTCGGCCTTATGAGGCCAGCAACAATGCGTAATAAGGTGCTTTTCCCACATCCCGAAGGCCCAACGAGCGAGACATATTCACCTTCAGAAATGTTTAGATTAATGTTACTTAGTACCACAATTTCTTTATCTTTCAAAGGAAAAGTTTGGTAAATGCTTTTTAGCTCTAAAAGTTCCATCAACTTTCCATCCTGTACCTATTAATGATTTTATCATAAAGAGGACGATAAACAAAATGATTCATAGAAAATACAGTAGCAACCATTACAAAAAGCGAGATAATGAAAAGAGATTGGTTGTTTGAAGCAATTGAACTATTCAATACGCTCCCGATGCCTGTTACAGAATAAACCTTATTGTTCAAAGTTGTGTATTCTGCAACAACAAGTGCGTTCCATGCCCCTCCTACTGCCGTAATTGTCCCGGTCATTATTGAGGGAAGTGCTGCAGGCAAAAGCAACCTTTTAAGCCTTGTTATCCCTTTTACTCCAAATGAATCTGTAAATTCTTGTAAATCATCTGGAATTGCTTTTAATCCCCCATAAACTGTAAACAAAAGATACCACTGCATGCCCGAGAGGATTATAATAATAGCAGTGATATTGAGGCCACCCTTAAAAGGTAGCAAAAAATAAAGAATTAAAGGGAAGAATGCAATTGCAGGGATCGATGGAAGAATTTGAATAACAGGGGAAATAAACCTTGCAGCTTTAGGGTGCCTGAACAGAAATATTGCAAAAGGAAAAGTCCATGAGAAAGCAATTATATAGGAAACAAGAATTCTTAAAAACGAGTATAGTAAAGCTTTTATAGAGACTAAGAAATCGCCAAACTTTAATTGAATGACTATCGAAGGGATTGCTTTCAAAACTATGAATGATAAGTAACCAACAAGCCCTAACAGGATGACGAGGGCAGCTTTTCTAAAAATATTAGCAATTTTTCCACGCCAGAATCTTTTTAGAAAATTGAAATTAATAGCTGGCCTTAGATTAATTTTCTTGATAAATCTGAATATATACTTGAAAAAGTTGCCCACTGCCTCCCAGAAAATAATTACAACATCCCATGCTTCTTTTGTTTCTTCTTCACCCGGGGAAACGCTATATGTATACTTTCTTGACCATTGCGAAATGGGCTTCCATATAAAAAGATCGAGGAATACAATTATCACTGCGAGGACAAGAACACCGAGAAACATCAACGATATTTTATTTTGAGATGCAGCTTCCAGAATAAAACTACCAATGCCAGGCAATCTGTAAGACTCAGAGCCAATTGCAAAAATTTCTGAAGCGACAAGGAAGAACCAACCATTTGTCCAGCTCAAAATACTGTTATAAACAAGTTTTGGAATTGTTGCAGGAATGTAGAGCCTGAAAAGTTTTAAATTTCCTTCAGGATCAAAGAGATTATATGCTTCTTCGATATCTTTTGGAATCATTGAAATACTTTCATATACACTAAACGCAATGTTCCAGGCCTGTGATGTAAAAATCAAGAAGATTGCTGCAAATTCTGCGCCAAGCATTTTTGTAGGCGAAATGGATACAAAGAAATAAATTGCCGCTGGGAAAAATCCAAGTATTGGTATTGATTGCAGTATGTCAAGGATAGGAAGCATTATCGCCTCTCTTCTTTTGCTTGTTGCAGCAAGAAATCCATAAATAAATGAGAACAAAAGAGATAGTAGATACGCTGAAACCATTCTTATCAGGGATCGCATCGCATAAAAAGGAAGCTGCTTTACTGTGAGCGTGGATATATATCCCTGGATTGTAATCTGCCTCTTGTAAAATGTGTAAACCAAACCTAATATTAATATGATTGAAAAAATTTGTATTGTAAGGTTTAGTGCCTTGTTGGTCCCTTTCATAATCAATTAGAAGGGAGAATTTGGTTTATCTGGAGCAAGTTTGTCTTCTTTTCTTGATATTTCAAAAACAACTGTTGTTTCAGGGTCGGGGCAGGATACATAAGCCTTAGTAGGGTCTTTTTCCCATGGAAGAGAGCCCCCGTAACGCAAGGGAGTAATAAATGGCCATAAGGTAGCAAAAGCCCATCCGCAAAAATTGATAGGCACAGGTTGTCCGTTTTCGTTTATCTCAAAAGTGTCTCCCACTTTTAAACCAGCTGAACATTTGCCTGTTCCTCTTATTTCAACAACCTTAACTGTAATTTTGTAGGTTTTCTGTTCCATCGCTCTATTTTAACAAAAATTATCTTTATATACAATGAATTTTATATAAAATTCATTGTATATATAATTTATTGTATTCAGGAAAAATAATGGCGAAAAGAAACGAAAAGAATATTACATTTTACCTTTTAATTGGTCTACTTCTAAGCATTGTCCTCATAATATATGGTTATATTTTTGGCGCATTGAATAAAAACACAGTACAGAATACCCAATTTAGCTCGCTCACGAATGTTCAGCTCTTTGTTGAACCAGAGTCTTCCAGAGAACCATTGCTTCAAACAATTGAAAAAGCAAAAGCTTCAATTGACCTTGAAGTTTATATAATGTCAGACGATAGCATCGTAAGTGAATTAATAAATGCAAAGATGCGAGGAGTTTACGTTCGAGTTATTCTTGAAGAAAACCCATACCAGGGCTATGGGGCAAATAAAGATGTCAAAGATAAACTCTCCCACTACGGGATAGATACCAAGTGGTCAAACAGGGTTTATCAATATACTCATTCCAAGTTCCTTGTCATTGATAAAACGACAGGTTACATAATGACGCTTAACTTATCAAAGAGTGCTTTTACCAAAAATAGAGAGTTCGGCGTAATTGTAGACGATCCAGGCACGGTTAATGAACTTTTGAACATTTTTAGTGCTGACTGGAATAGAAAACCATATGTAGCGGTAAACTCTCCCCTTGTTGTAAGCCCTGAAAATTCAAGGACAAAAATAATTGACCTGCTGAACTCTGCCCAAGGCGAAATTGCTGTTTATGCTGAGGAAATAGAAGATCAACAGTTTATGAACACTCTTGAGAAAATAGCTGTAAGTGGAATTAAGGTTTACGTGATAGTTGCTGACCCTTCTTCAATAGATGTTAATAAAGCCGCGATTGATGAACTTAAAAAGAGTATGGTTGAAATTAAATCAGTGACATCTCCATTTATTCACGCAAAAGCAATAATTGTTGATGGTAGTTTAGCTTATGTTGGGTCGATTAATTTTTCATCTACTTCTTTTGACAAAAATCGTGAAGTAGGCGTGATTATATCATCTAAAAATGCTGTAACACAATTAAGAGATACTTTTTTCCAGGATTTTAATAAAGGACGTTAAATATAGATAAGTTTAAAAAAATTTTTAAAATAATATAATGATGTCTTTAAACGCAGTAGCTGTAAATATAGGTTCTGTCGTTGGTTCAGGAATAGGGGGGCTCACTCTTATTTCCTTTGGCTATAAAGGTTTGTGAAACATTCTTGGCTCGTTAGGAGTTTTGGGGGCATTTACTTATTACTTTCTAACAAAAGATATTCTTCCTATTAAAATTTTGACGCTCCTCTATTTTAGAAATTTGCAAAAAAATATTTTTTAATAAAATAAAGTTACAATGGAAAAAGTAATAGAGGCAAAAAACATCACATATTCTTATAACAAAAAACTTGCTGTAGATCATATTTCATTTGGCATAGGAAAAGGTGAAATACTCGGTTTCCTTGGCCCAAATGGAGCAGGTAAAACAACTACATTAAAAATGTTAACAGGTCAACTCTTACCTCAGGATGGTGAAATTTCTGTCCTTGGTATCGATGTTCAAAAAGACGTAAGAAAGATTAAATCTCAAATAGGGGTATGTTTTGAAGAAAAAAACCTTTATGAAGATATGTCTGCAGTTGAAAACTTAACATTTTTTGCTTCTCTTTTTGGTATAAAAAATTTTGATGTAGAGTTCCTGCTTAAAAGAGTTGGACTGTCAATTGATAGAAAAGATAGATTAGCAAACTTCTCAAAAGGAATGAAGCAACGATTGATGGTCGCTCGTGCCTTGGTTAATGAGCCTCGAGTTCTATTTCTTGATGAGCCGACAGACGGTCTTGACCCTGTATCGGCAGAAGATATTCGTAATGTAATCCTCGAGGAAAAAAGAAAAGGTGTTACTGTTTTTCTTACGACTCATGATATGATGGAGGCCGATAAACTATCCGATAGAGTTGCCTTTATTAATGAAGGTAAAATTGCAGCTTTGGATACACCTGATAACCTCAAGCATCAGTATGGAAAGAGGGTCATCAAGATCAGGTACCTTGAAGATAAAAATGTTAAAGAAGAAGAAATTAACCTTGAGTCTGAAGATATAGGCAGAAATATCCAGGACATGCTGTCAAAAAATAATGTACTGGATATGCACACTGAAGAAGCAACACTTGAGGATATTTTTAAACTATTAACCGGACGAAAATTAGAATGAGTCGCATCCTTTCGATTGTCAAGAAGGATATTACACAGATTTTTCGTAACCGCTTTTTAGCAGTTATCACATTTTTAGTGATTTTCGCCTATACTTTAATCTATGTTCTGCTTCCCTCAAAGGTTGATGAAACATTTAAAATTGGCATCTATCTCCAATATGGAAGGGATGCTATAGAACAAAGCTTATCTCAGGAGCAAGGGATAGAGGTAAAATGGGCAGGCTCAATAGATGAACTGAGAAAGATAGTAGCAGCAGAAGATGTCGGGATAGGTTTTGCTTTCACAAACGTAAATAATAAACCTGGTGTCCAATTCTATTTTGCCTCAGATACGCCAGAGGAAATAAAAGAGGCTGGACAGTTTATTGGCAAGGAACTTGCATATAATGTGTTGGGATATCAGTTGCCAATAGAAACGCAAGAACAAGTTATTGGAACGGATATGCTTGGTCAGCAAATTTCTTCAAGGGATAAACTCAGGATACTTTTTATAGTGCTGGTCCTTTTGGTTGAGCTTTACAGTCTTGCAAATATTCTTATGGAAGAAATTCAAAAAAAGACAATTGACGCACTTCTTGTAACACCTGTTAATTTGAAAGAGTATGTAACTGCAAAAGCAGTTACTGGAATATCTCTGGCTTTTTTGGAGGGATTGCTTATCGCGGTACTTCTTGGAGTTTTGAAATGGTCCACATTGCCTGCATTAATAATTTTTCTTCTTCTTGGATCAATTTTAGTTACCTCCATAGCTTTTATGGTCGGTTCTATAAGCAAGAACTTTGTTTCTCTTATAATGAATGGAATATTACCCTTGCTTGTCCTTATATTACCAGGAGCGTTACTCATTTTTCCGTCTGCATATTCTCCTATTATAAATGCAATACCAACTTATCATCTTATTAATCCTCTCGATGGAATATTAAATTATCATTTCTCTCTTTCCCAATATTTTCCCCAAATAATTTATCTTATTCTTTTTGACATCTCATTCTTCATTATAGGTTTTACCTTTCTTAAAAAGAAGGTAACATGAATTTCCACAATATAGTTGCTATTATAAAAAAGGAAGTTCGAGGAGGTATAAAAGATCCTCTTTTCCTTATGGTGTTTATAGTTCCACTATTATTTACTCTTATTTTTCAACTCGTTTTCGGAAGATTATGGGTTCAAAAAACAGTTATTGCAATATTCCAGGAAGGTGGAGGGTCAAGAATCGTACAGGAATTCGAGCAAAATGATGCCATTAGAATTATTGAACTTCTCTCTATTGATGCAGTTTACACAAAAGTAAAAGATAAAAAGGTAGATGTTGGGGTTATTTTTCCTGAAAATTTAGAAGGTAAATTAAAAAATGCAGAAAAGGTTATATTGAAAGTTTATATTAATGGCGAAAGTTTAGCAAAGAATAGGACTATTGCAGGCACCGCAATAGCAAGTGCTCTTAGAAATCTTTCTCCCAATGCGCCA
>Ga0315279_10002141_pt1 | contig 30513 bp, 31 predicted proteins | sample YL17G06_20_MG_FD_203694 | JGI IMG/M metagenome (GOLD analysis project Ga0315279, IMG submission 203694) | Sediment microbial communities from Yellowstone Lake, YNP, Wyoming, USA - YL17G06_20 | ecosystem: Environmental > Aquatic > Freshwater > Lake > Sediment | place: USA: Wyoming | collected...
GAAGCAAAGAATATGTCTTGCCCGAGCAATCCTAAGGAAGCCAGAAGTGTTACTGCTAGATGAAGCGCTTTCCGCTATAGATTCAAGACTCGAAGGAAAAATAATGACGAAGCTCTTGAAAGAATTCTCGGACAAAACGATTATCGTGGTCTCTCATAGGCTATCAACCATAGTGCCCATGGACCGAATTCTCGTAATGAAAGAAGGCAGAGTATTAGCCGATGGCAAGTTTGAAGAACTTAGCAACTCCTGTCAGGAATTCACGTCTCTTATGAAGAGACAAATAGTTCAATAGTGTATCCGTTTACCTGTCAAGCTATGATGAACCCAGCAGTTTAGCCAGTTCGGCAGATATCTAACAGCACTTTTCCATGTAGTTCTCCAAAGTTGCCTGCAAAGTCTTCTGGTCAGCGTCATGCCTCCAATAACACGTCCGACCTTTCGTGCAAAGCCTCCTGGTGCAATTCGCCGCCTCAAAGAGCGCAAGACCACACTCGTTCGATGGAAACTCGTCCAAGCATCTAAACCATTTCGTGGACTTCTGATTAGACTCTGTCTTCAGTAAATCTATAATATAACGAGAAGGGTTACATCTATCTAGAGGAAGGAAGATTGAAACAAGGCTTCAAGATTGCTCTAGTCGCTTTGTTGACAGCAGTAATAGTGGTGCCCTTGGCTCTAGTGTACATTTCTGAGACCCAAGGATTCATCTTCTCCAAGACCCTTCAGATAAGCGACTTCATTGTCAGCGGCGAATCCTACATGGCCAACGTTTCTGATTCCAAGGATTTAGTCGCGGACGTCTATGTTCGTCTTGAGCACCCTGCGCCGAATTCCTTTCAAAGGCCAATGCTGGTTTCAGTGGCACATTCAGAAGACACGGAACTTGATTCAATTACCATCAGGTTCTCTGCCGAGCCTCATGTCATATCAGTCTTCGCAGAAGCACCTAGCATGCCTTTGCTTTCAAAATTCGGCAGAGACGGAGATGGCCTTGGAGTGACTTTTGCCTCGAAGGACCTAGGCTTCTACGGGACAGGAACCGTACCTTTGAGTTTCATATTAGTTTCAGATAGGCAAGGCACAGAGCTCAGGCTTACTCTTGATTTCTCAATGCACAGGAAGACTTTTCTGCAGTTGACTTCGCTTACGGCCCACGCCTATCTCAGCATGCCAATCCCAAGCTAAAAACGCTTCACCAAAGACCATGCTCTGTTACATGTTGAAAAGGCTTAAATTCCCTCCAAAAAAGAAAGGCTACTGATGGGATAACTGTTGAACGATTTAGGCTCTGCGGTTGAGGTTCACCAGCTCTCACGGGACTACGTGTCAACCAAGCGGAGCCACTTTTTGGGAAGAAAATCGACAACTATCATCAAGGCCCTTGACAGTGTGGACTTTGAAATCCAAGAAGGCGAACTATTCGGTTTGCTCGGACCGAACGGTGCAGGCAAGACCACCACTGTGAAGATTCTGTGCACTTTGCTTGAACCAACAAGCGGACAAGCCTTCGTCAAAGGCCTCGACGTGGTCAAACGTGCTCGCCAAGTGCAGAAGATAGTCAACATGGTAGCCGGTGGCGAACGCATGCTCTATTATAGGCTTACGGGGCGAGAGAACCTGAGGTACTTCGCTGAGCTCTATGATGTTCCCAAGAAGGACGTAGCCGCAAGAGTAAAGACTCTGCTAGAGCTTATGGGGCTTACAGACAGAGCAGATGACGAAGTTGAAAAATACAGCAAAGGAATGAAGCAACGCCTTCAGGTTTGCAGAGGAATGATCAACGACCCCGAAGTGCTTTTCCTAGATGAGCCGACCCTAGGCTTGGACGTAAACATAGCGAAAGACCTACGCAAATTCGTCCGCGAAAAAATCGTCCGCGAACAAGGCAAGACCGTTCTCCTCACAACGCACTACATGTACGAAGCCGAGGAAATGTGCGACCGCGTAGGCTTCCTGAGCCAAGGCAAGCTCGTCGCCGTTGGCAAACCAGATGAACTCAAAAGAAAAGTTCCCTCAGGATTCTCCATAGAAATACTCGTGACCCGCCTTACTAACGAAACCCTTGATGGCTTGAAGAAGCTGGAATTGGTGAAGAAAGTGATAACAACTGATTATGAAGGCGAGGCTGAAGGCGAAAAAGTTGACAGACTTATAATCAATGTGGACAGCGATAAGGCCGTTCCGCAAGTGCTAAGTCATATGGCATCTAAACGTTGCCAAGTGGTCTCAGTCAACCTTCGGGGACCGACTCTAGAAGACCTGTTCATGCTTTACACTGGAGGGAAATAATGTCCACTCGAGTCATCCTGGCTGAAGCAACGAAAAGTCTCAAAGTCTACTTCTTTAGCTCACGAACGATATTTTGGACCCTAGCATTGCCGCTGGCAAACGGACTCTACCTGTACTTCCTGTACCTGCCCTTTGCTGCAAGAACAGTTGACCTTCAATTCACAGGCATGAACTACAAAATAGACCTAGTCGGTTTCACAATCGTCGGACAACTACTTTACACGTTCTTCACCATGATGCTACTTGCAGGCGCCGCGTTTGAAGCCGAAAGATGGCAAGGAACGCTAGAAACAGTCTTACTGTCCCCAGCAAGCCGCATTGCAATACTCCTAGGCGGAGCGCTGGCGAACGCTCTGAACTACATGTGGATGCTCGTAGCCGTAGTTCTGTCATGGATAGCATTCATCCATGTAGACACACTCATAACAGATTTCCTCGCACTCTTGTTGTCATTCGTCCTTTCATATCTAGCAATGGTCTCTCTCGGAATGTGTTTGGAAGCGTTTTTCATCTACTCTAGAAGGGGAAGCATAATCGTAGCATGGTTCCAAGAACCCATAATGTTCTTTTCAGGTCAAGTATTTCCGCTTCAATCTATGCCAGCGGTTCTGCTTCCTCTAAGCTACATGCTACCTCTGACTTTCGGACTGATTGCCGTCAGATTTACCCTACTTGGAGGAGCAACGCTACTGGATGTGGCAATTCCGCTAGCCGCCCTCGCCACGATGGCCGTGTTCTTTTCCATACTTGCAAAGCTGCTGGTTGATTATGCTGAGAAACGAGCGAAAGTGAATGCAACACTCACCTTGTTCTGAGTTGACCAACCCATGACAAGCCACACTCTGAGGGTGATTGTCTCTGCTGCGAAGTTCAATGTGATCATGACATGGCGCTTCTTCAGTTGGACTGGTTTCGCGCTGAGGTTCGCCACGCCCTTGATGACTCTGGGAGCCGCATGGATACTGTTCAACTACGTCTACGGAGGCTCAATCTCAATTGATATCGGAACCGCCATCGGTAGCTCAGGCTACCTTTCGTTCATCACTATTGGCAATGCCTTCTACGTGTTCACGTATGCTGCTGCCTTCGTGGTCGGCAGAGTCATGTTCTGGGAACGCTCAGCAGGAACAATCGAGGCAACATTCATGACACCGATGAGCCGGCTTGCGTACATGGCAGGAATAATGATAGCCGCAGCAATCAACGCCTTGGTTGATTTCATAGCTGTCTTCTTCATAGGCTTGGCCTTTGGCTTCCAGATAACCACGTTCAACGTGCCAATGTTCATCGTCGGTTTGCTTCTCACGTATTTTGCATTGTTCGGAATAGGTTTGATCGCCAACGCGATAACTCTGACTTTCCGTGACCGCGTTACGACAGCCAACACTCTGCAGGTTCTTTTCATGGTCTTCAGCGGCATAGTCTGCCCCATAGAATTCATGCCCCTTTGGGCTCAGGCGATTGCGAAGGCTTTGCCACTGACCTACGGTATTAGGCTGACCCGCGCGTCTATGCTGGGCATCGGAATCCCCAACGTGACCAATGATGTCTCGATGTTGATCATCTTGGGCATAGTCTACTTCATGATCGGCGCAGTAACCCTGAGGCTAATAGAGAGAAACCTCAAAAAGAAGGCGCTATTCTCAGTCTTCTAATTTATGAATCCTATCCAAGCTTGAAGCCAAGCAAGAAGCCCACGATGAAGCTTCCAGCAAACGGTATAAGCGAGACCACACCGACGAGCCAAGAAGCCGCTTGACCTGCACCACCTAGCCATCCGCCCATTGCGTCCCACAGCGCGCCATAATTTACGCTGATAATTCCGCTAGTGGCTAGGTATAGCAGGGCAATTACGAACAAGCCAATGACTACTGCAACGAGTTTGCTTATCTTTTTCACGGCATAGCCGATTATGAAGCCGCCCACTCCGCCTACTCCAAACTGGAAAGCAAGCGGTGACAGGATTTCACTCATTTAGATTCCTTCTTGTTCCTCCTGCTATCGCAAGTTTGATTTAAATGTGTTTTGCTAAGTACAGTACGAAGCATGCGACGCCGGAGGTGAAAGACACGGATCTACTTGAAATATACATACTGAACCTTGCAATCACGATTGGAATGTTTGTCGTTTTGATCTTCCGAGCTTGGATTGAACTCAAGAATTATAGGATGATGTGGGAGGAACTCGAATGGAGGCGAACGTATCAGACTATGGGACGTGTGCTCAAGGCAGAAAAAGACATGTTTTCAAAGGTCGAGGGCGGCGAAGAATTGTACCAAATGCTGTTAGAAGTCTTCAAGGTGAACGAAGACCAGAAGACCTAGGGAAAATGCCAATTCTCAACCAATTCCGTAAGCGCTTTACCGTGTTTCTCCTGCCCGTAGCGACGAAGTGGCTTAGTCAAGTGCCTTTGAGACCTCGTCGCAGTTACGTACAGACCCCTTTTCAAGTCGCGCTTGATCTCCACCGCAAGCTTTGCAAGATCTGGGTATCTTGAACCGCATTTTTCACATCTGAGACCTTGATCCCTCCCCATTGACTTCAATCGCTTGCCACATTCTGGACAGACTGGATTCTCATAAGCAATCTTCCGTGCAAGCTTCAATACTCGTACCTTCTCAAGATTTATCGTCAGAGGTCGATCCTTTGAACGAGGACGAACGCCTCCACAGATTTCCAAGAAATCCCCAGCAATAAGGCTCATCGCAACTTTGCGGAGCCCACCAGTTGGTTCATACGCTGCACAATCAACCTGAGCAGTCTCGTCTCTGATTGGAAAAATCACGTGTCTCGTAGGAATCATTCTTGGATCAGCAGAAACAGTTCCTCGAACCGCCACAGATGTGTACGGCATTATTCGGCTCAGATTTTCAACTCGCCTGAGATGGGCATCAGTTCCTTGGTTTGTGCGGAAGATCACCCATCTCTCGATAGGCTCAAGAGGTTTGACGATTTCAAACGCACTTCTCACGATTTCAGGAGCTTCTCCTCTGATGCCAAAAAGAATCGGGTCGGGTCCGCGAGGCGTGATGATTACGCGGTCTTTTTCAGGGTCAACATTGTTGAAGGTGCGAGGTGCTGTCAGTCTTTCCATCTCAAAGATTGAGTTCTCATCTACTCTCCGTTTTGTGCCGCAGTTCTCTAGCTTGCGATATGCAAGAATTTCGTAAGTGTGATCTCTCTGAAGCACTTCGCCTATTGCAGCTAAGCCGCCGATTATGCCTCTGCCATTCTTGAAACCCAATGCTTCAGCGTTAAACCTCTTCAAAAGCCTCAATGCGTCTTTCAGTGTCACGATTCCAGCTATTGCACTCTGAGCAAAGGCTTTGACTTCGATTGGAATTTTGGCTCTTTGAAAGAATACTATGCCAGGATCTGTGCCATGAGCTTCCAAGTCTGAGAACTCTTCAACAGTGCTCAGGACAGTCTCTTTGATTCTGCGTTCCACACGGCCATCGTAAGCTATTCTCAGGCACAGCGCACCGTTGCCCCTGGTTTTCCATGGCACATTAGGATTCAACCTAATCAAGTTCGGATAGTCAAGGAAACTTGTTTCAAGCGTCTGCAGTTTTTCCACCAGAAGAGCGGCAATGAAAGTAGTGCATCCTTTTCTGGTCGAGTCTGTATCGTCGAAGCCTATGTGCATTGTTTTCATTGTCATCTAAGCTGGCACATTCCGTATAGATTCAGAGATCGAGTTGGAATGTAATAAAGCATTGTTGGACGTGAACAAAAAAGAGGGAGTGTTATCTATTTTGTTTCTTCCACAACTATCATTGTCAGTGTCGATCGCACTTTGTCGAGTCTTCGGACTTTCCATGTTACGATTTCCTTAAGTCTGTCCATTGTGTCTGCTTTGACCCTGGCGATTATGTCGTACACTCCATAGACAGCTGAGGCTTCTTCTACGCCCTCAACTTTCTTCAGTTCCTTCAACACTTCTGCTTCTGAACCTATTTCCGTGTTTATCAGAACGAATGCTGTTGGCATCTTGATCACTGTATGTACTGTTTGCCCTTGTGCGTTAAAAAAGTTTGCTACATCTCAAGATTGAACCAAATATAACATCACATTCAAGAACTCGTTTGTTCTTATGAAACCACGATAGTCTTATCTCTTGTTTCTCAACAGTAAGCTAACGAGGCTCAACTTATGCCGAATAAGGGCAACGATAGATGTGTTATCGCAAGCCGCGAAATGCGGGCACTTGAAATGAACTCAGAGTATTTTGGTGTTTCCAGGCTTTTGCTTATGGAAAATGCAGGACACAATGTGGCTTTGGAAGTTGCCTCAAGATTCAAGCCTGAGAAGCCCGTTGTGATTTTCTGTGGTTTAGGCGGCAACGGCGGCGATGGATTTGTTGTGGCTCGACACTTATCCGCGACAGGTTTCAAAGTGACAGTGATCCTTGCTGGAAAAGGCAAAGATATTTCAGACAAGGCAGCATTGGAAAACTGGAATGCCCTCCAGTTCCTAAGGGATTCAGTCTCTATCCATGAAGTTTATGACAGCACCCTCATTCCTGAAATAGATGCGGAAATAGTTATTGACGCACTACTCGGAACTGGAATGAAAGGAAAGCTTAGAGCACCCATTCTGCAAATGATTAAGAAGATTAATACCGCGAAGGCTTTTCGAGTGGCAGTGGATGTTCCCACGGGTATTGACTCCGACACTGGAGAAATCCTAGGCGAAGCTGTCAAAGCAGACTTGACAGTGACTTTTCACAGAGCAAAACTAGGATTTGAAAAAGCCAAAAGATACGTTGGCGAATTGGTTGTAAAAGACATTGGCTTGCCCAGCGAGTTCGAAGCATTCGCTGGTCCAGGCGACGTATTGCTGGTTACAACCCCGCGGCCTGCTGAATCGCACAAAGGAGATTTTGGACGCTTGCTGGTCGTCGGCGGCAGCGAAACGTTTTCGGGAGCCCCTACCTTGGTAGCTTTAGCTGCCTTGCGCACAGGAGTGGACTTAGCGCATATTGCTACGCCCGAGAAAACGGCTTACGCGATTTCTTCCATTTCGCCAGACTTGATAACCATAAAGCTTGAAGGAAGCCACTTGAACAAGGGCAACTTGTCAGCACTGAAGCCGTACATTGAATCGTGCAACGCTGTTGCTATAGGACCCGGACTTGGCTTGCATCAGGAAACTAGGGAAGCCGTGAAAGCCATAGTTGATGCTGTTGAGAAAGCTCGTAAGCCGTTGCTTCTGGATGCAGATGGTTTGAAGGCTTTTGCAGAGTTCAAGAGAAAACTGAAAGTGCCCTTAGTTCTGACGCCTCACGCTGGGGAATATGCGATATTGACTGAAGAGAAGCTACTTGAGCATTTTGATAAGAAGGTCTCGCACGTTCAGAAAACCGCAGCAGAACTAGGCGCCGTCATACTTCTGAAAGGGGCAATAGATATCGTCTCAGACGGAAGGCGTACCAAGCTCAACTTCACAGGTAACCCAGGAATGACCGTTGGCGGCACGGGAGATGTGCTTTCGGGAATAGTAGCAGCATTCATGGCTCAGGGAGCAGATGCATTCGAAGCAGCCACTGCTGGAGCATTCGTTAATGGTGCTGCTGGAGACTTTGTATTCAAGGAGAAGGGCTATCATATGGTGGCAAGTGATTTGATCAGCTGGATTCCGCATGTGCTGGGCGATCCGATGAGCCACTTGCAGGTGCGAAGAACTGGTGCAAAGCCAAGTTAGAATCGTTGTCTATCATGCCAAACAGTGCGATCCTAAAAAATGCTCAGCTTTGAAGCTCCATCGCCACGGTAAAGTCAGGCTCGTGTCTCAGATGAAGTTCTTGCCGAAAATGGCCGTCGTGCTTAATCCCTTCTCGGAAATAGCATTTTCGCCAGCTGACAGAGAGCGCATTGTAAACGGAGGGTTGGCAGCTTTAGATTGCAGTTGGGAACACGCGCAAGAAATGCTGCCTAAGCATGTTAGAGGAACCTCTCGATGTTTGCCTTTTCTGATCGCCGGGAACCCTGTCAATTTTGGCAAACCAACCAAGCTTAGCACAGTGGAGGCTTTGGCTGCAGCTTTGCATATTGCGGGGTTTGAATCTGAGGCTGCAGATTTGCTTTCAGTTTTTGGTTGGGGGCACACTTTTCTTGAACTAAACTGTGAGAGACTTGAAGGCTATGCCAGAGCAAGGAACAGCACGGAAATCGTCGAAATACAGAAACGGTTTATGGATGAGATGGACTCGGGTTGAATGTGCCTTGAATAATGTGGAATTCACAATCGGAAAGGCGAAGATCCTTATGGTTCAAGGCGACATCACGGACTTTGACGCAGATGCTATTGTAAACGCAGCCAATTCGTCTCTGACGGGAGGCGGAGGCGTAGACGGCGCCATCCATTGGAAGGGTGGCTCGAAGATTCTTGAAGAATGCAAGCGTATAAGAGCTAATGAATGGCCTGACGGCTTGCCAACTGGAAAGGCAGTCATGACTTCAGGTGGAAACATGAAAGCAAAGCACGTTATCCATACCGTAGGACCAGTCTGGCATGACGGATCTCATGGCGAGCCAGAATTGTTGGAACAGGCTTACTACAATTCCTTAAGACTCGCAGTGTTCAAAGGATTGAAGACTGTTGCTATTCCGTCGATCAGCACAGGTGCGTATGGATACTCAATCAGAAACGCAAGTCGAATAGCGATCGCAACGGTTATGAGGTTCCTGTCAAAGGAAGACAAGCTTGACAAAGTGGTCTTCGTATTGTTCACCAAGCAAGACCTGGAGATCTACGCGCAGACAGCGAAGGAGATTTCGAGCAAAGTAGCCTATGAATCCGTAACCCAACTTGTGAATGAGTCGGCGTCAAGTCTGCTTAGAAAAAGCCTTGAGTAGAACCATTTCTATCTTTCTCTTCTAAGAAAATCACCAATGTCTAGAATGTTCTTTATAGTCGCACCTTTTCTCTCTTCTTCCAGGGCATGTAATATTTTGCCAAGGCCTAAAGATTCGTCATGCATGTTCAGAATCAGCGTCAGATCACCCTTCTTCTTGGAACCAGACACTTTCATTATTCCCTGCTTGAAAATGTCTCTTCCGCAGATGAAAAGCCACTCGGTTTTCTCATCAACGGTCACTTTGTTAGCCTCGCCCTCTGTGATCATCCTCAGAAGATTGAAACTAGGAAAGAAGATGTTGCCTTTCACTTTTCCAAGATAGATTCCTGCATAGAAGAAATCCTCCGAGAGCACTTTCTTCAAATCCTCGCTCAGCAGGAAGTATCTGTTGCGCGTTTCTGCTACGAGACTATTATCTAGACGGATGGTTGCGCCCAGTCGGGTTACAAACTCGTTCATCAGCTTCGTCGACTGTGCCTCCGTTTGAGCTTACAAACGAAGAATCCTTGAGTCTGCCCGGGCCAGATTCGCACGCAATTTTCTATTGAATCGTCCAACTCTTTTCCGAAAACGTTAGTCAATGCTCTTTCTCCGTAACTAAGACTGATCTTCTCAGTTTGAAGATCAAGGTTTTCGATTGCCCAATCAATATTCAGCTCGTCCTCCTCTGGCTCAAGGGAGCACGTTGAGTAAACTATCTCGCCATCATCCTGAACCACTTTGGCTGCTTCAGTCAGTATTTCTCTTTGAAGCGCGGCATTTCTTTGTACATCTTTGATTGTTCTTCTAAGGAACCAACGTTTATCTGTGGCTAAATTGCCTGAGCAAGGAACATCCAGAAGCACGCAGTCGAATCTCATCTTCAACTGCGAAGCACGTCTTGCATCCAGAGCATAGACAACTGTGTTCTTCACGCGGCACCGTTCAAGCTGATTTGACAATGCGGCTAATCTTCGATTCTCAACATCCAAAGCAATTACCGTACCCGTGTTCTGCATCAAATCAGCAGTCTGAACAGTCTTGCCACCAGGAGCTGCGCATGCATCTAACACGGTTCTGTGCTTGAGCTCCCTGAACACAGAAGCTGGGATTTGAGCAGCTGCCTCTTGAATTGAATACAATCCGAGAAGATATTCAGGTGTCGCTCCGACTGAGAACTTCGACTTGACAATCCAGTATCCATTTTCCAAGAAAGGTATTCTTTCAAGTTTTATTCCCTTAGACTCAAGCCTTTTGATCAGACTGCTTTGCTCGATGTTGCTTCTGTTTATTCTTATCGCTTGTCTGACCTCAACCGAACTATAGGCCCAGCCTAGCCTTTGATAACGATCCGTAAAGAACTCCTTGGGCGACATCAACCATACGTGTCTGTCCGGTTCATAAAAGCTTGATGCCCAATTACTGCAAAAGAGCAGTACCGCTAATCAGCCTCTTCTCACAAACAACTTTCTGACTTCTTCAACAAGCATTACAGTCAAAGCAAGAAGAGCTAAGAACGACCAATCTGTCAAACCTAGCGCTGTCGTTCCAAAGAAAGCCTGAAGGAAAGGAACATAAACGATCAAGGATAAGACGGATAGCTGGGAAGCTATCCCAAGCCAGATCCACTTGTTGCTTCTCAGACTTGTCTTGAATATGGAAACCTTGTTGGTTCTACATGCGAAAACATTGCCGACCTGGGCCACAACTATGCCTGCAAACGTCATGGTCGTACCCTTCAAGTAAACGAGTCGATCCATGTCTCCTTCATGCATCCCAAGATGCCAACCGCCAGCAGACCAAGCACTTAGACAACCGTACATTGCGCCAGCGGCAATGATCAAGCCTAGGAACATGGATCGCAAGAGAGCTTTCCTATTGAAGAGCCTCTCTTTGATGCTACGGGGTGGTTCTTGCATGATGCCGACTTCGGGTGGTTCACGACTTAGGGCCAATGAGGGAATGACGTCTATGCCCAGGTCAATAGCTAGAACTTGAACTGCGAGAAGCGGCAAGGGGAATCCAAACAACGCAAGTGAGGCATAGAGCACGTATGGAATAAGTTCAGCCCAGTTGTGCGAGAAGACATAAACGATGAATCTCCTCAGATTATCATATATTGCACGTCCAGATTCCACAGCTTTGACTATTGAAGCAAAACTGTCGCCAAGCAGAATCATGTCAGAAGCTTCTCGCGCCACATCTGTTCCAGAGGCACCCATCGCAATGCCGATATCAGCTTCCCTCAACGAAGGCGCATCATTCGCACCGTCACCAGTAACGGCAACAATTTCACCATGCTCCTTCAGAGCCTTCACAATGCGAAGCTTCTGCTCGGGCGAAACCCTGGCAAAGATTACGTTACCTTTCTTGACTTCCTCCACTATCTGCTGGTCACTTCTTGCGTCCAGATCGACGCCTCGAATTATCCGGCATTCTGCTGAATCAACGACACCTACCTCTGTGGCGATAGCTTGAGCAGTTGGGCCGTAGTCTCCTGTAATTATGACCGTCTTTATTCCTGCCTGTTTTGCAAGCCTGACGGCTTCTTTGATTTCTGCTCGAGGTGGATCTTTCATGCCTGCGAGCCCTACTAAGATCATGTCTTTCTCAAGGTTTATGTTGCTGTATCCACTGTTCTCGGGTTGCTCCCTGTATGCGATGGCTATAACGCGCAGGCTTTCGTCGGCGAATTCGCGGATCTTCGTCTCTGTTGCTTGAAGATTGTCTCCTGCCAATTTCTCGACCTTGCCGTTGACAAGTACACTATTGCATATGGAGAGAATGCTTCGTGGACCCCCTTTTGAATATGAGAGCGTCTTGTGATCGTTTCTGTGAACTGTGGTCATTCGCTTTCTTTCTGAGTCAAAAGGTATCACATGAACAGTAGGCTTCTGCACATGGAGCGCCTGCACGCTAAGCCCATATTTCAAGGCGGCCACAAGTAACGCTCCGTCAGTAGGATCGCCAATCACGCTCCAAGCTCTGTTGCAGTCAGATGGTGGTTCCACTTTCGCACTGTTGCAGAGCGACGAAATCTCAAGAAGCTTATCAACCGCTCGCGCATCAACCTTGTCAGGAGGGCTGCCATTAACGCGGAAATCACCGATCGGCGCATAACCAACCCCTGAGACTTCAACAGTCTTGTCTGGAATCCAAATCTTAGTAACAGTCATCTCGCCCTTCGTTATCGTGCCGGTTTTGTCAGTGCATATTACAGTCACACTGCCAAGTGTCTGGACCGAAGACAAGCGTTTAACAAGAACATTTTCTTTAGCCATCTTTAGAACATTGATCGCCAAGGCGCTCGAAACAGTCACCTGCAAACCTTCCGGAACACATGCTATCATTACGCCTATCATGAAGAGAATGCTACTGAAGAAACTCAGGTGAAGCCAGCCAAGGCTTAGAAGGAAAAATACAAGGCCAACGGTCATGGCAAAGGCGAAATCGATCTTCGCAGTGTATGCTATCTCTTTCTGAAGCGGACTCTGTTCATCTTTTATTTCAAGAGTCAAACCGGCAATCTGCCCGAATTTCGTCTCCATGCCCGTTGCAAATACAACTGCTCTACCTCTTCCTTTCGCAACGCTCGTACTCATGAAAACCATGTTTGGCATGTCTAGATACGCTGAATCAGCAATAGCAGTCGGCATATCAGTGCGCGGCTGCGGCTCAGATTCTCCAGTCAACGGTACGTTGTTAGTCCATAAATCATAAGCCTCAATCAATCGCGCGTCCGCTGGAACACGATCCCCTTCTTCCAGAGCTATAACGTCGCCGGGAACCAGTTCCTTGACAAGGGTCTTCTTCAACTCACCGTCACGAATCACCTTGGCGTACTCAGGCATCCAGCTTTTCAGCGTTTCCATGGCTTTTTCTGCACGCCACTCTTGGAAAAGGCTGAAAAATGTATTGACCAAAACCAGGACCAAGATTATGGAACTCAAATCCCACATTTCACCGATCGCAGCAAGAAGGCTTGCGAATAGCAACAGAATGCTAAACAGGTCTTTCAGATGCAATATGAACTTGTAAGTTAGAGAAACCCTCTTCTTTTCAACCAATACATTTAGCCCATGCTTTGCAAGCCGCTTTCGAGCTTCATCGCTGGTCAAACCTTGAGCAGACGTTTCAAGAGAAGCATAAACCTCTTGGACTTGCAGACTCACCAAACGCTTCAACAAAACCCCTTCCTACACCTTTGAAAACAAACGGGGAGAAATCAGGGTCCCTTAACACAGCGACCGACAATTGGCGATCCAACTAGGAAAACGCCAATACACGATGCGTCAGCATGCATCAATAGCTGCCCGAAACCGTTCATCAAGGTCGCCCAATCAAAACGCGCATTTCTGAGAATCTGCACGATTATTGCGAGATCACTGATACGTTGCTTCGCTTAACATAACAGAAGCACCATTTAAACTAATCGGAAAGGTTTAATTCTTCTGGTGGAAAAACTTAAATTCTCGAGGAAACCACATTTGCCAAGAAGTGATTAAATGCCAGATGAAAGGTACGGTTTTGTGTTGATGGTCAGGAACACATGGTGGCAAGGGTTCAGGCAGCAACATCACGGCGGAAAACAGGTGCAGTCTTACGTTCGAGTGGGCAAGGCGTCACCACGCAAAGCGTCGAAGCTGTTCTTCTACTTGGTGAAGCCAATCGGAGAAATAGTAGGCCACGCAGATTTTATCGAGCGAAAAGTCGGCGACCCTCAGGAATTGTGGAAAGAACACGGTCACGAATCAGTTCTGAGCACTGCGCAACAGTATGAGAACGTTGTCAAAAACAAGTCGGAAGTGTCTTTCATTCGATTCGAGAATCTCTATGAAGCTGGAAAGCCAATAGCGCTTAACAATTTTCTCATGCTCCTAGGCACGAGCAGGCTGCAAAGGAGAGGCTTCTACGTGAACAAGGAAACTGCAGAAAAGCTCACCGATCTAATGAAATGATAATGAAGAGAGGCGTGCGAAACTGCAGACAATCACAACTCTGGAAAACTGACTTTCCAGCCACAGTGTTCTGCAGCTTGAAAGTTAGAGATTGACGGCTTGGGCATGGCTGCAAAAGGTTAATAGGTTTCGGTTTTTATTGTCAAAAGCGAATCCGAAATGCTCCGTCAACTTTCAAATGTCACACGCATTCTGGAAGGTTTAGCTAGGTTAAAGAAGGTTTGGTTATGGGACGTTATAGGCAAACTGAAGAGATTGTCAAGCTGATGAATAGCCCCGAGATGATCAGGAACACCAGCATTATTGCGCACGTTGATCATGGAAAAACCACACTGTCAGACAGCTTATTAGCTGCTGCGGGCATCATTAGTGAGAAGACGGCTGGACAGAAACTCTTTCTGGACTCCTGGGAGCTTGAGCAAAAGAGGCAGATGACTGTTTTTGCTTCAAACATCAGTCTGGCTCACGAGTTCAATGGAAAAGACTATCTGATCAACCTTATTGACACACCAGGCCACATAGACTTCAGCGGTGCAGTTACGAGAAGCCTTCGAGCAGTAGACGGGGCGTTGGTGGTTGTTGACGCTGTTGAAGGGCCTATGACGCAGACGGAAACAGTTCTTATGCAAGCTTTGCGCGAAAGGGTTCAACCGATTCTTTTCATCAACAAGGTTGACAGACTCATAAAGGAGATCAAGCTGACCCCAGAAGAGATTCAACGCAAGTTTGCGAAGATAATCATGCGAGTGAACAATCTTATTGAGAAGTATGCGCCTGCTGAGCACAAGAAGGATTGGCAGGTCAAAGTTGAAGATGGTCGGGTGGCTTTCGGCTCAGCCCTTCACAAATGGGGACTGAACCTGCCTCACATGAAGGCTAAGGGCATAACGTTCAAGGATATTATTGACGCGTACACTGGAGAACCGGAAGACATCGGAAAGAAAGTTGACGCATTAAGCAAGAAAGCTCCCTTGCAGGAGCCAGTCTTAGACATGTTCTGTGAGCACTTGCCCAACCCGTTGCAGGCTCAGCCTTACAGGCAGCCTCAGATATGGCCTGGAGACACCGAAAGTGCGGTTGGCAAAGGCATGGCCAAAGTTGACCCTAACGGACCGTTGCTCATGTGTATAACCACAATCGAGGTTGACCCCCACAGCGGAGTCGTCGCTATCGGCCGTATTTTCAGCGGCACGGTTGAAAAAGGAAAGATGGTTCAGCTAGTAACCAGTCATCAGAAGGGCCCGATTCAGCAAGTTTACATGAGCATGGCTACAGACCGAGTAATCATCGACAGGGTTCCAGCGGGAAATATAGCTGCGCTTTCAGGTTTGCCAGCAGTTCACGTTGGCGAAACACTTGCCGAAGACGGAGTTGAAACACATCCTTTTGAAGGTTTGAAGTACGTCACAGACCCCGTGGTTACCGTTGCTGTTGAACCTGCAGACGTCAAGGATCTGCCGCTTTTCGACAAAGTCATGCACAAGCTAACGATTGAAGACCCAAACCTGCATTTTCTGATAAACAAAGAAAGCGGCGAATACCTACTGAGCGGCATGGGTGAACTGCACCTTGAAATCACCGCTTATCGAATGCAAGAAGCAGGACTGAAGGTAAAGATCAGCAAGCCGATTGTGATTTACCGAGAAACGATTAGCCATGATTATAAAGGTCCGGCGATAATGGGCAAAAGCCCCAACAAACACAACAAACTATGGGTTACCATGGAGAAGCTGCCAGATGAGATTATTGAAGCTATTAAGATTGATAAGATTTCGGAGAACCAGACCCGTGAGGAGAGGCAAAAGGCTCTGAAGGCTTTCGGCTGGTCCACGGAAGACGCCCGCAACCTCGTATCCATTGAAGGCACAAACTTGCTTGTGAACAGAATTAAAGGAAGACAGTACGTTGACGAAGCCATAGACCACATAAAATCAGGATTCCGCGAAGCCGTAACCACTTCGGTTTTGGCCAAAGAACCCATCTACGGACTGAAAATAAACTTGGAAGACATCGTTGTTCACGAGGACCCGGTGCACCGCGGACCTGCACAGGTACTTCCAATGACGTGGCGACCGATCTGGTGCGCTTTCCTGCTGAGCGATCCGAAGCTGCTGGAGCCATTGATAAGCTTTGAATGCAAAGTGCCCAACGAGTTCGTCAGCAACGTCATCGCCATAGTACAGAAACGACGCGGAAGAATCCTGGACATGATCAACGAAGAGGACATGATAATCGTCAAAGCAGAAATGCCAGTGTCCGAATCCTTCGGACTAGCAGAGGAACTGCGATCCTCAACGCAAGGGAGAGCTTTCTGGGCAACCCAGTTTAGCCGATGGGCTCCTGTGCCTGAACAAATGCAGATGGAAATAATCAAGCAAATACGCGAACGCAGAGGCTTGGCACCGACACCACCAAAGGCAGAAGAGTTCTTCGAAGACGCATAGACCAAACACAGCTCCTAGCCCTCTTTTGCGATTCATTAGCTTACGAAAGAGGTTTATTGCCACGAATCAAATAACTACGGCAGTGTGTATCCTGATGCGGGATAAGAATTGAAATATGATCTGCACATGCATTCGAAGTATTCGCGTGATGGCGTTCTTGAGCCAGAAAGCATTGTCAGAATTGCCAAGAGCAGAGGACTGAGCGGTGTCGCCGTCACAGATCATAATACAATTTTGGGCGGTTTGAAAGCTAAGGAGCACGAGACAGATGATCTTGAAGTTGTGATAGGCTCGGAAATAAGAACTGAGCGCGGAGAGATAATAGGACTTTTTCTCGAAAACGAGATCGTTTCAAGGGAGCCATTTGAGGTGATGAAAGAAATCAGAAATCAAAATGGCTTAGTCGTGATTCCTCACCCTTTTGATAGGCTGAGAAGATCGAGATTTGTGCCTACCGTTGATGAATTGAAGCTCGTGGACTGTGTTGAGGTCTTCAATTCAAGATGTCTTTTCCAAAGGAACAACGAGAAGGCGTTGGATTTCGCTACTAGGAGTAGGTTGAGAATGGTTGCTGGAAGCGATGCTCACTTTGACTACGAGATAGGGAATGCAGGGATTGAAACACAAAGCGAAGACCTTAAAGATGCCATAATGAAAGGAAGCGTCAAGATTTTCGGTAAGAAGTCCCCAGTGGCGAATTACATTTTGTCGCGGGTGCAAGAGTGGTTTATGAAGTGAGCGCGCGCCGCAAGAGGAATGTGCAGAATATTTAAGATTGACGTAGTCTATGAAGTGTCTATCCGTCTTGGCTGGCGCTGAGTGATGTTGGACGTTGAAGTGTTGCTCTATATGCTTGGTCTCACTGCAGCACTAGTAGTTGGAATACTCGTTGGTCTTATCCTGCGGAACAGAAAGCGCGCCGGTCTTGACAAGGTCACTTTTGCAGTTATAATCGTGCTGATTTTTTCGCTGGGTTTCAGTATAGGCTCAAATAATGAATTGCTGAATGCGCTCCCCCGAGTTGGAGTGAGCGCTATTGTGATTACGCTGTTGGCCATCGGATTCAGTGTGCTCTTTGTGAGGGCTGCTGGAAAAGTGGTGAAGCTGACGTGATTAAGTACGTTCTGCTGACGCTTGGCGTTGGCGCTCTTGCGGGCTATCTGAGCAACAATCTTGGAAATAAGCCCATTGTCAGCTTCATTTCTGACTATGCGTTCAATATTTCGCTATTAGTCCTGCTGTTCGTCATGGGTGCCTCCTTTGGCGTGGACAAGGAGTCAGTTGCCAAGATTCGCCGTGCGGGATTCAGAATCCTGATTGTTCCTTTTGCGGTTGCCTTGGGCAGCATCTTAGGTGGTTTAGTGGGCGGTCTGATCTTAGGAATTGATCTCGTTGCTTCGGCAGCTGTAAGTGCCGGTTATGGTTGGTATACGTTAGCCGGTCCCTTGATTGGGCAGCTGTTCGGGACAGAATGGGGAGCGCTGGGGTTTGTGGCCAATTTTCTAAGGGAACTGCTGACGATAACTGCCATTTCGTTTTGGGTCAAGTTGGGCAAGTATGCACCTATAGCGTGTGGAGGTGCAACAAGCATGGACACGACGTTGCCGATAATCGTGCGTTACAGTGGCTCTGAAGCATTGATAACTGCTTTTTCAAGCGGCTTCACACTGAGCATGGTGGCTCCATTCTCAATAATCGCAATAGCATCACTGAAGTAGAACAGTCTAAGCATGAATGAAACTCAAGCCTTGAGAAAGACTGATAATTGCTGATCCTGACTCCCAAAAGTCATAAGAACTCGTGCAGAATGTAGAGTAGACAGATGTAGTAAATGAAGAATAGAGCGTCTTTCGCACTCATTCCTATTCTGGTCTTCGTATCTGCGCTGTCTCTGAGCTTGACTGATGCAGAGTTTTCCTATCCAAGTGCGATGGTAGAATATGGTTCAGATCTTGTACCGCCGAGCGTTGCTATCGTGAGTCCTAAGAACAAGACGTACTGTGTTAATAACATTGCTTTGACGTTTGCCCTCAACGAAGCTCCTTATTGGATTGGGTATAGCTTGGATGGACAGGCAAACGTTACTATTAGCGGCTACGCCAAGATAGCTGACTTATCCATCGGATCGCATAGCATTATAGTCTACGCTAACAGCCTGTCCGGTGTCGCGGGGCACTCACAAACTGTCTACTTCACGATTGACACTGTGCCTCCGACCATTACGATTCTGTCGCCAGAAAAGAACAAAACTTATTCGACGAACGCCGTGCTCTTGAATTTCACTGTTGACGAGGAGACTTCTTGGTCAGGATACAGTATAGACGGGCAGGAAACCTTACCGGTTTCCGGAAATATGAACTTGCCAGAGTTGTCCGACGGGCTGCACAGTCTGGTAGTTTACGCAAAGGATGTTGCTGGGATTGCTGGGAATACTGGAACCTCGGAAACAGTGTATTTCAGCATAGCGCCCGAAAGGCCGGACGTTCTTCAGCTTTGGGTCTTAGGCGCCATCGTGGTTTTGGCCTCCTCTGTGTCAGCTGTCTTGATCTACAGGTTGAAGGCCAGTAGAAGAGCCAAAAAGCAGCCAACAGATGCGACAAGCGATCCGACGCATTAGGATTTCAGACACTCACAGAACGCTGGAAACAAAAGATAATAATCCTTATTGAAGTCTGAAGGCACCATAGCTTATATAATGCTTACTGTTATTGGAGTAAAGAAAAGGTGGAACCCAGAGTTTGATATCAGCCCGAGACCTAGTCAAGAAATATGGTCAAGTGGTTGCCGTCGATGGATTGGATCTGAAAGTTGAGGAGGGCTCAATTACGGGTTTGATTGGACCCAACGGCGCGGGAAAAACCACCACAATCAAGATCATCCTAGGATTGCTCAGGCCAGACAGAGGAGACATAGAGGTTTTCGGTGAAAGCCCCTGGGACAACCCCGGCCTGAGGGAGCTTGTGGGCGTTGTCCATGAGAAAGCCTATTTTCCATCTCATCAAAAGTCTTTGGATTACCTTGAAAGAGTTTGCAGGATCTTCGGCGTGCCTGAAGCGAGAGCAAAAGAGGTCTTGAGCCAGGTAGACTTGGAAGACGCGTCTGAAAGGCAAATTAGAGCTTTGTCAGCAGGGATGCTTCAGAGATTCGCTGTTGCGCACGCGATTATACACGATCCGAAATTGGTCTTGGCCGATGAGATGACAGCTAACCTTGACCCACAGGCAAGAAGCTCCCTACTGGACTTGGTAGCGAATCTGAACAAGACAGAGAAAACGACCTTTCTGCTTTCTTCTCATATCTTGCCTGAACTGAGCCGCGTGTGTGATTCAGTTGCGATTATAAACCGTGGTAAGGTCTACGCTGCAGGAAAACTCCTTGAGCTTTATGAAAAGTATGCTGCTGGAGTAATAAGAATCACTTTGGAAAACCCGGAAAAACTTGCAGCTGAAGTTAAGAACCTTCCCTATGTAGAGGCAGTCAATATCGATGCACGCGGAATATCAGTGCGCACCGCAAAGGGTAAAGAAGAGAATCTTTACGAAGACGCTGCTAAGCTAGCCAAGAAGGCTGAGGTGAGGATTCTCGGAATAGAAACGGGAAGCGCATCACTGGAGGAGTTGTATAGACTTGTCGTCACAGGTGAACGTAAGGAGAGCCAAGAATGAGAAGAAGCACACATAAGGGCAAGCCATTCCTAGAAATCTTTTCTCTAGCACTTCAAGAAGACTATCGATTCCCTATTTTGGAGATTTTCGCTTTCCTATACAGTTTGGGGACGTTCATTTATGCGTATCCTTTCTTCCAGGGCTATGCTGCTACTTTGAGCGAGCAGTCAGCTTACTCGATGGCAACTACGCTGATGGGTCTTCCATTAAACATTTTCATTATACTCATGTTCAAGAATATAGCCTACGGGATTGGAAGTGATCTTGAGAAAGCTACGATACAAACCCTGTTTTCGTATCCACTTAAGAGACACTTAATACTAACGGCAAAGCTTCTTTCGGCCATTCTCGTGGCCCTACTGGTTTTCCTTGGAACGCAGGTCTCAGCGCTTTATTTGCTTGCTCCTGAGATAGTTTCAAGCTACCCCGTCCCGGTGTTCCTTGCCTATCTGGCAAACGTAGGCTACGCTCTTTTCTTGACTGCGATTCTTCTGTTGCTCACATTGAAAACCAGAAGAGGTGGCTTAGCCGTGGTTTTCGGCCTGATTATGTACTTTGCCATAGCTGTTATTCAAGGGATCGCGTCAGTAATTGAATATCTTGGGCACATCGATTGGCCAAGCCGCGTGATGTCGATAATCAATCCCGCTACTGTCGTGGGGAAATATTACACCTCGGGCCCTGTGATGGGTCTCTCCTCTCAATGGGTTCCGACCTTCAATGAAGTGCTGTTGTATGTGTTCGGTTGTTATGTGATAGTAGCGATATTGTTCGCTTTTTGCTATAGATACTTCAGTAGGAGGCTCAGCCTGTGAATCGACTCGTAACGCTCATAGGAAGAATCGGCACAGTTTTGATGGCCGTAGGCTTAGCTCTTGTGCTCGTCTCGCTGATCCCTACTGGACAGGAGACGTACGGTTCTTCCTATTCACAGGTTCTTGCAGCTTCACACTTTTCCCTTGCGGAACAGTTCATAAGCCTTAGCTCGCAAAGAGGCATTCACGTAAAGATTCAGACAGACAATGAACTGCGGATATATGTATATGCAAACCACTCTATGTCTATTATGAGCTGGATCAGCGAGCATCTTCCAGACCCGAACAACTATAGTCAGCAGGATGAAACGTTCATGCTGGATGCCTTCCTGGGCAATCACACGCAGCTAGTTGAGTCAGAGAGAAACGTGGTAGGAATAGTTGAGTTTGACTACATACCATCTAGACTGATTGATGATGTCACATTGATTTTCGCTAACTATGGCGGCTCATCGACCGAATACCAGCATTGGATATCCATAATCAGGACGGTGGGACCAGGACAAAAGCTTCAGACAATAGCTGAAGTCGTTATGCCACTAGGTCTAGTTCTCGCTGCACCGTGGGTAATAAGCGCGACAAGAAGAAAGCGTTCTTCGACAACGAAGAAGGAAGTCTGATTCGCCTGAATAGACTGTCATGATGCTGTCCAGTAAGACTCTGGAGAACAAGATAGAAAAACTGAAGAAAATCAAAGAAGACCCGAATGAATCGTCAAACTCTCTATCCCCTTCAGACACGAATGATAAATCATATTAGCTATACAGCTTGGCTGAAAGATCAAAGGCATTGTGATGCCTAGTTCCTTTTCCGTTTTTGGCATTGTCGTTTCAGCGGGTCTAGATACACATGCTGGAGCCGCCGACTGGCCGAAACCCGCGCAAATACGCAATGCACACAGGGAAATCTTTAAGGCATTAGACTGTCTCACTAGGCCACTCTTTGAGAATGCTGAGTGTTTGAATATGAACAGTGACTCCAATTCCAAACCGAGAGGTTTCGCTGAAGGTTTCTGGAGCAAAGACGAGATTAAAGATACTTTTCTTGATGAACAAAGAGAGTACCTATTGAATGAGGACCACTTTAGGAAGGTTCTTGTGCCGCTTTTCAGGCTACGTGAAGATTCCGTTATCTTGGATGTAGGGTGTGGGCTGGGCTTTCTCGGTGCAAAACTTGCAGAGTTTGTGCCAGAGGGAAAGGTTATAGGCGTCGACTTGGACCCAAAACTCGTTGAACATGCCAAAAGAAGAGCGGATAATCAGAGAACAAGAATCTTGGATTTTCGCGTTGGCAATGCTTACGAACTTCCTGTGAGTGATAATAGCATTGATCTATCAATCTGCCAAACCGTTCATATGCACCTTGACGACCCGATTAAAGGCATTAGAGAAATGCAGCGAGTAGCGAAGATAGGCGGACGAGTGGTGGCCATTGAGCCAGACTTTTCCTCTCTTTCTTTTTATGATACGGCTTATGAGACGATGGGGTTCTCCTTGGAGGATCGGAGCAAACTGTGGCGTTGGGAAAGAATTTTGACAATTGGGAAAAGGAAACTCGGTAGAGGAGACAACGACATAGGCTTAAAGATTCCGTACCTCTTTTTCAAATGTGGACTACGCGTTTTGGATGTTCGTTGCTTTGACAAAGTCTTTTGGCTTATTCCGCCATACGAAGGTCATGAACTGGAGTTGAAACATCTGCTTTTACCTCCGGACGAGTTGGCTAAGCATCTCGACATGCAGACTGAGTTTCTTGCTGGAGGAGGAACCAAAGAAGAATGGGACGAGTATTTGAGCATCATGAGGAGAGCGTATGCAATAACCAGAAAGCAAACTGAAGAAAAATCATTCGTCAGTTCCCAATTCCAAGTGGCTACGATTACAATAGCGGAAAAAACCTAGGACACAGTAGTTCATTCAGAAGATGGTTCGACAACAAAGATTCTTCAGAGCAAAGAGGCTTCACGGAGGTCAGCTTGTGCTGGAAGTGCACGCCCACAAGGTATATCCTTAAAGCGCCACCTTCCGAATTGCTTATATCACATGATTCATGCGTTTACGCTAGACAAGACAAGGAGAAGGCCCGGTTGACGACAAAAGGCTTTGAAAACGTGAAGAGCCAGATAGGCTTTTGCGGAATCTGGTGTGGCAGTTGCTTGGGCGGCAATGGTGCCGTGTTGGAACTGACAAGGAAATATTAGCAGATTATCAAGCGCAGTCAACTGGCATTGGAAAGTGGGCTCCTAAAGAGTTCGCTTTCAATGAGTTTATGGAAAGCCTTGCCTACATACAAGTTATGTCGCTGTGCCCAAGATGCAAAGAAGGCGGCGGCGATCCCGTCTGCAAGGTTAGAGTCTGCGCCTCCAAGAGAAAATTGACTAACTGCAGTCAGTGCGATGAGCTTGCAGAATGCAGGAATTTCGAAGAACTGGAAAAAGGCTATCCGAAGATCAAAGAAGAGTTGGCCAAAATCAAAAATGCAGATCAGAAAGAAGTCATCGAGAAATGGACTGATGAACTGAAAACCAGATGGCCTCATTGCGTCTTGCTGTGCGAAGCTACTAAGCGGTGATATGCCAAACGAAGGAACTCATTCTCGCACACAACTGTTTTTTGAAGTGGATTGGCATGCCTGATGAAGAAAAGCTCTGAGCCTACTCTATTGCGCTCGAAGAGCCCCCTATCATTTTAGTTTCAATCTGAACAGTTTGATTGAATTTGTGGAGAATATCATTTCCTTGAGTTCTCTAGGGATTGCCAGCGATTCTATTAAAGCGATATGTTTCTTGATGTTGCACATTGCGTAGTCTGTTCCGAAAACAACATTGCCGGGGCGTTCTTTTACCGTGAGAGTCAGTATCTTCTTAATCTTGTCGAATCCAGTTTCTTCCATTACCTCATCGTCTGCCAATCCTGAGGTGTCGAAATAGATGTTCCCGTACGGTCTCGTCAGTTCGTAGCAGTATTCTACTTTTGGGTAGAAGTAGTGTGCGATGACGATTTTCAGTTTTGGGAATTCTTTTGCCATTTTTACGATGTGCTTAGGGTCGTTGTATTTGGCAGCTGTTGGGTCTCTCGCACTTGCACCTGTGTGGATGACTAGTGGCAAGTCATACTTGATACATAACCCGTAAACTGGAAGGAACCTCTTGTCTGTTGGGTAGTGTGTTTCGTGTCCTGGAAAGATCTTCATTGCAACGATTCTTCCAGATTGAAACAAGCCATCAAGCTTTTGTACGTGAGATTCTTTGTCCTTTTGAATGTCGATTGTTCCCATCACGAACAAGCGTCTGTCATTCTCAACGAGACTTAAAACTTCATCCAGGCTTCCTATATTTGAGACGGGCGTATTGTCTGGTATCAGTATTGCATGATCTACGTTATTTCTTTTGAGCTCGTGAAGTAGCTCTCTTTTTGAATCAGCAAGAGTCTTGCCATCTTTCAGTTCAGGCAAGTGTTGATGGCAATCGATTAGCATCAAAACGCTATAGGTGCGGAGGGACATAATCAGGCTTCCCCCTATTATGCCAGTGCACGAAATTCGCCTTTTTCTGGTGGATGATGCGACTACGCATGCTTGAATCATGGGGATTCTTGTGTTTGCTGAAACCACGGCGACTATGTGTGTTGTACCTTCGGCTACATTTCTGTTGTTCCCTGCGCTGATTCTGGAAGACCTGTGGGTTCTTTCCTTCGATTTCCTCTCTTGTCACCAGGGGTTTTGAAAAGATGGAAAGATCCATGAATGGAGAGGTTGCCAAGCGAGCGGCTTGAACTAGATACTCTTTTATTATTGCGGAGGCAAAATAGCTACAGCAGCAGATGCATCATCTATGGTTGGATGGACTATGGCCGGTGATTTCTTTTTGGGTTTTGCGGGTCATGCGCATACAATGAATGAGTTGGAACTTGACCCGCAAAGGGAGTTGGAGCTCAGAAGAAGAAACAGTCCAGAAGAGGTCCAGAAGCTTACCGGGATGATCCTTGACAAACTTGAAAAAGACATCTTAGGGAGTGGCTACAGTCTTGAGGATGTAAAACTGTTGATCTTGTATTCAAGTTACAGAGGCGAACCGGCTGAGAAGGACACATTGATATGTGGGTCGATTCTGAGAGCCATAGAAAACAGGTTCAAGAAATACCCTACAAACCAGCCCAGACTGATCGGTCACACAACTGCTGGAGAATTAGAAAACGAAGATCTTGTGCTGAAGGAGATTTCGGGAGTGGGTTTTAACGGGTTGTCTCTCTTAGCCCTGGTTACGAACCTTCCGATAGGTGTGGGACGAACGTGGGGTCTCCGAACAGCAGAGGAGGCAGGAGAGCAAGGGAGAGAGATGGCTCGTGACGCGTGGGTTGACTTTAGCCAACAGACCACGAGCAAAGAACATCTTCACATAAAGAAGACTCTGCTTGTGTTGACTCAGGGTTCGAAGGTTGACACCCCTGGCTATGAGCATTTCTTGGCAGAGGGAATCGCCAATTTCATGGGCAGCACCCGTGAGACACGAATCATGAACGTAGTAGGCGGAAGCAGCGGTGACGGGCTCATTGCGAAGCATTTTCATCAATTCTATGGAAGACTGAAAGAGCAATCACTCTTAAAAAACCTTGACGGAGAAGCCGTGTGCGCCCTGATTCCCAACCTCTGCGAAACCTCGATAGGTTTGGATACAAATGCTATAGTCAAAGTTGGAAGGGAACACACTTTTCATTTCAACGCTGAGAAGGAGCCCCACTTCAAATATGTTAAACGTATTGGCAAGGAAGTCCCATGGGTTAAGTTTGCCGAAGTAGCTTCTGAAAACGAAGTCAAAATGGCAAAGGAAAAAGGGTTTCCCATACCTGATAAGAAAGCAATTCAAGCCGCAATTCAGGAAGCTATCGAGCTTTCTCGAGCGCAGAAAAGGCTACTGATATTCAATCCAGTCTCGGCCAGGTACGCCTTTGCTTTTCCTTTTGGCAACTATACTTGTGTTGCCGGCATGCGAGTAGTCGGAGAGGACATTGAGCTCATGTTCCCGATCAGAAGTTACACGCCTGAGATGCCTGGCTATATTATGATGGGAGACCCTGAGAAAGTGCAGAGAGGAGCTCGCCGCGTGTTTGATATGTTGAGGGCAGATCAAGGCTTCAACAAAACTGACGCTACGTTCTTAATTTCCTGCATCAACAGAAGACTTGTTGAGCTGATGGCTGGGTGCAGATCAGGAACTGAGGCTGAGATACTCAAAGAAGGGCTTTCATCATCACAGGTGATAGGGTTCTTGGCATACGGCGAAATATCATTCACTAATCTCATGCAAGAACCATACACTTACGGATTCAGCAGCTGGGGAATCACGCTTCATTCTAAAACAGCGCGAGCACTTGAGGTTGTCGCAGAGCAACAATCCATGGAAATTTCAAAGAGTATTTCAGGCCGCGTCGCCACCGGCCATCCCACCCTTGACAAGTTGTTGTGCGGGGGAATACCTGAGAATTACGCAGTCGTCTTAACTTCACCTTCATGCGACGAAAGAGATTTGATAGTCAAGAGTTTTCTTGAAGCGGGAGCAGGGAACGGCGAAGCCACATTCTGTGTTACTTCTAATCTAGGCGCTGCCAAATCTCTAGCAGAGGAGTTCCAATCAAGCTTCCACCTCTTGATATGCAATCCTCAGGCAGACGCAATTGTCAAGAGCTTGCCCAACGTGGTCAAGTTGAAGGGAGTCGAGAACCTTACGGACATCAGTATCGCTTTGACTTCAGCGATCCGCAAACCAAACGCATCGGTGAAGGGACGCAAAAGGGCTTGTATCGAAGTAGTTTCAGACGTTCTTCTGCAGCATCATGCCGTTCAGACTAGAAGATGGTTGACCGCGCTCACTGCAGAACTAAAGTCAATGGGATTCACAACCTTGGCCGTAATCGACCCGCAGATGCATGCCTCAGAGGAGCTTCACGCCATTCTGGGACTGTTTGACGGAGAGATCAGCATTTACGAAAAGGAAACAGAGAAAGGCCTGAGAAAATACCTGCAGATCAAGAAAATGAGCAATCAGAAATATCTAGAGAACGACATAGCTCTATGAAAGGGAAAACGCACGCGCTAAGAGGAAGCAATGAGGACGAGACCAGCGTGCTCCTTATCGTTAGGGCTTAGCACGAACTATTCCTAAGAAGAAAGCTACGCGTTAATCTAAGGCTTTATAATAAGCGTTTAGACACTTCACTATAAAAGGTCGGGTTTAATGCCAAAGACTAAAGCCATAATAAACATTGAAAACGTTGTTGCTGCCGCCACCTTGAACCAGAAGGTTGACTTAAACGCGGTCGTAAAGGGTTATCCAGGCGTAGAGTACAGGCCGGAGCAGTTCCCTGGACTTGTGTTTAGGCTCAAGAGACCGAAGACGGCTACGTTGATTTTCAGCTCTGGTAAAATGGTTTGCACAGGAGCAAAATCGGAAAAAGAATCCCGTAGAGCTGTAATGACAGTTGTTAAAGAACTGAAAAAGGGTGGAATAATCATCGTCAGCAAGCCGGACTTGAAGGTTGTGAACATCGTTGCTTCTGCAAGGTTAGGTGGAAAGGTAGATTTGGAGGCAGTTTCCATGCTTGGAAAAACGATGTATGAGCCGGAGCAGTTTCCAGGATTGATCTACAGGATGGACGAACCTAAAGCAGTCATATTGATATTCGCAAGCGGGAATCTTGTTTGCACGGGAGCGAAGAAAGAACAGGAGGTTTATGATGCAGTGCATAAGCTTCACGAACGCTTGGAAGAACAGAACCTCATATTCTACGAATAAAAAACTCGTATTTTGATCGCCTACCGCTTTCGTTTATACATTCCTCATCGTAGTAAGGTGGAACGCGTTCGTATCCGAAAACAATGAAAACTGTTTTGTCAAAGAAAGCCAGAAATTGGATAAAACTCCACTTAGAACCAAGGTTTGACAACAATCCGAGAACGCGCAAGAAGAATGACTTGGCAACTCGTCATGAAGTGAAATATGGATAGTTCGCGGCAACAAATTCTTCCCAGATGCAGTGACGGTCTCTCCATGGCAGAGGGATGAGAATTGTCGGTACGCGGAGAATGAAGATATCGCGCGTAGGATCCATTCGTTATGTGAAATAAGAATTCCATCTTCATAAATCTTAATTTATATTATAGAAGATTGGCTTGCGGAATGCTCTATGTCAATTGAAATCAATGACATCATGGTTGACAACGTGGTGACTATAAGAAAAGGGGCAAAATTGGAAGAAGCAGTCAGGCTGATGAATAAACATGAAATAGGATGCTTAGTAGTTCTAGAGAATGGGAGACCCGCGGGAATAATCACCGAAAGAGATCTTCTCAAGAGGGTTTTGGCCAGATCAAAAGAGTTGGGTGAGATCGAGGTTGGAGAAGTAATGTCGAAACGATTGGTCACTGTTGGGCCAGATGTTGAAGTTGAACAGGCGGCTAAGCTAATGTGCAAGAGGAGAATCAAGAAACTTCCAGTAGTTAGAAAGGGAAAGCTTCTTGGTTTGGTGACGCTGACGGATATTCTGCGTATACAGCCGCAACTCATACGGATGTACAAGATTTTCAGCAGTGATCTTGCTCCTAGAAGAATGAAAAAGGTCTTTGATTACTATCTATTACTTCATCCTGAATCTGAGACTACAGATACAGACCGTTTCAGACTTTGCGAATCAGGAAAAATCGACGTACACTCGTTTCGATAACGCTAGTGGGCACTGAGTCTCACGTCAAACGCGCTTTTAACTACCCTTGCTGAACAGAGACGTCTAACGCGATCCTGATCAGCAAATTGTGAATTTTGGATTCATAGTGCTTTTATTCCTATGTCTCTAAGAAAAACTGAAGGTAGGATTTGAGAGAGATGAATGCTCGTTCAGGAAGAGAAAGTGTATTCACTAGGAAACTCCTCGTCCTTATTCTTGTGATTGCTCTTTTGTCCGGAATTGTCGGGGCAGTTCTGAGTGCCCAGTTCTTCATCAAACCTGGTCCAGCTGGGCCACAAGGTGACAAGGGAGACAAAGGTGATCCCGGAGTGCAAGGACCCCAAGGCATACCAGGAACAGATGGACCCCAAGGTTTACAAGGTATTCCAGGAGCAAATGGAACCGACGCAATAATGCAGATAGTCCAGAAAAGAAACGACTCGGAAATCGCTACGATCGGTTTCACTCTTGGGCAATGGTTCAACATTTCTCAAATCGACCCATCGATGGAAATCGTTATTGACATCCGGGAGAACTCGAAAGTCTTCGTCGAGTTTTCAAGCTCGCAAAGACTTGAACCTCCTGCTTCAATCTGGGTGAAAATTGTCGTTGACGGTACGTATAACAGTAGCAAGTACGTGTGCTCCACTGGACCGCCTGCGAGTGGAACATACACGCTCCCTGCACACGTGGAATTCCTAACAGACTCGTTGAGCGCCGGGTTCCATACTGTAAATGTACAGTTTCTAAGACAAGACGGATCCCCAATTATCCTAGACAGAACACTGACTGCAACCGAAATCTCAGCATAGTCCGTTACTGCCAACAAACAGCTTCAGACATATCAGCATCGCCCCCACGCATCGAAGGCAGGAAAACCCTGACCTTCCAAAGTAGCCGAACGATCTAGTTGACTGTGAGTTCTGATCTTATTGTCTTTGACGCGGGCGCCCAACGCAAGCAGCAAACGGTGGAACGGGCTCTCTTGGTGAAGCTTCTTTGGGCAAAGAAGACTCTTTGGTGCGGTCGCCGGGATTAGTACCCAAAAGGGTTCAAGTCCTTCAATCAAATCCCCGCTTTGATTCTGGCAGACGCTTGGGTGTACCGTTTTGTTATGGTTCAGTTGGCTTTTCTTTTTGTCCTTCCACGTGAAATACCTAGGAATGGCATGCGCTCCTTGGCTCCAGTTCGTTAGGTTCATCGAGTTAGGATCAGGCTTGACCCTTGTACGTCGTGTAGCTGGTGTATGGCGGCTGAATATCATGTTGCCAGTAGATGCATAGTATTTCTCCGCGGTGATGCATCTCCTCTTCAATCACGTGCATTAGAATATCTTCGATTTTGTTCCGATTGATGTTTCCATCTCTTCCTTTGAATTCGAACACACTCTGGAGCCTCTCATCCGTGAGTTTCTCCAGATATTCATTTGTCTCAGCCTCAACTTTATCAGCATATTCTTGAATGGAATTGACATCTATATATTCAGTGAATGGAGCGTTGTAGATTCCTTCTACGCTTTTTCCGCTCAAACGTCTCATCCAGAAATGCTCGGCCTGTAGACTGTGAACGAATATGTCTCGGACAGAGTCAAAGCTAGCTCCACAGCTTTCTACAACCGTTTTCCATGGGATTTCTGCCATGCTTTTCAGGAATCTGCGGCGCGAATACCAATTATATCCAAATAGATCCTTGATGTTCAAAGATATCTCCAGAAAAAGCGTAGTGTTTCGCTTTATAATAACGTTTGTCAGCCAATCATGTTTCTTATAATAAAATGGATCTC
>Ga0315279_10002142_pt1 | contig 30511 bp, 24 predicted proteins | sample YL17G06_20_MG_FD_203694 | JGI IMG/M metagenome (GOLD analysis project Ga0315279, IMG submission 203694) | Sediment microbial communities from Yellowstone Lake, YNP, Wyoming, USA - YL17G06_20 | ecosystem: Environmental > Aquatic > Freshwater > Lake > Sediment | place: USA: Wyoming | collected...
GTCCTATCTGCAATTTTATTGGGCTGCCGGGCTCACTTGCGGCCATGGCTGTGCCGCCTTAACGCCCTCAGCATTGCCGGAGCACTAAAAATTAAAACAATCGGCAAGAGGGGCTGAACTGTTACCATATATTGTTGTATGTCCAGCCGGGCAGGCTCGACGCTGCCCTCGGTCTGAACCGAAGGCGCGGCTGTGCTCGACGGTTGAAAAACCAGCGTTAGCGATAGGGCGAGGAAAAGTGCCCCGCAGGTTGCTTTTTTTGAGATCATGTCACAATCCTCATACTGGAAATCCTAAATGCTACCACAGAGACATGGAGGAATTGACGATTGACGATTAAAAAAGCACAGATTAACAATCGTCAATCGTAAATCGTTAATTGAAAATCTTCCGGGCAGCACTTAGACAACGGAAATTCTTCCGGTCCCGGGGCCGGTGATTTCTCCCACGATCGCGGCGTCCGTGATTCCCTTGACTCTCAATTCGGAAAGAAGTTCGCCACTCTGCTCCGGTTTCACGGCCATCAACAGACCGCCAGAGGTCTGCGCATCGCACAGAAGGAGCTTTGTGGACTGTGGAATGCCTTCTTTCCAGTGCACGAAGGCAGAGACGTATTCCAGATTGTTTTCAGTCCCACCCGGAACAACACCTGAATTTGCTAGACCTGCGGCTTCGGGAATGACGGGCACAGACCCCGCATCGATGCGCGCGTCGACCTTACTGGCGACCGTCATTTCCTTCAGATGACCCAACAAGCCAAATCCAGTGATGTCCGTGCAGGCCGAGACGTCAAACCGGGCCATCACCTCCGCGGCGGTGTTGTTGAGCCTACTCATGATCGCTATGGCCTTTTCCACGAGTTTCTGATCTGCCATTTCTCTTTTGATCGCCGTGCTGACGATGCCGAGCCCGAGGGGCTTTGTGAGAACCAGCTCGTCTCCGGCCCGTGCGGTACTGTTCTTTTTGATATGGGCTGGATGAATCACACCGGAAACCGCGAGCCCGTACTTGGGCTCGGTGTCGTCAACTGTGTGTCCGCCGATGATGCTGATGCCGGCCTCGGCAGCTTTATCTGCGGCTCCCGCGAGGATTTTTTCGAGGACGGTCATCGGAAGCCGGTTGGATGGGAAAGCCACAATGTTCAGAGCAAACAGCGGCTTTGCACCCATGGCGTAGATGTCGCTGAGAGAGTTTGCGGCGGCGATGGCCCCGAAGTGGTAGGGATCGTCGACGACGGGGGTAAAAAAATCCACCGTCTCAACCAATGCGAGGGAATCGCTGATTTTGTAAACGGCGGCGTCGTCGGAGGATTCCGTCCCCACGAGGACATTCAGATCGGTAGGGCGGGGAAGTGCGGTCAGGATCTTTTCCAGTGCCTGTGGACGCAGCTTGCAGGCGCAGCCGAGACCGTGCGTGTAACGCGTGAGCCGCACTTGTTCGCCGCCAAGGGCCGGCTGGCCGACCGATGGGGCGCGCGGAGTGAGTCTCTCGACGGTCTCCAAGATCATGTCCGCCGCGGCGAGGATCTCTGCCTCCGTCGTCATTCTGCCCGTGGAAAAGCGGATCGTTCCCATCGCATACTCGACCGGCACCTGCATAGCCTCGAGCACGTGCGACATCATTACCTTGTCGGAATGGCAAGCCGCGCCGGGAGAGCAAGCAACCTTGTCCAGCTCGGAAATGATGGTATTGGCTTCGATGCCGGGGAAAGAAATCGAAAGGGTATTGGGGAGGCGTAAATCCGGAGGGCCATTGACCTGGCAGGATGGGATCCGCGAGGTTAGAGCATTTTCCAGCATATCGCGCATTGCTGCCGTGTGACGGCCGGCTCCCCCAAGGTCCCGGGCGGCGACCTCACATGCTTTTCCCAGGCCGACGATCTCCAGAACGTTCTCCGTGCCGGCACGCTGGTTCTGCTCGTGGGATGCGCCGTGAATCATTTTCTGCAATTGCAGGCCACGGCGGACGAAGAGCGCTCCCACTCCTTTGGGTGCGTAGAGCTTGTGCCCGGCGATACTGAGCAAATCCGCGCCAAGCGTTTTCGGCTGCACCGGGATCTTTCCCACGGCCTGTGCGGCATCGGTGTGGAAGGCCGCCCCGTGCTCGCGTGCAAGCTGGGCAAGCTGCTGAATGGGTTGGATGCTGCCCACCTCGTTATTTGCCAGCATGATGGTGATCAGAATCGTGTCGCGGCGAATGGCCTGCGCGGCATCGTCCACATCGACCAAACCATGGCAGTCCACCGGAAGGTAAGTAACGTCGAATCCCTGCGTCTCCAGGTATCGGCACACCTCCAACACAGCGGGGTGCTCGATGCGTGATGTAATGATGTGAGTTCCCCGGTTGCGGTGCTGGAATGCGTATCCCTTGATGGCGAAATTGTTCGACTCGCTTCCGCCGGACGTGAAGATCAACTCGTCCACCTCGCATCCGAGCAGCGTTGCGACCTGGGTGCGAGCGGTTTCCACCGCCTTCCTGGCCTGCACGCCGAACCAGTGCGAGCTCGAAGGATTTCCGAAGTGCTCGCGCAGGAAGGGCAGCATGGCGTCAGCGACTTCCGGATGAAGGGGTGTGGTGGCGTTGTAGTCCAGATAGATGTGGTCCACGATTGCAGTCCTCCGGGGCAATGATGCTGCGGAACGGTCAGGGTTCGACTTTTACGCCTTTACTGGTCATTCGATCCCTTAAGCTGATTCACGCCCATAATGTTACCTTTCCTTCCTTGCTTCGAGAAGTAATAGAGATTCGTGTGGCGGGCGGTCTCCAGACCACCGCCGGGCTCTGGGGAGCCCGGCCACATGGATCTTTGCTATGCCAAGATTAGACTGTAGGATGGTGCAAGGCTCTGCGAGAGTGTTCTGAGGTACACATATGAATGCGGCTTGGCCCGAACGTAAATCCCTTGCCAGCGGAACTGTGGTGGTCCTTCTGCTTGCGCTGGTTAAGCTTCTCCTGCACTTCTACACCAACCTGTTTGCCGGCTACGGAATCTTCCGGGACGAGCTTTACTACATCGCCTGCAGCAAGCATTTGAGCGCCGGCTATGTCGATCAACCACCCCTGTCTATTTTTATTCTTGCGGTGAACCGTCTTCTCTTCGGGGATTCGATCTTTGCCTTGAGGCTCCTTCCAGCGATAGCCGGCGCCATCACCGTCTATCTGACTGGATTGATGGCGCGTGAGTTGGGGGGAGGCAAAACTGCACAGGTTCTGGCCTGCCTTGCCTCGATCGCGTCGCCGATCTTCCTGGGAATCGACACGGTTTACTCGATGAACGCCTTCGATGTTTTGATCTGGGCGTTGACGGCCTGGCTCGTCATCCGGCTTATCAAGACCGGCGATGGAAGGTACTGGCCGATCCTCGGAATTGTGCTCGGCCTCGGTCTTCTCAACAAAGTGGGTGTGCTGTGGCTGGACTTTGGGATTTTCCTGGGTCTGCTGCTTGCGCCTCAGAGAGCCTGGCTCAAAACAAAAGGGCCATATGTCGCTGGAGTCCTCGCATTTCTCGTTTTTTTGCCTTTCATTGTCTGGAACCTGACGCACAATCTCGCGCACTTGGAGTTCATTCGCAATGCCACCAGCCAGAAATATTCCTCGCTCTCGGCACTCACATTCACATCCGGCCAAATAATTCAGCACGGTCCTGTTAAACTGCCACTATGGCTCGGTGGCCTGCTGGCGATCCTGTTTATTAAACAGCTGCAAGATTTTCGGATCCTCGGGTATGTCTACATCGCGGCTTTTCTTATTCTGGCCCTTAACGGACAGAGCAAGGCGGAATATCTCTCACCTGCTTATTCCATGCTATTCGCTGCCGGCGGCGTGATCTTCGAACGATGGTTCTCACGAAGATTCCAGTGGGCAACGACCGCTTATGCCGCATTGATGATTCTTGGCGGGATCCTCCTGGCACCCCTGGCGCTTCCGATCCTTCCCGTCGAAACCTACATTCGGTACGCCGATGCCCTCCACATTGCCCCCAATACAGCGGAGGGAAAGCAGTTGGATAAACTGCCGCAGTTCTACGCGGACATGTTCGGATGGGAGCAGAAGGCGGAGGCGGTGGCAAGGATTTATCATTCTCTCACGCCCGAAGAGCAATCCACATGCGCCCTATTTGCCGACAACTACGGCCGATGCGCCGCCATAGATTTCTACGGCAATAAGTATCACCTTCCCCCAGCGATCGGAAGGCACAATAACTATTGGATATGGGGACCGGGAAACTACACAGGCGAGCTCATGATTATTCTCGGCGGCGGACTCAGGGACAAGCAGGAGAAGTTCGAGAGCGTTGTCGTTGCCGACACTATTCACTGTGACTACTGCATGCCTTACGAAAACAACCTGTGCATCTACGTGTGCAGGAACCTGAAGATGCCACTCCAAACCATTTGGCCTCAGCTAAAAGCCTACCAATAGGCACCGCGGAGACACAGCGCGGCCGGTAGGCCGCGCTAGGTCTCTGTGGTAGTCTTTTTCATATGCTTGAAGGCGTGATTATCGGCGGCGGGATATCCGGCCTGGCGGTGGCGCATTTCCTGGGTCTTCATCAAAAACCAGACTCGTGGGAGCTGTGGGAAGCTTCGGACCGTCTAGGCGGCACAATCGGGACGGATCGCGCGGAGGGCTACTCGATCGACTGGGGGCCAAATGGCTTTCTGGATCGAGAGCCACTGACGCTTCAGCTGGTGAATGAAATCGGACTCTCAGGCAGCCTGGAGCCTGCGAACGAGAAAGCCGAGAACCGCTTCATCGTGAAGAACGGCCGGATGCATCCTGTGCCGCTGACGCTCCTGAAGATGATTACGACCGGCCTCCTCAGCCCACTCGGCAAAGCCCGTGTTTTTGCCGAGCCGTTCATTCCTCGGCGCCGCGATGATGGCGATGAATCTGTGTTCGACTTTGCCGCCAGGCGGATCGGGCGCGCCGCCGCTGAGACATTCGTCGATCCTATGGTTTCGGGCGTCTTTGGCGGACTGGCCCGGGAGCTTTCGCTCCCCGCCTGCTTCCCGATCATGCGTGAGATGGAGCTTCGCCACGGCGGGCTTGTAAAGGGGATGATTGCCCGGCAGCTCGAAAAGCGCCGAGCACGCAAAGGAACGGGCTCGGTAAAATCCGGTGGACCTGCCGGACCAGGCGGGCGCCTGACATCCTTTAAAGGCGGCTTGGATCTGCTTGTGCAAAGGCTGCATGAGCGCTTGCTGCCCGTCATCAAGATGAATAGGTCTGTCTGCGGCATTGCTCGCTTAGAGGACTCCTGGGAAATCACGGACGAAATCGGTCACAGGGTGCGGACCAAGCGAGTCGTTGTTGCCTGTCCCACTTACGCATCCGCACGCATTTTTCGAGAGTTCGATCTCGAGCTCGCGCAGGCCTTCGATGCGATCCCCTATGCCTCCATCGTAGTCGTGGCCACCGGCCACAAGCGGGAGGATGTGCATCACCCGCTGGATGGATTCGGCTTCCTGATTCGGCGCTCCGAGGGCCTCAGGACACTGGGTTCCATTTGGACCTCGTCGATCTTTATGGATCGCGCTCCTGATCGTTGCGTCCAGTTCCGTTCGATGCTGGGCGGGGCTGGTGATCCGGGGATCATGGGGCTGTCCGACAACGATCTTTGGGCAACATTGCGCCGTGAACTTGACGCGCTGATTGGCATCCGGCGCGATCCGGTGCTCATGAGGATATACCGCTGGCAGCGCGGCATTCCTCAGTTCACTTTGGGTCACCGTGAACGCCGCGCGCGCTTAGAACAACTTACCGCGCGCCATCCAGGGCTCTTCCTGGTCGGCAACTCCTATTATGGCGTAGGTTTAAACGACTGCGTCAAGATGGCCCAGAGCGTCGCTAAAGAAATCCGCAACCAAAGGCATTAGCCGCCATGCTGGGATAAATCCGGCATTAACGCCAGAAGTAGGCAATAGGCAACGGGCCGCAGGAAGTCCTCAGTTGATACGGGTGAGGGAGATGAGATCCCGACCGACGTTGACCTGATGTTCGCGAAGCTCATCTGAATCAATGCTCTGTGTCTCCGTGGTTCAGGTCAAATGCGCACTAAGTTCGTCGGCAACCCTCCCAGAGTCTGACTCTGCCAGGTGCCCAATTACTCTGAGGATCAAACGGTTGTCCAGAGTGAACAGCTTGAGCCTCACCATGCAGGACGTCTTGAGTCCTGCGGCGTCAAGGCGCGTGATTGGTATGTCGCCCGGCCAGGGCTCGTGAGCTGAGGATGTGATCATCGCCAGTACCGTGTGGCCGTTGAGGTTGAATGTGCGCTTGCTCAAGACCAGCCCCGGTCTTCTTTTTGCCTGCGGCCGGTCTGTGAAGGGGAATGGGACAACGACTACGTCCCACTGGTTACAGGTCGCGGAAGGCATCGTCGTCTTCCTTCGTCGTCCATTCGTCTAGGGTCGAGGAGAGTGCGGAGTGGAAAGCGATATCGATAGGCTCGGTGCGCCGCAACTTCACGACATCGCCCTCGATCTCGTAAATAACCGAATCTCCCGCTTTAACGCCCATTATTTCACGAACCTTTTTAGGAAGCGTCACCTGCCCCTTGCTCGATACTCTGCTTGCCAGCATAGTTGCATCTCCCACTCGCATTATACCAAGCGTAAAGCGCTTGACGTAAATTGTCAAGCGTTTTACGGCTGAGACACAGGGTGCATCGAATGAATTCTCTGTAAAGTCTGAGTCTCTGTGGTTCTCTGATTTTTTTCGCAACCTTTTCTTGACATTTGCCGTATTAGTGATATAGAGTTATATATCAGTTCATAAAGGAGGGACGGATATGCTGCTGATCGAGCCCACGGTTGAAACGATGCAAGTACCTATTGCAGCGGTTTGGCCCTCAGAAGATGAGATGGAGCGCGCGAGGAAGGTGCAGGCCCAACTCCTGCGTCGGAATGCGCCCAGCCTCGAAACCCTCGAATATGGAGGGTGCTACCTTCCAGCCCGCGGCATCGGTGGAGATTATTACGACTTCATTCATCTAGGTTTGGGAAGGGTGGGGCTGGCGATGGGGGATATCTCGGGCAAGGGTGTGGCAGCTGCGCTGATGATGGCTAGCCTGCAGGCGATTTTGCGAAGCCACTCGGCGACCCTGGCGAATGATCTCGCGCGCCTGCTGCGCTCGGTGAACCGCTTGTTTTGCGAGTGCACCGGAGAGAGCGATTACGCCAGCCTGTTCCTCGGGGATTACAGCGACACGACCTGCAGGCTGCGTTATGCCAACTGCGGACAGACCCCGCCCCTTGTCGTCCATCGCGACTTCAGCATAGACAGGCTCGAATCGACCGCCACTGTTCTCGGCATGTTCACGGACTGGAACTGCTCCGTCCGCGAAGTGACGCTTGTCCCCGGCGATACGTTGTTGCTTTTCACCGATGGTGTGACTGAGGCGATGAACGAATCGGGTGAGGAGTTTGGCGAGGACCGCTTGCTCGGTGTGTTACGGGAATCCCGGCAGCTCGCGCTTCCGGCACTCGTTCACAGCATAGCAGGAGCGGTTCGGGAGTTCAGCGACTATCACCTTAAAGACGATGTGACCCTGCTGATTGCTCGACCCAAGGAGTCAAGGTAAGGGGGCGTTCCATGCAACTACACATCAATCCCAGCGATGAACTGCCCATCTACCGGCAGATCATGCACCAGATTACCGATGGCATTGCGGGGGGTCGTCTTGCGCCCGGTGACCAGCTGCCGTCCCACAGGGATCTGGCGGCGCAACTCGTCATCGCGCCGCTTACTGTCAAGAAGGCCTATGACGAGCTCGAATTGCAGGGACTCATAACCACCTTGCGGGGAAAGGGAACGTTTGTAAGTGAACGACGGCCGGCTTTGGACCTTGACCAACGCCGGGAGCGGTTGCGGGATGCTGCGCAGCGCCTGCTTTCCCAGGCCGCGCTGATCGGCGTTCCGTTTGCGGAAGTCATGGATTTGCTCGAACAGATCCGGAAAGGAATGGAGCAATGAGAGTCCTCGAATTCAACAACATCCATCGTGCTTACAAACGCGGCGTTGATGTTCTTAAAGGGATCAGTTTTTCTCTGGAAGCCGGGGAGGTTGTCGGCCTTCTGGGGAAAAACGGCGCCGGAAAGACCACATTGGTCCGGATCGCCATGGGAATGATCGAAGCTCAGGAGGGTACTGTGCGCATCTTCGGCCTTGATCCGAGGGAGGATGCGCTCGAAGTCAAGCGCCGGGTAGGGTACGTATCGGAAGATCAGATTCTACCCGAGTTTCTCACGGTTGCCGAAGTCATCAGCCTTCATCGTGGGCTTTTTCCAACCTGGGACGACGCGCTGGAACGCCGGCTGCGGGAACGCTTCGAACTTTCCCCCAAGGCCAAGATCAAGACGCTCAGCAAGGGACAAGCCCGACAGGTGGCGTTGCTATGCGCCGTTGCTCACCGCCCCGAGCTTCTGCTGCTTGATGAGCCTGCTGGCGGCCTGGATCCAGCCGCACGGCGTGAGTTCCTGGAAACGTCGATCCAGCTGCTCAACGAGGCAGGATCCACGATCCTTTTCTCCTCGCATCATATGACCGACGTGGAGCGCGTGGCCGGCCGCGTTGTGATGATCCACGAGGGTAGACTCCTGCTTGACCACGCGCTCGATGACTTGAGGGAAAAATATACCCTGGTTCTGGTTCCGCGCGGTCCCGAAAGCAGGCGCAAGCAACTGGCCGGATTGAAGGGGTGTATGTCTGTGCGGGACCAATCCGATTCTCTCCACGCAATCTTCGGATTCGATCCGGACCGCTGTCGCGCGCTCATGGAGCGCGAACTCGGAATTCAGAGCGCTTATTGCACACCCATCGCGCTCGAGGACATGTTCATCGAGCTCGTGGGCGGGAGGTCGTGATGTTCGCCCTGTTACGAAGAGATCCGATTATAGGCTCACAATCCATAAGGTGGGGAGTGATCGCTGCCTTGAACGCGGGTGTAATGGCGGGAGTGGTAACATCTCTTGCCGCCACTTCACAGGCCTTAGTTCTTGGACATTTCGCAAACCTCATTCTCTTGGCGACGATTACTTGGCTCAACATGGCACTTTTCCCCATCTTTGGCAAGGCCAGGGAACGTTGCCGCCCATTAGACATGGCTTTGCCCCTTCCGGCTCAAAAGCTATGGTTGTCCCACATACTCGCTCTCACCCTTTCTGGCTTGGGGTATCTGGCTTTGACCATTGGCGTTTTGGAGTTGCTCTTCTGGGCTTTCAGGAAGGCTCCGCTGGCTTTCTCGGCTTTGCAGCAGGCCTTGGCCGATTCAGTCGTTCCCATATGCGTATGTTTCATCCTGGCCGTGGTTCTCCTTCAGAGCACGGGACCAACGCTTTATCGGATCCCACGCACCAGGAAACACACGCTCTATTCAATTGCCGTCGCGATTTCTGCCCTGGGGCTGATTCTTGGCCTCTCGGTTCTACCCCTCCTCACATCACTCGTTCCCCTGGGCCTGGCCTTTTGTCTTGGATATCGAACCTACCGCTCTGTGCCGCCGGCTTTCACGTTGGTGCCTTTTGAGGCGGACTCGGTTGAAGCGTCCGCCGCCTCAGATCGGGTTGAAGCAGGGACCCAACAGTTTGGCATCCAAGATTGGGAGCAGCACGTCGAGGCAGGAGGTACAAGAGGCATCGCTTTCGGATGGTTCCTGTTCAGGCTTTTCTACCGCCGCCCGGCCCTCAACGTGTTCGCGACGGTGTTCTTCTATATAGTGGTCATTTTATGGGGATTTTTCCTTTCCGGATTCATGTTCGCTTGGAAAGGCGTGGAGTTGCCCCAGTTCTCATATGTCATTCTCACTGGGTATCTCTTGCTGTCGTTTTTCCCGGCACAGATCTCGCCACTCCATCTCATCGACCCTTTGCCAATTTCGCGAAAACTTCTTGCTGCATTCTTGGTGATCCCGGGCGTTCTATGGATATCCATCGGTCTTGGAGCGGGTAGGATCGGTGCGATCCTCATTCAGAAGTCAAAGCTGCAGGTCAAGTACCAGGAGGCACCTTCAGGCTATTTCCCCCCATACCAGACGCGGTCTCCCATGCTTCGGGTTCCCGACCAGTACTGCAAGATTGCGTGGAACGGACAGCCGCCGGAGAGCGGTTCTCCCTGGGGCGAATCCCATCCCGCGTGGAAGTATCCCATCTACGGTGGCAGCCGCATCGCCGTATATTCGCCTTTCAGCACGCCCGAAGGCTGCTCACCACAATTCGTTGCCCTGCAGATCAGCAGGGCTATCCAGGCCATTTACGGCAAGTCGGTGCCTTACCAGGAGATCCTTGTTCACCATCTCGAGGTCAAAGACAACGGGAGTGTCGATTTGAAAAACGGGGGCCTGCCCCTTATCGAGGACTATCCCGATCTGAAGTTCCGGGGCGGAATCCCACTGTTCCCAATCCTTATGCTGATGATCGGAGTCACTTGGCTGCTCATGGCATCCGTCTATCTCCGCGCGTGCCGAGCCACCGTGACGGATTACGGCAGGAAGGTGGTTTACTTCGGGCTGGGGGTGGTTGTTGTGGGGTCAATCCTGGGGCAAGTGGCAGCGATGATCGCCGGCTTCGCCAGGCCGGACGTCGGCGCGGCTTTCTTGAAGATTCTTATGCGTGATATCTCCAATGCACTGCCGGGGGGCAACCTCATGGTATGGCTCATTTGCATCCTTCTTCTCATGGCCGCGTACTGGCCGGCGCAGACTCAGTTTAAGCGGGTCGAAGTGCTGCCTGGCAGACCCAGCCGCTGAGAGTCCTTTGTGCTCGTCGTGTCTTTGAGTTGTTCTTCAAAAGGTCGACACAAAGACACGATGAATATAAAGATCCACAAAGAAGAGAGGGAACTGTGAAGCTAAGAAGACATGTGCTGAGTCTCCTGCAGGCTCTTTTCCTTTGCGCCGGTCCTGCACAAACGCAGGAGCAGCCGCAGCTGACTCCCGAGGAGCGGCGGCTCAACATCGAGTCGTTTGAGCAGGTTTGGAGGACCGTTTACGAAAAGCACTTCGATCCGAGCTTTGGCGGAGTGGATTGGAATGCAGTGCGCGCGGAAATGCGTCCGCAGATTGAAGGGGCTCGTGACAAGCCCGAGGCTCGTGCGATCATGCGACAGATGATCTCCCGCCTCAAGCTCACTCACTTCAACATCATTCCGAGCGACGTGTACGACAAACTGAACCAGCCTTCCGCAAGAGGGTTTCTTGATGGTGTGACGGGAATTGATCTCCGCGTAGTGGATGGCCACGCTCTCGTCATCTCGGTCGATCCGGGCTCGCCGGCGGACTTGGCCGGAGTAAAGCCAGGATGGGAGGTAGTCCGGATTGGGAAAGATGAGGTCCCTTCCCGGCTCGCTTCCATCGCGCAGGAATTCGAGGGCAAATCATTGAGAGATCTGGTGCTATCCGACGCCGTTGTGGGGCGCATGACAGGGAGCATCGGTAATAGCGTAACGGTATCTTTCTTGAGCGGCAGTAACCAGACGGTTCAATACTCCCTTTCCCTCGTCGAAGCCAGAGGCAAGAAGTTTCGAATCGGGCATTTGCCGCCGACGCATGTCTGGATCAATGTCAAGACCCTCGGCTCCGACATCGGTTATATCGTCTTCAATGGATTCATCGATCCCGCCACCGTCATGCCGGTTTTCAACGAGGCAATTAAATCATTCATGAACGGACCGGGGATCATCATCGATCTTCGTGGAAATCCTGGCGGCCAGGCGGAAATGATATCGGGAATGGCGGGCTGGCTTATCAAGGAAAAAGGGAAGTACTTCGGGGCCATTCGAATGCGTGACAACGAGCTGAAGTTGATCATAAGGCCCCGTCCCGAAGTCTACACCGGTTCCGTAGCCATCCTTGTAGATGGTCTCTCAGTCTGCGCCTCAGAGATCTTCGCCGGCGGCTTGAGAGACCTCGGCCGAGCCCGCATCTTCGGCTCCCACACTGCTGGAGCGGCGTTGGGCGGCAACATTGAGAGACTGCCGAACGGCGACGGATTTATGTATGCCTTCGCGAACTACGTCACCGCTGGAGGCCAGGTTATTGAAGGCAACGGTTTGATCCCGGATGTTGAAGTGCATCATACTCGCGAAGCCCTGCTGCAGGGAAGAGACCTGATTCTGGAGTCTGCAGTGAATTGGATAAGAAACAACAAGTAGTTTCGTTTGAGGTGATAGGAGGTCACAACATGTGCAGAACAAAAAGCAATCCAAGGGTCAATGCGGTTGGGTCGCCAATCCTGCTTTCCGTGACGGCACTTGCTGTTCTACTCTGTCCATCATCAGGAATCAGTCGCCCGCGAGCGGCAGACGACCAGCTGCCGAAAGCGGAACTCGTGCTGGACTGGTACGTCGATGCCACGGGAGGCATGGCGGCCTACGACAGGATCAACAACCGCCTGACCAAATCGACGCTCGAAATCGCGGGAACCGGCATAACCCTCCCCATGACGCATTACCAGGCCAAGCCCAACAAGGCTTATATGATCGTCGACTCGACAGCGACCGGGAAAATAGAGAGCGGAACCGACGGCGATGTTGTCTGGGACATGTCGGCGCTGTCCGGACCACAGACCAAGAAGGAAGGAATAGAAAGGGCCAACTTCCTGCACCTGAACACGATCGATCGCCTGGCTTATTGGCGCAAGTCGTACAAGCAGGTGGAAACGGTGGGAGTCGAAGATGTCTCGGGCAAGTTCTGCTACGAGGTCTTGGCCACGCCACAGGAGGCAGCTCCGCAGACGCTCTTTTTCGATAAAGATTCCCACCTTCTTCTGAAGGTGACGATGACGATCGAGAGCGCCGCGGGTAAGGTTCCCGTCGAGTCGTACTTGAGCGACTACAAACCGGCTGACGGAGTTCTCCTATCGCGAAAGACCGTTATGAAATTAATGGGCCAGGAGAGGATCGCGACAGTTCAGAGCGTCGAACAGAATGTCGATCTGCCGGCCGACCGGTTTGACTTGCCGGCCGAGATTAAGGTGCTCGCGAAGAAGAACCCGTGACCTTGGTGCTTTTTTGTGTCCCTCGTGTCCATGTGTTGTCATTTAAACGCCAATCCGAAGGCGCTGAGCACAGTAAGATCCCAAAGAAAATCGAATAGGCCCGGGCCGGGGTTGTATAACCCTGCATCAAGCCGGCGAGGTTGCTCTCGCGCGGAATTACGAGAAGAAAGGTATTGTATGGCGTCCTACGCGATTACGAGGTTGTTACCCGATGAGGACCTTGTCCGGCGCTGTCGCCAGGGGGAGGATGATGCCTTCACAGTGCTTTACGATCGCTATAGGCGGCGTGTGCTTCTGACTGCCTATCGTATAATCCGCAACCCTGAGGATGCCCGGGACGCCACTCAGGAGATCTTCCTCAAAGCTTACATTTCTCTCCGGCAGTGGAACTCCGATAAGTCCAAACTGTCGACCTGGCTCTATCGCCTGGCGGCCAATCACGCGATCGATTGCTGGCGCGCGCGCCGGCGCCGCGTCAGGACGGAAGCTGGCTGGCAATGCTCGACCGGGATTACGCAGCTCGATTTCATCTCGGACCTTGGCCCCGGGCCGGACCGGGTGCTCGAGCGGAAAGAACGAGCGGATGAATTCCGCCGATGTGTGGAGGCGCTGCCCGGATTACAGAAAAGGTTTTTTATTTTGCGCCACTTTCACGGCCTGACCTTGGAAGAAATCGCCAAAAGCGAAGGCAGGAGCCTCGGGACTGTCAAGGGATCGCTCTATCGAGCCGCTCAATCTGTCAGTCGGAGGTTTTATCGCCCTTTGCGCAGGCGCAGTCCTCAAAATCCCGCGGCCCTTGCGGCCGTGGGATTCGACCCCCCCTTCGGCACCAATAGAATCAAGAGCTTAGCCAAATCAATCCCCGCAGACACCCCGGTCACGACTTCCTCCGGGAGCCCGCTGAAAAGGAAACGAAGCAAGTCGGAAGTTCGCAGTGGCGGATAATTTTCTCTAACGACTGTGAACTGAGAACCCGGCACATTATCCTCGTTGGAGCAACCAGGTTTGGCCGGGCTAATAGTGTTTTGGGGCCCCTTCGCTCTGCAACACTTCAGCCGCATATTGCGGGTAGAGCAATCTCACGCAGTCCGGACAGATCCCATGGCTGATCTTCGTATCCGAATGCTCCCTGATATAAACTTCTATCTGACTCCAGTACCCCTTGTCATCGCGCACCTTTTTGCAATTGGAGCAGATGGGCAACAACCCGCTCAGGATGTTGACCTTTGCCAGCGCCTCGTCAACCCTCTTCTGCAACTCCCTCTCGCGCGCTTTGAGATGCTTGATCCGCAGGACGTACGCGGCTCCAACAAGCAGTATCGCTACCAGCAGGGAAAGCAGGTAGAACCAACGCGCCTGGTAGAAATGCGGCCGGAGGTAGAAGGAGAAGGAATCGCCCGTCTCGTTCCAGACTCCGTCGTTGTTGCACGCTATCACTCGGAACCGGTACTGCCCCGGCCGAAGACCGGCGTAATGGGCAAACCTCCTTGTACCTGCGTCCACCCACTCTTTGTCGAATTCCTCCAGCCTGTACTTGAATCGCACCTTTTCGGGGGCCAGAAAGCTGAGCGCCACATAGTGTATTTCGACCTCTCCTTCCCCCGGCGGGATCTCAACATATGCACCCAGACTCTGGTTCTTTTTGTTGATCAAAGCCTTTTCTATATGGACGGGGGGAATTAGCGCGTTTGAAAAGAGGTTGTCGGGGTCAACTGTCACCAGGCCTTTCGAGGAGGCAAACAGGAGTCTGCCATCTTTCGCTCTCCAAGCATTCGGCTGATAGCCCGCAGCAAACGCCATGTTTCTCATCCCGTCGCTTATTCCGTAGGCGTGAGACATGATCTTCCCGATTTTTCCCTCGGCGAAATCGTCGAGCTCGGCCTTGCTTACCCTGAAAATCCCCTGGGCACAACTGAACCAGAAGTTGCCCCCAGTGTCCTCGAGGATTCCGCTGATTTGATTTACCAGGAGTCCATCTTGAATCGTGTAATTGAAGAAACGCCCATTTTTGAATCTGCTCAACCCTCCCCTCGTCGCAAACCAAAGCAAGCCGCTTTGGTCCTCATACACGGCCACCACACGGTTGCTGCCGAGACCATCCTTGACGGTGTAGGTGGTAAACTTGCCATCGGCAATTTTGCCCACCCCGCCCCCAAATGTGGTCACCCACAATGAACCCTGCCGATCGTAAAGAATGCCGCGCACCTGATTGCTTGGCAGTCCGTCCTGAGTCCGATATACCGTCACGCCTTTTTCATCATATAGGAACAGGCCGTCTCCATCCGATGCTACCCACATCCGGCCCTTCGGGTCCCGGTAAATCGTCTTTATTTCAACTACGCCCTTCCAGCCCGCGTCCCTGGAAAGCCTGCCGTTCTTCATCTTGAATATTTGTCCGCCCGATCCGACCCACAAATTTCCATGAGGATCTTCGCCAATCGAAGTGATGCGAGGAATGGGCGACCCATTCAGATCCGTATACAGCTTGACGCCCCCATTGTCATATCTGGCGCATCCAACGTATGTTCCAATCCAGGTCTTGCCCTTACTATCCTGAAAGACCGAGCTGACGCTGGTGTTGGACAACTCGCCTTTATCGGCGATAGTGCTGAGTTGAGTTTTCCTGAGACGCGCAAGCCCGTTCACCTCGAGGCCCAGCCAGAGGCTGCCTTCCCGGTCGGCGCACATGCTGAAGATCATTCCCAGGCTGGTTCTGGCCTCATTCGAGGGGAAGATCTCGAATCTCCCATTCCTCAACCGGCGTAACCCGTCGCCCCGACTCAGCCAGACCGTTCCCTGCGGGTCCTCGTAGATTCTGCCGGCACGAGTGCTGATATCGTTCGCCAGGGGGTAGCTGGTGACCGAGGCATCCTTCAGCTTCTTGGCCAGACCTCCGTCAAAGCAAATCCAAAGCGATCCGTCATTTCCGCTCGATAGGCTCCTGATCCTGCCATCCTTTTCCTCGGAAACCCCATTTACGACGACGAATTTCCCGTCGACAAACCGGTGCAGCTTGTCACCGGCCAGTATGAAGACCCCTTGCCGGGAACTGGCGCAGAGGCCGATCACAAAATCGTGGGACAGGCCATCTTTGCGGGTGAAAGAAGTAGGTCTGTCGTGGGAGTAGCGGCAGGCTCCGTGCGATGTGGCGATCCAGAGATTCCCTGCGGGATCCAAATCGATAATCCTGATTGCGTCATCCGGTAATCCGTCGGCAGTAGTGAGGGTTGAAAATCGCCCGTCCTTGAGAAAAGTCAGCCCGCCCCCATAGGTGCCTATCCAGAGGGTTCCCTCCTTATCCTCTTTGAGTGTCCACACTTCGTCGTATTTCAGGCTCCCATTCCGAACATCGAAGGTGGTGAAATTTACTCCATCGAACCTTACCAGGCCTCCATCCGTTCCCAGCCAAAGATAGCCATCCCGCGTCTGAACAATGTCCCGGATTCTGTTGGACAGCAGTCCCTGCGCTTCATGCCAGAAGTCAATGCTGTAATGCGAAGGATCCCCCTTGAAATCGAAACCGGCCCCATCGGCCAGGGCGGTTGAAGAAAACAGCGCCAGGAGGACTATGCGGTGCAACATGATCGATACCCTTGTGGTCTTTGACCTCATCAGAGCCTCTGCGGGAAGACTAGACTTGGCTAGCATTCATCGATCTTTCCCGAAAGAAAGCGGTGCTCCTACACTTCTCTTCGGTGGAAAGACATCATCCGTTCATTTAAATTCGTCGCGCCATACCGTTGTTTTGAGGAGCGCGCTCACTTCGGGAGCTGGCTATACCGGATTGGCCGGATCGGATATAAGACTCGTGACGTGCTCCCAAACGAGCGCGTCCAGGTGGTCCTGCCGGACAGGGCAGTTGTGACAAACTCGTCCGCTTCTTCGCTTGCCGGGCGCTAAGCTGCCGGCGCAACGATAGTACACATACCTGCGGCCTCCGCGATCCTTCTTCGGGGCGCGGAAGTAGGCATAGCCGCAACGTCGGCACGCGATCAGTCCCTGCAATAGAGAAGGTTCCTTGGTCCGACGGGCTGCGAAACGCCGGTTGTCCTCGAAGCGACGTGCCGCCAGCTCAAACACCTCGTCGGAGACGATGGCAGGGACAGCAATCTCAATCCAATGTTCCTGCGGAGTAATCCGCCGGGCCGGCTGTCTCGCTGTCCTCGCGCCGTTTAACCGCCGCAAGCGCGTCACTCTTGGCGGCGCATCGATCTGCGCGGTTCGACCGAAAGCCGCACGGCCACGATAAGCAGGATTTCTCAGCAACTGGCGCACCGTCGAATGATCCCACAAAATCTTCCCCGCCGCCATCCGCTTGCCAGCGCGCCTTCTGGGCGACCGGATCCCACGCCAGGAGAACTCCACAACACGGTCCTGTCCACAGGCATCGCAATGTACTCTCAAGAAGCCACGTGCCAAGACGCACAATCTAGAAAAGAGCGCAGCTCGCGCTCGACGAACCGCGGAACCGGACGGTCGCGTGGGGGATTAGCCGGGCGACTACTGAGGTCCTAATGAATCCCACGAAGGCACGGAAATCACCAATTTTGGAGATTTTTCCTCTCCGCGATCACTGTGTCTCTGTGGGAACGCCAATTTTCCACGTCTCCTTGCGTAAGCCTCAGCGAATCCTCGTCGAATCCTAACAACATTCCCTGGGGTTCGACCGTCTAAGCAGGTGACTGATGAGCAACGACGTGTCGATTTGCGACATTGGAACTCAGTAAGTGATGAAGGGGGGGTTATGAGCCGGGGCAAAACCCATATATACGGTATTTGTGGTTCAGGTCAGGTGGCTCACAGGCCTCCTTCGCCAGGTCATCGGAACAAGCGCGCTTGGCCCAGACTTGAGCAGAATCGAATTCACAGGATGCACCCGATCCAGATCGACTCGGCGGAGACCCCTTACACGGATAGTGACCTCCAGGCGCGGGAGCGAGATCATATGTTAGTGGAACGATGCCTCCAGGGAGACGAGCTTGCCTGGGAAATGATCGTGAAATCCTATGGTAGGCGAATCTACAACCTCGGCTTTCGATTCACCGGCCGAACCGACAAGGCGGAGGATTTGACTCAGGAGACCTTTATTCGCGCCTATCAGACGCTACAGACCTTCCGGTCGGAGACAGGCAGTTTCAGGAACTGGCTCCTTCGGGTAGCGCGCAACCTGATCATTGATCATTACCGCCGGGAAAGACGCCTTTGCGGATCTGTGGGAAGCGAAGATGTAGAGGACCTGAAGCTCGAAGATGAGAGAACACCGAGTCCCCAGCGCATCGCGGAGCAGGCGGAAGCCTTGAAGTTCCTAATGAAAGGTATGATGACGCTCGCCCCCGATCTAGAGAAGGCGGTGCGCCTGAGAGTTATGGAGGGGTTGACCTACCACGAGATCGCACGAGTCGTGGGCGTATCGGAAGGAACGATCAAGAGTCGCGTCTCTCGCGGGCGGTTGCAGCTGGCGAAGATTCTCATCAGGCGCCGTGCGCACGTTGGAGTGGCATTCGGTGTAGCGATATAATCGGGTCGAAGCGGCGCTTCGGGTACCACGGGTTGCTATCCGGCATTCCGCCGCTCCTCAAGGGTACGGATCGGTTTGTGATCTAAGTCGCGGACTTTAGGAGGGGAGAGATCTTTCATCGTCTTGATGGCTTCACTCACAACGAAGCGCAGTCATCGGGTTGACATTTGCCGCCGAGCGAGCGGGTATATAGCAGGCCAGAAACACGACAACAGTCAGGACCAGCAAGACACCCGCAAGGACGGCCGGATCAAGAGGATTCACCCCATACAGAATATGGGACAATAGGCGCGAAACGGCGCACGCGGCCACGAGTCCGACACCCATACCGACAGATACGATAAGCATGCCTTGGCGCAGCACCAGCCTCACTATCTCGCGCTGGGACGCACCGAGAGCCGTGCGGATTCCGAACTCGTGGGTTCGTTGTCTGACTGAATAGGCCATTACCCCGTAGACACCGACCACGGCCAACGCCAGCGCGAGGAAACCGAAACTTCCCACGGTGACTGCCGTGATTCTCGCCGGGTACTGGGTTAGCAGCAAGTGATCCGACACAGTTTTTACGTCGGAGAGCGGCAGGTTCGGATTGAGCTTTTCCAGTTCCCTCAGCACGGGGAGCATAAGAATGCGGGGATCTCCAGCTGTCCGTATGTGGAGGGTTGTGAAAGGGGAATATATCTGGCTGAGTGGCCTGTAGAAGAAGGCCTGCTGGGTTTCGTTCAGTTGAAAGTACTTTCCGTCTTTCGCCACCCCGACAATCCGCAGCCTTGTTCTATCAGCTGAGAAACTCCTCCCGATTGGATCCTGGCCGCTCCAGAAGCGCCGTGCCATGGTTTCGTTGATGACGGCGACTGCCTCCGTGTCCTGTCGATCCCTCTCGTCAAATCCACGCCCCTGAAGGATCGGGATTCCCAGAGTCTCAAAGTAGTGCGGTCCAACCAAGTTGTTTTCAGTGAGCAGGCCCTCGCCGGCACGAGGCAAAAATCCGTCCACATCTATGTGCGATGTGTTACTTGCGTAGCTCAGAGGAGCAAATAGCGCAAGGCTGGCTGACTGAACGCCCGGCAATTGTTCAACGCGTTCCATCAGCTGCCGGTAGAACAATCTGCCTTCGGGCTCCTTGTATCCGGCATAGGAAAGGTTCAGTCCTACTGCAATCCCGTCACGAACGCTAAATCCAGGGTCCATAGTAAGTGCAGAGCGCAAGCTCTTCAGGCACAGCCCCGCAGCTGTCAGGAGGATTAAGGACAGCGCGAGCTGCCCCATCACCAGGAATGCCTGAAGCGGAACCTTTTGCGGCACTTCCATCCGTGCGCCTCTCTGGTCTCGCAGAGCGACGGGAAGGTCCATCCCGCTCACGCGAAGTGCCGGCGCCAAGCCGAAGATGACTCCCGTGAGCAACGACAGCACCAGCGTGTATCCCAGCACCCGATAATCCAGCCTGACGTCGAGAGCCACCGGAATTGGCGTTGGAGCTTTGATCAGGGCAAAAAACTCAATCACCCACATTGCGACGAGCAGTCCGGCAGCGCCGGCCATGACAGAAAGCAATAGGCTCTCGGTTAGAAGCTGACGCGTCAGGCGGCCGCGTCCAGCTCCCAGCGCAAGGCGGGTGGCGAGCTCTCTCTGGCGTCCCGCCCCTCGCGCCAGCAGCAGGTTGGCTACGTTCGAACAGGCGATGAGCAGAACGAGCCCTACCACGCCCATCAGCACCTTCAGCAGAGCCGATATTCCCGCGCCCATTTCCTGAACGGCAAATCGTGTCGCACTGCCCGTTACGATTGCGAATGACTTATCTCTGTTCTCTTTGGGGTATTCGCGCCGGAGACTGGCTGCAAAGATATCCACGACGGCCTGAGCTTGTCGCCCCTGGATCCCGTCGTCCAGCCGCCCTACAATATCAAGCCAACCGGCTCCGCGTTCGCGCAGACTGATGTCGCTCGGAATGATCCGGCTTGCCATGGTGAGGGGAATCCACACATCGGTAGCAAAGGCCACCATTTCACCTCGGAAGCCGGCGGGTCCCACGCCGATGATTGTGAAGGGGTGGCTGTTGATGAGTGTACTTTTCCCGACGATATCGGGGTCGGAAGCGAAGCTTCGCTGCCACAGGTTCTGACTGATTACAGCGACGGAGTGAGCGCTTCCGGATGTGCCCTCCTCGGCCAGGAAAGTTCGGCCGGCGAGCGCTTTGACGCCCAATACGTCGAAGTAGTTTGCTGAAACCAGGTTTCCCAGGATTACTTCAGGCTTTCCGCTCATCTTCACGCTGACCGGCCAATAAGAGCGAGCCATTAAATCCGTGAATACCTTGCAACGGTCGCGCAGGTCTTCGTAGTCCGGGTAAGAAGAGCGACCGTATATCATGCCTTCCCGGCTGGTGTAGATCGCAACAAGACGCTCTGGTTCCTTCAGCGGAAAAGGTCGCAGCAGGATGGCATCGACCAGACTGTAGACAGCAGTGTTGGCGCCGATTCCCAGCGCAAGCGAGAGCACGGCCGCGGCAGTGAAGCCCGGATTCCGGATCAGGATCCTGAGGCCATACGCAATATCCTGACGAAGTCCGTTCATAACCGCCCCCAGTGAAGCGGACCGTTGACATCTGAGCTACTAAACGGTTAGCAATTTCCATTCCGCTGGGGTCGGCGGCCGCAATTTGTATAATAACTGAACTTGGGGCCGATTGATGCAGCGCAGCCATCCTGGATTCTGTTTCATTACGGGACACATGAATCCCATTTCCGGAATCATGCGTTCAACAGCCCATATAGTGGATCGCCTACAGGTGGAGCTGCGAGCCGCCCTGGCGCCTGGAGGCAGGGTTGTGATAATCGACTGCATTCCAACGCCCTAATAGAGCGCCCAAGGGAACCGTTGCCTGCGCTCGGAGTGCCGATGTTTCGAATAAAGCTTCGATGCAGTCTAGCAAGAGGCGGACCGTTGCGTAGCCGTGGCTTCGCTGCCCGAAGATATCCGCACATCCCCAATCCGGTCACGACGACATTGCCGTTGAGACCTCAGAGCCTGTGAACATCTAAAGACCCACTTTCCCGAGGCCCAAAGTCGTCATGGCAGGCCGGACATACCCGCCCACACCAACGCCCACGCCCGAAACTCGCTTGCTCCTAAACCGCCCTCGGAAAAGAATATTTGCGGACCGGAGCTTGCCCTCAACCAAGTCTTGGCGGATCGTTTCACCTTTGGAGACACTGATGGCGCAATTTTTATTATCGATTACCGGGAGAAACAAAAGAGTTTTATTGTGAATATCTCATTTCTTTGCATGGAATTCCGGATACAGTTTCTTCGCGCAATCCGGGCAAATGCCGTGAGTGAACTCCGCTTCGGAGTGGTCTCTTAGGTAGGTCTCTATCTGTTCCCAGTAACCCTTATCATTGCGGATCTTCTTACAGGAAGCGCAGATGGGCAACATGCCACTCAAGGTCCTGACTCTAGAAAGTGCATCCCTGAGTTTAAGAATAAGCCTTTCCCGTTCCTCCTCTGCCTTTTTGCGATCGGTGATGTCACGGATATTGCATTGAATCACTTCGTGATGATTGACCAGGTATCGATTGCTGACAAATTCCACGGCAATCTCCCGTCCATCTCTTGTTTTTAGAGGCAGATCTTCGTAACGGACATACCCTTTACGCTGTAGCTCCTCAAACGCCGCTTTGCTTGCCTCGATGTCTTTGAAAGCACCTATCTCCCAGAGCCTCTTTCCCAGAAATTCTTTGCGGGTATAACCCAACATATCTATCAGGAATGGATTCACGTCATTTATCTGCCCCGTGTCCGCATCGAGGATCAAGATCCCGTCTTGGGCTGTTTCAAAGAGCCTCCGGTATCGAGTTTCAGAAACCTTTAATTCTTCCTCTGCCCGCTTGCGGTTGGTGATGTCCTCAATGGCAAGGAGGATCCTCTGTGTGCCGGCACCTTCCTGATAGATCCTGCGTGCACTGAGAAGCACTATCTTGTGCCCGATGGTGGGGAATACATGGTCAATCTCATAGTTATCGAACTTGATATTTGCCGGAACGATATCTTCAAGCAACTTTCGGAAAACAGGGGTATCCCACTGTCCGTTTCCAAGGTCGAAGATGAAGTTTCCTATTGTCTCATCAGATGTTACCTGGAATGTATCGCAGAAACCGCGGTTGACCGAAAGCACCTTCAGGTGAGCATCAAGCACGACAAGGGGTTCACGCACTGTCTCGATGATCGCTTCGGCGTACTTGCGGGCTACCTGCATTGCCATCTCAGATTGCTTATGCTCGAATTCCAACTTTTCCAGCTCGGCAAGACGATGGCGCATTGCTGCCAGTTCGTTTATGGTTTGTTCCTTTGTTCTATCTAGGTGGTTCATAGCACACCCCCCTAAGAACAGACGAGAGCTTCCTTGTATCGCTGATTTGTGAAAGTCTCGGGAATATACCAACACGGCGGAAAGGCGAATCGAAGATGCCTATTGCTTTATGTGCTCTTTCAGATCCCTGAAAGGTTCTAAAGAAGGTTTTTATCCGGAACAGAGCGGACGGTATCGTAAAAACCCCCCCGTAGTATTTATACCACGTCGACAAGAATGCGTATATCTTGAAATGCCAGGATCTACCAGGATCGCTTCAAGAACGACCTGTTGTCGTGGGTCCATCCCGGCTCTTCCGTTGCGGCGCGGAAGGCTTCGCCCTTGTGCGGTCAGGTTTCTTTCCTTATGAGAGGTAAACCCGTTCATGGATTCTGTAAAAGCTATGTAAAAGGCCTACCAGGTATGTTGCATCCACCCATGTAGAGTTTTAACCTGACAGGGCAGCATAAGGGTTGCGGGTTCGCGTGGAGGGAGTTGCCGGAACAGGAAGTGCCGTGATCCGAAACTACTTTCAGAGACGACGCGTCAAGCAACGGTTGAGAATTGTACTCATCAAGCCCTCCAAGTACGACGAGGAAGGGTATGTCATTCGCCACTTTCGCGGCGTGCTTCCAAGCAACACTCTCGCTTGCCTCTACAGTCTGACCGAGGACCTGAAGAGTAGGCGGTTCCTGGGTGAAAACCTCGAGATTGAAATAGCCGTCCTTGATGATACGGTTCAAAGGATTCCGGCATATCGAATCATCCGCTCTAATCGTCCCCCTGTGTGTCATACCCTTGTTGCTCTTGTAGGAGTTCAATCCAATCAATTTCCTCGTGCTGCGGATCTCGCCCGGCGTTTCCGGCGAGGCGGGCTGCAGGTCCTCATCGGCGGGTTTCATGTTACCGGCTCGCTCTCCCTTTTCGCTGAAATAAGACCAGAGATCCAGGAGTTGATTGATCTTGGGGTCTCGGTTGTGAAGGGAGAAGTCGAGGAAACCTGGGGAGAGATCCTGCGGGATGCCCTGAACAACAGGCTGAAGCCGATCTACGATTTCCTGGAAAACAAACCAGATCTTTACGACAAACCCGTGCCGAGGATTCATCGCAAGTACTTCAAGCGCTTCATTACCTCGAACGAGGGTACGATCGATTGCAGCCGGGGCTGCCCTTTCAACTGCAGCTTCTGCACCATCATCAGCGTGCAGGGACGCAAAATGCGCATTCGCTCGGTGGACATGCTGGCCAGAACTATGCGCGAGAACTACGATCGCTACGGCATCGATTTCTACTTCTTCACCGACGACAACTTCGCGCGCAATGCCTCCTGGCGCGAGATTTTCGAGATGTTGATCTGCTTGCGGACAGAAGAGGGCATCCGGATCGGATTCTCCTGCCAGGTGGACACCCAGTCGTACAAGATTCCCGATTTTGTGACTCTAGCCGCTCAGGCCGGTTGCACGCAGGTCTTCATTGGAATGGAGAGCATTAACCCGAAGAATCTTAGAGCTGCGGGCAAGGTGCAAAACCACGTTCAAGACTATGCGGAAATGGTTTCGACTTGGCACAGAGCAAAGATTGTGACGCATATCGCTTACATCATTGGCTTTCCGTTCGATACGCCACAATCAATTCAGGAGGATGTCGAGCGCTTGAAGCGAGAGCTTGGGGCGGAGCAAGCATCCTTCTTTATGCTGATGCCCCTCCCGGGGTCCCGAGATCATGCCCGCATGGTCCGCGACGGCGAGTATCTCGACCCGGACCTCAACAAATACGACGCGTCTCACGAAACCATGCGGCATCCGAACTTCGCGCCGGGGGAATGGTACCTGACCTACAGAAAGGCGTGGAGGAGCTTCTACTCCTTCGATTACATGCGCGAGGTTCTGAGTAAGGCTAATCCCGAAAACTACTGGAACATCTTTTGGAATTTCATCTGGTACAAGAACTCCGCCTTGATTGAAGGCGGGCATCCCATGATCCATGGATTCTTTCGCCTGAAGGACCGGAGAGACAAGCGTCCTGGATTCCCTGTGGAGTCCCGCCTCCGGCACTCCCTGCGCCGATTCCGCGAGTTGCGCAGCCTTGCACGGGATTGGATCTCTCTCGCGCTGGAAATGGAGGAGCTGTGGCTGCAGACGCGCAAGCGCACTGATGCGGAACTGCGTCTTATGGCGGAGCTGAAACGCATGCGCGAAGAAGCAAATCGCAGCCTTCGTTCCGCGGAGTTGCAGCTTGCCCATATCCGGGCTCGAGTTCATTTTCCGGAACTGCGTGTGCCCTCTCGGTTGATGCTGGCGTTTCGAGACTTCAATCTTGATTTCGCAAAGCGGGTCACTTACTCGCGTGCGGATCTGCAGAAATTCTGGAACAAAACCTGGCGAAGCTGGCGGCGACGCCGGCTCCTCTTGATTCACCCACACAAAGTCGTCCTTCACTTCTTGCGAGATGCCCAACTGCTGTTCTTGTTCGTTCTGGCACTCTTGCGTGTCGAGCAAAAAGCATAGCTCGCTCTCATTCGCAAGCCAAAATCCCCTCTGCCATCGATGAATTCAAGCTGGCATAATTCAATACGCCGTGCGGCGCAGGGGTCTCCAGGCAGTGCACTCATCGACGAGGATAACAGAATGAAGATGGCATTCTTCGAGCTTGAGGGTTGGGAGAGGCCTGTTCTGGCGAACGGCTTCGTGGGGCACGAACTGTTCCTTCACGATGACGTCCTCTCGCCGAAGTTCTATCCGCAACTGGCCGGTTGCGAGATTGTCTCGCCGTTCATCTATTCGCAGATCGACGCCGGGGCGCTGGCCGCGATGCCTTCGCTGAAACTGGTCGCGTCGCGTTCCACCGGCTACGATCACATCGATGTGGCAGGGTGCAAGGCAAGAGGCGTGCTGGTATCGAACGTTCCCGAGTACGGATCCCAGACTGTAGCGGAGCACTCCTTTGCGCTGATCCTCGCACTCTCGAGGAAGCTCATCAAGGCCTACCGGGCCATGCGTAACACTGAGGCCCGGCCGCAGGACGCGCGGGAACTCCGGGGCTTCGACCTCCGCGGCAAGACGCTGGGCGTCATCGGGGCGGGGAACATCGGGCTTCACGTCATCCGTATGGCAAAGAGCTTCGGGATGCGGGTGCTGGTCTACGACTTGGTCCGCCGCCAGACACTTTCGGACCTGCTCGATTTCGAGTACGTGTCGATGGATCAGCTGCTCCGGGAGTCGGACATTGTCTCGCTCCACTGCCCGGCGACTGCGGCGACGCACCACTTGATCGGCGGCGAGACGCTGGCGAAGATGAAGCGCAGGGCGATCCTGATTAATACCGCCCGCGGGGAACTGGTCGACACGGCGGCACTGTTGGAAGCGCTTCAGTCCGGGCACTTGGCCGGCGCGGGGCTGGATGTGTTTGAGGGCGAGGCGCTGGTGCGCGAGGAGGCGCAGATTCTGTCGAAAGTTTACGATCGCGAGCAGCTCGAAGGCGCCATCCGCGCCCATCAGTTGCTCAAGCGTGACGACGTCATCGTCACGCCGCACAACGCCTTCAACAGCCACGAGGCCGTCAGCAGGATCCTCGACACCACCATAGAGAACATCAGCTCGTTCCTCGCAGGAAGGAGCCAAAACGTGGTCCCCGGTGCGGCAGCGGGTGCGAACTGAAAAAGGGCGAAAGGAGCAGACAATAATGAGGAAAGCAGCGGAACCGATGGCCCCGGCACCAGCCGTTTGCCTGGCCGGATATGCCCAGAACGTGGATGGCTCGATCGCGAACCGTGCAGTAGTCTAGCGTTGCGCTTCAGCGCGCGTCGAAGGATCCTCGACCCTCATGAAAACTAGGCTCCTATAGACAAGGCCGCCGAAACCATGCTAGAGAGTCTCTTGAAAGGAGACACATGCATGATTGCAAAGGTAAAGCTACATTACGAACCCGATGTCCGAAAGATTCCAGCCACGGATGTAAACAAAGAGGAGAGCTTCCTCATCATCCGAAATGGCGAAAAAATCGTCGGAAGATTTCCTTTGAGCCAAATAGAGCATTGGTCATTAGACCAGGATCCCGACGCTCGTTAGTCTCTCGGCACCCCGGATCGCCGAGAAATCGACTTGTCTTACACGGGTGCTTGCGCTGTCTTATCTCTGAGAACCTGAAATCTCGCCTCTATCCGCGATCTCGTCTGCGAATCTGAAGGCAAACGCTCACCTTCCATATCTCCTACCGGTTACTGTTTTGATCTCCCCAGAGTCAGTCCCGTTGGCACAGCAGCAATCTCAGACTATCGATTCACCCTCCTCACTCTCCCGCATCAGCCGGAGCGTTTCCCTCGCCGCTTCCTGGCAGGTTTCGACCAGGAGTTCGTTTGCCTCTCGAAGGCTCTTGATCTCTCCGTCGAGCCATTCCAGAAGCTGTCTGAGATCAGGATGGAAATCCTCTTCGTCTGAGTGAACTTCCCGCCACAGCTCATTCGCTTCGCGGATACACTTATCCTTAGTTTCGAAGAGAGCCTTGTACTCGGCAAGCTCCAGCCGTGATTGCTCGAGATTTCCAGAGCCGATTCGCACAGTACCTTGTACCTGCCCTGATCGTTCGGTATTAGGGTGTATAATCCGCGCCCAGAAGGAGAGCCCTTATGCAGGTGGACTTCTCAGAATTCCAAGCGCTGTTCGAACAGCAGCTCGGACATCACGTTATCATCACGTTCCCGAGCGGCAAAACCGTCAGCGGTAAGGTGAAAGCCGTCAAAGCCTCATTTGTCGAGCTTGAGCATCCCAACGTCCATGTGTCTTATATCCACATCGGATTTGTGGAGTTCAGCAAGGCAGAGCCGGAAGGATGGAATCGTTTTCCGAGTGAGTTCTAGCCCGCTGACGCTTGAAGTCTGCGTATGCCTTGCAGTCCATACGGATGTTGCTCCTGTATGAGAGATTGCCCACAAAGCTGATCAGCGGCGCGCGGCGTTGCCACAAGTTGCTGCATACCCTGCGCAGAATGCGCGGCATGGAATAGAAGTTCCGGCTGCACGAGATCATTTCTCGGATGACGCCGTCCAGAGACAAATGCTTATACCGGGCCACCGGGTAGGTCAGCGTGTAGTATTTCCAGTCTTCCGGGAACGCATTGAGGGCGATGCGGTCCTCCGATTTCATCTGGTCCCACAGGCGCGTGCCGGGCAAGGGCGTCAGAAACAGCACGTTGAGATTGTCCACGCCGTACTGGCTGGCCACCTCGGCGATGCGTTTGCCGATGCCCGGTTCGTCTATGTCCAAACCGATGATAAAGGAACCCACGACCAGTATGTGGTGCCGCTGTATGCGCCGCACGGAGGCGCGGAAGTCGCGGCCCTTCAGAAGGTTATATTTCTTACCGAGCTCGAGCAACCCTTCAGGCTCGGGGGATTCAAAGCCGATGAAGACGCCTCTGCACCCGGCCTTCGCGGCCAATGCCGGGAGTTCTTCGTCATCGGCGAAGTTAATGGTGGCCTGGCCAACCCATTCTTTTCGCAGGTTCGCCTGTGCCATGGCGCGGAACAGGTCCTTGGCGCGTGCGATGTGTTCCGGGCGCGTGCCGATGAGGTTGTCGTCCACCACCAGAACACGTTTCTCGCGGACCGACTGGAATTCCCGCACGACGTCCGGAATGGGTCGCTGCCGGTAGCGGGCCCCGTTGAACGCCGTCACACTGCAAAAGCTGCAGTTCAATGGGCAGCCGCGTGTAGTCTGAATGGCTCCGAAGGCATATCCGGTAGCCAGCAAATCATGACGGGCGGACGGGACATTGTTTATGTCGGCTAGCCCTCCATCATACCGGCGCTTCAGGCTGCCATGCCGGGCGTCCTCCAGGACCTGCGGCCAGACGCCCTCGGCTTCCCCCGTGACGACCGAGTCCACTCGCTCCATGGCCTCGTCCAGGCACATGGTTGCGTGAATGCCGCCCATGACGACGGGCACGCCTAGACGCCGGAAGTGAGTGGCCACTTCATAGGCGCGGTTTGCCTGCGAGGTGAAGGCGGTAATACCCACCAAGTCCGGCCGCGGCATGGCTGGATAGTCTGGGGTGCCGAAGTTCTCGTCCACGATCGAGATTTCCCAGTCCCGCGGTGTCAGGCCCGCGAGAACCATAAGGCTGAGCGGTTTCCACACGCGGAAACGGTTCCAGCGGCTCTCCTTGACTTTGACGATGCTGACAAGCGGGTTGGAGGGATTGATCAGATATAATCGCATGCCGTGCATTCACCCATGGATAAGGATTCGCTTTTTCTGCCACTTTTTCTCAATGCCGGTTTAAGCAATGGGATGTTGCAATCACTATTGGTTGGCCTAACAGATAGATCATGTGGCAGCTCCTTTTCCGGCGTAATCAGAGCGCCGCCCCGCCTCTTTCCCGGCGAGATACCGATCCCAAAGAATTGCCTGCTGTGCCGTCCTGCGTCGATTATAGACCCTAATGGCCAACTTTTTAAACATCCTGATTCCGCCGAATGACGTGAAACGGGACGAGTCAAGTCGACTTTCCAACTCGAGTCTGCGGGCTCTCATCGGGGGACGTGCCCTCTGTGCCAATAATGGTGAGACACCTGCCTCCCCTTAAACTAATGTAGAGGGCGGGGAGGAAATCCAAGTGGGAAAGGTTCATGTGAGAATAGAAGGAATGGAGCTGAGTGTCCCTCAGCGGAGTGGAGGGACAACCAACTCGGCTGCGGCGGCGCTTCACACGGCTGATTACAGGCGCCGAATTCTCCAGGAGGCTGACACCTGCGATCCCGGTGGGATAGCCGCCCTGTTGCGTCGCGAGCTCGGCCGCGGGACTTGTGAGCGTCTTCTGCGCATTAGGGGCGAAAGTTCGCCTTGTTCAGTGGCCTGGCCCTCTCTTGGGCAGCGCGGTTCTCCGCATCTTCTTACTTTTGACGTTCCATCTCTCGTTGGGGAGCCTCTTGCTCGTCCAGCCGGATCGCTTTAACGATAGCCGCCTGGGCCAGGGCATCCAGCCGTTTCGAAAAAACCACCATTCCGAGCGTAGGCTGGTAGGAGGAACGGAAGAGGTTGAACGAGTACTGCGAGTCCTCCCAACGCGCTATGACTTTCTCGCTGTCGTTATAGACCTGCGATGAAGAGAAGAGAATGATCACCGCAACAGGCCTGGCTGCAACACCGTACTTTGCCGAAATGGCATCGATCATCTCTTCATTCGTAAGCCCTTCGGTCCTGTACCGGTCATAATTGACCACCATTCGAGAAAGCTCGCCGTTGTAAAAGCAGAAGACGACATCTCTAACCGGGTCCGTTTGGGGCGAAGAGCCGCTGAGAGAGCGTTGCCACCACAGTTCTTGAATCATCGCCGGACGTTGGTGGATCGTCTTTGCTTCGGAAGGGTTCATGCCCGCCTGTTTTGCTACTGCAATCAGGTTCATTCCAAATTGAAAATCCCGGTAGCTGGATAGGTCTTGCGCATGAATCAAAGATGCCGAAAGCACGGCCCAGAAAATCGAAATTGCGAGGCTGCGAACGCTGATCATTTGAGTCCTCCTATGGGGACTGTCAGCAGCGGTTTCGAAGTAGTCCATTCTCAGCAGAATAAAAGTATGCCACCACTATGGGTAGAGACATCTGCGGGGAGGCGGTAAAAAAACTCTACAACAGAATCTAAATAAATCTATAG
>Ga0315279_10002143_pt1 | contig 30503 bp, 17 predicted proteins | sample YL17G06_20_MG_FD_203694 | JGI IMG/M metagenome (GOLD analysis project Ga0315279, IMG submission 203694) | Sediment microbial communities from Yellowstone Lake, YNP, Wyoming, USA - YL17G06_20 | ecosystem: Environmental > Aquatic > Freshwater > Lake > Sediment | place: USA: Wyoming | collected...
AAGAGGACGCGGATCGCGTTAATCTCGTACTTGTCGTTGAGATCGGTCGATGTGCCGTGGGCGTTGATATAGTCGATGTCCGCCGGGTTGCAGCCTGCGTCGTCAAGCGCCATGGCCATGGCGCGCCGCGCACCATCGCCTTCGGGAGCCGGAGCGGTGATGTGAAAGGCGTCGCCGGTCGCGCCGAAGCCGGCAACCTCGGCGTAGATCCGGGCGCCGCGCCGTTTCGCAAATTCGAGTTCTTCCAACACGAATATCCCGGCACCTTCGGCGATGACGAACCCGTCGCGGTCGCGGTCAAACGGTTTGGAAACGGTTTTCGGATCGGCGGTATTACGGGACAGGGCGCGCATATTGCTGAAACCGGCCACGGCAAAAGGCGTGATCGGCGCTTCCGAACCGCCTGTGATCATTGCCTGAGCTTTACCGTAGCGTATTTCTTTAAAGGCCATACCGATCGAGTGGGCACCGGAAGCGCAGGCCGAGGTGATCGTGTAATTGGGACCTTTCAGGCTCCATTGGATGGCAACATATCCCGAGGTCATGTCCGGGATCATCATGGGAATAAGGAAAGGCGAGACCCGGCCCGGCCCGTGCTGGATGAATTTTGTGTGCTCCTCTTCCCAGGTCGCAAGGCCGCCGATACCGGATCCGATAATAACCCCGATTTGATTCCGGTCGTATTGGGTGAAATCGAGACCTGAGTCCGCGATCGCCTCGGCCGCGGCCCACATGCTGAGATGGACCACGCGGTCGAGCCGCTTCAGGGACTTGGGATCGAATTTTGTTTCCGGCTGAAAGCCCTTAACTTCACCGGCGATCTTAACGGTATGCTTTTCGGTATTGAACGACTTGATGTAATCGATGCCGCTCTCACCCCGAAGGATCTTCTCCCAGGTCGTTTTTACGTCGTTCCCCAGGGGGGTGATGGCGCCAATGCCCGTAATGACGACCCGGTTCATCAGGGCTTGGCTTTGCCTTCCAGATAAGCAACCGCTTTACCGACGGTGTCCAGTTTCTGGGCTTCTTCCTCCGGTATCTGAAGTCCGAATTTCTCTTCAAGAGCCATGATCAGCTCGACCGTATCCAGGGAATCCGCGCCGAGGTCTTCGATGAATTTCGCTTCCATGTTCACTTTTTCCGGCGGGACATGAAGCTGTTCCACGATGATATTCCTGACGTCATCAAATAATGCCATTTTTCCTCCTTGGTTTTTTATTGTACGAATATTCGCGAATAAAGTACGAATCGGTACGGTTCGATAACGGTCTACAAATTCGTGGATCAATTAATGTCATATTTAGGGTTGATTACATGACCATTCCGCCGTCGAGATTGACGACGTGGCCGGTTATGTACGCGGCGTCATCCGAGGCCAGGAACCGGGCCAGGTTGGCGACGTCTTCGGGAGTGCCGAAACGGTTGAGCGGAATATTTTTTAAATAAGCGTTTTTCGCTGCCTCGGGAAGGGTTTCAGTCATCCGGGTCTGGATGAAACCGGGCGCGATCGCGTTGACCGTTATGTTACGGCTGGCGAACTCTTTGGCGCACGACTTCGTGAAACCGATGATCCCGGCCTTGCTGGCGGCGTAGTTGGCCTGTCCGGCGTTGCCGATGATCCCGATGACCGAGGCGATGTTAACGATCCGGCCCGACCGCTGTTTGAGCATGTATTTTGCGACCGCGCGGGTGACCAGGAAGGTTCCGGTCAGGTTGATCTTGAGGACCCGGTCCCAGTCGCTTTCCGTCATCCTGAGGATCAGCTTGTCGTTGGTAATGCCCGCGTTATTGACCAGAATGTCGATCCGTCCGAGGTCCCGGGCGATGGCGTCAACCGCCGTGTTGACCGAAGATTCGTTTGCGATATCAAGCGCGTAAAAGCTTACGTTCGCGCCGAGTTCCTGGGCGGTTTTTTCGCCGGCCTGCGCGTCGATATCACAGATCGCGACCCGGGCACCGGATTGGCTGAACTTCCGGGCGATGCCGGCGCCGATCCCGGACGCGCCGCCCGTGATCATGGCGGTTTTTGATTCCAAAACCATTGCTTATTTTATTCAATTTAAACGATATGTCAAGATAATAAAAGGCGGATGACGGTGATTTTTTAAATTGATTACAATGATATAAAAGAACTAAAGAAGATCACATCGATCGAGGGAAAAAAGAAGCGGGGCTTAAAAGCCCCGCTTCTTTACGAGTTGATTGCTTATCGCGTGTAGACGATCTTCTGTACGAACGTGCCCTTTTCGGTTTCGAGGCGGTAGAAGTAGATACCGTTAGCGATCTCGGATCCGTCGGCCACGCGGCCGTTCCAGTTGACCGTCTTCGAGCCCGCGTCCTCGACCCGGTTGACCAGGGTCGTGACCAGCCGGCCCGTGATGTCGTAGACGCACAGTTTCACGTTCATCCGGTTCGGGATAGCGTAGGCGATCTTGACGTTCCGGGTGAACGGGTTCGGATAACCAGGCATCAGCACGACGCCCGCGAGGTTGTTCTTGACCTCCGCGACCCCGGTCGGGCGGCCGTAGAAGCCGAGGATCTTCGCGATCGAACGACCCGGGTTCTGGGGGATGGTCACCCAGTAGTTGCCGTCGCGCGGGTCATATTCGATGCCGCGGACGTTCCAGCCCGGATAGTTGACGTGGTTCATGACGGCGAGCGTGGTCCGGCGTAGTTCGTATAAACAGACCGAATCCAGGGCCGTCGCGCCCGCGTTGAACCAGGTGTAGTTCATCAGGATCGTGGTGTCCGGCGGGCCCAGGGGTTCGCGGGCCAAACACCGGGCGCCGACGTTGCCGGTCAACGGGATCGTCATCTGCGTGCCGTTGCCGAGGGTATCGGAGCGGTAGATGTATTCGGGCGGGCTGGTGGTCACGGTGCGGCGGTCGGATAGGTAGAGGAGCCGCTGGGGTTCGAGCCAGACCAGGCCGACCGGATAGTCGTTCGCCGGATTGGCAAACTGCCGGAGTATGGTGCCGGTCGCGCTGATCTTGTAGACGATCCGGTTCGCGGGGTTGGAAGTCGTCCAGAAAGTATTGTCGTAGGTGCAGTACTTGACGTCGGTGCACATGGAATCGGGCGCCGCGATATAACCCAGATAAGTCGGGATCGTGTCGCCGCTGTAGTAATTGATCTTGCGGGTATAGGCGTTGCAGACGTACAAACGGTTGCTCGAAGGTACGTAGCCGGCGCCGTACAGGAACTGCGTGTCGCCGGGCGCGACCTGGACCTGTTTCGGTCCCCAGACGACCTGTAGTCCGCTGAAGCCGATCGTCATGTCGAAGGCGATATCCTGGACGTAACCGCCGCCGCCGGTCAGGTGGAGAATGAAAGGCACCACCGTGCCCTGAGGCGCGGACGCCGAGGCGGTGAAACGGAACCGACTGCCGCCATTGCTGCCCTTGGCACCGATCGCGATGTCGCCGAAATTGCCGATCGAGTCGAGCAGGGTGATGTAAGTGCTGGTCTTGCGGAGCCGGCCCTGGCAGGCAGTGACGGCCAGAGCCGACAGGTTTTCAAGAGTGTCGGTCAGGTACACGGTCTCGCCGACATCCAGGCGGCCGTTCTGGTTGCCGGGCGACGGGTCGTAGACCGACGAACCGGTGATATGCAGGCAGGCGGTGGAAGTGGCTCCGAGACCGCCGGATATGACCACGGCGTAGGGCTGCCGGGTGCCCGAAGGCACGGCAGTACCGGTAACGCGGATCGTCCAGTTGCCGGTTTCCGGTACGTTTCGCCGGACGCATTCCTCGACGTTCCGGTTATCCCAGGCCGAAGCACCGGGGGTGGATTGGCCGCTTGTATATTGGTTGCCGTGATAGACCACGACGTTCGGACCGGTGACGAGCAGGTCGAGGTTATTGATGATCGCCGGGTTTGCGCCCGCGGTCGCCGGATAGTCGGTCCACACGACCGTGATCTTCAAAGGTTCGGACTGGTTGTTGACCGCAACCACCCATTCGTCATATTGGCCGGTGGAGACGGTTTCCTGATACACGGTCAGTTTCCGGATGTCGTTGGCGAAATAAAGCGCGTCGTCGAGGTCCACGCGGCCCCAGCCGATGTTATTATCGGGGACGGTGAAGCCATCCATCTGGGGGCTGGCGCCGTTGATGAGCATCGCCTTGACCACGGCCGCGGGTATGAACGCCCATTGGTTGCCCACGACCGAGTCGCCGGTCGGGTAAAAGCCCCGGGCGAAATATTCCCGGACTAAAGCCACGTTGCCCGCGATGCACGGTGTGGACATGCTGGTTCCGGCCATGCCGATGTAATTATTGGTGGCCGCGCCGGCCGAGGAATAAAGGAAGTATCCCGGCGCCATGACCGTCGGTTTGTACCGGCCGTCGTCGCACGGACCGCGGCTGGAAAAGTCGGCGATGATCGTCGCCGCCGTGGCGTTAGAAGTCGCGCCCGCGGTTACGATATCCTTCGTCGTGCCTGGCGCGTAGACTGTGTTTGCGCCCGGACCACTGTTGCCGGCCGCGAAACAGACCAGCATGTCGCGGTTCGACCACATGAACTGGTCGGTCTGCTGACAGTACGCGATATAACCGTTGCCCGAAGTCTGGCCCCAGGAATTGGACGACACACGGGCCGCGCCGCCGGTATTCCCGGCGTAGGGCCGGTTGTACAGGTTGGTCAGGTCCCCGGGTACGGACAGACCGCCCGCGTCCGTGCCGATGTCCATGTGATACATCTTGGCCAGGGGCGGCATGCCGTCGTTAAGGCTCGTACCGCCGACATAATCGTCATAACCGCAGATCGTGCCCGCGGTATGCGTGCCGTGCCAGGAGCCGTTTGCGTTGTCGCCGAAAGTAGAGACGGAACCGGTCGGCTGGCGGTAGCCGATGATCTTGCGGTGGGTCGGAAAGTCGCCAAAAGCCAATATTGCGACCGCGGGATCCCGGAACATGTTATGGGTGGTCAGAATGCCCGTGTCGCAGGTGCTGACGACCTGGCCCCGGCCCATGATCCCCTTGTTCCAAACCCGGCGGCTTTGCTGCTTCCAGGTCTGGGTAACCCATTGCGCGTCGGCGTTGAAGATGATGGGCTGGATATAAGGCTCGATGTAGTAGATGCCCGGGATCTGGGCGATGGATGCGATCTTGTTCTGGTCGGTGTTGACTTTTATGATCTTGAAGTATTCCGTTACCGAGACTTCCAGGATTTCGCATCCGAGGTTCGCCAGGTTATCCCGAACCGCGTTTATGTCTTCGTCATAGAATAAGATTACGAGCATTTCCCGGATCGTGGGATTGTTTTTGAACAAAACGCTGACCTTGTAAGCCGGTTCGTAGTTACCGACCCAGTTTACGAACGGGATCCCCTCGACGATCGCCTTTTTTGAGGCGTCCATCTTGATGATGAAAGCATTGAAGGGAATGTACTGGATCAGTTTTACACCGTAAGACTCGATCAGGGCTTTCTGTTCCTCGTAGACCGGACCCTTAAGGTGGATCAGGTAATAACCTGAGGAGCCCGTCAGCTCGGCCGGGAGTTCCGGTACGCCGGTAAGGGGGTTGAAATAATAACCGGCGATCGAGACATAGTCGTATTCCGGCAGGTAGCGCGGTGTGACGGTCCCGGATGTGTAAGATACCGGATTGACACCCGCCACGGTTACCAAGATTAGTAGCATTAGTTGCATAATCACTCCTTCCTTTTCTTATTTTTAATAAGTACCATCGGGTACTTAATTCTATTTGTGCTGACCGTAACACTCATTTTTATTGTTGGTCATCACCTCCTTTTTCAATCGAAGAATAATATAATAAAATTCATGATGTGTCAATAGGCAATCCATATTATGGACCGGTCACCGGACCCGGATTATCTTCCGGATCAGCGACGAACCGCCGGACTCCAATTTAATGAAATATATACCCGCCGCGACCCGGCGGCCGAGATCGTCGTCGCCCGACCAAACCAAGCATGGAGCATAGGGTATAGGGCATAGGGTGAAAGACTTAACTAAACGTCCCGAAATATCGTATATTTTTAACGCTATGATCTTTGCTCCCCCAAATTCTGTGGCGGATTGCTCTTTGCCGATACTGTACGCGATTGTTAACCGATCCCGAAACGGATTGGGTGCCGCCCTTAGGAAGAAAACGGATTGATCGCGGTGGGTATACCCGGTCCGGATACCTTGCCAGTTACCGGAATGGTAACATCCGGTGTTGTACTGGTCGTAACGGAATTTCGGCCATTCGGAGATATTGGATTTAAGGTCAAAAACATAAAATTTAAAGCCGAAATCGCCGGTCATTAACTCCAATTCTCCATCCCCGTCAAGATCCGCGACCGCCGGCGAACACTCCACCCGGTTTCCCATCGGGATCGGGAATCCTTTGACCTCAGATCCATCACCATGGTGGGCGAAGATCGCCCAATCGCTGGAACCGCAGGCGATATCCGGCATGCTGTCCGCATCGAGGTCGGCGCAGATCGGCAGTTTCCAGTTATGTTCCATTCCGTAAAGGGGAAATCCGGTTAGCAGGTTACCGATCGAATCGTATACGGCCAGGCCCAGGTTGTTGCCGCACACGATCTCCGGCCGCGGACCGCCGGCCACGTTGGCGATGATCGGCGACGCTTCCACGTCGCCGAGGCCGAAGTTCCTTTGCCATAGCAGGCTGCCATTCGAATTGACCACGTTCAGGTATTCGGTCGAGTCGGTGTAGAAGCAAATTTCCAAGCGGCTGTCGCCGCTTACGTCGCCTAAAACAGCCGAGTATTTCATGCGGCCGACCACGGCGACCGGGAATGGCGGCAGGTAGTTGCCCTCATGGTCCCAGACGAAAAGGGAATCCGACTGGATGCCGCCGGGGCAGACGATCTCCAGGAATCCGTCCTGGTTAATGTCGCCGATCGCGGGCGAACCGGCAAGGCCTCCGTACAACTGCTTCAGAACGCAGGTGTCGTGAAAAGCAGCCGTGCCGTCATGACGGAAAGCGTAGAGCTTGCCGCTTTCGGAAATGACGAAGATCTCCAGGTTGTTGTCCTCGTCGACGTCGCTCAGGACCGGCGAGGTCAGGACACCCCACTCCACGCTTTTCGGCCAGCCGGGCAAGGGGATGCCCGAACCGTTCATAACGTATAAATTGTTTTCGCCCAGGCCGCGGATGCCGACGCATATTTCCGCCTGGCCGTCGTGGTTCACATCGCCGATCGCCGGCGATGACCAGATCTCCGCGCCGGTCGCGAGCAGCATGCCGTTGCCGGTCACCGGCGTGCCGTCGCAATGCCAGGCATAGAGCGCGCCGTCCTTGCCGCCGACCACGATCTCAAGGCCCGGGTAAGCGGGATCGATATTGCCGTAGTTCGGCGAAGAAAAATCGTAACCCTGCATGGCGACCGGCCAGCCCGAAGCCAGCAAGGGATTGGTTTGAGCCTCGATCGTGTCTGAAGCCGGGCCTTCGTTCATCGCGCTGTCGAGGGTCGTCACAAAATAATAATAATCGGATGTTTCGGTTATATCCCGGTCTTCATAATATGTCGATGTTTCCAACGGATTGTCGAGGAATTGATACGGGCCCGTAGGAGCGGCGGAGCGGTAGATGCGGTATCCGGCCGCATAGTTCACCGCCCACCAGCGCAGAATTATCGAGTTCTTTCGTCCTTCCGGCCATAAAAAGGCCGTTGGTATCGGCGAATCGTAATGAAGGGGACGGTTGATTATCTCCTGCCCGCGGTTGGATATACCCAGCTGGATCTTCAAACTCGCGCCCGGGTCGAGCAGGACCCGGATCCGGTCCGGATTTGAGGAGACGATAGCGCCGGCTGGTACCGGCGGGAAGAGGATCAGGCTATCCAGAACCGTCATTGAATCCGACAGGGCCTGAGCCAACCCCGTCAGGGAATCGGCCGGGGCATGGCCTTCGTTTTTCAGGTAGATGAAGATGTCCGCCGTATCTCCGCGCCATTCATAGACCTGGCCGAAATGAACTATCCCCGGCGCACGGCTGAACAGCTGGAACGTATCGCAGGTCGAGACGCCGCTATAACTCAAGGCGAGTTGGAAATTCAGGGAGTACTCATCGGGCAGGGCCCAGGACGTCCGGACGTGGAAAGGCAGCGGATTTTCCGCTTGGCAGTTCGGATCGATATCGGGATACGAGGCCCAGTCCTGGATCAGGGTCAGGAACGAATCGGGGCACGATAGGGTTGCGGATATGTTCTGGGCGGGAGCGGTGCCGTTGTTTTTCAAACGGACATAAATAAATATATCTTCACCGGGATTCACCTGGTGATCGTTGTTGGCCAGGGAATCGACAACCCGGTGATCTTCGATGGTCAAATTGGGCTCGAGGGAGCGGACATAAATGGAATCCTGGAAAAGCCGGAAGCCGGGGGAACTGATCGTATAAAAAAGGTAACCGGGGGATCGGGTTTTTAAAGCGGCGCGGATCGCGCCCCAACCCGAATCCCGGATGAAAATTTCGTCCGCCTTGTAAAAGACCACGGAGAATTTGACCCGGTAGGCCAGGCTGATGGTTATCGTGTCGAGGCCCAGGTCAAGCGTATCGCGGTCCTTAAGCACGGGATTCAGGTCCCGGGGAATGGTATCCCAAATACAAAGGGTGGGATCACCGAGTAAATTCAGGCTGAATTGAAACGAGCGCTTCCAATTATCCCAATATATCGATTGGGGTATCCAGTAAACTTTGGAATAAGCCAGGGCGGCGGCAAGGGGGAGGGAGAATAAAGAATCGACCATGACCGTGGTGTAAGCCTCGTGATCGCCGGCGGAACTGGAATAGGTGGGGCCGATATAAGCGATGCCTCCGGCCCGGTGGTTGTTCACCCAGTGCTCGCCCAGGGCGTCAACTTCGAATGGATTCGTGTAACAGGTGATAACGAACATCAGGGGGTGGATGATGTTGGATGCGGCGAGGGAGTCGAAAAGGAAGTTCGTGGCAAAGACCCGGGGGCTGGAACAGACCCGCAGCAGGTTGACGTCGCCGTGAGCCAGAACGCCGATCACTCCATAGCTGGAATAAAGCGAATCCCGGAACTGCTGCAAAGTGACTTCGTTGATGTAGGATGTGTCGAAATAAGCGGGTAGGTGGAGCGCGATCCGGGACGACGCGGCGCGCGCGTCGCCGGCCGACCACCAATCCGAAGAAACGAAGAGCGTCCGGGCAAAACCGGTCAGGTCCTGGGGGAAAAGATAATTTTTTACTTTGTCCAGATAGGCGACGACATCGGAATCCGCTCGGGCCGTGACCCGGCCGACCAGAACGTCGGGATAAAGGTCAAGGGAATCGACCACCTCTCCGAAATCGCTGTCTCCGTCCCGGTTCCAATCACCGTCCAGGTCCGAGTAATAAAGATCCGTGGCAATATGGGTCGGCCAGGGACCAATCAAAGGTTCCATCCGGACGATCCGGGTCGGGATCTCCGGTACGTCCGCGCCCAGAAAGACAAAGCTGGTTCCCCACTGTTCGACCGCGTCCCGGATGAAGTTTCTCAATCTTTCGGCATCGTCAAAACCGTTGTAATTCGCCCGGACCCAAGTCATGGTTTTGAGGGCCGTGTTGTAACCGAAAATCTTTTTGAACCGGGCGTATTTTTCGTAGGCATCGAGTTTGTCTTCGGTGGTTACGATGACCAGGTCGACCGGCGGTCCGATCAGGGAAGGCAGGGTGTTGATCGCAAGGTCTTCAGGATTCTCCTCGACCCGGACCGCGGGCGAGGAAGCCGGTATAAAGACCACGCTCGACACCAGGTTGTCAAAAACGGCACGGGATAGCCCGGATTGGCGTTTGGGAACGACCCCGCCGGAGCGTTGAACGGTTTGGACCTCAACCCGGAGTTTCTTTAAAATTTTCAATTGGCCGGTCCGGGGATAGTATTGGAAAGGGCAGAGCGATATTTGGCCGATCGCATAACCGCGCATGTTGCCCGAGTGATGGTTGACCAGGGGATTCTCCGGGTACGGCGCTTCCGAACCGTATATCGCCGGATCGGGCCCGGTGAAGGACGGAGTTTCGTCAAGACTTAGTGGTTTTTGTTCGGGATAGACTTGAAAATTACCGGGTATCGTTTGGTAAACCGCTTCCAGGATCCGGATCTCCGAAACGCGCTGGCCGGTGGGAAGGCCGAACGAATAAACCGCGATCGGTGTTTCCGGCGCGCCGGGCTGGTCGAGCCCGGCCCCGTTATAAAGAAAAATGCGGTCAAAATCCCCGACCTTTTTTATTTCATAACGGATGTTGTCAAGCGGAAGATCCAGGGTTAAAGAAAAAGCAAAAGATAAGAAAACAAATAACACGAAAACGATGTTTTTCATTCATGATCCCGGTTATTTATATTATAACAAATTATATACTTAAGTCAAGGGTAAGAAAGACAAGTTAGCGTTTGCGGTTTCGAAAGGTGAAAAACAGAGCCGGGCAAAAGCCCGGCCCTGTGATGATATCTGATTCGGTTATTTGAGAAGGATCAGGTTGGTGTTGAAGGCGCCATGGTTGGTTGTCAGGCGGCCGAAATAAACGCCGTTCGGTACGGTCTTGCCCTGGTCGTCCTTGCGGTTCCAGGTAAAGGCATAGTCACCGGCCTGGGCCCGGGCCCGGATCAGGTTCCGGACGATCCGGCCCGACGCGTCGTAGATCGAAAGGTCGACGCGGGTCGGCCGGTCAAGGTTAAAGCGGATCGTGGTCGAATTGGCGAAGGGATTGGGGAAGGCGCGGAGGGGGTTGGTTTTAAGAGCACCTGAATTCTCCTTGATGCCGATCGGCGTGGTCCGGCGCGAGGTAAAAATATCGAGACTATCCGTTGCCAGGTTGCGGGAATCTTCCCAAGCGGTATGGAAGTAACTAGTGGTGTAGAGGAGCGCGCATGCGTGATAACCAGTGTCGGCCGTCGCGGCATCGGTTACGATTTCCGGCGTGGTGAGCCAGGTTCCGGTTTGTCCGTTAGTGACGGAATAATTATAAAGAACCTGATTGAAACCATGGAAATAATCGATCCCAATAGTGGAAGAGTTGCCATACAGCCGGGGGAATTGGTCGGGAGCACCGTCGTTGGTCAGGTTCTGAAGACTTGCGTCCCAGGTCGCCCCGTAGTCGGTGGAAAAATCAAAAAGGATCTCATCGTTGCCGCTCCCAAAGTCGTTCTGCATCGCCAAATATGTGTAATTCTGGGAACCGAAAACCGATGGATAGCGATCGTTATTGGGATTTGATGTGTACATGCCGTACAGCCGCCAGATCCCCATGGTGTCGTGATACCAATAGACGTCCCAGTCGCCGTTCACGCTGTCCAAACACTCGACTGCATGAGTTAGCATTGTATCGCCGGCGTTGACGTTGATTGCGATGGAGTTCATTCCGATCGTGCCACCCGGGGGCCGGAAACGGACTGAATAGTAAGAAACAGTGTCATAAGAGAAAAGAAGCTGGACGCTATCCCAATACGCGGCGGGCCGGTCGACCGAATACTGAACCATAACCAGCTGATTGCCGTTGCCTACGGTGACGCATTCAGGCGCGTAACGGTAAGCCCGGCTGAAATATGAGACGCCGATGAGCGAATCAGGATTATTGTAACAAGTTGCCGAGGACCGGGAATAAGCTGGATTATAGACAAGGCCCCCACCGTTTAATACCCCCCAGAGATATATTTTCCCGTTATCGGTAATGGCTATTTCCGGTTGGATAAGGGTGTAAGCGGTGTTATTAATATAATAAACCCGGTTGTCCCAAGTGATCCCCTGGTCGGTGGACGAGGCCACTCCCCAACCGTAATTTGCGCTGGCACCGGAACCATTCCAAGGCGTGTTATAGACGACATAGATCCGGCCGTTGACATCCACCGCCATCGAGAGCATTTGATCGCTACGGTTTGAAAAATCCGGAATGCCAATATTCGGATCCCAAGGTGGGTCTAGCTGTTGCCAGGGTGGAGTCGTCGAATAGTCGGTTTTTATGCACTCGGTTTTCATCATGTTCGGTTCGGCAGCGATAAGCTCATTTTGAGCTTGAAGGTTCGGTGCCTTCTCGGTATTCAAATTCACCGCGAACAAAATTACTACGATACTAAATAAGCCGATACATAATCTTTTCATAAAACCTCCTTAGGTTTCCTTATAGTATATCCAAAAATGCGCGTATTGTCAACCACTCAGACCAGAGACATGACCGCGCCGGCGAGGATCGGTACGGAAAAGTTGTCGTCCCAGGGTACGGGCAGGGCTTCGAGTACGGTCGCCGAACCGGCGCCGATCAAAAGGTTATACAAGGGTAGACTTTCCATTTCATTCAGAAAAAAATGCATCAGCAGGGCTAAGCCGATGCAGGAGAGCAGGAAGGACAGGCTGCCAACGAGAGTTTTGCGGAACAACTTGGGTCCTTTGATGGACTGGCCGAGGAGCGCGGCAAAGGTGTCACCGACGATAATATAAGTCACGGCGGCGACGAATACCGGCTTTTGAAAAAGCAGGGAAGTGAACAGGCAGCCGAGCATCAGATAGGTGGCGCCGTTGATGCGGTGTAATTCCTGACGGCGGGAGAAGGACCCGAAGAATAAGATGAATACTTCCTTGGCGCCGGTGATGTGGAGCCGGAAAAAATCGACGATGACAAAGGCCGCGGTCACCGCGAGCAGGATCAAGCGGCTGGACCGGACATTGGGTTGCAGGTAATAAATTATGGGGATGAAAAGCGCCCATAAATTCATTAATTTACGGAAAACTTCGGCTTTGGTTAGAATTCCAGCCCCGCCGAAATTTTGTTGGAGTCCTTTAGATAAGTATGGTTGATAAAAGCGTAATCAATGACCAGTTTTTTATAACGCAAGCCGACGCCCAGGGTAATATTGCCCTCTTTTATGCCGAAGCGGCCGAAAAGCATGTTATGATAACCGAATTCGAAGCCCATATTTATCGCGTAACCAGGTAAATCGATGTATTTCAAGAAATCGCATTCAAGGGTGATCTGGGATTGGATTTTTTCCAGGGGAATGACCGGAGCGAAAGCCAGAGCGATCTTGGAAGCGATGGTTTCTTTGGTCCCATTGGACCATATTAAGGGCGACAGGACGAAATCCCGGACCGCGATCCCGATTCGGATGTATTCCAGGTTAAGGATCCCGCCGAGATCGAGCCCGCCGCCGAACCCGGATATCGCGGCCAGGTCCCGATAATAAACCTTAAGGTTGCCGCCGTAAGCAAACATCCCGTTGCCCCGGCTGCCATTGATATACAGGATGGCATCCTTGGTTCCGACCGTGTCATAGGCATAAGGCGGGTTTTCGATACCGGGCGGTCGGCTCGTATCCGGCACGGTAGTGAATTTGATGCCGCCGGCCGTGAGCAGTTGAAAACCCAGACCCAAAGCGGCGTTCGTTCGGGGGATGACGAACGACCCGAATTCGTTCCGAACCAGGCCGCCGAAATTTTCCGCGTGCATGAGATGGAGGCTCCGGATCAGGAACAGGCTCCCCGCCGGGTTAAAATAGATCACCGAGGGGTCGATGCCCTGGGCGATACCGGCGCCGCCCATGGCGAGCGCCCGGGCGCCGGCTCCCAGATCCTGGAATTCACCGGCATACTTGGTCGCACCGATAAACAGGGGGACGACCAGAATTATAATGATGTGACGCATTTCACACTTCCTTTGATCAATTTATTGATCTTCCGGCCCAGGCCGTGGAAGCCATAAACCTTCGCCTGGAATTCGTATTCACCGGGCGGAACCAGCTGACCCTGGTTGTTGCGGCCGTCCCAAACCATCAGGCATTCGCCCGGAGTGCGTTTGAAATTTTCCACGAGGTCCCGGATTTTCTCGCCCAGCCGGTTGTACACGGCGATGCTCATGATGCATTCGTCGGTCACATAAAGGGCGAGCGTGGTTCCGGGTTGCTGGGCATCGAAGGTTGAAGGAAAGCAGCCGACGATAAAAGCGTCGAGGGCGATCCAAAGGTATTGACCACCTTCCTTCTCAGTGAGAAAGACTTGGCCAAACCGGCGGCTGATCGTAATGCCCCGGGGCGCGGCGAACTCGCCGCGGCTGGTCCCGGTGCGGCCTTCGGAAATAATATAGTTGAAATTGCGATCGAACTTGTGGATCTGATCGTTCACCTCGTCGGTGACGTAAACGCTGCCGAAATAATCGATCGCCGGATATCGGAATCCGGAGCTGGTCAGGCTCAAGTCGAAATTGTACTGAGCGCCGATGAAACGGCCGAAGCGTGAGAATTTGGAGACCCGCTGACCGTCGTCGTCCGCAATGACCAGAAAATCCTCGCGGTAGTTGTTGTCCAGCGCTTCGGCGTCGATGACCGCGATACCCATGGGCTGAAATATTTCGCCCAGGGCCCGGCCTTCGGTGCCGAACTCCAGGATCAGGGAGTCGCCGGGATTGAAGACCAGGATTTTAGATCGGTCAAAATCAGTTACGTATAAATTCTTCTTGGAATCGAACGCGACGCCGTAAGGCCGGCCGGCAAGCGGTATCGCCTTGACCCAACCCAACTCGCCTTTCAAATATTGCAGTTTCACGATCCGGCGGTTGTCGAAATCGGCGACCGCGATCAGCCCTTCGGGCAGGACCGCGATGCCTTTCGGGTTGGCAAAGGTCTTTTTGTCCCCGTAGACTTTGACCGCCTCCAGCCCGACGTTGTAAATTATTTGTCCGGCGCCGGAATTGACCGCGAAAGCGGTCAATTCGTCGTCATCGCGCATCGATTTCGGATTATCCAGTTCCTTAAGCTTGACCGCCGCGATCCCCTGAGGATCGTTATATCCAAAGGACGGCCCCAGAAAGAGCTGGAGGTAGTATTTGGACGCGCGGTAGAATCCGAAAGTATGTTCGAACGGCGGTACCGCGAGGGTCTGGGGTTTATAGTCCAGAGTTAAAAATAACAGGAAGAGCATTTTCACTTTTATTATACGGAAAATCGCCGCCTTGTCAAGGTCCCAACCGCCGCGCGCGGCAATAACGCCATTTCACCCTTGACGAACCGTTATTTTTATATATAATAATGGTTCTTGATCATTATAAAGGAGGATAATGCCAACTATTAATCAACTGATCCGGTTCGGGCGGAGGCAAGCCCGGAATAAAAGCAAGGCGCCGGCCCTGGGCGGTAATCCCCAGCGCCGCGGCGTCTGCACCCGGGTTTATACGACCACGCCCAAAAAGCCGAATTCGGCCCTGCGCAAAGTCTGCAAAGTACGGCTGACCAATCATTACGAAGTCACCGCTTATATTCCGGGTGAAGGGCACAACCTTCAGGAGCACTCGATCGTCTTGGTCCGGGGCGGCCGCGTAAAAGACCTCCCGGGCGTCCGATACCATATTATTCGCGGCAAATACGATACCGCCGGCGTGGAAGGCCGGAAAAAGAGCCGTTCTTTATACGGCGTCAAGCGGCCCAAAGAAGCCGCAGCTTCGTAAGTTAAGGGGGTAAGATGGGCAGAAGACGAAGGGCGCAGATCCGGAAAATCCAGCCGGATCCAAAATTCAACAGCGTGCTGGTCAGCAAGTTCATCAACAACCTGCTTTGGTGCGGGAAACGCAGCATTGCCCAAAAGATTTTTTATACCGCCATCACCCGGATCGAAAGCCTGACCAAGGAAGATGGCCTGGCCGTATTTGAACGGGCTTTCAACAACGTCAAACCCATTCTCGAAGTGCGGCCGCGCCGGGTCGGCGGAGCTACTTACCAGATTCCGATGGAAGTGCGGCCTAACCGGAAGGAAAGCTTGGCGATCAAGTGGATAATTAGATCCGCCCGAGCCCGGGCCGAGCACCGCATGGAAGACCGCCTGGCTCAGGAAGTCATCGCGGCCAGCAAGAACGAAGGATCGGCAATAAAGAAACGCGAGGAAGTCCATAAAATGGCCGAGGCGAATAAAGCCTTCGCACATTTCCGCTGGTAATAATCCCCGTCAATCATGAATCGATCCCGCAAATTGCGGCAAGCTGCCGAGACGGTGATTCACGAATGTCTGGCCGTTAAGAAGAACGAGCGGATGGCCGTGATCACCGACTTGCCCTGCCGGGAGATCGGCCAGGCTCTATGGCAGGTGCTCCGCGATCATAACGAAGCGATCCTGGTGGAGATGAATCCCCGGGAGATCCACGGCATGGAACCGCCCAAACTAGTGGCGGATCTATTGATGAATAGCGACGTATTCGTGATCCCGACCAGCCGTTCCCTGACCCATACCCGGGCCCGGATCAACGCCTGCAAAGCGGGCGCCCGCGGCGCGACCATGCCCGGCATCACGACCGAAATCATGATCCGGACGCTCAATGCCGATTACCGCCGGATCGCGCGCTTGACCGACCGGGTGACCCGGCGCCTGAACGCGGCGCGCAAAGTACGGATCACGACCGAGTCGGGGACCGATCTTCATCTCGAGATCGCCGGCCGAAAAGCCGATCCGGATACTGGTATCGTGACCCGGCCGGGTGCGTTTTCCAACCTGCCCGCGGGTGAGTCCTATATCGCGCCGATCGAAAACCGAAGCCAGGGACGGATCGTCGTGGACGGATCTTTCGCGCCGGTTGGCCGCCTGCGCCGGCCCGTGACGATCGATCTCCGGGACGGCATGATCGCCCGGATCACCGGGAACCAAGCGCTGGCCGACATTTTCCGTAAATACGGGCCGCACGAGCGGACCCTGGGCGAACTGGGCATGGGCACCAATTATCAGGCGATCATCACCGGCAATGTGCTGGAGGATGAGAAAGTCATGGGCACGATCCATGTTGCCTTCGGCAACAACCTCGGTTTTGGCGGTAAGAACAAAGCCGATATCCATCTGGACGGGATTGTAAGGCAACCGAGTGTATGGTTCGACGGCCAGTTGATCATTGAGAAAGGAAGACTGCGGTTTTAAACGTTGTTGATTAATTTCTTACTCTTTTTTCTATTCCAAACCAACATTTCCCGGATCGATTTTGTCGGCAACCACACGGTACCGGCGCGTTCCCTGCGCCCGGAAATTTTTTCCCAAAAAGGCGATGTTCTTAACGAACTGAACCTTGCCTATGATACGGATAAGATCCTCGGCTATTACCGTCTTCAGGGCTTTTTCGGTACGACAGCCGATTACAGCGTTCAACCCGAGGGGGCGGGCGTCGCGGTCAAATTTACCATCCAGGAAGGAAATCGTCCACGGGTCGAACGGATCATAATCCAGGGCGCCCAGGATTTTAATCAAAAAAAGTTGCGGGGGCAGTTAGCGGTGAATGTCCGGGATTTTTTCCGGGAGGAAAAGATCCGTGAAACCCGTGACAACCTGACAAATTATTTTAAGGATATCGGTTACCCATTCGCCGCCGTGACTTCATCGGTCCAGCCTGATTCCGGGATCCTCATCCTGCAGATCGCAGCGGGCGGCCTTTTTTACGTCCGGGATGTCATCCTCAAGGGCCTCAAGTCCTGCCGGGCGGCGGTGATCCGCCGGGAGATCGAAATAAACCTCGGCGACCGATTTTCCCGGACCCGGCTGCGCAACAGCCAGCGCCGCATTTACGGCCTGGGTTTTTTCGGGACCGTGGACGTGGAACTGATCCGGGGTGAGTCCGACAGTCTGGACGTGGTTTTCACGGTGCGCGAGCTTAAATCCCGGTTGCTCAATTTCGGCGTCGGTCTGTCCGTTAATCCTTGGGTGGAGGAAGGCGTCCCCTTGAGTTTCCTGATGTCCTTCGGCATCGAGGAGCTGAATCTCTTTAATCACGGCCATCGTCTTCAGATCCGGCCGTCGTTCCGGTTCGGCATTCCCCGGCGATGGGAGACCAAGATCGAGGGGCGCTACACTATACCTTACATTACGCCGGCCCGGCTGACCTTTTCCGCGCTGCCTTTTTACTGGCTGGAGAGTACGCCGGATTACGTGCGCCGTACCCGCGGCGCCGAGCTGAGGGTCACCAAATTTTTACGCGAGAACATACAGGTCAGCGTCGCGAACCAATACAAGTTAGTCGATTACCGGCCCAAGACCAGTCTGCCCGATACCTTCGAGGGCGTTACCAACAGTTTGAAGGTCCTAAGCATCGTGGATATGCGGGATGACTTTTTCAATCCCCAGCGCGGAATATACCTGGCGCCCCTGGCTGAATACGCGGGCGGCATTTTCGGCGGGGATAACCATTATCTGCGCCTGGAGATCGAAGAACGTTTTTTTCTTCCTTTTCTGGGCCCGACCATTGCCCAGCGTTTAAAGATTGGCGGTCTCCGCCCGCTTGGCGCCGTAGCGCCCGAAGAAAAATTTTTTCTGGGCGGTCAGTACACCTTGCGCGGTTATCCCGATAAAGCACTCGGCCCGGAAAGCCCGGTCGCGGATACGACTGAACATTATGGCAATTACATCGGCAACCTGAACCTGGAATACCGGGTTCGCCTACCGAAAAATTTCGGGTTCGTGATTTTCAGCGACCTGGGTTTTGTCGGCAACCAGATTGAATTGAGGGATAATATCAAGATCGGCAGCGGCATCGGCCTGCGCTACTACACGCCCATCGGTCCCCTGCGCGGAGATGTCGCCGTTCCCCTGACCCCTTTGGCATGGGGTAAGTTTAAGATATACTTCGGGTTCTACCATATTTTCTAATGAAGAAATATATCATCCTAGGTTCCATCGTTATCTTTCTGGTCGCGGTCGCGGTCGCGATCAAAGTAGTCGATTTCGGCCGCCTGACCATATCATTGATCGAAAAAAGCACGCACGTCGACATCTCGTATGCGAGGATGCAGGGAAGCGTGTTCCGTGGCTTCCGTTTTTACGATTACAAGGTCAAGATCTCGGAAACCGACAGTATCATTGGCAATTTCGCGGAGTTCAATTACCGTTTTTCATCGGTCCGCTTCGGCCTGCCCAATTTGTTCGAGATCAATCTGCTGGAACCGCGGGTCTACATCCGGCCCGGAACCGCGGGGGCCTTGCCCGGTACCCGGAAGTCGTTCAAGTTGCCGATCCCCTACCTGGGACTCCGGATCATTCTCAAAAACGGTGAAATCGCTTATGAAGCGAAAAAACTCTACTTGATCCGAAAAATCTCGGGTTTGGTGTTCCTCGATTTCGTCGCTTCCCGGCTCTATATCAACACGATGAATCTTTCATTCACCAGCCCGGATTTGCCGGTGCCGGTCACATCCGTTAACACCTCATTGATCATCAGCGACCTTGCCCTGACCGTAAAATCATGTTTCGCCCGCGGCAGCGGTTTTGTCCTGGACGGTTCGGGCGAGTACCGCTTTCTGGACAACAGTTGGAGCTTGAACTTGAGAAAAGCCGATCTGGACCTGAAAACCCTGAACATTTACCGGGGACGGATCGAAGGCAAAGGATCGGTCGCTTTTGCCCGGGGCCATATCCAGCCCCGCCTTCAGGGAACGGGGTCCGGTATCGGTCCGGTCGACCGCTTCCAATTCGAGACCAATGTTTTGGGCGATACGGTTTTGGTTAACTTATTCAACGGCGAGCTGTCCGGAGGCGAATTCTCCGCCGAGTGCAAGTTCGCCGATTTCCGCGAACCTTTATTGATCGCGAATTTTGAAAAGGTGGACCTGGCGCCGTTCTTGAAGGTGAAAACGCCGGTTCGGGTCGACGGCCGACTACGCTACGCGGTCGGTAAATTCGCCGCGTTCCTGAACCTGTCCGTCGCCGACCGGCCGCCGGTGGATTCGATCTACGCCTTTGGCCAGGCCGAACCCAATTTTTTGAGCCTGGATTCTTTCTATATCCGGGCCGGGGAAAAGGTCCTTGACCTTCAGGGTAGTGTTCTTCCCAGGTGCAGCTTGGATGTGGTTTTCAATAAGTTCGATTTGGAAAAATATGTCCCCGACCTGCCGGTCAAGGGCCGTTTGAGCGGCGCATGCGGGGTCCGCGGCGATCTGAAAAAGTTAGCGGATCTGGCGTTTGACTTCCGGCTCGACGTGCCGGAAGTCATGATGTTCGGGATCCAGGGTAAAGACGTTAACTGCAACGTGCGGGGGTTCAAATACGCCGAAGGGCCGGGGTTCCTGAAGTTAAAAGCCGCGGACCTGTCGTATAAAAAATTCCGTCTGGACAGCGCTTCGGTGGAGATCCAGGATCATCGGTTCGACGTCCGCGGCTATCGCCTTACGGATAACCTGCTCGTTGCCGGGAAAGTCGAAAAGGATTTTACCGGGACGATCGAACGCCTGGTCCTTTCCATTAACAAAGTCGTTACCCGCAACATCCAAACGGTCGACTTCGATCTGCCCAAACGCCGGCTCGGCGATTTCGCCCTTAATTTCATGGGCGGAGTCGTTAAAGGCACGATCCAACCGCTCCGTTTGGAACTGCGGGGCATTAAGCTGTCCGAGATCGGCCGGTTCCTGCGTTACCGGGATACGCTCCGGGGCGAGTTCGACGCCGATTATGACGGTCGTTTGGTCCGGCTGGACGCCCGGCACGTCGATTTCATGGACCTGGAAAAAGGAACGGTCCTGGCTTCCGGACAGATCCGGGACCGGGGTATAGTCCTGGATTCGCTGGTGATCAAGGATGCCCGCGATCAGCGGCTCCGCGCCGACGGGTTCCTGGATCTCAAAGAATCCGACATAAATCTCAAGGTCTCTAATTTCGGGGTCTGGCCCCTGATCTTCCTACGCGGCCTGATGGACCAGCCGCGCGGGATCATTAATGGCGCGGCGAAATTCACCGGCAATTTTGAAAATTTCCGGTTGAACGGCGACGCTCGGGTCGAAGATTTCTCCTTCGGGATCAAGGTCATAACCGCCCGGTTCGATTCGGTCCGGGGGCAGATCAAATTGAACGGCGACCGGATCCAGTTCCAGGAATTGCGGGGTCGCATGTATTCCACGGGTTATAACAAGCAGGGGTCGGGCGCCGAGATCGCGGGCGGCGGGACGGTCAAACTGGAACCCCGCTTCAAGGCGAAGAATCTCACCTTCGACTTTAATTTCAAAGACGCGCCGATCCAGTACCTGCCGTTCGTCTATGGCCGGGGCACGGGCAATTTCAGCATCAACCTTAAAAACGAAATAACCTATTACAGCGGTAATGTTTCGGTCAAGGAAGGCGTCGTGCCGATCGACTTCGGGACCAAACTGCCTTCGGCTGAACCGAATAAAAAAGCCGATGACCGGTGGCGCATGAACCTCAAGGTCAGCGCCGACCGTAACGTCTGGTTGAGGAACCGCGAAGCGGATATCGAATTCGGCGGCGACCTGTACATTATCAAGGAACAAGGACCGTTATACCTAGCGGGAACCTTGCAGACCCGGCGCGGCGATTTTTACTGGTTCAGCCATACCTTGAAGGTCACCGCGGGGCAGATCACATTTGTCCCCGAGGAAGTGATCGATCCCCAGCTTGATTTTACCGCCGAGCTCAACACCCACGAACGTTCGCGCAAGGCCGAGAACAAGGAAATCACGATCACCCTGCGCGCTTCCGGAACCCTGTCCGAGCCGATCTTCGAATTCTTTTCCGATCCTCCCGATTACAGCGAGCAGGATATCCTGACTTATCTGAACCTGAACATCACCTGGGAGGAAATGGAATCGATCAAGCAGGGAAAATACGTGGGCGAAGTCCTGCCCAAGAGCCTTCTCGCCTGGCTGGAAAGCGACGTCTCCCGGCGGATCCGTAAGTACACGGGCATGGACGTGATCCGGATCGACGCGCCTTTTTTTGAAGCCGGCCAGAAGACGAAGCTCACGGTCGGCAAGTACATATCCCGAAACCTTTTCATAACCTACACTTACGATTTCACCACCTTTTCGAACCAGTTCAACGTCGAGTATTTCATCAACGACAAGAACGAGATCATGGTGAAGCGCGAGGAAGTGGGCGACTATAGCCTGGAATATCAGTACCGGATAAGATTTTAATGACCAATTCCAAATGTCAAATGACAAATCAAGCTCAAATGTTAAAATTTGAAAATTTGGATTTTGGCATTTGTTTGACATTTTTAATTTGGATTTTGGCATTTAGTATGCTTGACAGGGGATTATTTTACCTTATACTTTATTAAAGCAGGAGGTTGATTTGCGCAGATTATTGCCCATTATTCTTATCGCCACGTTAGCTTTTGCGGGCCGCATCGCGTTGGTCAGGGATCAGCTGAAACCGGAGCAACCGAGGCCGTCATTAAATTTGCAGGTAAAGCTTGAAACGCCGAACGGGATAAAGACTTTTACTGCCCGTCAATTTCAGAATTTTGATCTATTCAATAATATCCCGCTGGCCCATCCGCACCGCGGCCGCCAGAACCTGAAAGTCCTGGTGCTCAAGGTGGAATTCGTCGAAGACGGGGATTCCATCACCACTGGCACCGGCAAGATGGATTTGATCGGCTTTGGCAGCCCCAATGACGGTTTGAATTACGACCCACCCCATACCCGGGCGTTTTTCAACCACGAAATGCAGTTCCTGAGCAATTATTACAAATCAAATTCCTTCGGCAACTGTGTCGTCGACTGGGACGTCAAACCGAGTCAGCCGACCGAGAGTTACCAGCTGCCCCACAAAATGGTTTATTACAGCGGGTTCGACCATATCGAGATTAGCAACGGCGAGCAGATAGTTTGGTTCAATACGTACGCGATGGATATGGGTCTGGTGCGGATCCTGGCCGACGCCGTGGCCGCCGCGGACCAGGACCCGAGCGTCGATTTTTCCCAGTATGACGCGATGATCATATTCCACGCCGGGACCTTGATGCAGTCTAGTTTTGGGTTTTTGCGCTTCGGCGACATTCCATCCGCGACCGTTCCGCCCGGGGCCGTGGATTACTACCTCGGCCAGCCGATCCTGGCCAATAACGGCACGGATACGATTAATTATTCGGTGAGTATCAATTCCGAGATGGCCCGGGTGGGTGAATACCTGGCCGGTAACCTCGGTACGGTCTGCCATGAGTTCGGCCATATATTAAACCTGCCGGATCTCTACGACTTCAACACTGTCAGATCCTGTGGCATCGGTTCCTGGGATATCATGTGCACGGGCGGCTGGGCGCCCAACCCCACGGTCGGTGTTCCGTCCGGGCTTTTACCGACCGATTTCGGCGCCTGGCCTCGGTACTATCTGGGATGGGTGAACCCCAGGGTCGTGACCCGGCCCGAGAACCTGCTCACTTTGAGGGCGGCCGAAGCCGATACGACCCAGTACGACGTACAGGACTCGACCATGATCAAGATCCCCGTTTCTGCGACTGAATTTTTCCTGGTTGAAAACCGCCAGCAGGACATTCAGAACCGGGACACCGTCTACGTCGACGTGGAGGACGGCGTGCCAATCTCGGTCGATTTTGGCGAGTACGATTTCTTCCTGCCCGGCAGCGGCATCTTGGTCTGGCACGTGGACGACAACATTCTCAACGCATACTGGTTACCGAACGAGGTCCAATTCACTCCCAAACACAAGGGCGTGGATCTCGAGGAAGCGGACGGGATCCAGCATTTCGACGCCTGGTATTACGGGGATTCCCTGGAATACTACGGTTCCCGGTTTGACGCGTTCCAGCTCGACGATTCGAGCAACTTCAACCATCATTTCGGTTCTTTTACAAACCCCAATTCCGACGCCTACTCGGGCAAGACCTTACTCGACCTGGAGATCCTGACCCCGCGCGACACCCTGATGAGCTTTGCCCTCAAGTTCGACAACGTCCATCCCGGATTCCCGGTCACGGTCCCGGGCGGCCGGGCGATAACCGGTCTGAGCTACGCCGACCTGAACGCGGACGGCCGGACCGAGATCGTGGGCATGACCGAGGTTGGATACCTTTTCGCCTATGACGATACCGGCGGCCTGTACCGCAGCCGATACATCGGAACCCACATGACTTACCCGGCGATCGGCGACATCAACGCTGACGGCAAGCCGGAGATCGTCTTCGGCCGCAATTTCCAACTTAACGCGGTGGATGGTGACAGTTTTTTCAACCTGCCCAATTTCCCGATCACCATATCCGACGCGATCCTGGCCGCGCCCCTGCTCTTCGACCTGAACGGAGACGGCCGCGACGAGATATTCTTCGGCAGCCGCGATCGCCGGCTCTACGGCCTGGACGGGAACGGCGCGAACCTGCCCAATTTTCCGATCTACCTGAACACGGAGATATTTTCCACGCCCTGCGTGTTCGATCCTAAGCGGCACCGGATCGGCGTCCTCGGCTCGGACGGCCGGTTCTGGCTGGTCGCCGCGGGCGGCGTGATCAAGGAGTTCACCAATTCCCAGCACAACATGGTCACTTACGCCTCGCCGGTCGTCGGGGACATGGACCGCGACGGCGAACCCGAGGCGGTGACCATCAACGGGTACGGCACGATATATATTTACGGCGCGGACAGCCTGGAACAGAAGTTCGACATCCTGATCGACACGACCTTCTACTTCACGCCGGCGCTGGCCGACCTGGACCAGGACGGATACCTGGAGATCATCATGCCCAACAGCAGCAAGACCCTCTACGTCACGAACCGCAACGGCACCGCGGAGAACAATTTCCCGCTCCACGCCAAGGAAGCGGTCCTGAACCCGCTCCTCGTCGCGGATTTCGACGACGACGGCCGTCCGGATATCGTCTTCGGCCTGGGCCCGGAGGACTCGCTGTCGCCCGGCCGGTTGAAGATAATCAACGACCTCAAGCGGGAGTTCCCTTATTCGCCGCTCTTCGGCGAGGGCGGGTTTTCCTCGCCGGGCGCGGTATTCGACCTGGACCGCGACGGCCAGCTCGAGTTGGCCTGCGGCACCGAACACGGCCGGCTCTATGTCTGGGATTTCCCGGGCCAGGACGCGGCCTGGAGCGGGTACATGAATTCGCCGAAGAACTGGGGATATTACGCCGGCGAGCTTGCGCCGACCCATCCGTCCGAAACCATGATCGGCGCGTTTTATATCTACCCCTCGCCGGTCGAACGCAACGGCCGGGTTCGCTTTTTTGTCGGCCCGGCGGAAAACGTCCAGGTGGATATCCTCGACCTGACGGGCCGAAAAATGAAAAGCATGCAGGTCACGGATCTCACGCCTCAGGAGTACAACGAGGTTGAGTTCGATTTTTCCAACCAGGCCAACGGTGTGTACATCGTCCGCGTGACCGCTCAAGGTCATGGCCGGCGCGAGGTCAAGTTCAAGAAGTTCGCGGTCCTTAAAAAAGGTTTCGGTAATTAACAAGATAATAATGACATCAATAATTATAGCAACGATTACGGTGAAATTATATCAAAGTAATCAATTTTTGAATCACTGTAATCATACTCCGAAGGAGGCAATGTGTTCATAAGCGGCGCATTGATTCTTTTCCAGGCCATGAACCCGATCCTGGCCTCGGCCATTCTCCCCGGCTGGGGCGAATCGATCATCGGCAAGAAGAACCAGGCCAAGGTCTTTTTTATCGTGGAAGGGACGCTTTGGCTTTCTTATGCCGGTTTCAATTATTTCGGACAGAAAGGTCTATCGTCTTCCCGGGCGTTCGCCGTCGATCACTGCGGCGCCAACCCGACCCGCAGCGACGCCGAATACTACGATGTCCTTGAAGACTACATGAGCGCCGACGATTACAATCTCGAGGTCGAGAGGAATGCCAGCCTTTATTTCCCCGACGACCCGGTAGAGCAGCAGAATTATATCAACGAGAACGGGTATTTCGGCGCGGATGCCTGGTCGTGGGATGAGTCGGCCAGCCGGACCGAATACTGGCAGGACCGGCGCCAGGCGAGGGAAAACCTGCAGCGGGCTTCGTTCATGTCCGGTTTCGTGTTCATCAACCGTCTGGTTTCGGTGATCAACGTGGCGGTGCTCAACCGGCAGGAAGATTTCAGCCTTGAATCCCGGGAAAACCGGATTGGGATATATTTAAAATTCTAAACCGCGCGGCCGCCCTCGTGGGATCAGTTATCTGGTCGGGAACCGACAACAGCGGCGTTTCGGTTCCCGCGGGAGTTTTCTTCCTGCAGTTAGAAGCGGAGGCATTCCGGATCGTAAAAAGATCCTAAAAATTTATTAATTATATAAATCTTATCATTGTTTATTTTGTTTCCATCTAAAGTCGTAATACTCTAATAGGGCTTATTTTTATCTCTTGAATTAAAAAACATTTTATATATAATAAAAAATGTATGAACTATATCGAATCTCTTTAAAAGGGGGCGTTAATGAAAGAGGTTGGAGTTGAGAAAAACAAACCAAGCGCGGAATTAGATAATTGGAAGCATCCAGGTGGAAAATTATTGGAACAAGGTGCCGATAAACTATCCGATGCGGAAATACTGGCGATCCTAATTTCATCTGGTATCAAAGGAAAATCAGCGGAAAAAATTGCCGAGGAAATACTTGGTATATATGGGTCTTTTCAAGGGATGTGTAACCAACCTCTGGAGAAATTCCTGAGAATAAAAGGTTTGGGTGATGTAAAAATAATCCGGATTGCGGCAGCTTTCGAATTAGCCCGTCGTATTGTTCAACAAACCTTAAAAGAACGATGAAACCTAAAATTACAAAAAAAACAGCACACATACCCGATTCTTTTAGTTCTGAAATTTATAAGACCGAACGTACTTGTTGTGCCAAAATCGCCGAATGGATTAACCGTTTCATAGATGAAAATCAAATGGATTTCGGTCCGGCTGAAGTTGAGACCCGTAGTGCGGATGATAAGTATCCGGATGTAATCATTTTGTCGAATCCACGTGCCAACGATGTTGTATGCGTGATGGAATTTAAACAACCATTTTTCGATCCTTTCAATGAAAAAGAGTTAAAAAATCCCGCTCATGAAAAAACCGCCCGACGGCATGCATCTTATTTCGTAACCTCGAATTTTCAGGAATTAATCTGGTGGAATCAAAAGGCGGTTAACGAATCCAAGGCCGACTATGAACAGATCGTCAACCGATATAGCCTTTCAAAAATAGAGAATCTCAATGATATTGAAGATACCCGCTATAAGGAAAGTATAAAGAAAATTCTGGGGCAATTCATACTTAAATTATACTCGGTTTACAATAAAAAGGAAGCCGAGCCCAAACAAGCGGTTGATGAGTTTTTAGTGTATTGGCTGCACAGCAAGGTCAACAGGCTCGCCCGGTTATATTTCAATATCATCGAGAATACATGCCATAAGGACCAAATCTTTTTCCAGAACTTACAAAGATGGTTCAATGAACAGGGCTGGGATTTCACCTGGCAGCCTGGTGATTTTAGCAAAGCCGCACGTCAGGCTGCATATCTACTGGTAAATAAGATCATTTTTTATGATTTGCTACAAACTAAAAGGCCGGATCAACTCGATCCCTTGGAAATTCCGGAAACAATGACTCAGGGATCATTGTTGCAGAAAAATCTGAGCAGTTATTTTGCCGAAGTATTAAAGATTGACTATGAAACGGTATTTGGTTCTAATTTCATCGATTCCGCAACCTTCCACATGAACCGGGATATAGTCAATGAAATTAGGGATATCGTAAATCTTCTGCGTAAATATGATTTTTCAAAACTGGGATTTGAAATTATCGGCCGTATCTTCGAACGGATTATTCCTCCAGATGAACGCCACAATCTTGGTCAATATTTCACAAGCGCAGATGTGGTCGATTTGATATTGAATTTTTGCCTTCGACATGAAGATGACATGATCATCGATCCAGCCTGCGGCGCCGGTACATTTCTGGTCCGGGCTTATCAGCATAAGAAACTGATGAACCAATATAAGTCTCATGAGGACATATTAAGAACCTTATGGGGAAACGATATTGCCAAATTTCCAGCTCATCTGGCTACGATCAATCTGGCCGTAAACGATCTGTCTGTGGACCAGAATTATCCAAACATCATGCACGAGGATTTTTTCAAATTATTGTCGTCCAAGGATGGATTCGAGGCTCCGGCAAGTTGGCGCAAGGCGCGTATGGTGACTTTAGGCGCTGATCAGAAGGAACTCTTCTATCCGCGCTGGTTCGATGTTTTGGTTGGTAATCCACCCTATACGAGACAGGAGGAAATACCGGATATCGGCGTTGACAAGGATGTGCTCATTGAAAATGCCCTGAAAGACGCGGATGGAAAGGTGATGGCTGAAATCAGCCGGCGGTCCGGTATTCATGCCTATTTCTTTATCCACGGGACGAAATTTCTTAAGGACGGTGGTCGTTTTGGTTTCATCGTCTCAAATACATGGCTGGATGTGGAATATGGAAAGGGATTGCAAGAATTTTTTCTACACTATTATAAGATTGTAGCGATTATTGAATCAAAAGTCGAACGTTGGTTCCCAGGTGCCGACATTAACACCAGCATCGTGATTCTAGAAAAATGTAGGGATAAAAACGAGCGGGAAATAAATTATGCTCGTTTCGTATATTTAAAGAAACCTCTGCGCGAATTGTACCCTGCAGCCCAGGATCTTTGGGAAAAGCAAGTGGGCCGATTAAATGACATTGAAAAATTAAAAAGAACCATATTGGCACATAATGATTTTTATGAAAATGAAGAAATGAAAATTTATCCCATAACCCAGAAGGAATTATGGAACGAAGGTTATGATGCAAAAGAAAAAAAATATATCGGCTCCAAGTGGGGAAAATATATCCGTGCGCCGGTCATATACTTCAAAATCATCGAAAAAGTTGGAGAAAAATTGGTGCCGTTAAAAGAAATAGCCGATGTAAGATTTGGAATAAAAACCGGAGCTAATGAGTTCTTCTATCTTTCTGAAGAAGAAATCAAGCTCAAGAAAATCGAGAAGGAATATTGGATGCATAAAAATAATAAGGGTGAATTGGAACCAAATTATGTGATCGAGAAGGCAAATGAATCAAAAAAAGCTGAGATCGATCCAGACAATCTAAAATGCCGGGTATTATTTATCAATAAATCTTTGGATATGATTAAAAATAAGGGTATTTTATTGCACATCAAGCATGGTGAAAGGAAAAATTACGACTCCCGTCCGACCTGTGAATCACGTGGTCAGTCTCGGCCTTGGTTTGACCTTGGGGAAAATATAAACGATCCCATCGCGTTACCTGAACGTACCAGGTTAAGACATGTTGCGTTTTATAATCCCCGTCGGGTATCCCTGAATAAAAACCTTTATGGTGTTTCAGTGAAGAAAAGCGGATTAAATAAAACAATAGCCGTTATGTTGAATTCCACCTTAACCGCGTTATTCTTGGAAATATTTTCCCGTCAGCCCGGCGGCGGCGGCGGCCCTTTGGATATGGATGTAATCGTCGCACAAAATTTATTGATTCCGAATGTCAAACTGATTGAAAAATTTAAAAAACAACTTCTGAAATTGAATATATTGAAACGAAATATTGAATCGGTATTTAAGGAAATAGGGACGGAAGATAAGGATCAAATAAATATGGATTCGGTGTCTCCCGATCGCTGCGAATTGGATGCAATCGTTATGAATGACATGCTCGGTTTAACAGAAAATGATCAATTGGATGTTTATCGAGCGGTTGTCGATATGGTCAAATCGCGCATCGAAAAAGCGCAGAGTGTCGAATCTGAAGAGGTTTCAGAGGACGGGATTTATGTAAATAAACTTAGAGAAAAGGTTATTGATCAATTAGTCAAGGAGCCGAATCCGTGAAATTTCTAGGTGAATATCTCCGCGAAAATGTACTAACCCTTCCAAAAAAGACCCTACGTCTTGTCGAATTACCTCGGCACGATGGCCAGTTGAAAATCGAAAAGGATTTATTCGGTTGGAAACTGTATTATAACCGACCTGGCCGTAAAACACAATATTTTCTTGAATGCAAGACAGAGGAAGAGGCTAGATATTTGTTGGTCTTTATGGGTTCCTTATTAACCGAAATCTATATACCGAAAGATATCGAATATTTAAAAAAAATCCTGCCCGAACTTGAGAAATTAAAAAAGCGCATCGCCGAAGTGCTAGAATTCAACCTGCGTGGTGTTCTCAACCGCAAAATCCGTGAACAAGTGACAAGAGAAGTGTATATGGAAGTTACGAAATAAATATTATACATTTATGGAAAAAAAAGAATTAATTCAAGTAATATATTTTGATACGAATGCATTACGACAGATATCTCACGGTTCAGGCATGGTTGAATATTTAGAATTACGTGATTTGGCCGAAAAATTATCTATAAGAATATTTATCCCAGAAACCGTTTTTCAAGAATGGGAAAATCATCATCAATTAGACGTTCATCGTACCTTTAACCAAATAAAATCAAATATAACAATGTTAAATAAGCTTCTAAACTATGAGTATAAAGATGTGGATGAACCGGAAGATATCGAAGGAATTATTCATAAAATATTGTTAGAAAAATTATCTGCCATCGGTATAGAAATAATAAACACCCCACCTGATATCAATATTAATATTTTAATTGATATGGCAGTTAAGAAAATACCACCGTTTGAAGAGAATGACAAGGGATTTCGAGATACTATTATTCTATTTACTCTAATTTATCATATGCATAAGAACAATTATTTGTATGCAATGTTTATATCGGGAGATAAAATTTATACAAATGATAATGTATTGAATATT
>Ga0315279_10002145_pt1 | contig 30459 bp, 26 predicted proteins | sample YL17G06_20_MG_FD_203694 | JGI IMG/M metagenome (GOLD analysis project Ga0315279, IMG submission 203694) | Sediment microbial communities from Yellowstone Lake, YNP, Wyoming, USA - YL17G06_20 | ecosystem: Environmental > Aquatic > Freshwater > Lake > Sediment | place: USA: Wyoming | collected...
AGCCTACTTGCGCAAGCGCAAGGAAGAGGATGGCCAACAAGAGGCACGCTGACGCTATCAACGAACTCACCAATTAACCAATTGACCATTAACCAATTAACGGATTCACAAGCGTGAAGCTGGTAGTCATCGGACACCTGGCGCGCGACATCTTTCACCTCGGCGGCCACGACGGCGAGGATTCGGAGAAGACCGTCGAAAGCTACGGCGGCGTCTTCTACTCCGTCGCGACGCTGGCAAATTTGCTGTCTCCCAACGACAAGACCTACCCTGTCTTCGGCATCGCCGAACAGGAGTACGATCCCTTCCTTGAGCGCTTGCAGCGTTACGAGAACGTCGAGACGAAAGGGATCTTCAAGCTCAAAGGGGAGCCGAACCAGGTTCACTATTTCAAGGGACCCTCCGGTACGCGAATCGAGTGCTCGAGGGATATTGCACCCCCGATTCCCTTTTCACGGATCAAGCCCTTCTTAGATGTCGACGGCGTGCTGATCAATATGGCGTCCGGCTTTGACATCACGCTGGAAACGCTTGATGAGATCCGGATGCAGGTCCGCGAGGAAAAGATCCCTATTCATTTTGATTTTCACATGCTCACGCAAGGTATCGACCAGAACCGGAACCGGTTCCCCCGACCGTTGACAGACTGGCGCCGCTGGTGCTTCATGATCAGCTCTGTGCAGATGAGCGAGGAGGAGGCCGCCGGGCTGAGCGCCGAGCGCTATGATGAGCCAACCCTCGTCAACCAGTTGATGCCGCTGATGGTCAACGCTTTGGCAATCACGAGAGGAGAGCGTGGGGCAACGCTCGTTCGCCAGGAGCACAAGAAGCTCTTTCGCCACGAGATCCCGGCTCCGACGACGCTCACGGCGGTCGATGCCACGGGATGCGGCGACGTCTACGGGGCTGCCTTCATCTCTGAATACCTGAAGACTCACGATTTTCTGAAGAGCGCGAGCTCTGCAAGCCAGGCCGCCGCGATCAAATCCACGTTTCTTGGCGCTGATGAGCTCGACACCTTGAGGGCACGGATCGAAGCTCAGCCTCTTCCCGCATCCTCATAGGCTTCTCGATCGATCCCAGGGATTGCACATGATCATCGAGAAGTTTGGCGGCACGTCAGTTGAAGATGCCAGGGCGATCTCGAACGCCATTGAGATCGTCACGCGCCAGAGAGGCCGCCGGCCGCTCGTTGTGGTCTCCGCCATCGCAGGGGCAACGAACACGCTGCTGAGCTCTGCGCAGTATGCGTTGGAGGGGAACCTTGGGAACGCCACATCCGAGCTCAATGCCCTCCTCGAGCGGCATGTCTTGATCCTGGAGAACGTCGTCGACGATCGCCCGGCAGTGCAGCAGTTGATCCTTGAAATCCGCCGCCGGTTCGACGAAATCAAGAACCTTTGCCAGGCCATCGCGGTACTCGGCGAGCTCACGCCCCGCTCCCTTGATGCCATTGCGTCCGTCGGCGAGCGACTCTCATCGCTCATCCTGGCTCGCGCAATGACCGAACGGAGATTGCCCGCTGAGCTGGTGGATGCTCGTACCTTCATGGTCACCGATGACCGCTTCACCTGCGCAGCACCCCTGTTGCGTCATATTGAGGAGAAGGCTCACGCTCTCCTGCTTCCCCATCTCAGCGCAGGGAAGATCGTCGTGACCCAGGGCTACATCGGAGCGACAGCCGCCGGCATCACGACAACGCTCGGTCGCGGCGGATCAGATTACTCCGCCTCCATCATCGGCGCGGTGCTGGGAGCCGAGGAGATACAGATCTGGACGGACGTCGACGGTGTGCTGACCGCCGACCCGCGCATCGCCTCAGCCGCCAGGAAGCTGAAAGTCATCTCCTTCCGTGAGGCGTCCGAGCTTGCGTACTTCGGAGCGAAAGTTCTGCATCCGAGCACGATCCTGCCGGCCGTCGAGAAGAACATCCCGGTCATCGTGCTGAACTCCAGGCGCCCGCTGGCGACAGGAACGCGAATTGTCGCCGACCCTCCCAGGTCGAATGCGGCGGTGAAATCGATCGCCTCGAAGAAGGGGATCACCGTCATCAACGTTCAATCCTCCAGGATGCTGATGGCGTACGGTTTCCTCGCTTCGATCTTTTCCATCTTCCAGAAGCACCAGACGGCGGTCGACCTCGTCAGCACCTCGGAGGTGGCCGTTTCCCTGACGATCGATAATACCTCACGGCTCGACCAGATCGTTGCGGACCTGAAGGAGGTGGCCGAGGTCACCGTGCTGGAGAAGAAAGCGATTGTGTGCGTCATCGGCGAGCAGATGCGATCTACATCCGGTATAGCAGACCGCGTGTTCCGGGCGCTGAACGACATCAACGTGACGATGATCTCCCAGGGGGCTTCAGAGATCAACATGAGCCTCGTTATCGACGAGACGAACGTCACCCAGGCGGTCCAGCGTCTGCACCGGGAGTTCCTTGAACCCGTGCCGGAGCTCGAGATATTCGAAGCAATTGAGCCGTGATGGCCGGTCGACCAAGAACACCCTGGAGAAGCGACCGGAGGAAGATGAACAAATGACCACACCAGGCCATACCATCAAACTTGCGCTCATCGGCTACGGCAAGATGGGGAAAGAGATTGAGCGTCTCGCGCTCGAGCGGCAGATGCAGATCACCGTGCGGGTCGATATCGAGTCCCCATCCCTGCTCATCGACAGCGTGAAGAGCGCCGACGTGGCAATCCACTTCGCGGTCCCTGCTACCGTCCTCGGTCATATCGAACAGCTGGCAGATCTCGGGAAACATGTAGTCCTCGGAACGACCGGTTGGCAGAGCGACAGGGCAAAGATCCAGGCGCTCGTCGAGCGCAAACGAATCGGATTGATCCATTCCTCCAATTTCTCGCTCGGGATGAACATCGTCTACCATCTCTTGAGAGAGGCAGGGTCGCTGTTCGATCGCTTCGAGGAGTACGACGTGTCGGTGCATGAGGTCCACCACATAGAGAAGCTCGACAGCCCGAGCGGCACGGCACTGACGCTCGCGAACATCCTCCTGAATAGAATTGGGCGGAAGAAGGAGATCTTCGCAGGCTCTTCGGAGGGGAAGATCCGGCCCGAACAGCTCCAGGTGACGGCCGCACGGACCGGCGCCGTCGTCGGGATCCATCGGGTGATGTTCGACTCCCTCGCCGACTCCATCGAGGTTGTGCACATGGCAAAGAATCGAGCGGGGTTCGCGCTCGGCGCGCTGCTCGCCGCTGAATGGATCCGGGGAAGGAAGGGGTTCTTCACCATGGACGACGTTCTCGCAGACATCATCAAACAACAGCGTTAGGATTAGATCAATGGCAAAGCATCGACATTTCCAGGGGACCGGGACCGCTCTTGTAACGCCGTTCACGATGGACGGGTCGCTGGACGAGAAAGCACTGCGCCGGCTCGTTGACTTCGAGATCAAAGGAGGCGTTGAAGCGCTCATTCCCGTCGGAACGACGGGCGAAAGCCCGACGCTCAGCCACGACGAACAGTACCGGGTAATCGATGTCGTGATCGAGCAGGCGAAGGGGCGCGCCAAAGTCTTTGCGGGAACCGGGAGCAACAACACGGCCGACGCGATCGAAAAAACGAAACACGCGCAGAACGCGGGCGCAGACGCGGCACTCGTGGTCGCACCCTACTACAACAAGCCGACGCAGGAGGGATACGTTCAACACTACCGTGCCATCGCAGAGGCCGTCAACATCCCGCTGATCGTCTACAACGTCCCGGGCCGGACAGGCGGGAACATCGAGTCTGCGACAACGCTGCGCATGGCGGAGGAGATCCCGAACGTGATGGCCGTGAAAGAGGCCTCCGGCAACTTCTCACAGATCATGGAGATTGCGCGGAACAAGCCGAAGGGGTTTTCGCTCCTCTCCGGCGACGATGCGCTGACACTGCCGATGATGGTGTTGGGTGGCGACGGCTGCATTTCGGTTGTGGCGAACGAGATACCGAAAGAGTTCTCCGCTATGGTCCGCTTCTGTCTGAAAGGGAAATGGGAGAAAGCGCTGGATCTTCACAACAAGCTCCTTCCATTGATGAACGTCAACTTCGTCGAGGCGAACCCCATCCCGGTGAAAGCCGCATTGGCGATGATGGGCATGATCGAAGAGACCTACCGCCTCCCTCTCGTCCCGCTGAGCGAACAGAACCGGGACAAGCTCAGAAAAATCCTGCAGGATTTGAAGTTGATCAAGTCATAGGAAGCTGTTCGACGCATCAGAAGGTCAATTGCATTCAATGCCGTGAAGACACTGAGAGAACAAATCGACCAATTCTTCGATCAGGACGCGCAGGCGCTGGATCGGAGCGCCGCCCTGCGGGCGTTCAGCGAGCTGAAGTTCTTTCTGAACAGCGGTGAGATCCGGGCGGCCCAGCCCTCCACGGCGAGCGGCAATACCGCCGGTTGGATCGTGAACGACTGGGTAAAGAAAGGCATCCTGCTCGGCTTTCGGTTGGGGGAGGTGCGGGATATTTCCATCAACGATCAATTCCGGTTCTTCGACAAGAAGACATTTCCTCTGAAGCGCCTCTCGCTGGATCATCGCGTACGCGTGGTTCCCGGAGGCTCCTCCATCCGTGACGGAGCCTATGTCGGCCAGAACGTTGTTGTGATGCCTCCCGCTTACATCAACGTTGGCGCATACGTCGATGAGGGGACAATGGTCGATTCCCACGCTCTGGTCGGCTCGTGCGCTCAGGTAGGCAAGCGGGTTCACCTCAGCGCGGGGACACAGATCGGCGGCGTGCTGGAACCGATCGGTGCAATGCCTGTGATCATTGAAGACGATGTGATGGTCGGCGGCAACTGTGGCATCTACGAAGGAGCGATCGTGAAGCGCCGTGCGGTCGTCGGCGCAGGTGTCGTTCTCACTGGTTCGACACCAGTCTACGACCTTGTGAAATCGGAGATTTACCGAGGCTCGCGGGGCCGCCCGCTCGTTATCCCTGAGGGAGCAGTCCTCGTGCAAGGAAGCCGCCAGATCGACGGCGCATTTGCGCGGCAGCACCAGATTGCGCTGTACACACCCGTCATCGTCAAGTACCGGGATGAGAAGACAGATGCCGGCACGGCACTGGAAGAGAGCTTGCGATGAAGCGCATCTTGATCTGTGGAGCGAACGGCCTTCTGGGACAGCGGCTCACGCTACTTCTCGGCTCGCAAACTGAGTACGAGGTGCTGAGCACATCGCATCACCGTGCATTTGTCTTCAATCACAAGCTTTTTGACTATACGCAGCTCGACATCACGAAGAAAAGCGATGTGAAGAGCCTGCTCTCAAGCTTCCACCCTACGGTGATCATCAACGCTGCCGGGGCAACGAACGTGGACTGGTGCGAGCTGCACCGTGAAGAGGCGTGGAAGATCAATGTTGTGGGTGTGGAGAACCTTAGCGAGGCCGCGCGGCGGGTCGGCGCTCGCCTGATCCATATTTCAACGGATTACGTCTTTGACGGCAAGCATGGACCGTACAGCGAGGAAGACATCCCCAACCCCTTGAGCTACTATGGCAAGTCGAAGCTGGCGAGCGAGAACTCCCTTCGGATCGCGAACATTCCGTATGCGATCCTCCGCACAATTCTTCTCTACGGCAACGGCATCGGCGTCAGGGACAACTTCCCGCTCTGGGTGGTCAAGAGCCTGCGCGCACACGCGACGGTCCGCTGCGCCGAAGACCAGATCGGCAATCCAACGCACATCAACGATCTGGCTTATGCCGTCATCAAGGCTTATGAACTGAACCGGAACGGTGTATACCACGTGTGCGGCAGCCAACGCACCAGCCGGTACGATTTCGCGGTCCAGACGGCCGAGGCCTTCGGACTCGACACGGCGCTAATTCAGAAGGTGAAGTCTGCCGACCTTCAGCAGGTCGCCCAACGCCCTCTCGTGACCGGGTTCATTACGCTGAAGGCGGAGACGGAGTTCGGGCTAAAACCGATGGACACCGCCCAGGGCCTCACGCTGCTGAAGCGCGAGCTCCAGACACCCGAGAGGAACTAAGGTGGATTCGCAGAGAGCACACGGCGCAGGGGAAAGGCCGATTGGGACACCCTATCTTCTCTCCTTCCGTCTGCTTGCTGTTCTTTGTCTGCTCTTCGGAGCGCTCGGTTGTTCGTCAAGCAGCCAGGCGACCGGCTCCAGGACAATCAGGGTGATGACGTACAACGTCCATCACGGTGAGGGATTGGATGGAAAGGTCGATCTCGAGCGGATCGCCAGGCTTATTCTGGATGCCAGGGCCGATGTCGTCGCGCTTCAGGAGGTGGACCGCGGAGTCGAGCGAACGAAGAAAATCGACATGATGACGAACCTGTCCGATCTGACGGGCATGACATATGCCTTTGGCAAGACCGCAGACTTCCAGCGCGGCCAGGTGGGCAACGGTTTCCTGACACGCTTCCCCATCTTCGAAGAACGGAATCTTCTCTACGCCGCGGACAGCTCGGGGGAACCGCAGGGGTTGCTCCAGCTCATCCTTGGGGCGAGCGGTGAGGAACTTGTCGTGATGAACACGCAACTCGACAACAGCAGTGATGATTCCGTGCGGATCTCCAACATTCGAGAGTTGAGAGCAGCTGCGCGGCGATACGCTCCCCGACCGATCATCGTATGCGGGGATTTCAACGAAGCGCCCGACGGGAGAGGGATAGCGATGATGAAGGAGGACTTCAGTGACGTCTGGGAGACTGCGGGGAGTGGGTCCGGCGCGACCTCTCCGGCCGATTCTCCCGCAAGGCGCATCGACTGCATGTTCGTTTCAAAACCGTACGGGAAGAGCGATACGACGTATCAGAGAGCACTGAGGCCGATCTCCACGCGCGTTCTCTCCTCGCGCGCGTCCGACCATCTACCACTTCTCACGGAATTCGAGTTCAGCACCGAGAAGTAGAAAGGACCAAACGAAGTTCTATGCTGGATCTTAGATTCATACGAGAAAACTTCGAGCTCGTTCGGAAGGGAGCCGAGGCGAAAGGACTTACGGTGAACCTCGGCGAACTCATCTCCCTCGATGAAAAACGCCGCAAGTTGATTCAGGAGGGGGATGGGCTCAAGGCGAAGCGGAACGAAGTCTCCGCCCAGATCGGAAAGCTCAAGAAGGGCGGGGAGGACGCCACACGCGCGATCGCCGAGATGGAGTCTGTCAAAGATCGCATCCAGGCGATCGACCGAGAGCTGCGGGAACTCGGGGTGAAGCTCGACGAGCTTCTCCTCAGCGTGCCCAATGTGCCTCATCCGTCCGTGCCCTACGGGCGCACCCCTGCGGACAACAAGGAGATCTTCCGGTGGGGCGATCTCCCGAAGGTCGATTTCCAATTGAAGGCGCATTGGGAGCTCGCGGAAAAACTCGGCATCATCGATTTCGCACGAGGGGCGAAGGTGACAGGTGGCGGCTTTCCGTTCTACGTTGGGAAGGGCGCGACGCTCGAACGGGCGCTCATCAACTTCTTTCTGGAACGGGCGGGGCAGCGGGGATACAAGGAGATCTCGCCTCCTATCGTCGTCAACGAAGAAAGCGCCCGGGGCACCGGCCAGATCCCGGATAAGGAAGACCTTATGTACGTCGTCGAGCGCGATCAGCTCTACATGATCCCTACCGCGGAAGTGCCCGTCACAAACTTCCACCGGGACGAGCTCCTGGCTGAGAAGGATTTGCCGACCCGCTACGCGGCCTACACTCCATGTTTTCGTCGGGAAGCGGGCTCGTATGGCAAAGACGTCCGCGGCCTGAACCGGATCCACCAGTTCGACAAGGTCGAGCTTGTGAAGTTCGTCCATCCCTCTGCCTCGTATGACGAGCTGGAATCGCTTCGTCAGGATGCCGAGCATCTCCTCCAGCTGCTCGGACTTCCCTATCGAACGCTCCTGATGTGCACCGGCGATATGGGGTTCACGCAGACGAAGAAGTACGATCTGGAAGTCTGGGCTCCGGGGCAGGAAAAGTGGCTTGAGGTCTCGTCATGCAGCAATTTTGAGGCTTTTCAGGCCAGGCGGATGAACCTCCGCTTTCGGCCCGCGAACGGATCGAAGCCGGAATTTGTTCACACCTTGAACGGGTCCGGGCTGGCACTACCGAGAGTGGTGGCGGCGCTGATCGAGCACTACCAGACACCCGAAGGGAAGGTTGTCATCCCCAAGGTTCTGCACGCCTACACCAAGTTTGAATTGATCGGCTGACGGACCTCCGGTCATTTCTCCTCTTTCATTTTGACTTTTAATCTGGCACATGAAGTCTCTTCTCCGCCTTCGACCTTACTTAGTTCGCTGCAAGAAGACGCTCTTCTTCGGAATCCTGACCGTCGTCGGCAGCAATCTCTTCACCGTCGTGCAGCCTCTGTTTTTGGGGCGGGCAATTGACGACCTGAAGGCGAGCGTTGACGCGCACGCGCTTGCTGCCACCGACGTACTTCGTTGGGCCGTGCTGATTGTGGGCTTCTCGTTGATCGCCGGATTCTTTACATTTCTGACGCGGCAAACCATCATCGTCGTGTCGCGGCACATCGAGTTCGACCTTCGCAACGATCTGCTGGCCCATCTCCAGAAGCTCTCGTATTCATACTTTCAGAACACCCCCACCGGCGATCTGATGGCGCACGCCACGAACGACATCGGCGCGGTGCGGAACGTGCTCGGCCCGGGCATCATGTATCCCACCGACACGCTGATGACCTTCACCATGGTCCTCGCGCTGATGCTCGTGAAGGACTGGCAGCTGACACTGCTCGCTCTCATCCCGTTACCCCTCGTTTCATTCATCGTGTACCGCCTCGGCAAGAGTATCCACCTTCGATCGATGGAGCGCCAGGCGCAGTTCTCCGTCCTCACCATGAAAGCTCAGGAGAATCTCTCCGGCATCCGGGTGATCAAGTCGTACGTGCGCGAGCCGTACGAGATCAAGGAGTTCGGCAAGCTTAGCTGGGACTATCTGAAGAAGAACCTTGTACTGGCCCGGCTCCAGTCGATCCTGTGGCCGCTGATGTTCACGCTCATCGGCCTCTCGATCGTAGTGACGCTCTACACGGGCGGGTTGCAGGTGATGAACGGCCGTCTCTCGATCGGTTCGCTCTCAGCGTTCCTCGCCTACCTGGTGATGCTCATCTGGCCCGTCATTGCGTTCGGATGGGTGATCAACTTGCTGCAGCAGGGCGCCGCATCGATGGCGCGCTTGTGCAAGATCTTCGATACGGAGCCGGAGATCAGGGACACGGAGGTGACGGATACCACGATTCGCGACATCGAAGGAACGGTCGAGTTCCGCGAAGTGAGCTTCACCCACAAGAGTGTATCCCAGCCGACGCTGAGCAACATCAATCTCAAGATCGAGCAAGGGATGACGGTCGCCGTTGTCGGTTACACTGGCTCTGGCAAAACAACGCTCGTCAACCTGATTCCCCGCCTCTATGATGTCACGGGCGGCCAGCTGCTGATCGACGGGCACGACGTCAGGGCCATACCGCTTGGACTACTGCGATCCCGTATCGGGTACGTCCCTCAGGAGACGTTCCTGTTCTCCGACACGCTGACGGAGAACATCCGCTACGGGACTGATGACGGAACGCTCGACCGCGTGCGGGACGCAGCGGAGATCTCGCAGATCGCGCAGGATGTGCTCGAATTTCCGAAACAGTATGAGACGATGATCGGGGAGCGAGGCATCACGCTCTCGGGCGGCCAGAAGCAGCGGACCAGCATCGCCCGCGCCCTGATCCGGCAGCCGAGGATCCTCATCCTCGATGACTGCCTTTCCGCCGTCGACACGTATACGGAGGAAGAGATCCTGAGGCGGCTGCGCACATACATGAAGGGCCGAACGAGCATCATCATCAGCCACAGGATTTCCACCGTCAAAGACGCCGATCTCATTGTCGTTGTCGACAAGGGCCGAATTGTCGAGCGGGGGACTCACGACGAACTGGTGGCGGCAGGCGGCATCTATGCCGACCTGAACGAAAAGCAGTTGCTGGAGCGGGAACTGGAAGAGCTGTAACAAGGAAAAGGTAGAAAGTCAAAATTCAAAAATGGCTCCTGAAAAACCAGAAGATATCAAGGATAGAACCTTCCGCTTCGCTCTCAGCATAATCTCACTTGCGGAATTGTTACCCGACACGAAGCCAGCAGCAGTGATCGCAAAGCAGCTTGTCAGGGCCGGCACCTCTGTCGGAGCAAACGTCGAAGAAGCCGTTGCGGCACACAGCAGAGCGGACTTCGTCTATAAGATGAATATTGCACTGAGAGAGTCTCGAGAAACGAACTACTGGCTTCGAATCGTAAAAACAAAGGGTTGGGTCAGCCCACAGTCAATCGATTCAGTGCTTGACGAGTCGGAACAAATAATGAGAATCCTCGGTGCGATCGTGAGCAAAGCCCGGGGGAGACGGAAAGGGCAGTCAACCTAACGAATTTCTTCGTCTTCGCTTTTCCTTTTTTCCTTTTTCATTTTGAATTTTTACTTGATTCATGCACGAGGAAGAAGTACTCGGCAAAGCCTATGATGCCCGCCTCATGAGGCGGCTACTAAAGTACCTGCGCCCGTACCGGTGGCACGTCGTGCTGGGAATCTTCCTGAGCATCGTCATCAGCGCGATGGAGGCGGTGCGCCCGTACTTCACGAAGATCGCCGTCGACGTCAACATCGCTCACAAAGACAAGATGGGGCTGCTCTGGACGGTGCTGATCTTCCTGGCGGTCCTTGTGACTCGCGGATTCATCCAGTACGCCAGCGCCTATCTGACGCAGTGGATCGGCCAACGAACGATCTATGACCTTCGGATGCAGATCTTCCAACACCTGCAGAACCTTTCCCTGCGGTTCTACGACAAGAACCCGATCGGCCGGCTCATCACGCGCGTGACGAACGACGTCGAAGTGCTCAACGAGATGTTCTCGTCCGGCATCGTGATGGTGTTTAGTGACGTCTTCACGATCATCGGCATCTTCTACTTTATGTTCTCAATGAGCTGGGAGCTGGCGCTCGTGTCCCTCAGCGTGCTGCCGCTGCTGTTCTACGGCACGTTCCTGTTCCGGAAGAAGGCCCGCGAGGCGTACCGGGAAGTTCGCCTCCAGATCGCCCGGATCAACGCCTTCATGCAAGAGCATATCACCGGCATGATGGTCGACCAGATCTTCAACCGCGAGAAGAAATCGTTCGACAGGTTTTCCCGGATCAACGCCGCGCACCGCGATGCGAACATCAAATCCATCTTCTACTACGCTGTGTTCTACCCCGGGGTCGACTTGATCGGCGCCCTCTCCGTCGGTCTGATCATCTGGTTCGCGGGAGGCAATATCCTAAACGGGATCGTCACGCTGGGAACGCTGATGGCCTTCGTGCAGTTCAACGAGATGTTCTGGCGGCCCATCCGCGATCTCTCTGACAAGTACAACATCCTCCAGACCGCGATGGCGTCCTCCGAGCGCATCTTCCAGCTGCTGGACGATAACACCCTCCTCGCGGTTCACCCATCGCCCCAGCCCATGGAACAAATCAGAGGAGAGATCGAATTCCGAAATGTCTGGTTCGCCTACAACACGCCGTCTGACGGCGCACACTCACCTGAGTGGGTGCTCAAGGATATTTCGTTCCACGTCAAGCCGGGAGAGACTGTGGCGTTCGTCGGTCACACGGGGGCCGGGAAAACCTCGATCATCAGCCTGCTGAGCCGATTCTATGAGGTCCAGAAGGGAGAGATACTCACCGACGGCGTGAACGTTGAGCACGTGAAACCGGAGGACCTGAGGAAACACATCGCGGTCGTCTTGCAGGATGTCTTCCTGTTTTCGGGCGACATCAAGGGCAACATCAATCTCGGCAACGATGCGATCGCGCTCGACCGCGTCAGAGCGGCGGCGCGCGTCGTCGGCGCCCATCGTTTCATCGAGCAGCTGCCAGGACAGTATGACGCCGAGGTAAAGGAGCGCGGGGCGACGCTCTCCGTTGGGCAGAAACAGCTTCTCTCCTTTGCACGCGCGTTGGCATTCAATCCGCGCATCCTCGTGCTGGATGAGGCGACCTCGAGCGTCGACACGGAGACCGAGCTGCTCATCCAGGCCGCCATCAAAAAGCTGCTGAAGGGCCGCACGTCAATCGTCATCGCGCACCGCCTATCAACGATTCAGAATGCCGACAAGATCATCGTTTTGCATAAGGGGGAGATCCGCGAGATGGGAACCCACCAGGAGTTGCTCGCCCACGACGGCATTTATCGAAAGCTCTACCGGCTGCAGTATAAGGATCAGGAAGTCAAAAAGGCGGATCCTCGAAATGTCTGAGTTGTCAGATCTCGCAAAGCCATCGATGTCACAACCCAAAGTCATCACCATTGAACGGCACATCATCGATGGTGAGCGCGCACACCCCGGTGCGACCGGCGACTTTTCGAGTCTGCTCCGCGACTTGACCCTCGCGTTCAAGGTGATCTGGCGCGAGGTCAGCAAGGCAGGATTGGTGAATATTCTTGGAACGGTGGGTCGGGAGAACATTCACGGCGAACAGGTGAAGAAGCTCGACGTCTTCGCGGATGAGACCATCTACAAGGCCATGGACCACGGAGGGCACTTGTGCGTCATGGCATCCGAGGAAAATGAGGATGTCCTGCACATCCCGGAGCACTATCCCACGGGGAAATACGTGCTGATCTATGACCCCGTCGACGGTTCGTCCAACATCGATGCCAATGTCACCATCGGTACGATCTTCTCCATTTATGGGAGGGTTACTCCGTCCGGGAACGGCTCCATGGAGGACTGCCTCCAGCCGGGCTATAAACAGATCGCGGCGGGGTACGTCATCTACGGTTCCTCAACGATGTTAGTCTACACGACGGGTGACGGCGTCCACGGCTTTACGCTCGACCCCAGCATCGGCGAATTCTTGCTCTCACACGAGAACATGCGAATTCCGAAACGGGGGAAGATCTACAGCGTCAACGAGGGAAATTGTCACAGGTGGTCTGATGGGATGAAGAACTACGTCAAGTATCTCCAGGATGAAGACAGGTTCACGGGCCGCCCGTACTCCAGCCGGTATGTCGGCTCCCTTGTTGGCGACATCCATCGAACGCTTCTGTACGGCGGCATCTTCATGTACCCCTCCGACTCAAGAAACCCCCGGGGAAAGTTGCGTTTGATGTACGAGGGAAATCCGATGGCGTTTCTTATGGAGCAAGCAGGCGGGCGCGCGAGCGATGGCTCTCGACGCATCCTCGACGTCCACCCTGAGAAGCTTCACGAGCGCACCCCTCTCTTCCTCGGCAGCGAGGAGGATGTGGACATCGCTATGGAGTTCATCCAGGGAAAGCGAGATCGCTAGGAACGTCGCGCCGTGAAGACCGATCGGCTCATCGGCAAAGCACCATTCGTCGTGGTCGACGTTGAAACCACGGGGATGAGCCCTGTCGATGATCGGATCACTGAAGTTGCCATGATGAGGGTGCAGGACGGCGCGCTCACGGATGAGTTTTCAACCCTTGTAAACCCCCTCGTCACCATCCCGGCGTTCATCACATCGATGACCGGCATCGACAATGTGATGGTGCAGGATGCTCCCACCGCTCGGGAGATCGTGCCGTTCATGGCAGAGTTTCTGCATAACGCCGTCTTCGTCGCGCACAATGCGCCGTTCGACTGGGGGTTTCTCACGCACACGGCGCAACGGGAGCGGGGGGTTCATCTATCGAATCCTCAACTCTGTACCGTGCGGCTCGCGAACCGGATACTTCCCCAGCTGCCGAGCAAATCCCTGGGACCCCTGGCTGAGTTCCTGAACGTAAAAATCCCGGACCGTCATCGTGCCTCCGGCGACGCATATGCGACGGCCCTCATCCTCGTCAAATTTCTCTCCTACCTGCAGAAGCGCGAGGGACTGAGGACGGTGAACGAAGTGCTGGACTTTCAGTTCAGAGGAAGAAAGTCCGACGTCGTACAACAGTCAGGTTGAGTGAACATCAAGGGTTGGCAGAAGTCCGACTTCTCACAGCGATCGCTCCAAGTGAAAAGTCGGACTTCTCGTTTAGGGAGCCCACTTCTTCAGGAACGCAAACACCTTGTCCCTATCGTGATGGTCGCCTGATTCCAGCAGGCCCGTGTCCTGCGAGTGGAGAAGCTTTCCGCCGTTGTCCAGGACGAAGAGGTGCGGATAGCCTTTGATTTGGGGGTATTTGGAGAGGACCTTTTCGTTCTTGTTTTCCTGACTGAAGTTGATCTTTACCACGACATAGTTCTTGCGGAGGAAATCGTCGACGTCTTTGTTGTCCTCGAAGAATTTGTCGAGCTTGTGGCACCAGCTGCACCACTCCCCGCCGACATCAAGTATGATGCGCTTGCCGGTTTTTCTGGAAAGAGTAACTGCATTCTGAATATCCTTCTCAGCATCTCTGCTGGGGTCAAACTTCTCTCTTTTCGAGAGCTCAGCTTTCGTTGTGTCCTTCGTCTGCGCCAGGACGATACCTGAGGCAAAGCAGACGAGGAAAGGTAGTACGAGAATTCGAAGTGTCACTGCCATGCTCCCTTCTTGCGCGTTCTTAATCCTGCGGTTTGAGTCTACACACAACACTTCCTATCGTCCACTTGGCATCGGCAGGATAACGAGGCTCGCATTCCCCTCCTTGTCGACTGCCTGAAGGCCAAACAGGAACTCATCTTTTGAGATCTTAAGGCTGATCGTCGTGTCTGTCGTGAACACCGACTTTCCCCAGACGGGTGAATCCGATTCGCGGTACCGGACAAGATAGCCGGCCAAATCCGGTTCGGTATTCTTGTTCCAGCGGAGCATCGTGTCGTACCAGAGCTGTGCTGTCGCAATCTGCACATTCCGTGGCGGGGCGGGTGCTCCAGCGAGGGTTGCGACCGCCGCTGCGTTGATGCGGGCGACATTCGCGCAGTAGTCGTAGTCGACGAACTTCGGAAGATCCCCGTACTCCCTGCCGTCCTCCTTCCGGACATTCTGATGCTGATGATCGTAGTCCTCCTTCACCTCGCTGAAGCGAACGGCCCTGAAACCTCTCTCGTGGAAGGGCCGATGATCTCCGCCGCGCAGGAAGCGGTCGAGCCGGTACACAAGCTGGACTTTGAACTTCGGGTTGTATTGTTCACCGATTTCCTTAATGTAGCGAGCCAGCGATCGTGACCCGCCATCATTTTCCAGGCCGAGGGAGTTCCGCAGCCGGAAGACCCTGCCGGTATCCAGCGGACTGAACGCTTCCGAAAAGACCCTCACATATCCTCGCTCCTTTGTTCCGTCTCCCGCGAGTATGTTCCCCACGATGTCATTGTTGAACACCGCTTCGACATCCAATCCCCTTTGCTTTGCCATCTCCGCCCACGCCGTCGAACCGTAGAGCCCCTGTTCTTCGCCCGCGAAGGCAATAAACACGATCGTCGCATCAAACCGATACTTGCTCATCACACGCGCGAGCTCAAGCACGAGCGCCGTCCCACTTCCATCATCATCCGCTCCGGGGGCATCGCTTGTTGCATCGAGCGCGTTGCTGGCACGACTGTCGTAGTGTCCGCTGACAACGATGATGCGATTTGCCGACGGGCCTGATGGATCCGGCCGCAATGTCGCGACCACATCGACGACGCTGGTCGGCGAGGGAACTCGCGGCGATGGCGGGACTACCGTTTCGAAGCAATCGACCGTCATCCTGCCACCGCTGCTCTGCGCGTGCTGCTCGAACGCCGATTTGATCCACCGGCGTGCCGCGCCGATCCCCCGCGTCGCGCTGAGCGTGTCGGACAGCGTATGCCGCGTTCCGAAGCTCGCCAGCTTTTCGACGCTGCTCCTGATATTCTTCGCCGAGATCTCGTTGACGATCTTCTTGACGACAGCGTTCTTGGCTGGCGGCTGCTGTGAAAAGCAGATTGAATACAGTATGGCGGACCCAACAAACGCAACCAGGCTCCTTCGCATCATGCCCTCATCACCGAATAAGTGTTGCTGGATTCCCTCGTTTATTCATTCAGTCACTCAATCATTTGACAAATGAATCAATGACTCAACGGTTTGGATCAATCTCTTTTCCTCACGACCTCGGGGTATTTGATTCCGGCCGCCGTATTGAAGACGAGGACTGAATCAGCGGCAGAGATCTTCCGGTCTTTCAGTAGGTATCGTAGGGCAGCAAACGCCGCGGCACCTTCCGGACAGATGAAGAGCCCCTCTTTGCGCGCGATCTCATGCACGGTGGCAACGATCTCCTCATCACTCACCGCAACGGCAGCCCCACCGCTCTTGTAGATAGCATCAAGAATCAGATGATCAGCGAAAGCCTTGGGAACGCGCAATCCAGACGCAATCGTCACGGCGTTTTCCCAGAATTGAGAAACACCCTTCTGCTCCCGATATGCCTTGACAATCGGCGCGCAACCACTGGATTGTGCCGAGACCATCTTCGGCCGTTTGCTGCCGATCCAGCCGAGCTGCTCCATCTCTTCAAACGCTTTCCACATTCCGATCAGACCCGTGCCCCCGCCCGTAGGATAGACGATGACATCCGGAAGCTGCCAATCGAGCTGCTCGGCGAGTTCGTATCCCATCGTCTTTTTCCCCTCAAGCCGGTAAGGCTCCTTGAGCGTCGAAACGTCAAACCATCCGGGGTTGGTTTTCCGGCGCTCGTTCATCGCCTTGGCCGCGTCGCTGATGTTCCCTTTGACGAGCTCAACGTGCGCGCCGCAGACAACGCATTCTTTGATGTTGATCTCCGGCGTATCCTCAGGAAGATAGATGTGTGATTCCATCGCCGCTCGCGCTGCGTACGCCGCCAGCGCTCCTGCTGCATTTCCCGCGGAGGGGATGCAGACAGCCTTCACCCCCAACCCTTTCGCCTTGGAGATGGCCATGACCAATCCGCGCGCCTTGAACGAGCCCGTGGGAAGCTGCCCCTCGTCCTTCACCCAGAGGTCTTTGAGGCCGAGATCGCTCCCGAACTTGGGCAGCGGCGTGAGAGGCGTCATACGCTCGCCAAGTGACACCACGTTCTCTCTCCGCTCGATGGGTAGCAGGGCGGAGTACTTCCAGAGCGAGGGGAGCGCGTCTTTGAGAGAGTCCCTCGCCAGCGTCTTCTTAGCTGACTGAAGATCGTACCGCGCCAGAAGCGATTTGCCGCAGGATCGGCAGACGGTTTGAAGCTCGTGCGGAGAGTGCCGGTCACCGCACACGCTGCACTCTAGATGAGTGAGGAATGTCAGAGGCATAAGGGTATGAGGAGTCCGAAGCTTTTTTGTATTGGACGCAACGAATGTAGAATGAGAATGTCGGAGAATCAAGGCAAAAAACGCGCCCTCTCGATCGCATCGAGGTTTCTCCTGGGTTGATACTCGTCGGCATTTTCTCTAATTTGGGGCTATCAAATAGGAACCGCCATTCGCGTACAGACTCTGAGGACAGCATGATCAATCGTTCAGCTTTCGTCGTGGCGATTTGCATCGTCGCAACTGTTTCAACCTCAGCGCTTCCGCGGTTTGCCAGCCGCACCGGTCTTGCCTGCTCGAGCTGTCACGTGAACCCCGACGGGGGAGGGATGCGAACCGCATTCGGACTAAGCTACGGCCGGGACGACATAACGGACAAAACGTTACAGGACCAGTATGGCCTCAGCGATTTCTCAACCCAGATCACGGATTTTCTCTCGTACGGCGTCGATTTTCGATTCCTCGCCTTTTACCAGATGTATAAGAAACAGAATGCGCCGGACGTCTCCCAAAGCTCGTTCTTTCCGATGCAGGCCGACGTCTACTTCAATCTCGCTATCGCCAAGAAGATAAATCTGTTTGTGAATCCGGCGTTCGGCCCCTTCAATCGCTACGAAGTGTTCGGCATCGCCAAGGTCCTCCCCTGGAACGGTTATGTCAAATTGGGCCGCTTCACGCCGCCCTACGGTCTCCGCTTTGATGACCACACCTCCTTCGTCCGGCAAACGAATCCATTCCGGTACAACGCTGGACAGCAGACGGGCATCGAGCTTGGGGTCAATCCGGAACCTCTCTCCCTCTCCGGCGCCGTCACGAATGGGATTGTCGGAGATCTTGATTCAAAGCTCGCCAAGGCAATCTTCGGAACGGCCGAAGCCCGGTTCAAACTCGACCCCGTCCGTGTAATGGTCGGAGTGACCTCGTACAATGACGTCTCGGTCGTCGGCAAGCTCAATATGTTCGGCGCGTTCGGCACCCTCTCCCTGTTCCAGCGGCTGACGGTGACAGGTGACGCCGAGTGGATCAAGGGCAATTTGTCGTCGATGAGCATCGACGCCGACATGTTTGATCGGAACACGGCGAACACCGATCTGAAGCAATTCGCGCTCATGTTTGAGGCGGATTACCCGTTGGCGCAAGGGTTCGATTTGAAATTGATGTACGACTTCTTCGATCCGAACACGGAGATCAAGGCCGGAGCAGCAACGCGGTATTCGGCAGGATTCGAGTTCATGCCGTACGCGGGGGTCGAGGTGCGTCCCCTCCTTCGTTACACAAAGGACACAACGTTGCCGAACCGAGACATCACCGACTTGCAGGTCGTTTTTCATCTCTATCTCTAGCCGCCTTTTGAAAACACCTATTCGCCGGTAGGTCAGACATTCTTGTCTCACCGTCTTGAGGATTTTGGACAAGCAGGTCCCAAGGGGATGGCTTCGCCAGATGCTTGTCCCACCGTTTCAAATCCTTTTTCAACAGCCTCCAAGAGCGGTTTGGTGCGGTGGAGAGGAGCAAGAGGATGTCGAACGTGAGATGGGAGATGCGTGATGAAAGATGTGGATTTGAGATGTGAGGCGGGAGACGGGAACTTCGAGATGTCCGCGATTCCGTTTTTCGATTCCTGCTTCCTCCTTCCGAATTCTGACTCCTGACTTCTGCTTCTGATCCTATTTCCCTTTTTACTTTCTAGTTTTTCATTTTCAACTTTCTTCCTTCCTCACTGCACTCTTTCCACCTTGATCGAATTCGTGCTGCCCTTTGAGAGAAGGGGAATGCCGGCAGTGTAGACCACAAGCTCCCCCTTTTCCACATATCCCCGGCGCTGGAGCTCCTCATTGATGCGCTGAAACGCGGTGTCCGTGTCGGCGACGAAATCGGGCATGATGATCCCCCGGACGCCCCAGATCAGATTGAGGCGGCGCAGGATCTTGTCACGCCCAGTAATGGCAATAATGCGCGACTTCGGCCGGTATTTTGCCGTGTTGATCGCGGTGAACCCTGAATGCGTGATGACGACGATCGCCCTGGCCTCGATCTCTTTGGCAATGACGCACGCCGCCCGGCTGATCGCGTCGAACGTCTGCAGGTCGGCCGCATCCGGTTTCTTCGCAACCGCGAGATGATCCTCGAGCTGTTCTTCCGCCTTCCTGATGATCCGGTCCATCGTATGGACGGCCTCGATCGGATACCGGCCGATCGACGTCTCGGCGCTGAGCATCACCGCATCGGCGCCGTCGAGGACCGCGTTCGCCACATCGTTCGCCTCGGCCCGCGTCGGCCGAGGGCTCTCGATCATCGACTCCAGCATCTGCGTCGCGATGATGACCGGAACACCCACCTCGTTGCACTTCCGCACGATCATCTTCTGGATCACCGGCACATCCTCGGGCGGCAGCTCGACCCCGAGATCCCCACGAGCGACCATGATGACATCCGCTTCCTTGATGATGGAATCGATCGCTTCCACCGCCTCTCCCTTCTCAACCTTCGCCACGATCGGCACGCGCCTTCCCTTGGGCGCCTCGTTGATCAGTATCTCTCGAAGCTGCCTCACGTCATCCGCCGTCCGGACGAACGAGAGCGCGACGTAATCAATGTCGTTCGCCAGCCCAAACTCCAGATCGTCGATGTCCTTCCGGGTCAACGACGGCACGCTCACCTTCACGCCGGGCAGATTCATCCCTTTCTTCTCGAGGAGGATTCCCCCGTTCAGGATGCGGCACACGACGTCGCGGTCGCTTTTCGAAAGGACCGTGAGCTTCATCTTTCCGTCGTCCACAAGGATTGTGTCACCGATCTCCACATCCCTCGGCAGCTCGTGATACGTCGTGGAGACCCGCTGAACGTTCCCCGGAACCTCATCGATGGTGAACGTGAACGTCCCACCCGTTTTCAGCTCGACGCTTTTGTCCGCGAGGAGGCCGGTCCGGATCTTTGGCCCCGAGAGATCCTGAAGGACCGTGATGTGCTCGCCCGTTTTGCGGCTCGCCTCCTTGACATTCTCTATGGCCTTCAGGTGGTCTTCGTGCGTGCCGTGCGAAAAGTTGAGCCTCACCACGTCCATCCCCGCTTCGATGAGGTTAACAAGGACATCAACGCTCAGCGACGCAGGACCGATCGTGCAAATGATCTTGGTGCTTCCAAAGCTTGTGAGCCGATTCATAACTCACCTTCAGCTTGGTTCTGGAGAGCCTGCACCAGCATCGGCAGGATTTCGCCCGCCTTTCCGAGAACTGTCTCTTGCGCATGAAAAGAAAGGTCTGTGCGTTCCGGATTGATGACAACGACGTAGGCGCCGTGGTCCAGCGCCATGTAGGGAAGCGATGCCGCGGGATATACCACTGCTGAAGTCCCGACCGACAGGAACACCTCGCAGCGCGCTGCAGCCGACTCTGCTTCGGCGAACACATCCGTAGGCAGGAGCTCCCCAAACCAGACGACATCAGGACGGATCAGCCCTCCGCACTCCTTGCACCGCGGCGCGGTCTTCAGTTCATCGAGCTTGAGCTCCGGCGCGAAGGTGCGGCATTCGATGCAATAGCTCCGCTCGATGTTGCCGTGCAACTCGAAAACCCTCCTGCTCCCCGCCCGCCTGTGAAGGTTGTCGACGTTCTGGGTGACGAGCGTGAAATCCTGGAATCTCTGTTCGAGCTCAGCCAGCGCGTCATGCCCCGGGTTTGGCTTCACTTCGTGGATCAATCTCCGGCGGTACGCGTACCACTCCCACACAAGATCGGGGTTGCTGATAAACGCGTCGAAGTTGGCGAGCTCCTCCGGCCTGAATTTCTTCCACAGGCCATCCTCACCACGGAAGGTTGGGACGCCGCTCTCGGCAGAAATTCCGGCGCCGGTGAGAACGCAGACCGAGCTGGCCTGACTCAGCTTCGCTACAAGTGTATCTGAGAATTTCACTTCGACGGCCTGAGGAGGAGAAGATCGTAATTGGAGCGTTCAATCGCTTCCCGGTCCATCGTCAACCGACGATAGCCGCCTGCAAGCCAGAGCTGGATTTGATCAGCGTAGTGGCGTTGGAAAACCTGGCCCGATTGGCCGGGAGGGGTGACGGCGCGTCCGTTGTTGACGTCGCCAAGATCGTAGATCTGTCTCGTGGACGGGCCGAGGTAGTCGAGAAACGGCGCCTTGAGACGATAATCGCCCTTCCAGATAGTCGAGTGGGATCCCCCGACGGGAAACGGGCCAATGTTGAAAATCCGTCGGAGAAGACTGTTCCCGCCAAACACGTGCGGAAATTCCACCTGATGGATCTTGCCCCACCGCCACTCCTTCACTTCCCCACCGTACGTAGCCCTCAGATCGCTGATCGCATCCCCGACGCTCTGGCGGATGACGTCATTCATCGACTCGCGTTGAGGGGTCCTCACGTTGTCGAACCACGCCGACGCGCCCTTCTCCATCAGCGTCGTCGTCACAGACATCGGGATGGCAGCGAGCGTATCGTACATCGCGAGGAGCTCCGGCCCCATCTCGTCTTCGAAGGTGTTCTGGATCATCCGGACGAAAAACGCCTGGAACAGCGAGGTCGGCACGTCGTCTGCTCCCATCTCGTCATTCCAGTTGCGGAAGTACCTCAACGTGGTCTCGATGTCAAAATCACTTACGGTCTGTCCCTCGTACGCTTTCAAGATGATCGGCACGATCTCCCCCGCTTGCGGCGAGAGGAGATCAAGCTGAAATCGCTGGAAATCTTCCACCGAGCATTTCGGATGATCCCGCAGCAGCTGCGTAATTCTATTGATCCGCCATTCGGGCTCCCACAGGTTCGACAAGTAGTATGGATAGGAATCCGACACGATCCTGTTGTTCGCGGTGGCGATGAATCCCTGGGGAGGGTTCAGGAGATGCGGGTTCTCATCGAACGGCACGAATCCCTTCCAGTCGTATGCACCGGTCCAGCCGGGGAAGGGGAGCGTCGGCGACTTGGTCTTGCGGAGTGGAATCTTTCCGCCGGTGTAATATCCGATGTTGCCCTCGACGTCGGCATAGACGAAATTCTGGGCCGGGGCGGCGAAGGAGCTAAGACCGTTCAGGAATTCCTTCCAGTCGCTTGCTCGATTGATCAGGTAGAGAGCTCGTGCTTCGTCCGAGGTCTCGTACCCGACCCAGCGCATCGACAGCAAGTTGTGCGAGAACTGGGCAGCCGGTTCCATACGATTCACGATGGGGCCCCGGTGCGTCCGGTAGACTGTCAGGAGGACCGGCGGCGCACCCTTGACGAGAATGGTGTCCACCTCCTGCTCGATCGGTCGCCAGGCATTGTTGAACCGGTACCGGGTAGGGTGCTCGAGGGAGTCCACCTGCTCGACGTAGAAATCCTCGTCGTCGATCATTGCGTTGGTGACACCCCACGCGATGTTCCGGTTCCGGCCGATGACGACAAAGGGCACACCGGCAATGGAAGCCCCTTCGACATCGAGATCAGGCGTGGAGACGTGGAGTTCGTACCACCTCCCGGGAGCACTGAACATTAGGTGAGGGTCATTTGCCAGGATAGGCTTGCCTGTCACGGATCGGGAGCCTGCCACGACCCACGCGTTGCTGCCGGACTCGAGTCCGCTGCTGCCCATCAGCGTTCGGAACGCCTGATCGGCTTCCAGAAGCTCCCTGCCGAGATCAGCGACCTTCTTGCCTCGGAGCTCATCCGGAACGATGAGGGGAGCCCCCCCGGGCCAGGTGGGAAAGATCTCGCTCGCCTTCGCCTGCCCGAATCGCTCGACGAGCTCGCCGAGCGTCAGATCGACCCATCGGGAGTAGTTGAGCTCCCACGCCATCAGCCGGCTGATCATCACAGATTCGCTGACCGTCCAGGGCTCCGGCTCGATGTTCAGCAGGTCGAATTCCACGGGGTAGTGTCCCTTCTGCGTGCGGATAAACGTGGAGACGCCCTCCGCATACGCCTGCAGCGCTTCCCGTGTTTTCTGATCAACCGTTTCCGACATCTTTTGCGATTGCCTCCAGATGCCGAGCGTCCGGAACATCCTGTCGACCTTCAAGGCAGGCTCACCCAGAACTTCAGCCAGCCGGCCTTGCCCCGCCCGGCGGAGAAGCTCCATCTGCCAGAGGCGGTCCTGAGCATGAACGTATCCGACTGCAAAATAGGCATCGTAGTCAGAGCCGGCGTAGATGTGGGGGACGCCGTACTCGTCCCTGAAGACCTTCACATCCGCTTGAAGTCCGGGGAGATCGACGCTCCCGGATGTCTTCGGAAACGATTTCGTCGTCAGATAGTAGAAGAACACAAGGAGCGCCAGGGCAAGGAACACGAGCGTCGCCAGGCTTCCGACGATGATCTTGAGACGAAGGGGCATGAGCTTGAGGTCTGATTAGGTGGGCAAAAAAAGAATTCCGTCCGGGTGATCACTCAGTAGGAGGCAAGGTAAAGAAAGTTGGGTGGTCTTGCAATAACAAACGAAACGGCCGCCCCTGGCCTTCAGCAAGCCCCGGCTTGCAGCTGCGCCGAATGAGCGCCCCTGGCATATTGTCGAAGAATCCAGTTTGTTGGTGGGTCAGACATTCCTGTCTGACCCCTGCCGGCGGCATCCTTCAACCTTAGTAGAAAGGAAGGAGCGTGGAGGGAGAAGTATTCTGGAAGTATATCACAACATCAAACATACTCGGCAAAGGCACAGGAGCAAAGTAACTGAGCGGGCTGCTTTGATCATAGACTGCTCCGATACTACGAAATCTCAGTGGTCCAAGAAGCCAAGCGGGGTAATCCCTCATATCCAGAAAGAACCTTGGCAGGCTCGCAGCCTCGAACGTGTATTCGTAGCTATCGCTTGGCGGCGGTTCGACCTCGAAGCGGGTCGGCGACCCCGTAGCCTGGCTGGTCGCGAGGTTATACTGCACCGCATTGAACGACCCAAAACCGAAATCAAAGCCAAGAACGACCATCTCTCTGCCGTAAACCGAACGCAAGACTCTCCCCATCGTATACTGGTACTCGCTGACATGGCCGTTGTGAGCCCACAGAACGATCTTGGCATTCGGTCCGCCCTGATTCAGCCACCACTGAGCGTTCTCCGCCATAAATCCGTCTCGATCTGGGCTGTGGAGCACGCCGAAATACGCTTCCATTTGGACCGCAACGCGAGCAGCCTGCAGCGCCAACGCGAATTGCGTTGTGGACGTCTTGGATTCGTATTCCTGTCGATGTTCGAGCAGATGTCCGTAGACCGCCTGAACGTTCCAGCTGCACAAGCTCTTGACATCGGCCGATGCATCCGTATAGCTCGATCCTGAGCTTGAGTAGGGATGGAAAGGAGCATAGAGCGAATCAGCCCACGTCGCGGCTGAGGCATCGACTCTCGAGAGATATGCGATCACGCTGTCCATCGCCGTCCGTGCCGTCTGCATGTCAAAGCCGCAGAAGCTGACCTTTGATGCCCTACCGGGATTTTCATTGTGCTGCCGCATCCACAGGATCATGTCCAGCACTTCCTGCGTATTCCACGTCCAAAAACCCAAACCAGCGAGCAAACGAGCTGGATCTCCCCGGCCTGTCTGGACGTAGTCGTTTACCAAGTTCGACTCTGCCCAGGCTGCTTCTATAGCGAAGATGTTGAACCCCATCTCCTCGACGAGGAACTGGAGGATGCGATGCTTCATCTCGAAGAACTCTTTCGTGCCGTGAGTCGCTTCGCCCAGCGCTACGACTCGCGCTGATCCGACAATGCCTTTCAACGGCATCAGATCCTCGGAGCCGCTGCCGGGCTTCGAGGTGGAAAACGGGATGCAGTTCGACTTCAGCCACGCGACGATCTCAGGGTCGACCTGTACAGCAGGCTCTTCCGGTGCAGTGGGTGCGGCGGGCTTCTTCTCGCAAGCTTGATTCAAGAAGAGACCAAAACCAAGCACTAAGCAGAAGGAGATCCTAAGCCATTTACGTGACCAAACGGTGGAGATCATAATGCCGTTCCTAAGAGCACGACGCCAAAGCAGAAGCGTCAAGGCCGACCGAAAATCCTGCTTCGTTTGAGTCAGCACGACATACTTTGCTCCCCTGTGCAGAAGCACGCGCATCATCCTATCGTTTCCAACGCGGTTGAAACTCCAGCGGCAAATGCTTCGCCAGTCCGTCCTTCCCCCAGTCGCCCCCGACCCTCACGGCGAGCTGATCGAGAATCTGACCGCGAGCATCGACCAGAACAGAGCCCTTGAGCAGCTCAAGTGTTGAGATCTCCGAGCGCCACCCGCTCGTGGAGGCGCCATGGCCCGGCACATATCCCACTTCAACCTGGGTTCGGTCATTCACAACCACGAGAGGCCCCTTGAACCGGATCAACCATTGATCCGCTGTCGACTGCCTCGCTATGTCTCGCCCCTTCAATCCATAGAACCAAGTGTTACTCAGCATCTCCCTTGGCGATGCTCCGTTCATCATCGCAAACCCGTTCTCCTCCAACGTGCCGTCTGTGAGCGCAACGAGGAAATGACGGAGCGAACCAGCGTATGCACGCTCCCGTCCCTCTCCCCAGCCGGTTTGCTGATCAACGTCCGAAGCCCGCAGCTCTTCATATCTGACTTTCCAGACGGTGGAGACCCAGTGTCCGTCGAAACTGAACGATCCAAGACTAAGATGCACCCGATATCCAAGGGCCAGGTTGTCGATGGTCAGTTCCTGATCCGCCTCCGCCTCGAAGTGGCCGGATGCGTCTCCGAAGAAATGAAGGACTTCCGGATTAAGGATTCGACATTCTGACACCTCGGGTGTTGAACCCAGGAGGAGCTTCGTGAACGCCTCCAAGCTGTTTCTCCAGGCCGGGGATCTTGGCGCAGTTACTTCGACAACCCCGAAACTGAGATTCCTCGGTTTGAGGCGCATCTCGATTTCAAGGTCGGCGCCAGCGAGCGGCTGAACCTTGGCGGTCGAGAGTGAATATCCGATGCAGGAGGCAGTCAACTCACACGATCCCGGCGGGACGTTTCTTATCTCGAACCGACCACTCGAATCGGACGACGTGCCGAGCATCGAACTTGTGATGAACACGTTAGCGTTGACGATCGGTGCGCCCGTCGAATCATCGACGACCCGTCCGCAAAGCCTCGCGTTCGATTTCTCCTGAGCCGATCCCAGGGCGCAGGCTATCGACAGACAGACTATCAATGCCGGGACGAGGCGAGACTGCATGCTGCTTCTCTTGCGAGCGATCGTGGCGGCATAGCTCCGCAGCTTCTCGCCGAAGAGATGATAATCAAACCTGAGAATGTTCACTTGACGCTGGCCTGTTCCTGACCGAATGAACAGAGAGTCCAGAAAAGGATCATGAGGGATAGAATCGTGATCCGCCGTCCCATAGCCTTCCGTGTGCGATCATTCACGCCGCAGGTGACAAGCGAGAGGAGATACGGACCACAGGTATCTACTTTGTCTCGATGCTCACGATGTAGCGCGTGCGAGCCAGCCCAGGAATCGCCATCGGCGTTGGACCTCTCCGGCTATCCCACACCTGCACTTCCTTAACATCCACAGGGCTGAGATCCTCTACATCTTCAGGCTCCCACTTCGTGCTATCGACGTAGAAAACGTAGCGCTGTAACTGGGTGTGCCAAGCGCCTTCCGCCCGCGGGAAGACCTCCGGGAGGAGGTAGTTCAAGACTCGCCAGAATTGGGGGTCTGGCACCCTCTGAATGTCGGCCGCCTTGACGAGATAGTCAGGAAAGCGCTCCCGCGTTCGTTGTTGCGGCGCCGGGGTCGCCTTCTTGAGTGATGTCATTTCCTTTGCTGCAAGTCCGGCCACGGTGCCGGCCATCTCACTTTTTGCCTGTCCAGAAGCCGCAGAGAAGGAGATGAGCGAGACAGAAATCAGGATGAGCGATGTTCGAAATGATCTCAGCATATTCCCGACCCCCTTTCCAAAAACAGCGCAGCCCCCGCGCTGATGCAACGCAGAGGCCGCTTTTCTGTGGAATGCCCTCAGCGAGGGATCAAAAATGATACGAGAGTGTCACGTTCAATGTATTCAGCTTAACAGATTCGCTTGTCCTCGAAGGCGCCACCAACTGCGGTATCGCAAAGTCCACATAATAGTTGTCGCGGAACGTTTTCCAGGTGCCGTAGGCATACGAGGCGTTCACGGCGACGTTCTCGTCCAGCGCGATCCCCACACCGGCAGTGTAGTAGAGCTGATTGTAGTCCGTCGGATCGCCTTTGTACGGAGATGGGTTGTACATGACTCCACCTCGCAACCGAACCCCGTACTTCCACAGGGTTACCTCTGCCCCGCCCCGGAGGTTGGTCGTAGGTTGAAGTATGTCCCGTATGACACGATTCTCGCTCTGCAGATCGGGGTTGTCATTTGTAAACTCCATCTGCGTCCAGTCCGTGTACTCCGCATCTCCGGCCAGCAGCAGCCAATCCGTCACCTGGAAGGAGGCACCGCCGCTCAGAACGATCGGCGTCCGGATGTTGTATTTGGTTGTGCCGGGATTCCTGTATGTAGCGGGGTTGTCCCCGTTGTCGAAGTAGCTGCTGCCGGCATCCGAAAAATTTTCCGAGATCTCGTAGTACGTCGGCGTCTTGACCGTGAAGCCGATCTTGTACCGACCCTGCTTCCGATACATCAACCCGACCAAGAGATTGTAGCCGCTGATATTGCTGCTGATCGTGCTCTCATAGACGAATTGGTTGAAGTCCCATGGGGCGGGCTGGTTATAATGGTTCGTCACGTCAGTTTCCGTATATAGCCTGTCGTACGAATAGGAACCGGAGACCAGGCTGAAGGTGACTCCAAGCGAAAGGTCCTTTGCAATATCGACGGCTCCGCCAAGCGACCAGCTGTTCAATCCACCACCTTCGCGAATATTCACGCTCTGTTGCACATAGCCTGTATCGAGCGGATGAAGCCTTCCATTGATCGAATCCAAGTTCGCAAGATAGACCTGGTAGGGGATATTGCTGTCTAGGAGGTTCTGGACATCAGTGCTTGACATCCCGTTCAGGTTGACGTTCGGGGTGAGCGATTGGACGAGGGAGCTGTACGGATTGAATCCGCTGAACACTGCCGAGGTCGAGTAGTTGGCGATCCGCGCGAAGCCGAAGGCGAAGCTTAAGCTGCCGCGGGCTGTCGGAACTGGGTAGACCAGTCCGAGGTTGTTCAAGTTCGTGACGCTGTTATTCGAGCTCGTGCTCTGGCCGAAGAACAGTACGTCGTTATTGTACGAAGGATTCGACAGGCCAACCGAAAACTCGAAGTTACGGAGGGAAGTAAGCCCCGCCGGATTTGTAAAGAGTGCCGAGAAGTCGTCGGCAAGTCCCACCGAGGTATTTCCCATGCCAGAAGCTCGAGCGCCGACGGGAAGATTAAACGTCGAGAAGCGCAGTGCATCTTCCACAAACTGCGCGCGCGCCGCAGAGGCTGTGAGGAGGGTGAGGGCGCTGAGAGCCGTGACTCGGACGAAGAAGTTTCTGCTGTGCGTCAACATTGCTTATTCTCTCCTCTAGGTCTTGTGCCGATTAGCGATGACCGCTCCGCGAAGAGCCGCTGCTCCTTGAGCCGCCTGAACTTCCTCCCGAGCTCGGAGCTGAGCTTGCTGGAGCAGACGAGCGTGCAGGAGGAGGGCTGTAAGAAGGCGTGTAGCCTCGAGCCGGCGGTGTGTAGCCGCGATATGCCGGTTCACCGCTGCGATACGAACCGGTGGAGGGCGCTTCGTAGTAGGACCGGCTGCGCCCGCCGCTGCGGCGGCCTCCTCCTCCTGTAGCACCGCCGCCGCTAGAACCGCTTGATGGGGCGGAACGAACGCTGGGAGCGCTCGATCGACCCTTTGGAGCTTCTTGCGACGACCTTCCACTCGATCGCGGAGCGTACCCCCTCGCCGGCGCTCTGCTCGGCGATGCCTCCGTCTTCCTTGAAGGTGCTACGGAGCTACCGCCCGACCGCCGACCCGCAGGTGGAACGCTGATTGATCCACTGGGAGTACCACTGGTTCCGTAGTATCCACCCACGCGGTTGACACCCGACCGGCGATACCCGGACTCCCGTGTCTGGGAGCCTCCAGTGTTGCCGGCGTAGACCACGAAGGGGTAACCCCTGTAATAAGAATACGGGTCGCCGTAGTATGGATAACCATTGTAGCCATAGTAGCCGTAATATGGATAACCATAGTACCCGTAGTAGTACGGAAATCCGAATCCGCCATAGTACGGATTCCACCAGTAATACGAGGGGTAGTAAAAGTCCAACCCGACCCAGTAGTGAGGTCGCCATGAGTAGTAATCATCGTAGATATAATTGCTGTAGTCCTGTGGCGGCTGCGCAAGCGTATCACCCTCGCTGTAGGAACGGGGTTGTCCATACCCTGCGCTCGAGGATCCCTCGTCAGCTTCCCGCGTGACAAGCTGCGTGTAGCAGCCGGAGACGAGAAGAGTGAGCGCGAAACCCGGGATCAAGAGGCTCAGAAGCTTTATTGGAGATTTCATGATGTCACCCTTCCTTGTGGACATTCCACACAATCTTACAACAATTCTAGTGCCACCAGCGTTCAAAAAAAAGCCACGATTAGGAGCCATAATCAGGGTTTTCCGCGTCAGAGAAGCAACTCCCTATCCTTTTTTGTCGACAATAAGTAGTTCCGAGTGTACACAGCAGAGCACATCAGAAAGATCCAACATATTCGATCTGAATCGTTCGATTCGGGGCGTTGACGTTTGGCTGATTCTTGAAGATATCCATGACATTCACCCCCACCACCATTCCTTTCCCCCAGGACCACCGGAGAGCAACATTCAGGTAGCCTCTTCCCCGTCCGATCGCGCTCGCGCTATTGTCATTGATGGCAAAATCATATTCGGCGAGAAGCGAGATATCCTTCCCGAGTGACTTTTCCGCTCCGACGAACGCGTTCAAGTCTTTGTCCCCGTCGTTCCGTTCCGTTGAGAGGTTGAATCCTCCGTGGAGACTGAGGTTGCCCATGAAGGCGTAGTTCTGGCTCGCCACAGCAAAGAAGCCGGGTGATTTGACTGTGTATCGTTTGAGGCTATCGAGATAGAGCTCTTTCCCTTGCGAGTCGAACCCGACTGCGATTGCGGGCGAATACGAGGTTTCATCAAGAATGCGCAGCTTGGCGTTCACGCCAGGGGACGGGTTCATCTGAGGCTTGCGAGAACCGAGAACATCTGTCCCTCCGTACGAGATTCCGAAGCTGAATTGATCTATTAGGCCGACCGCCACACCGAAGAGCACTCCGCCTTGCTGGTAGAAGTTTGCACTGATGTAGTAGTTACCGCGATGGAGCATGCCGGCCGT
>Ga0315279_10002146_pt1 | contig 30440 bp, 28 predicted proteins | sample YL17G06_20_MG_FD_203694 | JGI IMG/M metagenome (GOLD analysis project Ga0315279, IMG submission 203694) | Sediment microbial communities from Yellowstone Lake, YNP, Wyoming, USA - YL17G06_20 | ecosystem: Environmental > Aquatic > Freshwater > Lake > Sediment | place: USA: Wyoming | collected...
AGAAAGTGGAGCAGGTTGTGGAGGTCGATCTTCCAGTACCATTGCGTGTAGAGCGAGAGCGGCAGGCCGATCCGCGCGAGTTCCCGCGCGACGCCGCGGGCCATGATCCTCTCGTAACCGGCGTAGCTACGCGCCGCCTCGTCGCGCAGATACTCCACGACCTCCCGCGCAAGCTCGGGTGGCACCTCCTCGTCGCTCGAACCTTGTCGATTCGCCTTCGACTGGAGACGGACCTCGTCTTCGCCGGGAAGGTAGAACTCGTTCTCCAAGACCGAGTATCTTCCGCTGATCTCGTTGATTGAGGCGGTACGATGCCGAACTACCTGTCTGGCCACGAAGATAGGCAGCTTCATGAGGAACTTGAACTCCACCATCTCGTACGGCGTCGTGTGAGCATGCCGCATGAGGTAGCCGATGAGCGCCTTGTCGTCCGACACGCGCTTCGTCCCCGCGCCGTAGCTCACGCGGGCTGCCTGCACGATCGCCTCGTCGCCGCCCATGTAGTCCTTCAGCATCACGAAGCCGTGGTCGAGGCAGGAGATCGGCGTGTCGATCCACTGCTCCGCTCCAGGGTTGATGGTGCGTGCGGTCTCGGGCATCGAGGTCCTCGCGTCTGTGCTCTCATGGGAGGAAGCGATGGAATGGAAAGTGCGGCGACGGGTCGGAAAGGTCAAGCTGCCTGGAGCCGGTCGGTAGGCCGGCTCCTAGGGGGATCAACAGCGCTCTATCTCGAGCACCTGCTGATCGTAGGCGCTCACGATCTCGCAGTGCGAGGCCTTGTTGGGGATCTGCTCGTAGAAACGCCGCGCCTTGGCGAGCGCCTCCGCGATACCAGTGTCCGACGTGGCGGGATCGTGGTGGAACAGGACAAGCGTCTTCACGTCCGCGTCGTTGGCGATCTCGACGCCGATGAAGGGCGAACTGTGTCCCCAGTCGAGCTTCTCCACCGCCTCGACAAGACTGTACGCCGCGTCGAAGACCAGTACGTCCGCGCCGCGGAAGAACTCCACGTAGGCCTGCCGTTCCTCCCACGGAAGTTCGGTATACTCCGCATCGGTGGCGTAGACAAACACCCCTTTCTCAGTCTGGACCCGATAGGAGTACGCGTCGCCGGGGTGGTAGTTCTTGATCGCCGTGATGGTGAATGGACCGATTGTCTGCGCCTTGCCCGTCTCGATCTGCACGAAGCTCTTCGTCGACGCCATCTGATCGAGCGTCACCGGGAAATGCGTGAGCACCTGCTGGTGCTCGAACCGCTCCCGCAAGCCGCCGTGACAGCCATAGATGGTGAGGCGGTTGCCCGGGATGTATGCGGGCACGAAGAACGGGAAGCCCATGATGTGGTCCCAATGAGTATGGCTGATGAAGAAGTTGACCTCTCCCCGTCCCTTCCCGCACACGCCGCGCATCATCTTCAGGCCGAGGAGCCGAAGGCCGCTGCCGGCGTCGAAGATGAGCTGGTGCTCCCCCTCGGTCACTTCGACGCACGACGTATTGCCCCCGTACATCGACCGCTCGACGAACGGACGCCCAGCCAGGAACCCCTCCACGTCCTCCGGTGAGCCACCATCACGGTACGCCGTAAGGATGCTCGCAAGCGTCCGCTCGTACTGATCCCTCGGCATGGGCGTCGGAAGGGAACCCCGGCAGCCCCAGATCGTCACCTGCATCGCTGATTCCTCCCCAAGCGCGGCGGGGAACCGGATTACAACCTCCCGCGGATACCGCAAGTATAGGCATCTGGCGCAACCGGCGCAACGCAGCCCATTCCCGCCCGCCGAACTCCCGTCTCAAACAAGGGTTGTACCGCCATGTCCCCGGAGGAGTCGCTTGACATGCCCTGACGCTACATATAAGTTCATCGGGAGCGTGCGTGCGCCAGGAGAAGGCATCGCCCGGCTGGTTCATCGCCGCATGTCGACGTGTAGGGGGGCCGGTTCCATGAGTGTGGATGTGCGCGAAGTAGGTGGTATCTGCATCATCCATCCGAACGAGACGAGGCTCATCGTCGGCTCCGCTGAGGATGATTTCCGCGCTGCGCTCAATCGGGTGATCGACGCCGGTCATCTCGCGCTCGCCGTCGATATGGCGGGCGTCGAGTACGCCGACGCCCGTACCATCAGCACCCTCATCGAATCGTTCAAGCTCCTCAATCGCAACGGCGGCTCGCTCTGTCTCTACAACCTCGCCGAGGGCATGCGCGATTTCTTCCGCCAGACCGTCCTCGACAATCTCATCGAGACCCGCCCGAACGAGTCTGCCGCCGTCAGCTTCTTCGCCAACCTCCCCAAACGGAAGCGTAAGGGTCTCCGCGGTCTGTTCGGGTGAAACCCCGCAGCAAGTCCCACAGCCGCCACATGACCTTCCCCCACGTACCATCGTGAAGACGCACTATGTCCGTCTCCACCGCGCGCGTTGACCGATCTCCCGGAAGGAGCCATCTTTCCCCTGCGGAGGAGACTATGCTGCACGAGGAGCTCATCGCGGAGATGGTCCGACGGATCACCGAGCGGTTCGATCCGGAGCGAATTGTCCTGTTCGGCTCGCACGCCCGTGGCGATGCCCGTCCGGACAGCGACGTCGATCTCCTCGTCGTCATGAACGTGGAGGGATCGCGACGGGCCACGCGCATCGAGATCGGTGTCGCGCTCCATGACATCCCGATCTCGAAGGACATCGTCGTCGCCACGCCGGAGGACGTCGAGCGTTTCGGCGATCTCGTCGGCACGATCATCATGCCAGCCCTCGTGGAAGGCAGGGTGCTCTATGAGCGCGCGGCGTGAACGTGACCGGACGGAACTCGTCCGGGACTGGATGGCGAAAGCGGAAACGGACTTCTGGCCATTCACGAAGGACGATGCCCCGACGGAATTGCTCTGTTTCCACGCGCAGCAAGGCACCGAGAAGTACATCAAGGCGGTCCTCGTCGCGCATGGGATTCCGTTCCCGAAGACCCACGATATCGAGGAACTTTGCCGGCTCGTCCCATCCACGGTCACAATACCGCTCACGGTGCGCGAACAGAGATTCCTCACCGACTGCGAGGCGGCGACACGCTACCCGGAGCGAATCGAGGCTGTCGTACGACGAGATGCGAAACTCGCCGTAGAGCTCGCGAAACGTGTCCAGAGGACCGTCCAGGAGCACCTCGCCTGCGAAGACTCCGCCTTCATCCTACCCGGTCAGTGACGCTCTGTCCGGCTCCTTCCGGTTTCAGGTAACCGTGGTGGGAAAGTGGAAAGCAACGATCCGCCCCAAGTTCCGCCATCGCAGCATGCCGGTGGGACAGGCATTCCTGCCTGTCCCGGATTCCTACGTACGTCGACAAAGCAAGATTCTCTTCGCAGCCTGATCGGTGAATCCTTCGACGGCATAGGGGTAGGGTTCCCCTCTGCGGAACTCCTTCCAATCGACCTTGGCCGGATCATCCCCGTAGACATCGAGAAGCTCCAGGCCGACGTCCTCGAGCACGTGCCGGAGTTCGGGCAGGAGGTACAGTCGCCATGACATCGGCATGGTGTGCCGCTTGCCGGTGACGAGATCGATCGCGAGCACCGTGAACCCGAACCTGCCGCGGAGGACATCTTTCGTGCCCTGTGTCAGCATCAGGATGTTCTGGTCCTCATTGGAGAAGAGCCAGCCCTGGTGCAGCTTCTCCGGCAAAGCCGTGTAGTTCTGCGTATCGATCAGGCACGATCCGCCCTTCTTGAGCGCCCTTCGTATCCCCTGCAATGTCCGAACGTTCTCCTCATCGGACAACATGCCGAACGTGTTGCCCCACAGGATCACCGCGTCGAACTCCCCATCGAACGTCATGCGCGTCATGTCGCCTTCGATGAACCGCACATCCACGCCCGCTTCCACTGCACGGCGCCTCGCAGCCTCGATGAACGGCGGAGACCATTCGAGGCCAGTCACCTCGTATCCGCGACGGGCCAATTCGATGGAAATCCCGCCAAGCCCCGGACCGAGGTCAAGGATTCGCGCCCCTTTCTCCAGCTTCACCGCGCACTCGATGAAACCCGCGTTCGAGCGGACGGATACATCCGACGGGATACCCTCGAACTTCCAGTACACCATGTCGCCAAAGACATCCTGCCACGAACGGTCCTCTTCAGCATTCATTGTGCCTGCTCCTTCCTGGTCACAACGGAAACGGCCACGCGCGAGCAATCGCCACGTGGCCGCCGAGTCGGGGCCGGTGCAAGCACGCCTCCGGGGAATCCTCTACGGGTACCCTTCTGGGAGGTGTGCCGTGGCTGCCGCGCGTCTAATCTGCTCATTCACCATCTTCACGACCATCACCTCCTTTCCATCCAGAGATGACATACGACCGCTTGGAGGGCACCCGGCTGTTCCCGCCAGGACAAGTCTCCGTCGTCGCGACCGCGTTCCTCTCCTCATTTGATCTGGTAGCGCGGGACCACGCGGTCGCGACAGCGTATGCTTGAAAGAGGACGAACACAACTGTCCTCAACGAGGACGTGGATTCGCCCCTGGATCGACACATCCCGCCGCGTCGGGGAACAGCCGGTTGCCGTAGGGGCGCCGTCACGGCGCCCCATTTCTCCGATGCGAGCGAAGCCGGCGCGAAGCCAGCGCACCTGTCTTGCCACCAGCCTGCACCCGCCGCACATTCCTATGCTCAGGCGTCCCGTGGCGACGAACTCCCCGCAGGCGGTCTCTTCATGATCCGGCGTATCTCGTTCTCCCCGTTCCTCATAGCCCTCACCATACTCAGCTTCTCACCTGCACTTGCCGCCGATACGACCCTCGTCGTCTGGGGCATCGGCGAGGGCGAAGGCTCGGTCGGCTTCTTCGCCGCCGTCGAGGCCTTCGAGCGCGTCAACCCCGGCGTCCGCGTCGAGACGAGCCCCGCCGGCGGCGGCCAGAACCCGCAGAAGATGCTCACCGCCGTCGTCGGTGGCGCCGCACCCGACGTGATCAACCAGGACCGGTTCACCGTCTCCTCCTGGGCCGCGCGCAAGGCATTCATGCCGCTCGACGGTCTCCTCGCCGCGCAACGCGATAGCGATGCCATCCGCCAGAAGGACTACTATCCCGCGACGTGGAACGAGACGGTCTTCGAGGGCCACGTCTACGCGATCCCGAACGGCACCGACGATCGCGTGCTCTACTACAACGCCGCCGACCTGCGCCGCGTCGGCCTCGTCGATGAACGGGGCGACGCCATCCCACCGAAGACCTGGCGCGATCTCGGGACCTACTCCCTGCGCCTCACCATCACCGACGCGGACGTCGCCGCCGGCCTTCTGGACGATGTGGGCCGACTTGTCCCGCCGGCGACGTGGCGCGACGTCGAGGTCTTCCATGTCCTCCTCTGCCTCCCCGATCCGCAGGATCGCCGGCGCATCCTCGATGACCCACGACACCTCGTGCTGCCGCCCGAGTTCACGAGCCGCATGGTCGAGTCGTATCGCTTCCCCGTGAGCGAGGCGGGCCTGCGCTCCGGCATCATCGACCGCGACGGCCACATGCACGCGCCGCCAGCATGGCGGCTCCAGAGGATCGGCTACATCCCCGTCTACGGGAACGTGTGGCTCCACATGTACGCCTGGCAGAACCACGGCCGGTTCATGAAGGACAGCTGCACCGCATCCCTCGATGACCCGGGCATCGTCGAAGCGCTCACGTGGATGACCCAGTTCTACGACCTGTTTGGCGGCCGGCCGCACATCCAGGCATTCGCCTCCACGTTCCAGGCCGAGTTCCTCAACCCGTTCCTCACCGGCCAGGTGGCGATGATCACCGATACCGACGGCATGATCGGCACGATCGCCCGCTACCGGCCGGGCCTCGAGTTCGGCGTGACGCCCACGCCTCTGCCGCCTGGCGGCGCCCTGACCACCTGGTCCGGTGGCTTCTCGTACGCCATTCCCCGCAACGCGCGACATCCCGAGATCGCCTGGCGATTCATCCGCTTCATGACGAGCCAGGAGATGACCCGCCTCGTCGAACGGACGCGGCTCAACTACAACCGCAGCCGCGGTCGGCCGTACGTCATGGGCATCCCCGCCAACCGCGCGGTCGGTCGCACGCTCGTCCCCGAGTTCATCGACGGGAACCCCGATCTGCCGACGCCGCTCAAGGCGAGCTACCATCAGTGCCTCGACATGATGGAGTTCTCCAGCTTCCGCGACGTCACGCCGGCCGCGCAGGTGCTCTGGGATGAAATCCAGCGCGCAACGGAGATGGCGACGTACCACAAGCTCACGCCTGAAGGAGCACTCGCCGCCGGCACCGCCACCGTCCAAGCCGAGCTCGACCGGCTCTACCGCCCGGTCACCGGCGGGCAGGTGAACTGGACCGCCGCCCTCGCCGTGGTACTCGCTCTCGTCGCGTTCGCCGCGGCAACATGGTGGCGCCGCCGGGGACGACACCTCCACCTCGGTCAGGTGGGCCGACAGGACCTCGCCGCCGGGCTCGGGTTCGTCTCCCCCTGGCTTCTTGGCTTTCTCATCTTCACCGCCGGGCCATTCGTCGTCAGCATCATCCTCAGCTTCACCGAGTACGACATCCTCAGCCCGGCCCGCTGGGTCGGTGTCCGCCACTACGGCGAGCTGTTCACGGCGGACCCGGTATTCTGGAAGTCGCTCGGGAACACGCTGTTCATGATGATGGGTGTGCCCCTTGGCATGGCGGTGGGGCTGGCGATCGCGATGCTGCTCAACCAGAACGTCAAGGGCATGTCCGTCTACCGGACGATCTACTACCTGCCCGCGGTGGTGCCGGTCGTCGCCGCGTCGATCCTCTGGATCTGGGTGCTCCATCCGACGAACGGCATCCTCAACATCATCCTCGACAAGCTCGGCCTCGGACAGCCTCTGTGGCTCCAGAGCGAGAACTGGTCGAAGCCGGCGATCATCGTCATGGGCCTCTGGGGCGCCGGATCGAGCATGATCATCTGGCTCGCCGGCCTGAAGGGGATCCCCGAGCACCTCTACGAGGCCGCGGAAATCGACGGTGCGGGCCGTTGGTCGCGCTTCCGTCACGTGACGCTGCCCATGCTGAGCCCGTACATCTTCTTCAACCTCATCATGGGCGTCATCGGCACGCTGCAGGTCTTCACCCAGGCGTTCATCATGACCGCCGGCGGCCCGGTGGACAGCACGCTCTTCTATGTCTACTACCTATTCAACAACGCCTTCCAGTACCTGCGCATGGGCTACGCTTCGGCCATGGCGTGGATCCTCTTCGTCATCATCCTCGCGCTCACCCTCGCGCAGCTCAAGCTCGCCCCGCGGTGGGTACATTACGAGGGAGAAGAGAAGTAGGAGGGGACGACAGGATGGACCAGACGCCCCGGAAACCCCGCAGACGGCGACCAGCTAGGCCGCGGCCCACGCATGAAGAGATCCTGCGCATACTCCGTGAGCACATGCCCGAACTGTGTGAGCGGTACCACGTGCGGTCGCTCGACGTGTTCGGCTCGTACGTCCGCGGCGAGCAGCGTCCACGGAGCGACCTCGACGTGCTCGTCGAGTACGACGAGGTCCCCGGCCTCATCGAGTTCGTCCAGCTTCAGTTCCACCTGAGCGACCTCGTCGGCGTGAAGGTCGATCTCGTATCGCGGGGCGCGCTCAGGGGCAGGATCGGCGAGCGCATCCTACGAGAAAAGGTGGAGGTATGACCGAACCGCGCGACCACCTCGACTACCTGCAGGATATCTGTCCGAGGGATACCGCGCGGCACCACCGGAATGGGTATTCTTAGTGGAGTAAAACCAGCTTGCCGTGCGCATGTCGCACACGGCATCGAGCAGTCCTGTCGGCGCGGCCGGCGTTGGAGCGCGGTCTGCCTTGCGTGGCATTGGGGTCCGGGTGTATCCTTTACCTCTCATGCGTCGCTCCTGCCGCCCGCCGGGCTTGCCATATTGAAGGCTATGTTTGGACGACGGAAACGCCGCCAGCAGCTCCGGCTGACGAAGGATGACCTGCTCGCGAGCCGCCCCATGCTCAACCAGGCGGTGCATTGGAAGGTGAACGACGAGCAGGTAGTGCAGATCGAGATTCCCCGGCGCGAGGCATGGTGGGTGAACATGCTCTCGAAGTTCGTCTACGCGCCGGAGAAACGAAAGATCGCGCTGGATGAAGTGGGGACGACGGTGTGGCGCATGATCGAGGAGCGGCTCACGGTGCAGGCGATGATCGGCCGACTGGCGAAGGACTACAAGCTGAATCGCCGGGAAGCAGAGGCATCGCTCATCGAATATCTCCGCACGTTGGCCAAGAAGAACCTCATCGGATTCGAAGTGCCCCGGTCGCGCCTTGTCCGGGGCCGATAGCGCGAGGCATCCCCCCATGGCAGAGCAGGTACAAGTTCCCCCGACGGAAGTCGCCGAGGCGGTGACGAGTCGCACGGATGCGGAAATCCATGCGGAAGGGATGCAGCGATTCCGCGAAGACATGCGGCGATTCCGCGTCGCGAACCCGCTCCCGACGGCGGCCAAGATCGCTCTTCAGAGCCTGCGAATCCGCTTCGGGCGGTCGATCATCACCATCGGCGGCATCTTCTTCGCCATCGCCTTTCTTGTCTCGGTGATCACTTCCTCGGTGGTGGAGCAAGCCACGGCGCCGCCGGAGGAGAGCTATCACCTGACCGGCGTCGGCGTGCGCGTGCTGTTCGACCTTCTCGCGAAGGAACCGCGGCAGGCATGGCTCGTGACCATGTCGCTCCTTGTGGCGATGATCGGCATCGCCAACGCGATGCTCATGTCGGTCACCGAGCGCTACAAGGAGATCGGGACGATGAAGTGCCTCGGGGCACTCGATATGTTCGTCGTCGAACTGTTCCTGCTGGAGTCGGGCTTCCAGGGGCTCGTCGGCTCCTTCACCGGCGCACTGCTCGGGGCGCTGCTCGTCCTCGCCAGCGCCTTCGCAAAGCACGGCATGGCCCTTGGCGCCCTGGTGCCATGGGCGCAGGTTGGCCTCAACATCGTCCTCGGCACGATCGCCGGGGTGCTCCTCACGCTCATCGGTTCCAGCTTCCCCGCCTACCGCGCCTCGCAGATGCCCCCGGCGGAGGCCATGCGCACGGAAGTGTAGACGACTGGAAATCGCGGCTGGATAGATCCCGCTACGGGAGGATTTGGAATGTCGGAAGTTCAGGAGAATACCGTACGGGCGCGCGCGCTCCGCAAGCGTTTTCCCATGGGCGATGGCTACCTCGAGGCCCTCAAAGGCATCGACCTCGAAATCAAGCGTGGCGAGTACATCAGCATCATGGGTCCCTCCGGCTCCGGCAAGACCACGCTCTTCAACATGATCGGCGGCCTCGACAAGCCCTCCGATGGCACCGTCTACATCGACGAGGTGGACATCGCCCAGCTCGACGCCTACGAGCTCGCCTGGCTGCGCTGTCGGAAGATCGGCTACATCTTCCAGACCTTCAACCTCATCCCCGTCATGACCGCCCTCGAAAACGTGACGCTGCCCATGATCTTCGCCGGCATGTCAGGGGATGACGCGATCGCCAAGGGCCGCGACCTCCTCGATACGGTCGGCCTCGGCGATCGTTGGCAGCATAAGCCCACTGAGCTCTCCGGAGGCCAGCAGCAGCGCGTCGCCATCGCCCGCTCTTTCGCCAACGACCCGTCCATCATCCTCGCCGACGAACCGACGGCTAACCTCGACCTCAAGACCGGGCACGACATCATCGAACTGCTCCGGCAGCTCAACAAGGATAAAGGCGTGACGATCATCTCCAACACGCACGATCCGAGCATGCTCAATGTCTCCGATCGCATCGTCTGGATCCGCGACGGCCGCGTCGACCGCATCGAGGCCCGTGCCGATCTCGATATCAAGGTCGGCACCATCGCCGGCGATACGCTCGGCGGCGTCGGCGAGGCGCACGGCGGGGCCGCCGGCCGGCACGCCATGAGCCGCCTCTCAAACGAGTAGCACCTCCTTCCGACATCCGCCGCCGAGATGGAGCTCACCCATCTCGGCGGCCTTCTCATGTACCATCCGAACGAAGCCGATCCACCATTCCTGGTTCCGGGCATCTACCACATGCCCACCACCCGGCGGATACACGGCTCCTGCAGCCGGACCTCTGCCGCACACGAGCGGTTTCTTGACAGCCCAACCCTGGCTATCGTTACTTCCTACTTGGTCGCTCATTCGTGAGGGGAGGTGAGAATAATGGACATCAAAGACGCGATGAAGCTTCAGCATGGACGATGGCTGATGGCCAACTGCGGCAAGATGGAGAACCCGGCGAACTGCAAACTCGTCATGATGGCGCCGGAGAGCCAGCGCGAAGACCTGCTTGCCGCGTTGACAGCTCATGCCGTGAACAAGCATGGCTCTCAGAACAACCCCGAGCTGCGGCAGCAGCTCAGCAAGGCGGTCGAGGCCGTCGAGGCATAGACCACCATACCGCGGCATCCGCTCGCACGCACTCCGCGCTGCCATTCCACATCTCTGGGAGACCGACCGAGCGGATCGGTCCCCCCCAGCACACAGGGCTGCTGAGAGCCTCCAGGAACCCGCGCAACGTGTCGGACACCTTCCACCCGTCCCCGGACCCTCGGACGTGTCTGAGCGGCTCCTCGCACGCACCGCGCGGTGTGCCAGAGAACGAGGCGGAGTCTCCGACGATACGTGGCGATGCATGAGAGAATGTCTCCTCTTCTCTTCCATCCTCTCCAGGTATGCCCGCATCACCTGAATACGGTCGATGAACATCATGGTTCTCATGGTGAACTGGGACGCTGCTCAAAGACTACTTACCACAGTCCTGGCAGGTACAAAACTGTAGTTGTTGTAGTAGGGGTGGTGGATAACTCGGGAATTAGGGGTGTCAATAGAGGCTATCATCCTGAAAAAGCGGCATCTTAAGGGTGGTGGATAAGTGGTGCATAAGTGGTGCATAAGTGGTGCATAACGTGGTGCATAACCCGTACAAGTGGTGCACAACCTCATCGGAAAAGGCGAGTTATCCACCACTTTCGCGGCTCTGGTGGATAAGTGGTGCATAACTCAGAGAAGGCCTTGTCGTATCAAGCGTTACGACATGCCTCCCATCGCGGGTTCCAGACAGGGGCGATTCACCTCTCCGACGGGAGCAAAACGGGGCCGTTCCTCTCCCCTGGCGCGGGAGAAGATGACACGCTCGGAGTGGAAGTGTACCCCTACGTGGGGAGCATGGTCGGCGGTTGTGCAGCGGCGCCCGTCGTGGTGCGCAGCACCATCACGAGCGAAGAGTGTCGCTGCGATGGAGGCGGCTGAGGAACCTGCTCTGCGGCTTGCCGTCGCCGCCCGCATGAACCCTCTGCTCCGCCGAGTCGGACCGGGCGACCACATGTCGACTGAGCCGGCGGATATGCATGATGCGCTCGAACGAGGTCAGCGTCGTAAGGACCGCCATGATCCACATCGCCGCGGCGACGTGTGCGTCCGGCGTGCCGAGAAGCACGCCGAAGATCGAGACAGCAGTGAGGAAGATGATCCGCTCGGGCCGCTGCATGAGGCCCACCTTGCACTCGTAGCCGAGGGCCTCCGCTCGCGCACGCACGTAGCTCACCATGAATGAACCGACGAGCGCCAGTGCGGTGATTCCCACAGTCACGACCCAGTGGATATAGGCATAGTGGACGATGAGGCCGATGAGTACCGCTGCCTCGCCATAGCGGTCGAGCGTCGAATCAAGCAGCGCGCCGCCCGGTGAGTCGCCGCCGGTTCGGCGAGCAATCTGGCCATCGATCGTATCCGTGATGCTGCCGAACAGCATCACGAGGCCACCCTCGAAGAACAACCCCAGACCGTACAGTACTCCCGCGATGGCGTTGAATACGAGCCCCAAGATGGTGAACGTGTCGGGGTGATAGCCGCGATCGATGAAGTGATCTATCAGGGGATCGAGGAACAGGACGAATCCGCGTTTGAGATGGCTGAAGATCATGGATCGGTCTCACTGCAGGGATTCTGGGTTGCTGTCGCTCGGTTCGTCGGCCAAGTGGCCCGCGCCGGCGACGACGATGACGTACTCCCCCTTCGGCGGGTGTGCTCTCGCATGGTCGAGTAGCTCGGGCAGTGACCCGCGCGTTGTCTCCTCATGCATCTTGGTCAGCTCGCGCGAGAGCGACCCGCGCCGCGCGCCAAGGACATCCACCATATCGGCCAGTACAGCCTCGAGGCGATAGGGCGTCTCGTAGAAAACCATTGTCCGCGCCTCATCCGCAAGGCCGACGAGGCGCCGCCGCCGGGGACCCGGCTTGCGGGGGAGGTACCCCTCGAAGATGAAGCGATCCACCGGCAAGCCCGAGAGCACAAGCGCGAGCACGAACGCCGTCGGCCCGGGGATGGCGAGGATCTCGACGCCCCGCTCGATGGCGCCCTGCACGACGTGCCAGCCGGGATCGGCGATGCCCGGCATGCCGGCATCGCTCACCACCGCCACGCTCTCGCCGCGCTCGAGCGCCGCGATGAGCTCCGGCGCTCGCCTACGCTCATTGTGGTCGTGATAGCTCACGAGCCGCTTCTGGATGCCCATGTGCTTCAGGAGCATCCCCGTCCGGCGCGTATCTTCCGCGGCGATGAGATCGACGCTTCCCAAGACCTCGCGCACGCGCTCCGAGATATCCCCGAGGTGTCCGATGGGTGTGCCGACCAAGTAGAGCCGACCGGTCATCGCCAAAGGACTTCCTCCCCGGTCGGATGGTGACCAACCCGACCGCGCGCGGCCGCATGGCATGGGGAAAGGTACCAGCCGCCGTCCGGATTCGCCAGCCCGAGATATCCTCCATGCCCTGGCGATGGAAGCCATCGCCCTTCCATCGGCCCATCACGTAGTGGAGAACGCTCCTCGCCGGCGAGGGTACGCCGTGGCTCATCTCTGGGGGTCGTGTCGGCGGCGCCAATCCCGCCAGATGGCGAGCTCCTCGGCAAGAAGCGCGTGAATGGCGGCAGTGCTTGCCGCATCATCGCGGCTGATGAACCGGTTGGTGAACACCCATAGGAAGCGTACGAAAAGGCGAGCTGCGGCTCACGGCCCGATGATCCGCCGAAGCCGACCGGCCAGGGTACTGTCCACCGCCACGAGGCTATCGCACTGACGCTGGGCGGCCACCCATTCCCGGCGGGAGACGAGCACCAGCCCGAGGCCGTACCGTGCCTGGGCGTGGCTGGGCTTCCGTCCCAACGCCCGGCGGAATTCGATCTCCGCCATGGCGTAGTTCCGCTGCTGGATGCCGATGAAACCGCGCTCGACGTACGCGTCGACGAACGAGGAATCTGCGGCGAGCACGGTATCGAGTTCTCCCAGCGCCTCCTCGTAGCGCCCATCCTGACGCAACGTCACGGCAAGTCCATGGCGCGCGCGGAGGAAGCCGCCATCGTACGCGAGGGCACGACGGAACTCCGCCTCGGCCATGCGGTAGCGACGTTGCCCCAGGTAGGCGTAGCCGAGGTTGTACCGTGCCTCTCCGTAGGCCGGGTCGATGCTGAGCGCGGCGAAGTAGTTGGCGATGGCCTCCATCGGCCGGTTGGCGGCCAGCAGCACGAGACCGAGATGGTTGTAGTAGGCCGCCTTCCGGGGTGCGCGCCGCAGCGCCTCGCGAATGGCCGCCTCCGCGGTCGCGTAGCTGCCCAGCCGGTAGAGCGCGCGGCCGAGCAGGTCCCAGATGCGCGCCGAGTCGGGCCAGAGAACGACCGCCGGCCGGAGCGCCCGCTCCGCGAGATCGTATCGCTGCGCCTCGTAAGCCGCCTCCCCGAGGGCTACCAGGCGCGCCGCGCAAGTAACCTCCGTCGATGCGCGGCCACGAAGCTCGCCCGCATCGGCAAAGTCGGCGAGCGTGGAATCGATCGAGCCCGCCGCAAGCGACGTTGCCGCGGCCAGCGATAGCGCCGCCAGTGCGACCATGGACCTCCCTGTCGCATGCGGCCCGGGCGAATCCGACGCCGCGATACGAAAGGTATGCCCCCGCACGCGCCATATCCAGTGGGGGCATCGGGTTGCCTTCGCGACATCGCCGATGCGCGCGGTGCGACGACGCTTCGTATGGCTGCGGCCCCGACGGCATGGTATGTTCAATACTGCGTGCGCAGGAGGTGTTCATGCCCGAAGGCGTCAAGATCGTCACGAAAAACCGGAAAGCATACCACGATTTCCATATCCTCGAGACCATGGAGGTAGGGATCGCCCTCGTCGGCACGGAGGTCAAGTCCATGCGCGACGGGCGCGTGAATCTGAAGGACAGCTACGCCCGCATCGACCGCGGCGAGGTGGTCCTCCACGGCATGCACGTCAGCCCGTACGAGGCGGGCAATCGATACAACCACGAGCCTGAACGGCCGCGAAAGCTCCTCCTCCACAAGCGGGAGATCATGCGGCTCGTGGGCCGCGTCGAGGAGCGTGGGCTCACGCTCGTGCCCCTGTCGGTGTACTTCCGACGCGGCAAGGTGAAGGTGGAACTCGCCCTCGCGAAGGGCAAGAAGGAGTACGACAAGCGCGAGGCCATCATGCGGCGCGAAGCCGAGCGCGAGGTCTCCCGCGTCGTCAAGGAGAACCAGCAATCCTGACCAGCACGAAGGGAGATACACCATGGCCACGACCATGACGGAGAAGTACATCGTCCGCCACCTGGCGGATCTCGGCGAGTTCCGCTCCACGTGCGGGTTCCGCCGGTCGATCTTCACGCCGGAAGATTCTGACGCACTGTCGCTCTCGGTGCTACGGATCAACGACTCGACGAAGCACTACCACAACCTGACGCACGAGGTCTACTACGTCCTGGAAGGCGAGGGGCACCTCGAGCTCGACGACGAGGTCGTGCCGCTCCGGCCGGGGACGGCGGTGCTCGTGCGTCCCGGGGTCCGCCACTCCGCGAAGGGCGACGTCACGGTCCTCATCGTCGGCGCGCCGCCGTTCTGCTCCGACGACATATTCTTCGATTGAGAGTGTCCCTCAGAATGAACGGCACTGGCTGGCTGTAGGATGTACCACTTCACGTACAATGCGCGGTCATTCTGAGGACCGAGTGAGCGAAGCGAACGAGGACGAACGCGGAGCGTTCGCCGGAGAGCGTTCGCTGCTCGGAATAACATCGCTTGTGAGGCGTCCGCTGCATGGTCATGTGCTCATTCTGAGGGACGTTCTGAGAGCGCCATCAACCGCCAAATTTCCTCCGTATCTCAGCCCCGACGTCAGCGTCTTCTTACTCAGTGATAGCTGCTACCAAGTACAAGGCTATGTAGATGCTCAGAATGCATTTGCGGCGATGATACGGGATCACTACACATGCACGGCGAAGTACATGGGGAATGATCGGTGGCATTTGGTGGATTTCGCAGCGTACCAGCCGCTTCTTCGCCGCAGTAGTCCACTTTTCCCGGGAACCATCCGCGCGCCCGGTCATCCTCCATACGATATCTAATCTTCATGCTGTTTCCAGAGAAGAAGGTGATGCTCGATGAGGGAAGCCCGCTTCAGTACGCGGAACGCCGATGGCTCGGTGCGTTGCGGCCTGTGCGGACAGTACTGCACGATCCAGCCGGGGCGGACCGGCGTCTGCGGCGTGCGGGAGAACGTCGATGGGACGCTCATGAGCCTCGTCTACGGTCTCCTCGCCGCGGTGCACGTCGATCCGGTGGAGAAGAAGCCGTTCTTCCACCTCTACCCCGGCGCGCGGGCGTTATCTCTGGCGACCGTGGGCTGCAACTTCCGCTGCACGTTCTGCCAGAACTGGGACCTCTCCCAGGCGAGCAAAGGGCGCGATCGGCGTATCACCGGCGAGGAAGCCAGCCCCGAATGGGTCGCTCGCCAGGCTAAGGCGAGTGGCTCCCGCGTCGTCGCCTACACGTACAGCGAGCCGACCATCTTCTACGAGTGGGCGTACGACGTGGCGAGGCTCATCGCCTCACGGGGCATGGTGAACGTCTTCGTCACGAACGGCTACATCGCGCCCGAACCGCTTCGGGAGATCGCCCCGTACCTCCACGGGGCGAACGTGGACCTGAAGGCCTTCCGCGACGCGACGTACCGCAAGGTCATGGGTGCACCCGGCTTCGCGCCGGTGCTCGATGCCCTCAAGCTGATGAAGGAGCTCGGCATCTGGGTCGAGGTGACGACGCTCGTCGTGCCGACGCAGAACGATTCCGACGAGGAGCTGCGCGACATTGCCCGATTCATCGCACACGACCTCGGCCCCGACACGCCGTGGCACGTCAGCCGCTTCCATCCCGACTACAAGGAGATGGCGCTGCCGACGACGCCGGCGCGGACGCTCCACCGGGCGTACGAGATCGGTCGCGAGGAGGGCATCCGGTACGTGTACGCCGGCAACATGCCCGGCGACGAAGGCGAGCATACCTGCTGCCACGTCTGCGGCCGGCTTCTCATCGAACGCTTCGGCTTCCAGATCGTCCGGAACGAAGTCACCCGCGAAGGAACCTGCCCGGGCTGCGGCACACCGGTCGCCGGCCTCGGCATGGGCGAGAGCAACATGCTTCCGGCGTGATCTCCCTCCGCACTACCCCCACCCAATCTCCCCCGCACGCGGGGGATCGAGGGCATCGTTCTCCCACGCCGTCTCCACCTTGCTCCCGCCATGGCGCGCCGTTTCTTCTGAGGACGATGCCGCAAGTACCCCCAGCAGAGGAGGCTGGGTCGAGGAGGCCGAACATGTGGATCAGCGAGCTCCGGTACCAGGACCCCCGCACGCGCACGTACCTCGGCAGCCCGAGCCTCTTGCGGCTCGCCGATGGCACGATCCTCGCGACGCACGACTACTTCGGCCCCGGCTGTCCGCGGAATATGGAGCGCGAGGAGCACTTGCTCAGCGTCTACCGCTCCGAGGACGACGGCCGGACCTGGCGGAATCTCACCCACGTCTCCGGCGCGTACTGGAGCGGCCTCTTCTCTCACGGCGGCGCGACGTGGCTCATCGGCGTCTCGGCCCAGTACGGCGACATCGTCATCCGCCGGTCCGATGACGGCGGCTTCACGTGGACCTTTCCCGCCGATGAAGCCTCCGGCCTTCTGTTCCGCGGTGGGCCGTACCATGCCCCACCGAACTACCACTGCGCTCCCGTGCCGGTCCTCGTCGCGAAAGGGCGCATCTGGCGCGCCTTCGAGGACAACGATCCGCTCCATTGGCCCCATGGGTTCCAGTCGTGCGTCGTCTCCGCGCCAATTGATGCTGATCTCCTGCGCGCCGCCAGTTGGACGATGACGAACATGCTGGCCTACGATCAGGATGTCGATCCGCCGGAGTTCGGCGCTGGCAATTCGAACGGCTCCGGCTGGCTCGAAGGGAACATCGTCGAGGCGCCTGACGGGCAGCTCTGGAACATCCTCCGCGTGCATTCGGCGCCTGTGCTCGACAAGGCCGCCATGGCACGCGTGTCCGACGACGGGCGGACGCTCTCCTTCGACCCAGCGACTGGCTTCATCGACCTGCCCGGCGGCATGACAAAATTCGTCATCCGGCGCGATCCCAAGACGGGCGTTTTCTGGCTCATGGCCAACGACATGCAGGACGCGCCGTATCCGGTCCGCCGGAATCGCCTTTCCCTCTTCATGTCGCCCGATCTCCGCTCATGGACGCGGCGGAAGGTCCTCCTCGAAGACAACCTCGAGGCCGATCCGCTCCGCTCGGCGCAGCATACCGGTTTCCAGTACCCGGACTGGCACTTCGATCGCGACGACCTGATCTACCTCGTCCGCACGGCGTACGATGGCGCGCATAACTTCCACGATGCCAACCGCATCACCTTCGGCCGGGTCAAGGGCTTCCGCCGGCTTCTCGGCGATGCTCGGGGCGACTAATGCTCACCTGAGCAGCGCGAACGCGCGGCCTCGCCTCGCTCCGGTTCCGGTTATCTTTCGTACGGGACCTGGGCGTCTCGTGAGGGCGGACATGGCCATGATCAGCGACGACATCCTCAAGGAGGCCACCGCGCGGCTCGTGGAGCGGTTCCACCCGGAGCGGATCATCCTCTTCGGCTCGCAGGCCCGCGGCACTGCCGACCGCGATAGCGATGTGGACCTGCTCGTCATCGGTCGATACGAAGGCAACCGACACGACCTTGCTACGGAGATGAGCCGCGTCTTGGGCGAGCTTCCGTTTCCGCGCGACATCATCGTGATGACACCCGAGGAGTTCGAGCGCGACCGCCGCATCCCCGGCATGGTCGCCCGACCGGCGGCACGGGAGGGACAGACACTCTACGGTCAGCCACCAGGGAGGACAACTGATCCCATGAGCAGCTTCGACCCCGACATCCTGCGTGCGGTGAGGGAATGGCTGACGTACGCGGATGAGGATCTCCAGGTTGCCACGGACCTTCTCGGCTCGCCTCGTCGTCCGTATCGGCATGTCGCCAACTCAGCACAGCAAGCTGCGGAGAAGTACCTGAAGGCGTACCTCGTGTTCCGGCTTGTGGACTTCCCGAAGACGCACGAGATGAAGCTGCTGCTCGATCTCTGTTCGCAACACGCGACGTGGGCGGACGCGCTTCGAGAGGCCGAGGTGCTCACCCGTTTCGCCGTCACGCCACGGTACCCCGGCATCGGACGCGTCGTGACCGAGGCCGAAGCGACCCGTGCCGTGGAGCTTGCCGCGCGCGTCCAAGCTGCTGTGCTGGCCGCTCTGCGAGCCGAAGGGATGGAGCTTCCCGAATGACGCCGGTGGCGCTACCCTCCTCTTTCTGACTGCCCCCTCATTCCAGTCCTTGCGCCAGACTCTGCGCGATGGCTATTTTTCAGGTTCTGCGCGCCATACGATGATCTACTCGGCAATTCTGCGGATCGACCGCCGCACGCTCACAGGAGAGGCGGGATGACGAAGGATACGTTCGGCGGCGAGGCGTTCCTCACCACGCGGATCAATGACTTCATCAAGTGGGGCCGGAAGAACAGCCTCTGGCCGATGCCGTTCGGCACCGCCTGCTGCGGCATCGAGCTGATGTCCCTCCTCGGCCCGCGCTTCGACATCGCCCGCTTCGGCGCCGAGGCGATCCGGTTCAGCCCGCGCCAGGCGGACCTCCTCATCGTCGCGGGCCGCGTCGCGATCAAGATGATGCCGGTCCTCCAGCGCATCTACGAGCAGATGCCCGAGCCGAAGTGGGTGATCAGCATGGGAGCATGCGCCTCCTCCGGCGGCGTCTTCAACACGTACACCCTCATCCAGGGCGTGGACCAGTTCATCCCGGTGGACGTGTACGTGCCCGGCTGCCCGCCGCGGCCGGAGGCGCTCATCGATTCCGTCATGGAGATCCAGCGCATCATCGAGCAGGGCGACGAGGCGGTCCTCGCGTTCAAGTTGCGGTCGAAAGTGGAGAAGACGGTCGGCCCCGGCCCGACGGAGGGATCGCTCTACACCCGCGAGGCAGGGAAGATGCTCCCGGCGGTCTGAGGCACTGAATCGTAGGGGCGCGGTCTCCGCGCCCTGGGGCGAGAAGACCGCGCCCCTCTGCTGAGAGCCCGCGCAGGGATTGGGTTGATCACGCTACCCACGGAGAACGATATGAGCCAGACGGTTGCTGAGCGGATCGCCGCGGAGTTCGGCGACATGGTCTACGGCACGAGCCGGCACGAGTTCACCGGCCAGTGGCGAGTCGATGTCAAACGCGACGCTGTCCTCCCCGTGCTCCGATTCTGCCACGATACTCTCGGCCTGCACTACCTCGCCGACGTGACGGCCGTGGACAACCTCCAGATGCCCGCGCCGCGCGAACAGCGGTTCGAGGTGATCTACGTCCTCGAGAACTTCGAGGCGCGGGACGACCTCGTCCTCCGGGCGATGGTGCCCGAGGATGACCCGGTCGTCGAGTCCGCCACGGCGATCTGGAAGGCGGCGAACTGGCTGGAGCGCGAGGTGTACGACATGTTCGGCATCTCGTTCCGGAACCATCCGAACCTGATCAGGATCCTTCTCCCGGAGAACTTCGACGCGCATCCTCTGCGGAAGGACTTTCCCACCGAAGGGATAGGATACCGTGACCGATTCCCGATCATCTCCCGTGAAGACGCCTGAGATCATGTTCCAGGGCCGGCCGCCGGGCATGCCGGACCCCATCATGAGCCGGATCAGCCCGCCGGACCCCGATACGGGGCTTGTCCTCCTGAACTTCGGGCCGTCGCACCCCTCGACGCACGGGACGCTGCGCCTCGTGATCGAGCTCCAGGGCGAACGGATCAGGAAGGCGTGGGCAGAGATCGGCTACCTCCATACCGGCTTCGAGAAGCTCGGCGAATCGCTCAAGTACGACCAGTTCATCCCCTTGAGCGACCGCACGCAGTACCTCTCGTCGATCAGCAACAACATCGGCTATGCGAAGGCGGTCGAGGACCTTGCCGGCATCGAGATCACCGAGCGGTGCAGCTACGCGCGCGTCATCCTCGCCGAGATGAGCCGGATCGCCGATCATCTCCTCTGCACCGGGATGCAGGCGGTCGATATTGGCGCCTTCACCCCGTTCCTCTGGGCGTTCGCCCGCCGCGAAGACCTCTACGACCTCTGGGAGACGGTCTGTGGCGCCCGCCTCACGACGTCGATCACCCGCATCGGCGGCATGATGCGCGACCTGCCGGACGAGTTCCCGCAGAATGTGCTCGCCTTCTGCGACAAGCTCGAGCGGGAGACGATGAAGGACATCGACGAACTCCTCACGCGGAACCGCATCTGGATGGACCGCACGCAGGGCGTCGGCGTCCTCACGAAGGAAGACGCGCTCGACTGGTGCGTGAGCGGCCCGGTCCTCCGCGCGAGCGGCGTCGATCGGGACGCGCGGAAGGACAAGCCGTACTTCGTCTACGACCGGTTCGACTTCGACGTGCCGATCGGCGAGCACGGTGACGTGTACGACCGTTACCTCGTGCGGCTGGAGGAGGTACGCCAGAGCGTGCGCATCATCCGCCAGGCGATCAGGGACCTGCCCGGCGGGCCGATCGACGCGTACGACAACAAGTCCGTCCTGCCGCCGAAGGAAGAGGTGTTCAACACCATCGAGGGCATGATCCATCACTTCGAGCTCACCATGCCCGGCTACGGCATCAGGACGACGCCCGGCGCCGAGGTGTACTCCTGCACCGAGTCCCCCGTGGGCGAGCTGGGATTCTACCTCGCCGCCGACGGGAGCGGCAACCCGTACCGCGTGCGCGTGCGACCGCCGTGCTTCGTCAACTACGCCCCCATCGAGCATCTGATCGAGGGCGCGATGATCTCCGACGTGGTGGCCATCATCGGCAGCCTGAACGTCATCGTCGGCGAGTTGGATCGGTAAGGCCGGCCGCAGGCAGGCAGGCTGGCCGCAGGCCGGCAAGTGGGATAGAGGACCATGGCTGTGAAGCTGAGCAAGCAGACGACCGCGAAGATCGACGAGTACCTCACGCACTACCCGGTCAAGCAGGGCGCGCTTCTGCCGATCCTCCACGCGGTGCAGGACGAGCTCGGCCTCATCACCGACGAGGCGGCCGACTGGGTGGCCCAGAAGACGGACGTCTCCCCGGCGACCGTCTACGGCGTGGTGACGTTCTACCCGATGTTCCGGGTAGCGCCGACCGGGAAGTACCGCATCAAGGTCTGCGCGACCGTGCCGTGCGCGGTCTGCGGCAGCCGCGAGCTCCTCGCCGCGCTCAAGGAGCGGCTTGGGGTGGATATCGGCGGGACGACGGCCGACGGGAAGTTTACCCTCGGCAAGAGCGAGTGCCTGGCCGCCTGCCACGAGGCGCCCGTGGTGCTCGTGAACAAGAAGCTCTACCGCAAGGTGACCGCCGATCGCCTCGACGACTTCTTCGCCGCGGTGGAGCGCGACAACCCGCGGTAGCAGTGGGCTGGACCCGCATCGCAGCAGCCACAGATGGGGGCCCGCCAACGCGGCGGACCCCGGATTCCTGTATCCCACCGCTGAATCATGAAGAACTTTCCCGACTGGAACTTGACATTCCAGATTTCGGAGCTATATTCCCCCGCAGCAATAGCCTGTTTGCACCCATGACGTTCTCGCCATCAGCAGAGAACGGGCGAGGACGTGTCCGGAACGCAAGCCCGGGCGAATGAGAGGAGGTACCTCATGAGACGTGGGTTGCTTGCAGCAGCATGCTTCGGTGGGTTGCTCCCGTTCGTGTTCGTCATTGTTGGATGCTCGAACCCGTTCTCCAGCGGGTCTGATGGCGTCATCCCGGACGCCCTGCTGCTGATTCCCGGGCCGGAGGACCGCTATTTCCTGAAGTTCCTCCCCGAGGTATCCGAGACGGACATACTCGCGGCTCTTTTTCCCTACGGTGTCAGTCGGCACTCCCGGATATCTCCCGAGAAGACTCTGCGTGTAACCGTCGCCCCTGGCGTTACCATCACCGACCTCACTTCCATGCAGGGGTTGGAGTACGTCTCTCCTCTCTACACTCATCGGGAGACCGGGGATACGATCGCCTATACGAACAAGGTCATGCTGCATCTGGCAGACGGTGCTCGTCTGGAGGACATCCAGACTGCCATCCACAGATTGGATGGCCGAATTACGTACTCCAGCAGCCATGTCATCACATTTGCTGGGCCTTGGCGGGACGCTCGCAGATCGGTCGAGGTAGCCGAATTCTTCATGATGACCGTGGGGGTAACATCAGCCAGCGCAGGTTGGCGGTGCAGCGCGTCGTCAGCCGGGGAAGTGGAGTGGTGAGCTCGATTCCGAGGGCGAACACGGGGTTCGCCCTTACGGTAAGGGTACAGTGTTTCTGAGGTGGATTTGTACCAAGCGAGCTTCGAAAGCGAAACCCCCGGTGGATGCACGTCCGCCGGGGGTCTTTCCGTCGTGCAGGCGCACGTGTAGGCGCAGCCTGCCTACCACTCCGAATCGGGCATCCCCGGCGCGGGGAACTGCCGGCAGAACTCGGCGATCTCCGAGCGCGTGCGGTCGATGAACGTGTCGTCGCCGATGTTCCGGATGATCGCATCGACCCACCGCACGATGCGACGGATCTCCGGCTCTTTCATCCCTCGGGACGTGACCGCCGGCGTGCCGAGGCGCAGGCCCGAGGGATCGGTCGGCTTCCGCGGATCGTCGGGGATGACGTTCGAGTTCGACTCGATGCCGCCGAGGTCGAGCGCATGAGCGGCGGCGCCGCCGGAGACGCCGTTGCTCGTGAGGTCGATGAGGATGAGGTGCGTGTCGGTGCCGCCGGAGACGAGGGTATAGCCGAGCGACGTCATCTCCTCGGCGAGGACTTGCGCGTTGGCGACGATCTGCCGGGCATACGCGCGGAACTCCGGCGTCGCCGCCTCCTTGAGCGCCACGGCGATTGCGGCGGTCGTGTTGTTGTGCGGCCCGCCCTGAAGGCCGGGGATGATCGCCCGGTTCACCCGCTTCGAGATGTCCTCCGAGTCCGTGAGGATCATCGCCCCCCGCGGCCCGCGAAGCGACTTGTGCGTCGTCGTCGTGATCACGTCCACGATGCCGGCCGGCGATGGATGTACGCCGCCGACCACCAGGCCCGCGATGTGGGCGATGTCCGCCATCGAGTACGCCCCGACCTTCCGGGCGATCTCGGCGACGCGGGCGAAGTCGATGATCCGCGGGTACGCGCTCGCCCCGCAGATGATGAGCTTCGGCTTCTCCCGGAGCGCCATTTCCTCCATCGCGTCGTAGTCGATGAGCCCAGTCTTCGTATCGAGGTAGTACGGCGCCGAGCGGTAGTACGTGGCGGAGAAGTTGGCCTTCCAGCCGTGGGTGAGGTGCCCGCCGTGGGTGAGGTGGAGGCCCATGATCGTCTCGCCCGGCTCGAGGAGAGCGTAACAGACCGCCTGGTTCGCCGGCGAGCCCGAGTACGGCTGCACGTTGGCGTACTTCACGCCGAAGAGCTCGCAGGCGCGCTTCTGCGTCAGCTCCTCCAGCGCATCCACCACCTGTTGGCCCTCGTAGTACCGCCGTCCGGGATACCCCTCCGAGTACTTGTTCGTGAAGACCGAGCCGGATGCCTCCATCACCGCGTGGGAGACGTAGTTCTCCGAGGGGATGAGCCGGATCTTGTCCGCCTGCCGGCGCTCCTCCTGCCGTGCGAGCGTCCAGACCTCAAGATCGGCGGACCGCAGATCGCGCATGCGTGAGCTCCTTCATGTCGCGGTCCTTCTCCGGCCGCGCTCCGAGTTCGCATCCGACGTTGAAAGATCACAAAATGTATCGACGCCGACATCTGTCGCACAAGACGGTTGCACCGCCAGGCAGGGCGATTGCATGAGGCGGCGCGTTACGCCGGGTTCTCTTTCACCGTCCCGGCGTGCCTTTCCAGCGGTACGTGCCGAACGTGCCGAGGAGGGCGAAGATGAGGAAGTACGGTAGGTAGAGAAACGCGGCGAGCGGATAGACGGCGAGGAGTCGGCGCTCATGGAGCCGTTCGGCGGCGATGGCGAGGCTCACGAAGTCGAACGCGAACTTCATCCCGAAGCAGGCCCACGCGGCCGGGGCAAGCGCGAGCATCCCGGCGGCGAGGAGGAACAGCCATCCCCAGGCGAACGCGCCGAGCGCTGCCACACCGATTGGCAGCCGCCGCGCGCCCGAGTACATCCGGATGCGCTGCTGGACGAACTCCTTCCATGTCCGCGGCGGGTCGGTCCAGACGTGGGAGCCGGGCGCATCCGAGTACGTGGCGCGGAAGCCGCGGGCGACGGCGCGCTGGAGGAACAGGTGATCGTCGCCGCTCGGCATGGCGAGCGCCTCACCGAAGCCGCCGACGGCCTCGAAGATGCCTCGCCGGTAGCCGAAGCTGCGGCCAGTGCAGGTGATCGGCCGGGCAAGGCCAATGCCGGCCATCGCGAGGAACGCTTGCGAGAGTGTCTCCAGCGCAAGGAGGCGGCCGGCAAGGCTCGTTCTGCCGCCGTAGGGCGAGTAGCCCGCCACGAGGTTCGCAGGGGCCTTCCCGGGGGTTCCCTGAAGCGCGGCGATCACCGCGGCAATCCAACCCGGCTCCGGACGACAGTCGGCGTCGGTCGTCAGGATGACATCGCTCGAACTCGTGCCGATGGCGGTGGCGATAGCGTGCTTCTTCGGCGAGATGCCCGGCGGCACCTGGTCGATGCGGATGACGCGCGCGCCGATGGGCAGCATCGGCACGAGACCGGCGACGATTGTGCCCGTGCCGTCGTCAGAGCGGTCATCGACGACGATGAGCTCCCAGCGGTCGCGGGGATACGTCTGCCGGGCGAGCGCGGCGACACATGCGGCGATGCTCGCCGCCTCGTTCCGCGCGGGGACGATCACCGAGACGGTCGGCGGCGCATCGGCGGGCGTCTCCAGCAGATGGCGCTCCCACTGGGCTCCGCTGCGAGGACTACAGTCCTCGTGGCGGACCAGACTGCGCCGTAGGCGTAGACTGCGCCATGAGCGCAGTACGCCGATCCAGAGGGCGATGCTCGCCGCGGCGTAGAGCGCGCTGCCCAGGGCGATGATGGCGGACAGCGCGTGAAGCGACATCAGCTCCGACATTTCCATCTGCTGGATGCGTGCCGGTGGGAGAGGCATTCCTGCCCGTCCACCTTCTCTACGTTCAGAACCGCACCGCAATCGCCAATCCGCCCGGGACCGGGCCGACGGCGATCCGTTCCGCCGCGGGAACGGGCATGCGGTCGTACCACCGGAAGAGGAGCACGGCGACACCGCTTCCGGCGACGCCGCCGACGATGACGTCGCTCGGGTAGTGCCGATGCTCGGCGACGCGGCTCCAGGCGGTGTACGTCGCGGCGCCGTAGAGCGCGAGCGGCACCGCGGCGCGGACGATCGAGCGGTCGGTGCGTCGCCACGCGTAGAGCGTCGCGTACGTCGCGAGGCAGAACGTGTTGCTCGCATGGCCGCTGTAGAAGCTCTTCGACCGCGTCCTCCGGCCGAGGGCGCGAGCGGCCTCCTCGTTGGGCCGGCGACGGCCAACGATGCCCTTCACGAACGACGTGCCGAACTGGTTCAGGCTGATCGCCATGAGGTAGCCGTGCGCGTGGCGGATGCGGTCCGACCGCGGCGCATCGGGGCTGAACCGAATCGCACCGAGGGCCGCCAGGTGCGCGACGGGGAGCATCCAATCGGGCACGCGCTCCTGGCTGATGAACGACTTCTGCGGGCCGCCGATGAGGGGATCGTCCATGTTCGGCGGCCACCGCTCGAAGACGGCGGACCCGACGAGCGCTCCGCCGATGAGGGCATACTCGTGCGGGGAGCCGATGAACGAGGAGGCGTGCGCCTGAACGGCGACGACGAGGGCGAAAAGGAGCGATACATGTCGCAGTGAGGGCTGACCTAGCGACGTAGGGGCGGATCTCGCCCTCGCCCCTGTCGTCCATGTATCAGGGATACGCCGTCGCATCTTTGACCCAGCCACGCGCGGCGGTCAATGCGCCGAACCCGTTCACGTTGTCGGGATCATCTCTACTTGCTCGTCATCTCCCACACGCCGTTCCAGTCGGCGGGGATCTTCACCTCGCCGCGGAGGATCGCCTCGCACCGCTGGAGCATGATGAGCGACGTGGCGTCGGGATGGCCATCCTCGATCTGGCCCGCCTGTCGGAACCGACCGATCGCCTCCGCCCAGCGCTGGTCGCGGTAGTAGGCGAGGCCGTCCTGGTAGAGGCTCGCCACCTGCTGCTTCTCGGGCGCGAGGTTGTCCTTCTCGGACAAGAGCTCGTAGATCGTGACCGGCTCCTTCCTGCCAACGACGACGATCTTGTCGAGTTCCCGCACCTCGATGGCATCTTTCGCCGCCTCGTAGGTGAACTGGCTGATCATCGTGTAGACGCCGAACTGCTTCGCGCCGCTCTCCAGCCGCGCGGCAAGGTTCACGTTGTCGCCCATCATCGTGTAGTTGAACCGCGTGCGCGAGCCCATGTTGCCGACGACCATCTCGCCGCTGTTGAGGCCGATGCGCTGGAAGATCTCGTGGCGGTTCTGCGAGCGCCATCCGACGCGCAGCTCCGCGAGCCGCCGTTGCATCTCGATGGCGCAGAGACAGGCGCGCGTCGCGTGATCGTCGAAGCGCACTGGCGCGCCGAAGAAGGCGACGATAGCATCGCCGATGAACTTGTCCACCGTGCCCTGGTGCCGGAAGGCGATGTCGCACATCTCGGTGAGGTACTCGTTGAGGAACTCGACGAGCTCGGTCGGAGGCAGCGCCTCGGCGATGGTGGAGAAGCTCTTCACGTCGCTGAAGAAGGCGGTGATGCTGACCGGCTCGCCGCCGAGGCGCAGGCTCGACGGATCGTTCGCCACCTGCTCGACGACCTCGGGCGCCAGATACGCCGAAAACGCGCTCTTGATGAACTTCTTCTCCTTCTCACCCGCGATATAGTTGCGCACGGTGATGACGACATAGGAGAGGACGATCACCACCACGGGCCCGAGTAACTCCATCCACAAGCTGGCCTTGCTGAACAACACGACGTTCACCGCCGTGTAGACGACGATCGTGCCGACCGCGACAGCGCCACCGGCCGCCGGCGACAGCAGCGGGAGCGCCAATCCCATGAACATCGCCAGTGCGACGATGATGAGCCAGTTCACCCACTTGGGTACCTGGTAGAGGCAGTTCCCGGTGATGATCTGGTTGAACAGGTTCAAGTGCATGCCGACCATCGGGTAGCGCGGCTCGAACGGCGTCGGGTTACGGTCGTGTCCGCCGGTGGCGGTGATGCCGTAGAACAGCACCGCGTCCTTGAAGTCGGACGGGAACACTGGCTTACCATCGACGATGAGCGTGTAGAAGACGAGCGGGTGTGCCGAGGATGGGATGTTCCCGTGCGTGGCGCGGAGGTAGCGCAGGATGTGGTAACCACTCTCGATCTCGGAGGCGCGCACGCCAAGGCTTTCTGCGGCCGCGTCGATTTCCAGATCTGGGTGGGCGTTCAGGAGCTTCTCGATCGTCAGGTTCTGCTTCAGGTGCGCGTAGTCGTCGCGGAATGCCTGCTGGAAGTCCTCGGGGAACTGGTCGAGCGTGATTCCACCGAAGACCTCTGGGATGATCTCCTCGAGCGGTTTGTCCTCTGCGATGAGCGGCTCGAACGCCGCTGCGCGCACCACGTCGGCGATGACCCCACCGTAGTCCTGCTCGGGGAAGCCCGCCGAACGCGCGATGAGACGCACCGCCGTCTCCGAGAGCGCGAGCTGATTCGCTGGGTCCGCCGAGCTGATCCCCGCGAGGACCGTATCGACTTCTCCGGCGTTCGCGCGGAGAAACTGCTTGATGGTGACGCCGAGCTTCCCATTGAGCGTCGCGGTCGCCGCGGAATCGCCGGCAGGAGCGTCGAGGAAGAGGAGCGGGTACTGCCGCGGGGGAATGATGCCGGTGCCCGGCGCCGTGAGCGCCGCGAGCCGCGCATATGCCGGGGCAATTGTCGGCGCCGACATCCCGAGAGCGGTCGCCGCCTCGGCGAGCGTCGCGCCGGGATGCTTCTCGAAGAGGCGAGCGAGGCGCCAGTTGAGACGCATGTCATCGTAGAGCCGCTCCCAGTGCCCTGGGTCAGGCAGCGACCTGCCGACGCCCTGCGCCATCGCCTCGGCGAAGGGCTGATCACGCCGGATCGCCGCGTCGAACCGCGTCGCGACAGCGATATCGCGGATTGCGGCGTACATATCCACCGCCGGCAGACCAGCTTGGTGCAGCATCAGGCGGATCGTGAACGCGTTCATCTCCTGCATGTCGCTGAGGAACGACATCAGAAGCGTCTCCGACAGCGCCGGATCGCGCGTGAACTCCTCCTTGGCCGCCGCGGCGAGACGGTCTCGCTGGTAGTTCTCCCAGAAGGCGAGCACGCTTGCATACGGGTAGTGGCGGAAGCTGCTCCGGAAGTCGCCGACCCAGTTGATGAGGATCGAGCCGCGGTCGTTGATGGGGATGTGGATATCCCGTCGCTGAGACTGCCCCGGCACACGCGCGTTCGGCAGGACGATCTCGCGGGGGCGAACCTGGATGTTCCGGAACGGCACGTCGAGGTAGTCGCACGCCATGGTGAGGGAGAGCATCGGAAAGATGCGCCCGTCGTAGACATACAGTGCTCGGTTGCTGCGGACAATCCCATCCTTGTCGGGGATTGGCTGGACTTGGCCCACGCCTTTCGCCGTGGCGAGCAACGTATCGATCGGCGGCCAGAGCTCGGTTCCGGCATAGAAGTTCTTCTGAAACTCCGCGGTGATCGGCAGGCTGAACTTCTCCTCCATGCGGAAGCGCCGTTCCTGCTCGGGCGTCCGCTGTGCCATCTCTTTCTGCGCCTCGGCGTAACTCGGTGCCTCGGTGAGGTACTGGGCGAAGTAGACGTTGTTCCACCGCCGTGCCACGTCCGCAAGGGCATGGTCGGGGTTCTGGAACAGCGCAAGGACGTCCTCCCGCGTGCGTACGGCCGACCGCTGGACCGTCGCCTCATCGATCTTCGCGGCGCTGGCCTCCGGCAGGAGGAAATCGATACCGACCTGGTTCGCGCCAAGGGCGTCGACGATGTCGATGACGCGAGCGTGGTAGGTACGGTCCCAGTCCTCGAAGCGGCCCTCGATCTCGACGGACCGGTCATCGACGTCGATGGTGGCGATGCTGGGAAGCTGCGGAGGCGGGCCGAAGAGGAGGTTGCGCGCGACGAGGCGCTGATCGTAGGTCTTCATCCTGATCTGTTCATAGAAATCGAGGCCCGACATGCCGATGACGATGATGCCGATACCAAGGGCCAGGCCCACCTGCGTCAGGGAGAGGGATCGCTTTGTCGGCTGCTGTTTGCGTTCAGTGGCCATGGAACGGTCCTCCTCACACGGCAGGGCAGGGTGATCGATGCCGATCACCCTGCCCTGCTGGCTATCGCAATGCCGCCTGCCCACCCGAGGATATCATGGATGGCCCTGCCCGGCCATGGCGGTATGGCAAGCGCGGGGTATAGGCCCAACGTGGGGCACGAGTCCGCAGGGTTACCCGCCGAGTCGCGTCAAGTCGGCCCGCGCCTGCTCGACGAAGTTGCTGACGATCGGATCGGTGCTCGACGCGTTATCCCGGACGATGGCGCGGAGCAGGTCTTTCGTCTTGGCCACGTCGCCCAGGCCCTCGTAGCAGGCCGCCAGGTAGTAACGAAGCTCATACTGGTTCGGCGGAGCTTCGGGAGCGTTCAACTGCTGTTCGAGGATGCCGACGGTCTGCCTGATATCGCTTTCCGACGGCGTCGTGGCGGCAGTGCCTCGGAGATACTGGTTGTTCAAGATCGCCAACGTCCGCTTCTGCTGCTCAATCGCATCGCCGTGACGACGGGCGGCCACCGCTACGCCTACCTGCGTCTGAAAGGTGAGCGGACGAGCCGAAAGCTGCCGAGCACGAGAAAGCCGCATCAACAGTGCCGCGCTGGGACGTCTGACGGTGTCCTGGGACGCACCGGAGCTGGTTTCCGCGGCCGATGCGACCTCGCGCCCCCCCGTAAGGCCAAGGCCCATGATCAGCCCGAGTGCCCACCACATCCGCTTCATGTGCGC
>Ga0315279_10002147_pt1 | contig 30427 bp, 32 predicted proteins | sample YL17G06_20_MG_FD_203694 | JGI IMG/M metagenome (GOLD analysis project Ga0315279, IMG submission 203694) | Sediment microbial communities from Yellowstone Lake, YNP, Wyoming, USA - YL17G06_20 | ecosystem: Environmental > Aquatic > Freshwater > Lake > Sediment | place: USA: Wyoming | collected...
CCGAACTCCCGTCATCCTGGAGATGAGTTCCGGCTGAAAAGCATTCTCATCATTCAACGGTTGACCGATCCCATCCAGGCCTAAGAGAGCGATGACGAGGGTGGTATTGGAGGGAATGACGGGTTCGTGTTCTCGAGGAGCCTTTACCGGCCGGCCAGCAGCGCCATCAGCCTCAACGATGACAGTGTCCGCACCCATTGACTCCCAGAGATTCGCGACAACCTCAGGAGAGACTCCTTGTAATTTTCCAGATCCAAGCCGTTCCCGAGCAATGGTGAGGTGACGATCTCGATCAAGATGAAGTGCAACAAGACGCTGAACCCTTCTTTCATCGGAATCAACAACAAGGCAAGATGTCTCTTCGCTTGACGGTTCCAGGATTTTCGTCGTTGTGGTCGTAATGACCTTCTTTCCCTGGAGAACGAGTTCCTTGGCTAGACAGAACATCAATGTTGTCTTCCCCCCCGCCCCTACCAGACTGATCATTTCTCTCTCCTGAAGACCAAGAGAATCCGTCAGAAGACCAGGCTGAGTCTCTTTTTTCTCCTTCACCCATTTCTCAACGATAGCCCCGACCTTTTTTAGATTTGGATCCATCAAGGCGGTCTCCAGGAAAATGATCGTGATCTATTGATTGAATTGGTGGAGAATGGCCTCCAGGACTCCTCCTCCGATAGCCCTGGCTTTCTCCGAAATCGTGAAACAATATTCCTTCTTCCCTCGGGGGTCAATGTCGCCGACCTTGGTCCCCCTCTTCACCTCGGCTCCGTCACGAATAAGCCCACGGATCATACCGCTGATCTGGGCCATGACCGGGAAATCGTCAACAACAGCCACCACGGTTCCCTGGTCGACCTGATCACCAATAGATTTGGCCGAACGGAATACTCCCTTCTTCATTGTTCGGAGAACTCGTTCCAAGGAGTATCCGCCGATTTCTCCAGGAATGCCTGTGTCAGGCTCTGCCTCTCCTTTGAGAATAACTCTTCCGAGATGATGCCCTCGATTCGTCTCGATCACCGCATGGACATCTCTTCCCGCAGTGAAACCCGGCCCCAACCCTATGACCAGAGGGGCATCGTCACTCTTCGTTCCAAGATTTCTTTTTGCCAAGATAGCATCCACTAGGACATCCGGCTGCAAGAAGTCGCGCGTCTGGTTCGAATCAGGGTCAACAAGAACGGGGATCTTTTCTTCCTTCCACACGGAATGGATCTCATCCGGCGTGGCAATGAGCTTCGCCCACAATCCCTCTACTTCCTTTTCCCCATCGTAGACCGCTTCACTGAAACAGACCGTTCGTCTCACAGCGAGGGGCTTTGCAATCTCCAACAAACAGACTCTCAGACGACTCTCGTGAAGCCGATACGCCACGCCAGTGGCCATCTCTCCAGCGCCTCTGATCAACACAACCAGGTTCTGACATGTCATGTCTGCTTTCTCGCCTCCCATCTCTTCTCGATGATTACTTTATCACAAGGTTCTGCGATTTGCCAAAGGGGGTCAGTCACGTGATCTGGTTCTCCTTCGATATTCCTCCCACGTATCGATATCGACGACCACCCCTTCCGATTTCGAATGGACTTCGTAGACCTCTTCCCGATGTCTTTCAAGCAACGTTCGCGCTCCAACGTCTTTTTTCAATTTCAACAATTCCTTCATATATCTCCGGTCGAAAAGCACCGGGTGTCCCCTCTTCCCTCGAAAAACAGGGACAATGATCGTTCCCTTCTTCTCAACATAGGTTCGGATCAGGGCATTGACTGTATTCGCTTTAAGAAGAGGGTGATCTCCCAAAGCAATCAGAACGGCTCGGCTCTTCTGACCCATGGCCTGAATGCCCTTCCGAATGGAGGTGCTCATGCCCTCTTGGGATCGCGGGTTACGAACGAGCTTCACTCGAGGCATTCTTAAACGTTTTCCCAGTTCCCATGTCTGCCTGTTCAGAACGACCCAAACCTCGCCGACCTCCGAGCTGAGAAGGACACGGAGGCAGTGCTCCAGCACGGTCTTCCTCCTCCAGGGAAGGCTGAGTTTGTTCGTCCCCATCCGTTTTGACTCTCCAGCCGCCAATAAGATTGCAGATATTCTGGTCATCTTTCTAACTCAAAGAAAATCTGTTAAATTAAATCGGTTTTTCGATCTCCTGTCAAGTTCCAACTTCGGGAATCGTCTTTCGCGGATAAGTCTGCGGGAAAAAAAGGAGACACAATGGACCTATTGGATCGGCGTCAATTTATTAAACTCGTCGGACTAAGTGGAATCCCGTTTGCGGTCGGTTTTCCAAGCATTTCTCTTGCTCAGACGTCCAAAGATCCTCTAGGTTATACCGCCAAGGACTACAGTACGCTTCTAAGAATGCCGGGCTTTAGCGAGTCTCTTCTAAAAAACCACTTTACCCTTTACCAGGGGTATGTCACGAATACGAACCGCTTGATAGACACCCTCAACCCAATGGTCAAGGATGGAAAGACAGAAACTCCCGAATATGCCGAACTCAAAAGGAGGTTTGGCTGGGAATTCAACGGCATGAGGCTTCACGAGTATTATTTTGAGAACCTCGGAGGTAAAGAAGAAATAGACAAATCGGGGAAATTGTTCAAGAAGATCCTCGAGAATTTTGGAAGTTATGAAACTTGGGAAACGGATTTGAGGGCCACGGCCACGATGCGTGGCATTGGCTGGGTTATTCTCTATCAGGATCCAATGAACGGGAAACTCTTCAATTTCTGGATCAATGAGCATGAAGCAGGCCACCCCGTAGGAGGAATTCCAATTCTGGTCCTCGATGTTTTTGAACACGCCTTTATGATCGATTATGGGTTAAGGAGGGCTGACTATATCGCCGCGTTCTTCAAGAACATCCATTGGCCAGCCGTCGAGGCAAGGCTACAGTGAAGTTCTCAGCTGTCTTTCTTCCCATTCTTCATGAAGGATGGCCATAATTATGGAGTCCCAGTATTCGCCCCCCACTCGCTGCGTCTTTCTTAACAATCCTTCTCTAACCATGCCAGCACGCTCATAGCAACGAATGGCAGCTGTATTGAATCCGAAGACTCGAAGGTCAATACGGTGAAGCCCGAGTTCTCGAAATCCGATCGCCAATACCTGCCGCACAGCTTCAACGCAGATCCCATTGTTGCGGTACCTCGAATCTACAAACACCCGACAAATCGTAGCGGTACCATTTCCCTGATTGATGGCACCCAATTCGATATGGCCCAGGGTCTCATTGCGTTCGTTCACGATCTTGAAGATCTTGGCCTGGGGATGTTCCCCTTGACCAAATTGCAAATAGGCATGGAGCTGCTCCTCATTTAGCGGGTAAGTAAACAGTTGTGGCCCAGCCCACTGAATCAATAGTTCAGGCGATGTGATCCACTGCAGCACTTGAGCAAAATCCCTTTCGGTGAAGGGTATCAGTCTAACCATTTTTTCCCACAGCCAGGCCCAAGGACTTTAACTCATCCAGTTCCCTTCTCATTTTCGCACCCAGGGGAGTGAAACTTCCCGCCCCTGTCTGCCGACAGGCAGGCACAGGGCGGGGGCTTCCGGGAAGTGTAGTTATCATTACAGGGTCGGCTTTCCTCCCCGCCCCTGCCTACCGGCAGGAAGGCGGGGCATCGAGCCGACTTGCCCGGGGAAATACGCTTTCTATCCGCCGATGACCACAGTCCAAGGGCGCACTTTCCATTCTGTGATTAGCCTGTTGATGACATAGGGGTCATGCTTGGCAAACTCTTCGGCGACTGAAGGTCCGTCTCCCTTGAACAGCAACACGGCACTATCCGCAGGTTCGGCAAGCGCTCCGGCCATGATCAAGTCACCGCGTGCGTGGGCTGCATTTGCATAGGCGAGGTGCTTTTCACGGTAAGGAACGCGCCTTTCTACGTAGTTTTCGACTGTCTTGTAGAATAGAATATAGTACACGTTTTTCCCTCCGCGCAATAATTGTCTTATTCATTGGCTAACATCACGGCTTCACTTTTACCCTCCTACGCAGAAAGCCACGGTCTCTCAGGCCGTGGATGAATGCGGAGAGGGTACCCTTCGAAGCTCTGAAGGAGCGTAGTAGGGTATGCTTCGGAGGGTTCCGCGTGCCTGCGCGAAGTCCCGCCTCCAGAAGCCTTGCGGAGGGCAGGCGTTTCGGCGAAGGCAGACCCTAAGAAGCATGTGGAGGGGCCACGGGCTTTGGCCCGTGGGGCTCCACTTTGCCTGCCCTATGCAAAGCGTAAAGGCCAGCCGGTTGTTCTGTCCATCGTCAGTTTTTCCCTCCTACGCAGAAAGCCACGCCCGCGTGCCGTAACGCACTTCGGCGTGCAGGCACGGCCTCTCAGACCGTCGACGCCGTCGACCACAGCCTATGGCGTCGGACGATGAATGCGGAGAGGATACCCTTCGAAGCTCTGAAAGAGCGTAGTAGGGTATGCTTCGGAGGGTTCCACCCTATGAAGCATGTGGAGGGGCGCCGGGCTTTAGCCCGTGGGACTCCACTTCCAGCGCTTCAACATGGGAATCGTCCTCGACATCAATTCCTTCGCCTGCTGTTCCGGCATGATCTTTCTCTGTGTCATGATGCCGACACACTTCTCGATCATCTGGCTTAGGGTGATCGTTGGTTCCGTGAACTTTCCGTTCTGGAAGCAGTAGGTGCAATACTCAGCACTCTTAGTCCCGTCCGCGTCCGTCCCGAAAAGATCCGGTTTTTCAAGTGGCATCGCACAGCTTTGACAAAAGGGCCCTTTCGGTTGCATGACCGTTCCTCTTTCTATGTCTGACTCAGGCATCAGCCGCTGCATGCCGCTATTCACTTTTATCCAGGGGCAGCGGGATGGGCGGCCACCCGCATTTGGTTCTAACCTCCAGGCAATAATCAAATAACATCAACAGACGCTTGAGACAAGCAATTTCTTGAGTCAACGCCGTCGAAACTTGTCAATAAATCCATGGAGTGTTAAAAAGCGTAAAAACAACGGGTGGAAGCGAAATGATCGTTAAGACCTACTGTGCTCGGATGGATCATGGAGGCTGTGGACTCCTGGTTCATGTCGAAAAGGGAAAGATCGTTAGGATCGAAGGAGATCCAGAATCTCCGAGAAACCGGGGAACGCTCTGCGGAAAGGCCTATGCACAACTCGAGCGGATCAATCATCCTGACCGTATCCAATACCCCCTCAAGAGGATTGAAAAGAGAGGCGGGGGAAAATGGGAACGTATCTCTTGGGATGAGGCTCTTGAAACCATTGCCGGGAAGATCAGAGAAACCATTGAGCAGGACGGCCCGAGAGCAATCTCCTTTGCTCAGGGAACACCCAAAGGCCTTGAACTCTACCTCATGCTTCGGTTGGCCAATCTTCTTCAGGTAGCGAATATCGCAACGCCAGGCCACGTCTGTCACATGCCACGAGAAACCGCTTCCACACTCACCTGTGGATTCTTTCCGGTCTCTGACTACGATCATCCACCGACCTGTGTCGTCGTGTGGGGAAGCAATCTTTTTCAGACCAATGAAGAGGGCGTGATTGGGTCGCAGTTGAAACGGGTCCTCGATCAAGGAGCCAAGTTGATCGTCATTGATCCAAGAAAGACCGCGATGGCCAACAGGGCAGACCTCTGGATCAGGCCAAGACCTGGCACGGACCTCGCGCTCGCCCTGGGCATGCTCAAGGTTATTGTCGATCAGAGTCTTTACGACCGGGGCTTCGTGGAAGATTGGACAACGGGCTTTCCCGAGCTTATAAAACATCTTCAGACTTATTCATTAGGCGAGGTCTCTCGTATCACCTGGGTCCCAGAAGAGGAGATTGTTCAGGCAGCGCGGCTATACGCCCAGACAAAACCTTCCTCCATTCAATGGGGCAATGCCCTCGAACATAACCTCAACAGCTTCCAGTGTGCGAGGGCACTGCTGATCCTCATGGCGATCACAGGAAACCTGGAGGCCCCTGGAGGAAATGTCCATCGTGCCGCTCCTCCCATCCTGAAACCCGGCATACTGATCCAGAGCAAGAAATTCCCAGACAAGAAAGAGAAGATCATGGGGACCGAATTCCGTATGGCCTCCAAGTTGGGATTCGTCCCGTCTCAATTGGTCGTGAAAGCCATGCTGACGGGGAAGCCCTACCCAATCCGTCTGATGGTTCTCCAAGGCGGAAATCCTCTGCTCACGTATGCGAACGCCAGAGAAACCTTCGAAGCCCTGAACCGACTTTCTTTTCTTGCCGTGTCAGAGATCTTTCTTACACCCACGGCACAGCTTGCAGATATCGTCCTTCCTGCAGCCACGAATTTTGAGTTTGACGACATCGGCCACTATGGACTTCCGCACGGGTTCATTCTCGCCCGGCCCAAGATCGTTGACCCGCCCGGAGAATGCTGGTCTGACATAAAGATCTTGAACGCTTTGGGACGGCGCCTGGGCTACGCTAACGATTTCTGGAGTGACACAGGAGAGTGCCTCAACGAGATTCTCAGACCTGTAGGGCTTACGTACGGGGATTTCAAACAACTCGGCATGCTGAAAGGGAATTGGGAATATCGAGGATACGAGAAGATAGGGTTTGCCACACCCTCAGGAAAAGTCGAACTCTACTCGGAACAGCTGAAGCAGATGGGGTACCCCCCTCTTCCTGATTACAGCGAGCCTCCCGAGTCGCCTCTGAGTACGCCAGAACTCTTCGAAGACTACCCGCTGATTTTCACCTCAGCCAAGGATCCTCATTACTTTCATTCCTCGGGCCGGAATCTCGGTTCCCTTCGAAAACTCAGTCCTGAGCCTATTGTCTTCATCCATCCTAAGACCGCTATCTCCCTGAGTATTGCTGATGGAGATTGGGTGTCGATCGAGACCCAACGAGGAAAGATCAAACAGAGGGCAAAACTGACTGAGGAGATCGATCCGCGAGTGGTCATTCTCAGTTTCGGATGGTGGTTCCCAGAGCGTAAGGACCTTGCACTCTCAGGATGGAAGGAATCAAACATCAATGTGCTAACGGATAGCAATCCCCCCTATGATGCGGTCATCGGATCTACACCCCTTCGTGCGGTGCTCTGCCGGATTTCTAAATCTCAGGGATTTTAGCTGTTTGACAGAATGGGTCGGATGTGCTACTAAAAAACGAAGATGGGTAGAATTTCTCACAAATTTATTTTTCTCTCCATCCTGGGCATTCTATTCATCCTCTTTGACCCCTCCGGGGCACGGGCCGCACTCGTTACGGACCTCAGAATCTGGTCAGCCCCTGATCACACCCGAGTCGTCTTAGATCTGACAGAACCCATCGAGTATGAGAGTTCCTCCCAAGAGAGTCCTCCTCTGCTCCGTGTGATCCTTAAGGGAGCTCTGTTACACACGAAGAAGAGAGAGGTGGTGGTCAATGACCCTTTCGTTGAAAAAATCCTCCTGATCCCTGTAGACAAGGAAGGGGCCAGACTGGTCCTTCAACAGAAGAAACTTCTCGACGTGCATGTTTTCGCTTTGAAACCCGAGCTTGACAAACCTCACCGCCTTGTAATCGACCTGGTCGATGTCGCTCAAGAAAAAAAGGACCAAGAGGATAGGCAAAAACAAAAAGAAGTTCGATCCAAAGGGACCAAGATCGTGGTCATCGACCCGGGCCATGGAGGCGAGGATCCTGGAGCCATCGGGCCTCGGAGGACCATGGAGAAAGATATCGTTGTCAGGGTCGGGAAGAAGTTGATTCCAATGCTGAGTCAGAGCAACGGCATCAAAGCTTTCATGACTCGAAAGGGCGATTACTTCGTTCCTTTAGAGGACCGGGTGAAAATCGCCAGGGAATATGGAGCCGACCTCTTTGTCAGTCTTCACACGGACGGAAGCTTCAACTCGCAAGTGAGAGGTTCCTCGGTCTATTGCCTATCTCTTTCGGGAGCCACGGACGAAGCAGCTAAGGTTCTCGCAGACAAGGAGAATATGTCAAATCTCTTGGGAGGCGCTGTGCTGCGACCGGCTTCACTTACCAAAGATCCCAACCTGAACCAGATTCTCTTGGATCTCATGCAGAACAACTCTATGAAAGAGAGTATTCGATTTGCTGAATCTCTTCTTGCTGAAATCAAGGAGATTTATCGTCCCAAGTACTCGACGTTTCGCCAGGCCAATTTCGTCGTCTTAAGATCCGCAGACATCCCATCGACGCTCGTTGAAATGGCCTATATTACAAACGCGGATGACGAGCGCCTCCTCAATCAAGATAGCTTTCAGGAAAAAATGGCTCAATCCATCGCTACCACAATAAAGAAATTCTTCCAAGACCACCCTTGACCGGCAAGTGCCCCTTCCTGCCTGTTGGCAGGCAGGAAGGGGCACAATATAATAAGGAAAGTACCTTACCGGGAAGCCACGCCCTTTAGGGCGTGGAGCTTCACTAGTATTGGTATTGACAAACTCAACCGTTCTTGCTTAAATAACTACTAAGCCACGAAGGCCGCGCATTCATCGAAGCGAAGCCCTGAGTGGCTTTTTTGGTGATCTGGCGAAGCTTCCCGCCCTGAAGGGCGGGGCTTCCCGGAAAGGTAGTTTTCTTTCATAGGGTGCCCCTTGACCCCACCCTCAAGGGTGGGCTTGCGGGGCACGTGCCGGTCAGATGGAGAAACGAAGAAAAACCATTGCTGTGATTGACGGCCAGGGTGGCGGAATCGGGAACCTCATTATCAAGCGACTCCGGGAAGTTCTCGGTGAGGAAGTGGAAATCGTCGGGTTGGGAACCAATGCGATGGCTACGGGAGCCCTTCTGAAAGCCGGTGCGAATAAGGGGGCTTCGGGTGAAAACGCCATTATCCAAACCGTGAGGAAGGTTGATCTGATCACTGGGACGTTGAGCATCATCATGCCTCATTCAATGATGGGAGAACTCACTCCCAGGATGGCAGAAGGCATTTCATCTGCAGGAGCGATGAAATGCCTTCTCCCTCTTAAAATACAAGAAATGGAAGTCATAGGGGTCTCGAAGGAACCCCTCCCCCACTTGGTGGAACAACTCGTAAAACGGATTCAGGAGCTTCTGATGTCCTGATGGGAGGAAGCTATGTGCGAAGCCAATGCCTATTTGCTCAAAGAAGGGAAGGAAGAATTGATTTTTGAGGACCTGATGATTCTGCGGCCAGAGCAGGAGGGCATCTATCTCCAGAATATCTTCGGCGAACAGAAGAGGGTCAAAGCACGCATCAAAGAGATGAACCTGGTTGAACACCGGGTCATCTTGGAAGAAGCAACATAGATCTATTGTGGAGCCCCACGGGCTAAAGCCCGTGCCTGCACGCCGAAGTGCGTTACGGCACGCAGGCGTGACCCCTCCACATGCTTCAGAGGGCCTGCCTTCGCCGGAGCGCCTGCCCTCCGCAAGGCTTCTGGAGGCGGGGCTTCGCGCAGGCAGGCGGAACCCTCCGAAGCATACCCTACTACGTTCCTTGAGAGCTTCGAAGGGTACCCTCTCCGCATTCATCGTCCGGCGCCATAGGCTATGGCCGACGGCGTCCACGGTCTAGAGACCGTGCCTGCACGCCGAAGTGCCTGCCTGTCGGTAGACAGGCGTTACGGTACGCAGGCGTGGCCTTCTGCGTAGGAGGGTAACTTTCAAGAACCATTTAAATTTTTTAGGTGAGCCACGAAGGTCTTCACTCCCCTCCAGAAGGAGGCAGTAACTTCGTGGCTTTTTTTGTTCCTAACACAATCTACACCATTCTTTGAATAGAAAGGAGGTCCCATGCACATTCCTGACGGATTTCTAAGTAATGGCCTAAATGCGGCCACTTTTGTCGTCTCAGCCGGAGCCTGCGCCTACGGAGTCAAGAAGGTCAACCAGAAGTTCGGTGAGAAAGAAGTTCCCTTAATGGGAGTGACCGCTGCCTTTGTCTTTGCGGCCCAGATGCTCAATTTCCCCGTGGCGGGGGGTACGAGTGGCCATTTTCTTGGAGCGGTCTTCTCCTCTGTGCTCCTTGGCCCGTGGGCAGCGCTCATCATCATGACCCTCGTCCTTGTCGTCCAATGTTTGGGATTTGCGGATGGAGGACTGACCGCTCTCGGATCGAATATCTTCAACATGGGGATCGTCGGCGCCTTAGGCGGATACATCATCTTCTGGTTCTTTTACAGACTCTCTCGGAGGAGTCAGAGGGGGTTTTTTGTTGCCCTGGCTGTTGCTTCTTGGTTTTCTGTCGTGTTGGGCGCAACAGCCGCGGCCCTTGAATTGGCTATCTCGGGAACATCACCGCTTGTGATTGCGCTACCTGCTATGGCTGGAATTCATGCCATTATCGGAGTTGGCGAGGCCATCATCACGACAACGGCAGTCTCGCTCATCCTCAAGACAAGACCAGACCTGGTGTCTTGTTTTCATAAGCGGACCGCTCCCAGCGGGCTTGCCCAGGAAGGGGGTGTCTTATGAAGAATCAGTTGAAAGGATTCCTGTGGGTCGGACTTGGAGTCTCTCTTCTCCTTGCCCTTTTTCTCTCTCCTTTTGCTTCATCCTCTCCGGATGGACTTGAAAAAGTAGCAGAACACCACGGGTTTGCAGAGAAAGGAGAAAGTTGGACTCTGTGGCGGTATGCGCCCTTCAGAGACTACACCCTGCCTTGGATCGAGAATAAAAAACTTTCTACAGCTATTGCTGGGGCAATAGGAACCTTCGCCATCTTCCTCATCGCTGTCGGGCTAGCAGAATGTCTTAAGAAAGGGAAAGGGCGTTAAGATCCAGGTGGAAAGGCATTGAGTGTGTAGCTCAACCAGAGAAAAGAGGGATGGGTTCTAGTACTCGTTTCTTTCGCCAGCTCGAATCTCAATATCGAACATATTTTCTTTTGGCGGAAGAATGCACACCAGTTTGTCGCTATAGGCGCATATCGGGAAATAGGCCGTATTAAAGTCTAAAATCATCTTGTATCCTATAAGGATTTCGGCATCGATATATCTTCCCCCCTCGTAGGTCTCTTTCCCGTTTGTTTTGTCTTTGAACGGGATGAACAGGGCGTCGCTTAAAAGGGATTTGAACACTTCGATCGTCAACTCTTTCCCATCCATCTGGAAATGAAATTTCCCATATCGGATGTAGCGTTTGCTGGTCCCTTTGTTCGTTAAGAACGTTGCATCGTGCCTTGGATCGTTGTGGTCGAAAACATACCGTTCAATTTCTCCCACGAAAATGTATTTCGGATCGAAAGGATAATAGTGCAGGCACTGAAACTTTTTCTTTTCTTCTGGTGTGAGAGGAGATCTCTGGTGGGTCTTGAAGAATTCATCTCGTTCTTGCCTCCATTGGGCGAAATGTTTTTCCCTCTCCGCGACAAGGGTCTGATCTGTCTCGGCACCCGAAGACGAAAAACCGCCGAAAAGAAGCAGAACGGCACAAACTCCCAGGATAGACTTCTTAACCCATTGGGTCATAAGGTGTCTTAACCCGTATTTCGGCACTATTCTATCTAATCTCCTCCATCAATGCAAATCACTACTCGTTCCGCAGTCGCGGTTGGTGGGCCCTTGACTTGTTCTCCAATTTGGGTCCATAATAGGAGCGTTATCCTCACGTGAGAATAACGATCATGAAACTGATGATACGAGTAGTGCATAAAGTCTGGCTGGATCGTGGTGGTAAGGCTTTTGGAGATGGCCCGTGTAATCTTTTAAAGGGCATCGACAAAAGCGGTTCTCTCCGCCAAGCCGCGGGCAACATGGGCATGTCGTATAGCAAGGCCTGGCGCCTGCTCCAGACCATGGAAAAAAGGCTCGGGTTTACCCTGATCGAGCGAAAGATCGGAGGGTCCTCCGGAGGAGGTTCTCAGATTACATCAAAAGCAAGGACATTCATGAGACGGTATGAAAAGTTCCGTGCTGAGGTCAAGGAACTAACTGAACGAGCTTATCAGAAGCACTTTGGCTTTCTGAGTAGGTAGCTCATGCATAGGAAAGAAAAGATTTTCGTTTTTCCGGTATTTTTTATTATGTTGGCCGTCTCATATGCTCATTCATCACCGAATGAGATCTTGATCTTCGCCGGGGCAGCCAGCAAACCCGCGACGGAAGAAGTCATCCGAGTCTTTGAAGAAAGGACAGGCGTCATCCCTCGCATTCTCTTTGGAGGCTCGGGATTTGTTCTCTCGCAGATGAAACTTGGTAAGAGAGGTGATCTTTACTTTCCGGGATCCTCTGATTTCATGGAGATCGCCAAAAGAGAAAACCTCGTTTACTCTGATTCTGAAAGAATCGTCGTCTATCTTATTCCGGCGATCAATGTCCAGAGGGGAAATCCTAAGGGGATCCATTCACTCCAGGACTTGACGAGAAATGGCATTCGTCTGGCTATCGCAAATCCCGAAACCGTCTGTGTCGGCACGTATGCAGTGGAAATTATTGAGAAGAACCTGACCTCGACAGAGAAGAAAAACTTCAAGAGGAATCTGGTGAATTACACCGAAAGCTGTGAGAAGACCGCTAACGTCATTTCCCTGAAAGCCGTCGATGCCGTCATGGGATGGAGGGTGTTTCAGTACTGGGATCCTGAACGGATCGAAACGGTTTACCTCAAGCCCGAGGAGATTGTTCGGATAGGATACATCCCGATCGCTGTCTCAAGATTTACGAAAAACCGAAAGGTCGCCGAGGAGTTCATTGATTTCCTACTTTCTTCAGAAGGCAAAACCATTTTCAAAAAATATCAATATCTCATGAACCCCGAAGAAGCCCGGCGCTTTGCAACGTCCTCAACCCCCATTGGAGGAGAATATAAACTACCCCAGGACTGGAAACCCACCAAGCGGAAAGAAGAGAACCCATGAGTTTTCGTTACACGATGTTAGCTGCGGCCGGAGGACTTTTCCTCTTCTACCTGGGGCTTCTCCTGTCTCTTCTCTACTTCGCGGGCGGAACCGGCTTCTGGGAAGCCCTGACCCATCCCTACACCCTCTTTTCGATCCGACTGAGCCTTCTCGCTGCGACCTTGGCAACTGTGTTCGCTGTTGCCGTCGGTCTTCCAGCGGCCTATGCCCTTTCGCGTTTTGAGTTCAAGGGGAAGCGTCTCCTAGACACTTTCCTCGAAGTCCCGATGATCATCTCGCCCATTGCCCTGGGTGCTGCCCTTCTCGTTTTCTTCAACACACCTCTTGGCGAAGCGATCCAGGACAAAGGGTTCTTCTTTGTCTTTGAAATCCCTGGCATTGTACTCGCTCAATTCGCAACCATTGCAGGTCTGGCCACGCGACTCATGAAGGCCTCTCTCGATGAGATCTCTCCGAGATACGAAGCCGTCGCTCGCTCCCTCGGATCCACTCCTTGGAGGGCTTTCTATCGGATCACGCTTCCCCTCGCATCGAGAGGGCTCATCGCCTCGGTGATCCTCTCCTGGGCTAAGGCCGTGGGAGAATTCGGAGCCACCGTGACCCTTGCGGGGGCCATGCCCGGAAAGACCGAAACGATGCCGATCGCCATCTTCACGGCCTTGGCCTCAGCGAATATCAATAAGGCCATTGTCCTCATCCTTCTTCTCGCCGTCCTCGGCTTAGTCACGCTCTATGGCGCCCGTTTGACAGGGAAACGATATCGGTATGATTAAGATCGAAAATCTCACCATCATTCTTCAATCCTTCAGAATCATCGACCTTTGTCTTGCGATCGACGAGGGCCAATTCCATTTCCTCCTGGGCCCCACGGGAAGCGGAAAGACACTCATCCTCGAATCCATTATTGGTTTGCGGAAACCTCTAAAGGGAAGGATTTGCGTTGGGGATAAAGAAGTCCAGGATCTTCCGCCCGAGCAGAGGCAAATCTCCTATGTTCCTCAGGATCTTGCCCTCTTCCCTCACCTGACCGTGAAAGAGAACATTCTATTTGGGATTAAGGCTCGGAATCTCGATTGGCGACTCTACGAAGGACACGTCCAAGCTCTCATCGAGGCGATGAGGATCGATTCGTTGCTGGATCGGTATCCTGCCAACCTCAGCGGAGGGGAGAAAAAGAGAGTGGCCCTTTTAAGAGGTCTGGCTCCTAAACCCAAACTTCTCATTCTCGATGAGCCCCTTTCAGGTCTCGATCCGTCGATCAAAGCAGATATTCAGCATCTCTTGAAAAATCTTCACGCCTCTTTTCATCCGACGACCCTGTGCGTCACCCATGACTTTGAGGAGGCCTATTTCCTTGGTGACGAAATTACCGTCTTCATCGATGGAAAAGTTGAGCAGGCAGGGAAAAAAGAGGAGGTCTTTCTGAAACCCGCGTCCAGAAAGGTCGCACAATTCTTAGGTGCAACCAATCTCTACAGGGCTTTCGTGCTGGCTCAAGATGAACAGAGTCAACGATGGATCCTCGGCATAGACGGGGTCCGGTTCTCCGTTCCCATGCATCTGTGTCGAAATCCGCTTCAGGTCGGGATGGAAGTGGATCTTTTCATTCGGCCCGAAGAAGTGATGATCCTCCGCAAAGGTAAACCTGTGAAGGAATCATTGAGAAAGAATGTCTTTGAGGGAAAAATCCTCGACATCATGGATCGAGGGCGGGATTACCTGACCTTTTTCCAGACCTCGAAAGAGAAGATCCCCTTCGAGATTTCCATCCCCAGCTATGCCTTCAGGAACCTAAGCCTTTCGACAGGGCAAACCGTCAGCATTGCCCTCCGTGAAGAATCCCTCTGGATCATGCGCTGAAGAGTCCCTCACGAAAATGGAGGTCCCCTCCCACAGGGCGGGGCTTCCGGGTAAGGTCGATATGATCACACGGTCGGCTATCCTCCCCGCTTACCGGCCTACCGCAGGCAGGGAAGGCGGGGCACCTAGCCGACTTGCCCGTGGAGGTCGCCGCACAGAAGAAGCCATTTCTGCAGAGCGGCTCAACTTTCATCGCCTTCGATTGAGATCTCGATTCGCTTGGCCTTTTGACATCCCTTGAGGGATTTCACCATTCCTTGAACTGCTTGGGCTAAGAAATCGCGCACGAATGGTTTTAGGGGAATACACTTCCCATCCACGTTAAGCGCAATAATCTCTTTGGGTTTCGATCTAAGGAAGGTCGCTTCGATGAAGTCACCCAGACCTTTCATATCATCGAGACCGAAACACGAGACACCCACATGGAAGGTTTCATCTGAGACAATAGCCACCAGGTTGTCTTCCTTTGTGCAGAGGAGCTCTTTGTGCTTCTCCTTACGAAAGACCTCAATTTTGGGCTGAGCGTCTTTCTTGTATCCTTCGGAAAGTATGAGATCGACATCCTGGATGAACTTGGCTCGAAGTTCTTCCAGGGTCATATCCTTCTCCACATCTCGGATGAGGGCCACCTTCTGGGAAGAAGAAATGATAACCGTGTGGGCTCCTGCTTTCTTGTGTCTCCAACTGTCTTTCCCCTCCCGGTCCACTTCAAAACCATGAACGTCGTGTTTTACTGTGGCTATGCGATAGCCCCGATGGACCAGCTCGGGCAACAGTTTTTCAATGAGCGTTGTCTTACCGCTGTCAGATTTTCCAACGATCGAGATGATAGGAATCATTGCAAAACTCCTTCTGAGGGTTCAGGGGGTCTAGGGGTCAAGGGTTCAAGGAAAATAACGGACGTATTCGATACCGTATTGCGATGCTTTTCAAGGAGACCTGATGTTAATTTGAACCCTGGAACCCTCGAATCCTCGAACCCTTTTTTCAAAAGTTTCGATCCAGTAACTGAACCTGCACCTTCTCTCCAGCCCTGACCGCCCCTTGACCTTCGGGAATGATGATCAACCCATTGGCCTTCACCATGGACCACAGGATTCCTGACCCCTGGTCCCCGGTAGTCGAAACGAAATAACGGTCGCTCTCAAAAGAGACAAAGGCCCGCATAAAATGGCGCATCCCAGGCTCCTTGTGGATGTCCTCTTTCAAGATCGCCTCGATGATGGGACGGAAGAGTTTCCGATGGCCCATCATTTTCAAAAGCGAAGGCCTCACAAATTGCTCAAAAGAAACCATGGAGGAGACAGGGTTTCCAGGCAGACCGAAGACAGGTTTGGCTCCGATCGTTCCAAAAGCTAGCGGCCTTCCCGGCTTCATGGCCACCTTCCAGAAGACCATCTCCATTCCCAAATCTCTCAAAACATCTTTTACAAAATCATAGTCCCCAACAGAAACTCCTGCTGACGAAATCAAGACATCTGCCCGTAATCCTTGGCGAAGCTTTGAGGTAATCTCTTCTTTTCGATCTTTCGCGATCCCGAGCTGGATCGGAATGGCGCCACAATCCTTGACCTGAGCTGCCAACGTATAGGAGTTGCTGGAGACGATGCGGACCTCACTCAATTCTTCATCCACATCAACAAGCTCTTCTCCCGTGCACAGGATCGCCACCAGAGGCCTTTGAACCACGAGGATGGACGATCGGCTCACCGAAGCCAACATCCCGATTTCCGAGGGACGGATGACATCTCCTGACGAAATGACGCAATCCCCCTTTTTTACATCCTCGCCAGCTTTCCGAATGCAATCGCCTGGGACCGTGGACTTGAAGATGACCGCCTCACTCCCTTCTTTCGCCGTCTCCTCTGCAGGGATCACTGCGTCCGATCCCTTTGGAATGGGAGCTCCTGTCATGATCCGAATCGCCTGCCTCTTTTGGAGCACCTTCTTGGAGACAAATCCGGCGGGTAAATCCTCGACGACTTCTAAACGGATGGGGTGATCTCGCGTTGCCTGAGCAACGTCCACCGATCGGACCGCATAGCCATCCATCCCGGAGTTATCGAGAGGCGGGATGTCTCGCTTCGCATAGACGTCCTCGGCAATGACTCGGCCCAGAGCATCGGGAAGGGATATTTTTTCTGTTCCCAAGGGTTGGATGTGTGACAGGATTTTCTCTAAGGCTTCTTCGACGCTAATCATCATTTGTAATATAACACAAATTGATGTGGTGTTGAGAGGGATTTCATGTCATACCAAAGGCAAGTTTTCATGTCTTCCAAGAGACCAAAAGTTCGTGCTATGATTCAGGTAGTGAAGCTCCCCGACCTTGCCTACCGAAGGCAGGCAAGGCGTTGCATCCAGCCGACTTGCCCGTGACAGATTTTGTAGCGGCGGATATCTAAACTCAATTGAAAAAAGATGGAGCCCCACGGGCTAAGCCCGTGGTACCTCCACAAGAATACCCTCCTACGCCAAGGCTTCGGAGGGTTATCCGCCAGTGGCGAAATCCGCCGAAGCAGTGATACCTCGGTTCAGGACTAGCACAGACACCGCTCACGCATTCATCCACGGGCAGAGCCCGTGGTTTTCTGCGTAGGCGGATAAAGAATTGGAAAAAGAGCTGGAAGAAGGCAGAAAAGAAGTTGAAGAAGAAATGGGGAAGTAAATAGCCTTAACCACGTGCAATGGAGCCCCACCGGCTTCTGCATACGCGGATGAAACTCTCCCCTCGGTCTTCCATAGGCAAGTACACGGCTCCACGGGCACACCTGGGGTTGCCAGGGACCATGCGTATATCGTTGCATACGGAATGGGGCCTGAGAAACAATTTCGACAAGTGATCTGTACATATATTAAGATGGATATAGACTTTCTTGGTCACACACAGGCGTAGAGTTATGGCGGAATATCGGAAATACTGCTATTGGTTGGATCCTCACTCTCTGAATAAAGTCAGAAACCTTCTTGAACAGGAAGGCATTCGACCCGAGGAAGAAGCTCGTATCCCCTGCCGCGTCCTGCGTCCGTCTTTTGACATAAGGGTCTTGACTTCTTCCGCGTGGAACGGATTCTGTAAGAGGAAGACCTCCTGGTACTGGAAATCGGACAAGGCTAAGAAGTTATTGATCGTCAGCAGCACGCCCCTCCAATATTCCGGCTTAGACAGACCCATTATCATCCACGAGTCGAATTTCCAGCCCCATCGATTTCCCCTTCCAGAAGACGTGACACAGCTTGTCCAATCGAGGGAATTCGAGAAGAATAAACCCCGGTTGTGGGACAAGGTAACCATCGCTGAGAAGGACACTTATCAGAGATGGCTGAAGCGCTTTCACGTACAAGAGTCTTTTGATTTCGATCGCATCTTCATGATCCAGTCAGCCAATCATGCCAATTTCCTTGATCCGAGGTTCTTCACCGTGATCGAAGAAGCTGTGACCCCCTACTCCATTGCTAAGAGCGCCTACGTCTGTTCGTCTTGCCTTGAGTTTTTCAATATTCTCGGAGCCCAATGGCGCGTGAAATACGTTGTTCCATGCCTGGGTGCTGTCCAGTTCGCTCGTGTCCCTCAAGACAAGTATTTTAGGATTGAAAGCTGACCCAAATCTGATCAGTGAAGCTCCCCGCCCTAAAGGGCGGCGCTTCCCGGAAAAGTAATTTTCTTTTATATTGTGCCCCTTGACCCCGCCCTGAGGGCGGGGCTGGCGGGGCACTTGCAGGTCAAGGGAGATGACCCCATGAACACAAGAATCACCATCCTCTGTGAGAACAGTGTGGGCCGAGTCATTGGAACGGGTGAACACGGTTTTTCTGCGTTTATTGAGAGCGACCAAGGCAATACTCTCTTCGATACGGGGAACGGACACGGAATCGTATCGAACAGTCTTACCTTTAACAAAGATCTGAGAACCGTGCGGAAGATCTTCTTAAGTCATGGCCACAATGATCACACCGGAGGTTTGCCAGAGGTGCTTAAATTGACAGGCAAAGTGGATGTTCATGCTCACCCTCATATTTTCCTGGACCGGATCGCGGTACGCAAAGTGGAGGGAAGAGAGACGAGGCGTTTTGCTGGCCTCATCTACAAAAAGACTTACCTCGAATTTCTGGGAGCCAATTTCGTTTTGAATCAGGATTTTAGCGAGGTCGGAAAGGGACTATTCCTCACGGGGGAAGTCCCCAGACGCACCTCCTTTGAAAAAAATGATCCAAGCCTGTTTGTCGAAATCGACGGAAAGAGGGCCCAGGATACCCTCATGGATGATCAATCCCTGGTGCTGGATACAGGGAAAGGTCTCATTCTCGTCCTAGGTTGTGCCCACTCTGGGATGATGAATATTATCCACCATGTGATGACCAAGACCGGTCAGCACAAGTTCAACGCAATCCTGGGAGGAACTCATCTCGATTTCTTGACCCCTGAGCAACTCGAGGAATCCATCAGGGCTCTGAAGCAAATGGAGATTGAAAAGATCGGTGTCTCCCACTGCACGGGAATGAGGGCAGCTTCTCGACTTCATCAGGAGTTCGGCGACCGATTTGTTTATGGCTGTGTGGGAACCGCTTTTGATTTTTAGCTTGAGAAAGAAAACAACGGCACTATGAGGGTGTTCGCAGTCATTTCTCAATCGAAATATTAAGGACATTTCCCAGTTTGTCCGGAGGGTCTCCGCGTAGCAAGAAGTCTCCGCAATGAGCCTTGTGGAGCCCCACGGGCTAGCGCCCGTGGTCCCTCCACATGCTTCAGGGGGCGGAACCCTCCGAAGCATACCCTACTATGCTCCTTCAGAGCTTCGAAAGGTACCCTCCTCGCATTCATCCATGGTTTGAGAGACCGTGGCCTGCACGCCGAAGTGCTTGCCTGTCGGTAGACAGGCGTTACGGCACGCAGGCGTGGCTTTCTGCGTAGGAGGGTAAAGTTGACAAAGTCCACCGGAAACGATTATATAGGCGTTATGCTTAATGCCGTCCTCATTATTCTTTGCTGTCTCATCTGGCCTTTTTTCTCACCGCAATCTTCTCTCGCCTTTGAGACCAAAGGCCAAGACTGTTCCAAATGTCACACGCTAAACCAAACAGAGGCAACCGATCTCCTTAAAAATCTCTTTCCCGACATTAAAGTCTTGAACATCTCTATGAGTCCCTCCAAGGGGCTGTGGGAAGTTTATGGCCAATCAGGAGGCAGAAAGGGCATTTTCTACGTCGACTTTTCCAAGAAACACGCCTTCCTTGGATCAATGATCTCTATTGCTGAGAAAAAGAATCTATCTCAGGAGAGGCTATCCGAACTAAATAAGATTGACATCTCCCAAATCCCTCTTCAAGACGCATTGGTCATGGGAAACCCCAACGCCAAATTTAAGGTGATTGTTTTTGATGATCCCGACTGACCGTTCTGCGCAAAACTTCATCAGGAGATGAAGCAGACCATCGAAGAGAGAAAAGACATTGCCTTTTATGTCAAGCTGTATCCGTTGAAGATCCACCCGGAGGCGTACGAGAAGTCTAAAGCCATTGTCTGCCAAAAATCGCTTGCTCTACTTGAGGCTGCTTACGAGAAGAAACCGCTGCCCAAACCTTTGTGTGAGACAACGGTCATTGATGAAAATATCAAGCTTGCCGAAAAGCTAGGAATCACCAGCCTCCCCTCGATTGTTTTACCCGACGGAAGGGTCTACCCAGGATATCGAGATGCCAAGTCTCTCATAGAACTCATAGGCAACTAGATTCTTTTCTTCACTCCCCGATCATCAACTCCTTGAGACGACTCATCGGCATGGGCGACACGGTGAGCGAGCGATACGAATCTTCCGAACCCTTCCAGTAACGCACTTCCACATGTTCTAGGTCTTTCGCCTTGCCGTACCGGGCTGTAATGGCACCTGCCCTTTCAATCTCCTCCGGAGGCGCTTCTCCTCGCAAAAGTGATAGGGGACCCGGGTAATGAGCCGCCCTGAACAACACATCTACCTCGTGAGCAAAGGCTTCTAACTTCTTGTTGTCTTCCTCATTTCTCCCCACGACGAGCTTCAGCTTTGGAGAAAGACGAAAATGCCTCCCCATCTTTAGCAGATGAACGTCACTCAAGGGAAACCCTGGATCATGGGCCATCAAGTCTTTGATCCTTCTCGCAAACCCAGGATCGGTGAGAAGGCAGCCTCCAGCGGGACAGGGATAATCGAGAATTCCATAGTGCTCAGCCAACTGGATCTGCGGCTTTCTAGATCTGCCCGAAATACTAAGCAGCTTTTCCCGGTTAATCCAACCCTTCTGTTCCGGAATTGAGGCAGGTAGGAACTTGGCTGAGAGGGGACGAAGAATGAATCCCTCCAGGTCGGATTCTTTTTCAATCAACCGCATGGCCTCTCGGCGCTGAGACATGGGCCTCTGACCCAACACTTCTCCCGTGATGATAAAAGAAGCCCCCGAAGATTCCATATAGTCTTTGGCCTTCTTCAACATGAAAATCCGACAGTCGATGCACGGATTCATGTTTCGGCCGTACCCGTGTTTGGGATGCTTCACCACAGTCAGGTACTCTTCGGAAACGTTAAAGACTTTCAAAGGAATGCCCAAACCCTCCACGGCCTTCTTCGAGGCCAAACAGGTTTCTCCACGGTGTGTGCAGTTGCAAAAAACGGTCAGGAAATTGAGTGCCTCCAATTCAATCCCCTCTTCTATCACGATTTTCGCTGCAAGGGTACTGTCAAGCCCTCCCGAAAGGAGGGCAATGGCCTTCATCATAGCACCTCATTCATCGATCCGGATCGAAATCCTTGCAGATCGAGCGTGACATATGGGTAACCCATCTTCTTTAGCTGACTCACCACTGCATCTCTCAATGGACTGTCGATTAAACGTCCCATCTCTTCTTTGAGAAGTTCGATTCTCGCCAGAGGTCCGTAGTGCCGAACCCGAACCTGCTTAAATCCGAGACTGAAGAGGAAGTCCTCTGCCTCCCCTACCCTCTTCAAAGCCTCCAATGTGATTTCTTCTCCATAGGGGAATCGCGAGGCCAGACAGGCAAAGGAAGGTTTGTCCCACGTTGGAAGTCCCAAGGCTCTGGACAGTTCCCTTATTTCCATCTTTGTAAATCCGACCTCTTTCAAGGGACTCCTAACCCCGAGTTCTTGGACTGCGAGCCTTCCAGGTCGATGGTCTTTTTCATCATCTACCGTCGACCCCTCGACGACAAAAGGGATTCCTTCTTTCTTCGCCAGAGCACACAGTTTCTTGAATAGCTCTCGCTTGCAGAAATAACATCGGTTGGGAGGGTTCTTTGAAAATCCGTCAATCTCGAGTTCATTCGATTCTATAAGGACATGTCTCACGCCGAGACTCTCAGTAATCCTCTTAGATCCCGTCACCTCTCGTTCCGGATAGAGAGGTGACAAAGCCGTAGCGGCCAGGGTATTCTCGGATCCCAAACTGTCTTGGGCCACTTTTAGGAGAAGGGTACTGTCCACTCCTCCTGAATACGCCACGAGAACTCTTCCCATGGAGCGGAATATCCCTGATAAACGTCGATGCTTTTCCTCAACCCGTTGATCCATGCCCTCTGCTCAGTGCCACACGTTATTGAGTTACTAAGTTATTGAGTCATTGGGTGATTGGGTGAACTACTTGCTCAATCCATCCACCGCCGATCACCGTTTCTCCATTGTAAAATACGGCGGCTTGTCCTGGTGTGATCGCCTTCTGCGGTACGTTGAATCTCACTTCCACCTCGTCTTTTTCTTTCGAGGTAATCACAGCCTCTGACCCTGGATGATTGTACCGGATCTTTACCTGAGCGGAGAACGTCTTCTCCTGTGGAATGATCCAATTCAGTACTCGAACGGTGAATGTATCCGCGAGAACGTCCTCCTTCTTTCCAACAGTGACAGCATTTTTTTGCGGGTCGATCCCGATCACGTAAAGAGGGACCCCCTTGGCCAGACCGAGACCTCTCCGCTGACCGATGGTATAAAATGGGATCCCCTTGTGCATTCCGATGACCTGCCCAGTCCTGTCCATGATGGGGCCGGGCATGATGGATTCTTTCAGCCTTGCTGCAAGAAAAGGATGATAGGAGTTGCCCTCGATAAAACAGATTTCCTGACTTTCAGCCTTATCATGGACTCGGAGTCCGAGCTGTTGTGCCTTTTTTCTAACATCCTCCTTACGATATTCTCCTAAGGGGAAGAGAGACCGCTGAAATTGACTCTGGCTCAGGGAGAAGAGAACGTAGGACTGATCCTTTGCCTTATCCACTCCCTTCTTTAGAAGGCTGCGTCCTGTTCGCTCATCCAATTCAAGACGGGCATAGTGGCCCGTGGCCAAATAATCTGCCCCAAGTTCCCTAGCTTTATCCAAAAGAACTCCGAACTTAATTTTTCTGTTACAGAGGACACAAGGGTTGGGCGTCCTTCCTGTTCCATACTCCCTGCAAAAATACTGGATGACATCTTTCTCAAACTCTTCTTCCAGATGGAAAACCTGAAATGGCATTCCAAACTGCTGGGCAACCTGCTGGGCATCTTCCACATGAGAGGAAGCAAAACACCCTGGGAACTTTTCCTGCGCCCTCCCCCTCCAAAGACTCATGGTTGCTCCGATAACGTCGTAACCTCTTTCTCCGAGAAGAAAAGCCGCTAAGCTTGAATCGACGCCCCCGCTCATGGCTACAACGACCTTCTTCTTCACTTCCACCATCCTTCTTCGCAATCTTTTCGACCTAGACTCCCCACCCTGTTCTTCGTGAAGCTCCCCGCCCTAAAGGGCGGCGCTTCCCGGGAAGGCATTTCCTTCTATATTGTGCCCCTTCCTGCCTGCCGGTAGGCAGGAAGGGGCACTTGCCGGCCAAGGGAACCTGTTTGCTCTTTGATCTAAGTTTTCATGGATCGGAGCAGGAAAACGGAACCCGAGAGTTCCTTTAAAACAGAAACTCGATCGCCTGATAGGGGCACACTGGAATGCAGGCTTCACAGACGATGCACTTGTCTCGATTGAAGGAAACCTCCATGGTCTTTCTCTCCACATCCAAGGCTTTGGTCGGGCAGATGGAGATACAGGCTGTGCATTGCGTGCAACGATCTTCGTGCCACTTCACATCCTGTGCAAGAGGCTCAATCTCAACTCCAATTTCCTTCACATAGCCTATTCCAGCCTCCAGCGCGGGTCTCTTCCCTGTGACTTCTATCACCATTCTCCCCCCCCTGGGAGTCACATTCGCCCTCAGGATATTCACCGTGAGGTCAAAATCTCTAACCAGCTTAGTAATGATCGGATGATCTACCAGATGAGGAGGGTAACTGAACACCACTCTCTTCTTATGCATGAGAACCTCCTTTCAGAGATAAATCCCAAACTGCAAGTGAAGCTCTACGCCCTAAGGGGCGTCGCTTCCCGGTAAGGTACTTCCCTCTTCTATTACAGTGTGCCCCTTGACCCCACCCTCAAGGGTGGGGCTTGCGGGGCACTTGCCGGTCACAGACAACCCACAATAACCAATGATCGAGATACTTTTGCCTAAACATGGGTCTCTGGTTATTGGAATTTATTTGGCATTTGGGATCTAGCATCTGAGATGTGATCTTTCCTATTTTTTCTTGACGGGTCTTTCTTTCAACGGTTTGAAAACGACTCCTGAATCGACCGAGGGCAGAAGTTCTACGGGCTCGGTCAAAAAGAACTTTCCGGTCTTGATCCACTCTTTCAACATCTGGGTAATCTCCCTGGCTTTTGCATAACTCGAAAAGCCAGACGTTGGGACTTCTTTTCCCTGAACCGTGATCTTTCCGCTCTTGAGTTGTTCGTAGTTTACCTCGCCCAAGCTACCCGGAATAAACTGCGGATAGGATTCACTGTAGTCAACAATTTGGGTCCAAATGTCCTCGTCACGTACCAGCGTGTATTGCAAGATCTCCTCGCTCAGGATTGGAATGGGAACTCCAATCCCCACGGTGAGAGTGACGCCATAGCCTGTGAAAGACGTCCCTCTCAACCATTTCGGGCTCATCTGCTTGAGATCTCCCGTCACACAGAGAGTCCCTGCTGAAGCTTTCGGCACGCCCTTCTCAGTTCTTTTCACACCGGGGTTATGCTGAGTCCCGTTACCGACGACGTATCCGGTTCCCCCGCCAAGAAAGATTCGCGTTCCCACTCCAATCGTTTTGTACAGAGGATCGTTGAGGAGAGGGCTCAACTGCCCTGCACTGGAGTAAGTGGCATTTCCCAGCCTGGGTTGAAGAACCCCCATGTAAGTGTGAATGACGCGGTCAGAGACATTCACCGCACAGTTGTAATTCTGATATGCGTTTCTCAAGTTGAAAAGGACGGCTTCGTTCATGTCTTTCAGGGAAATGTAGGTTTCGAGGCTCTTTCTCGGATAGCAGTCTGTTCCGTAAGCGGTTGCTGTCAGCTTGACGTCCTTTCCTGCCACGAGCTCCTCAATCACATGGGCGCCGCCATACGTGAACTTCCCGGGATAGATCTTGTTCCTGGGATCATCTTCGGACATTGCAGTAGCTCCTAAGAAGAAGTCAACGGCTGCTAAGCCCACGTAGACAGGGATATCATTGAGATAGGTCTTCCCACCGCCTAGTTTGATTCGAGGCTTGGTATGACCCACATTGAAGTAAGCTCCGGATGAACACATGGGACCAAAGGTCCCAGTGGTGACCACGTCGACTTCCTGCGCAGCCGCTTTGACCCCTTTTTGAGCGGCATAGTCAATAATCTCCTCAGCCGTAAAAACGACGGCTTTCCCCTTTTTTATCTTCTCATTTATCTCTGCAATGGTCTTTGCCATCTTCTCCTCCATCGGATAGAAGCAGCCAAGCTTTCAGCCATCAGCCATTAGCTGTCAGTTGTTGTCGCACATTCATCGTTCCGAATTCCCGACTTCGATCCCTTCACGGGCAAGTCGGCTGGATGCCCCGCCTTGGCTGTCCCGCCTTAACGATATGGCGGGGAGCAAAGCCGACCTTGTAATCATATCTACATTTCCCGGAAGCCCCTGCCGTGTGGCGGGTGGCTTCACCCTCATCCCCTTTTGGGGGCTATGCATAATCCATAACATAGCATCACCCCTTTGTCCTGCTCCGCGGATCAAAACGAATTTTGAAAGAAAATTGGGTTAATGGACTATCCGAATCATGGATGAGGTGCAAGAGACTTTACTTGACTTCTCTGCCAAGTGATTTCTTATGCGCAACAAACCCGTAACTCCATCAGTTCATAACACGGACTATTCCAGAGGTGGCTTCATATCTGGTACATGGGTGGAGCGGTTCCCTCTCTCTCTATTCTCCGATTGACCATCTCTTCAAGAGTGACCGAACCAAAAACCCGGTTAATTGCGTCTGTCGCTTCGTTCCAGATCTCCCTTGTCACGCAGGACTGAATTTTTCGGCAGATCTTGGGATCGGCAAGACAATCAACCAATCGGATGGGACCTTCGAGGACCTCAATGACATCTTTCAGCGAGATATCAGAAGGAGGTTTTGCCAATGAGTAGCCTCCTTTGGAACCACGAACTGACTTCACAAGGCCAGCTGTTCTCAAAGGAATGATGACCTGTTCAAGATATTTCGGTGAAATGTTCTCCTTTTTCGCAATCTCCTTGAGTTCAATCGCTCCCTCACCGTAGTGCGAAGCAAGTTCCACCATTGCTCTGGATCCATATCTAATTTTAGTTGACAATTTCATAAGTTAGCAATTCATACTTTTTCCATAGGAATTTGAAGATTCTTAACCCATACACCCTTCCTTGTCAAGAACGACTGAACCACGCTTTGGAAAAAGCCGAATTACCCAGCCCTTGAATCTTTCCCGCTTCGAATATGAGTTATTCGTAACGAAGTGCATCAATCGGGTTCAGAAGCGAAGCTTTTCTCGCAGGATAGAATCCGAAGAATACCCCTACAGAACCTGAGAATAGAAAGGCGAGGAAAATTGCAGTGGTCGAGAAAAGGATGGGCCACTGGGTAAAGCTCGAAAGGATGATCGTTCCGACCATTCCGATCCCGATCCCCAATATCCCACCCATCAGACTCAGGATCAATGATTCGATCAGGAATTGGAGCAGGATGTCCCGGGTCTTGGCACCCACGGCGATTCGAATACCGATTTCTCTTGTTCGCTCAGTTACAGAGACGAGCATGATATTCATGATCCCGATTCCTCCCACAATCAAGGAGATGGAGGCGATCGATCCCAGAAGGACAGACATCACATTGGCCGACGCCTCCCTACTCGACATCATTTCCGTCAGGTCCCGCACAGAAAAATCATCCTCCTGGTTTGGCTGGATGTGGTGTCTCTGTCGAAGGAGTTCGTTGATCTGCGTTTCTACCTGTTTCACCTCATCGGGTCCCCACGCCTGGACCGCGATGTTCCTTACCATGCCTGGAAAGGCCTGTCCAAACAGTTGCCTCTGCGCTGTGGTCAGCGGTACAAAGATGAGGTCGTCCTGATCCTGCCCCCACGTTGTCTGGCCCTTGGGTGTAAGGGCCCCCACGACCGTAAAGGGAATTTTCTTGATACGGACGATCTGTCCGACTGGATCGATCCCCCCGAACAGGTTTTCTGCCACTGTCTCTCCCAGGACACAGACTTTCGCAGCCCCATCGAGCTCCTGTTCGGTAAATGGGCGACCTGTGGAGAGGGACCACCCTCTGATTTCGATCATTTCAGGACTTGTTCCGGTGATACCGGTAGACCAATTCTGATTTCCATAAACCACTTGGGCCACCCCGCGGATGCTTGGTGCGACATACTTAACCCCCGGGATTTCTGTCTCGATCGCCTTTGCATCGTCAACGGTCAACGTTGCAGTAGTCCCTGCCCCCATTCGGGATCCCCCGCTCGTCGAACTCCCTGACTCGATCATGAGGAGGTTAGACCCCATGCTGGCGATCTGCTCTTCAATCCGTTGCTTTGCCCCTGATCCGACAGCAATCATGGCAATGACCGCACCGACGCCGATGATGATCCCCAGCATGGTGAGGGCCGAGCGCATCTTATTGACCACCAGTGCTCTTAAGGCAATGTGAAGGCTGGCTATAAGACGTGTCATGCTCGACCTCCCTCCGCTGCGGTCAAACGGGATGAGTTCTCCCGATCATCGACCACCACGCCGTCCTTAAAATGGATATTTCGTTTGGCATATAAGGCGATGTCGGGTTCATGAGTAATCATGATGATCGTGATTCCTAGGTCTCGGTTCAGCCTTTGAAAGATTCCCATGATCTCAATGCTGGTCTTAGAGTCGAGGTTGCCTGTCGGTTCATCCGCTAGAATGATGGAAGGTTGGTTGACCAGGGCACGCGCGATGGCCACCCGCTGTTGTTCCCCTCCGGAGAGTTGACTGGGATGATGATGTTCTCTCCCGGCAAGGCCTACCTCGGAGAGGGCCTTTATGGCCATCTCTTTTCGTTTGAGGGTTGAAGTCCTAGCATAGATCATGGGAAGTTGAACATTCTCCAAGGCCGATGTCCTGGCAAGGAGATTAAACCCTTGGAAGACAAAACCGATCTTCTGATTCCGGATCTCTGCCAGTTCATCCCTTGAGAGACGTTCCCCACTGATCCCTTCCAAAAGATATTGGCCCTGTGTGGGCTGGTCCAGAAACCCCAGGATGTTCATAAAGGTCGATTTGCCGGAGCCGGAGGGTCCCATGATGGCCAAAAATTCCCCCCGCTGAATCGATAGGGAGACGCCACGAAGTGCATGAACCTCTCCCTCGCCAAACCGATAGACCTTGGTTAAGTCTTGAACCTGAATGATCGTATTATTCGTCGTTGCTAGAGTATCCACCGATATTCTATACGCTTTCCGCTGAGCTATCCCGCTTTATCTGCGCAGCCCACCGCCCGTAAGAGGCGAAGGAGTGCCCCGGTTCTGCGCGTTGTCTTTTGTCATCTCTCCGACGATCACCTGGGTCCCCTCTTTGAGATCCCCTGAAATAATCTCACTGAACGTTCCGTTCGTAATCCCCAAAACAACTGGGACGAGGATGGGTTTCCCTTGCGGAGACAAGATCCAGGCTCTGCCTGGCATTCCTTTCTTCTCCTGCGAGGATGAGCCCATCTTCATAAGTTTTTTTCTCTGCTCCTCTGAAGGACCCGCAGTCTGAGGCACCTCCTTCTTAGGCTCTTCCTTCTTCATCCCCTCTTCCCCATTTTCTCCACTTGCCCCCACGGGTCTAAACCTCAATGCGGCATTGGGAATCCTTAGAGCTCCGTCCCGATGAGCGACCAAGAGGGTGACATTGGCCGTCATGCCTGGTTTAAGCTTCAAGTCAGGGTTTGCAACCATAATCACGACATCATAGGTCACCACATTCTGAATCGTCTGGGGGGCATTGCGAATCTCTGAAACCTTTCCCCGGAAGGTAATCTCCGGGTAGGCATCTACCGTGAATGTGGCCTCCTGGCCCGTTTCAATCCGGCCTATATCAGCTTCACTAAAGTTCGTATCGACCTGCATCTCTGTCAGATCCTTCGCAATGGTGAAGAGGATCGGAGCTTGAAGGCTGGCTGCCACCGTTTGACCTACATCCACATTCCTTGAGATCACAACTCCATTAACCGGGGATCGAATGGTGGTGTACCTCAAGTTCGTCTCAGTCATTCTCAAGGCAGCCTTGTCATGTTCGATCTGGGCCTTTGCAGATTCGATCTGCGCTTTAGCCACCTCGAGCTGAGCTTTGTTAGCCTCTCTCTGAGCCACTGCGGAATCATAGTTAGCCTGGGCCGTGTCCAGGGCCGACTGGGCGATCGCACTCATTTTCATCAGTTGCACGTTTCGGTCGAGGGTCCTCTTTGCATCGGAAACGGCCACCTCGGCTTTTACAAGATTGGCCTGAAGACTCTGCAGATTTGCCTGGGCGTTCGCCAGATTGGCCTGAGCGGTTGCCACACCCGCCTTGGCCTCATCCACCTGGGCTTGAAAGATAGCCGGGTCGATCTGAGCGATGATATCCCCTTCCTTAACCCGGGAGTTAAAGTCAGCATAGAGGGCTTTGATCGTTCCGGAAACCTGGCTTCCTACCAGCACGGTGACCACCGGGTTGATCGTTCCCGTGGCCGTCACCGTGGAGCTAATCTCCCCTCGTTCCACCCTCACCAGTCGATATCGTTGGTTGGACCCGTTCTGCTCACCCCGTCCCCAGAAATAGAATGCACCTGCTCCTAGGAGGAGAAGAATGAGAATCACATAAAACCATTTTCTTTTCGATTTCTCTCTGGTCACCTTTGTTTCGCCTTCTTTCTGAAGAGGAACCGGATCGGTACCCCCTCGAATCCAAACTGGCCTCGCATCTTGTTCAACAAGTAGCGCTCGTAGGAGAAATGGATGCTCTGCGGATAGTTGGTAGAGATGACAAAGGTCGGAGGAGCGGTGGAAACCTGGGTAATGTAATTCATTTTTACCGCACGGTTCCTGTAAAGGGGAGGTGACACGTCTGTCACCCATTGGCCAAAGTGCCTGTTAAGTTCTGATGTGGCAATCCTCTTTTTTGTCTGTTCAGCCACTCGGTCTACCGTTTCCAAGACCTTCCAAATCCTTTGTCCTGTCATGGCGGATATGAAGACACTGGGGGCATAACGGAGATATTTAAGACTCTCCTTCACCCTTTCTTCGAACTCGACCATCGTGTGGGACTCTTTTTCGACAAGATCCCATTTGTTCATGACCAGAACGCACCCTTTTCCCTTCTCGTGGATGAATCCACCGATCCGGGCGTCCTGGTCTGTCACCTCTTCTCTTGAATCCAAGATAAGAATGGCCA
>Ga0315279_10002148_pt1 | contig 30416 bp, 33 predicted proteins | sample YL17G06_20_MG_FD_203694 | JGI IMG/M metagenome (GOLD analysis project Ga0315279, IMG submission 203694) | Sediment microbial communities from Yellowstone Lake, YNP, Wyoming, USA - YL17G06_20 | ecosystem: Environmental > Aquatic > Freshwater > Lake > Sediment | place: USA: Wyoming | collected...
GGGGGGTCTCCTATACAGTTTCCAAAAGTCGACTTATGGCAGTTCTGAGAAAGTCCGTCAGGTTTTTGAATTTGCCTTCCGCGATCAGCTGCTCTACGCGTTGTCTTTCCTGCGTCGTTAACCTAGCAGAAATTCTTGCATCTTGGTTTCTCAATATTCCCACCTTTCAAGTTCAACAAACCTTATATGCTGAGTGTGTTGAACATAACCTCTGGCGGACATTCAAACTGTCCCTGAACCTCATGTAAAAGGTATGGAAAAATGTCCCTCAAGAGAAACAAAGATGTCCCTAAACTTGTTGAAAAATACAGAGCTAAGTATCCTGACCTGGATAGGGATCTTCTAAGGAAACTGATCCGTCTGGAGAATCCAGACCTATTTTTCGAAGGGAAAAACCTGAAGTATTATAACAACCTCAAGAACCTTGATCGTTATCTCAGAAAGGCATTTGCAAGTAAACTGAGTGGGCAGCCTCTTCTAAAAAAATCCTCTAATGATTCAGTAGAGAAGGCTTTGCTAGAACTAGCAAAAGAACAGTGCAAGACAACTATGGAGGAAGTTGCAAGTAAAGTGGGAATCCCCCCTTCTAGCATTGAGCTATCGGTCTATCGGTTAGTGCAAAAGCATGGATGGAAGACCTCTAAGACAAAACTTGGTGAAGTGGAGATTGATTTTAACAGACCGTTTGATCCTGAGACTCTTAGGTTCGGTTAGCATAACCCTTAGCGACCATTCCCTCTTGGAACAGGCCCTCTTCAAACGGAAAATTCTTGAAGAAGAATAGGCCTCTGAGGCCTTGGGTCAGAGTGGGAAAGTTTTTTAGGCTTTAATAAGTCTTAATACACTTTATGAATGCCTCAGGAAGCTCCTTTCCTGAAACAAACCGCAAAAAACAGCTTAGAATATGTGGCAACTGCGCCCGTGTCTCTTTCGGCTTGAACGGGGAAGAAGCGGAGTTTCTCAAAGAAACGGTGCAGTACCATGGGGCTCAACGCATGTGCCGCTGGATCCAAAGGGGCTATGTGAAGGGTTCCAGGGGCGGCTTCGACCCTGAAAAAATGAGGGCTATTGCCATTATTGTCAAGCATAAAGCAAACTGTAAAGTTGCAGCAGCCCAGGTCCTGTTGATAGAAAAGCATTGTTTCCTGTGGTTGCCGGCGCCTGAAAACCAGTTTTGAAGAGGTCTGTTAGCCCAAGCATAAACTGATGGAAACTTGGTAACGGCGTTACCAAATTCTAGACTGAACGCGCAAAACAACGACATGAAGAACAGAGAGGTACAGACGGAAAATATCAACCATTAGGGCCAAATGGCCCTAGTGGTCAAGGTCGGGCTCGTGATGTTGTTGCTCGTCAGATCGGGTTAAGTCCCACGACTTTTCAACGGGCCCTGACAATCATGCAGAAGGCTCCCGAGGATCTCAAAGCAAAAATGTCGAAAAGACCATAGTCCCTTGAAACAGGGTTTTTACGAACTCGGCAAGCGTGCTATCTCATATAGAGTTGCGGGCCTTATCGCTTCAACTATCCGTTGTCGGACATTAATGTCCGCCCTAGCATTTTCAAGGTTATCAGCAGTTTCAAAGTCTAAGAATCCCAGTTGAAGGGACCATGTTAATTTTAACCCCCCTTCAACGGGGTTTCTGGCGAAGAGACATTAGGGTTTTCCCATGAATCCAGATCCAAAACAATGTTGGAACAAGAGGAGCGAATGTTAAAAAAAAAGATAGTTTTTTTCAGTGGTTTGTGCCATAGATCGCACAGTGACCTGAACAGGGCCCCTTGGCCCGTTCACGGTTGGAATTCTAATTTCCCTGGCGCCTCCTCTTAGTCGCCCAACTCAAGTCGCCAACCGTTAAGCCCTGCTGCAAATTCCTGGCTTCGTCCACCTCTGCGCGTAACTTCATGCGCCTACGAGTCGCCCAACTCAAGTCGCCAACAGTCAAGGGAATCGATGGCCTAGGCTCACTTTGCGCGAGGAGCTTTCTGCTTCTCGCCAATTCCTCTTCAGGCGACAGGTGACGATACTTCGCAGGCGCCGGCTCCGTAATGACCTCATTAGAAACCATGGTAATGCTCTTGTTGAGCAGGTCCGAGCGATCATTACAGCAATCAGCGTGAGGCATAACCCTCCGGACTTCACATGAACTGCAGTCGTCATGACAAACAGTGGTCTTTCCAATCAATCTCTCACCTCCCTACCTTTCTATGGGTTCGTTTCACAAAGTAAGCTTGAATCATCCTCTTCCTCCTGTTGCATTCGTCGTTTCTGCTTGAGCCAGGCTAAGCGCCGCCGGTCTGGAGGCTCGTCGTAGATTCCAAGGTCCTTGTACAGCACGGCCTTAACGTATTCGCAGCCCTTCATGTTGAAGAGCGCCGCAGCCCTAGCGAGCCTGTCCTCTGCAACAGGCCCTATTCTGAAGCTGACTTGACGACGCTTTCCATACTTCTCGTCCTGTCTCATTTTATCATACTTCCCTGTTCCGCTGTCATTCAACGATACACATGAAAGAATCAACTGTGCTGAACGGTTCCGTGTGCCTTGACACGTTCATCGCTACGAAGCCCTTCCTGGCCCTGGCGCTCAGCCGCAGACGATAGCGAATGGCTCCTGGTAGCAATTCTTACGATCCTAGGCCAAGCACGCCTTACAGCCTGAGCCTTCAAGCCCATGGCCTTCCCCGACTGCTCATACTTCTTCCTCAGATCCACCAACTCTATCTCAATCTCTCGATAATGCACGTAGTCGGCAAACAGCTTCTGATAAGCTCCCACTGCATTGACCACCTTGGCCAAGCGCTGAATATCCACCCTAGACAATCCCGGCTGAGAAAGAGCATCCAGGGCTCCAGCCAGCAGCTTCAGAGCCTGCTCTACGCTAGGCAGCTCGTCGGGAACATCAAGCTTGATCTGGGTTTGCTCTTCCTTAGTTGTCGTCGTCCCAGCAGATTTTTCTTTGTGCCCGACGACAAGTCCCAGTCGCTGAAGCTTTTTTCTGATGGCTTCAGGCTTCCGATTCAGCTGAGCCGCCAGGATCCTCGCGTCGTGTTCGCCCTTATTCCATAACTTCATCAGTTTCTTCTCTTCATCCCGACTCCAGAAGTATGAACTTTTCGGCATGTTCAGGGCTCCCTTTTGTCTGGGCCTTCCGCCACGAGCTCTATGGGCTCTTTTTCAGGCATATCAAGAATGAACAAGTGGCGCCGCAGCTCCTGAATCTTCTCCCTCTCAAAATGCGGCTTTTCTGGGACTGTCAGGTGCATGCGCTTGAGTTTTTTAGCTACGGCTTTTGGACTTCGGCTTAGAGCATTGGCAAGATCCTGAAGATTCTGTGTCTTAAACATTTCAATAAGCCTCTTCTCTTCAGCGAGTTTCCAACATGGCATTTCCTTCAGGTCCCTTCCTTTTTTTCCAAGACTACGTGAGCGTTATCCGAGTACATTGTTAGCTTGTCGCCTTTCTTGATCTGCAGGTGCTGGGCCACTTCCTTGGGCACTGTTATCCTCAGCGAGTTACCGACTTGCATGACGCTTACTTCGAATTTTATGGGCATTGGCATAACCATTTCCTCAAAGTACTCTGTGAATACTTTTAAATATGCTGATACTCTATAAAGACTTTTCGAGTACTCACAACGTACTCAAGAGAACAAAACATGGAAAACAGAGCTGCAGGCCGTCCCGGCTTATCCGAGGAGTCCAAGCTAAGTCCCAGACATTTGACGGCAAACGTTTGCCGTGAAAATATAGTTGAAGAGGGAATAGTCTTTGAGTCCATAGTCCCTTCAACTAGGATCCTGGTTGAAGAGGATATGGTCTTTTTACCCCTCTTAGATTCAGTCCTCTTAGATTCAATTTTCTGTTTCAAGAGGACCTGATCCAAGAGGGAATGGTTTTTTCGGCATTTGGCTTTAAGGGCTTCAGAGCCTTTCTTTATGATTGCAAGGGCTCGCTGAAAAGTCGTGGGACTTAACCCGATCTGAAGAGCAACAATATCACGAGCTTGACCACTAAGTTCATTTGAACTTAATGGTAGATATTTGCCGTCTGTACCTCTCTGTGCTTCATGTCGTTGTTTTGCGCGTTCAGTCTCAATCTCCATAAGAAGCAACCCAAACTCTGCCCTCTCAAAATCAGTCAACTGGCGCCGCCGAAGATTTGCTTCTATCACAAACTTCTTTTCTTTCTTTTCTTCTGACAGTGGTTTCCGTTTTCTTTTCTGTCGGCTCTGGGAAATATTTCCCAGAGCGGTATTATCTCTGTGACTTTGCCTCTCTATGGCCATTACCTTTTCTATTTCCAGTAATGGCAGTACGAGTTTGGCTCTTTGAAACTTGTTCAAATGTCGCCTTAGCAAGTTGGATTCAATCATAAACTTCTTTTCAAAGCCTCCCTCTTGAAACGAGCCCTACGAGCTCTAAAAATTCCTGTTTGAAGGACAAATGTTGAAAAAGACCATAGTCTCTTCAAACGGGCCCTACGGGCCCTGAAAACTCTGTTTGAAGGGGGAATGTGTTGCAATGCGCTCTAGGACCCAGTCGCAAGGGGTCTTATGCCTCAAAAGCCGTTGCAACTCAGTTGCACACAACCACACAGGGCCCGGTTCACGTTGCCAAACCTGGAAACCTCAACAAGGCCCTAGGATGCTCGTAGTAACCAAAAGAACAAAGAAAAAAGGGATTGTGCGGGAGAAATCTTCTAGCCTAGCATGGAGATAACCCGATCGTTTACTGTCTGCATGAATGCTTCTTCAAGCTCTATGCCATAATGCTCCGCCAAAACGAAGATCATGTAAAGCAAGTCCGAAAGCTCTGTGGCTAACATCTCTTTCGTTTTCGGCTTCTCAGGCGGCTTAAATCCTTGCAACCCTTTAACCGCTGAAGCCACTTCACCAGCTTCTTCAAGCAGGTCAGTAACCATCACGAAAGGCGTCCAACCCTTACCCCTTTCAGGATCGAGCTTATCGTTGATCTTCCTAAAGTTTTTCCAACAAAGATGCTGAGCATCACGCAAAGTCACAGACATTAGCATTCACCAGTACAGCAACCTCATACTGACTTTATAAACAATTATGGTTCTTAGAGATTCATGGAATTGTTTCGCGTCTGACAACAGTGGAGATATCTCCGCAAACCCCGTACAGACTTTGTTGTTGTGTTCCGCCACTTTCAACGCTAACGTAGTGAGAACCGGGTTTGTCGTCGGCTATGTCATACAGAAACTACTGCGTCAGAATGAGACTACTGCAAATTAAGCAACGAAAGGCTTGATTGCTTTGGGATAAAACTTTACCAACCAACCAACCAGAACGACGACGGAACGACGGCCACGACGACGGACGACCACGACTACTGGAATAGGATAAGGATAGGATAGCGAGTTAATAGTACGAGGGGTAGAATTCACTCGAAAACTTACCCATCAACAATTCGCGCGCGCTCTAGAAGAAGCTCGAAGGCAAAATGCTTCTCCCATTCTTCTCAATTGTCTCTTTTGGTCTAAGGTGCATCAGCAGGTTTCGGAGCTGGACTGGGAGATTGGGTCGAACTGGGCGGTGGCATTGGAGTAGGAGGAGGCGTTGGTTTTGTCGGCAGAGGCATCAAACGAGGCGGAGGCTGGCCTTGCTGCATCACCATTTGTACCTGAATCTGCATCGCTAAGGAGACAGATTCGCTTTCGAACAGTTTGGCTGAACCTTGTTGTTGCAGAGCGATGACTGACCTGCAATACAGTTCCCAAATATCGTTCCAGAGATCTGAATCCTGTGGGATTTTTTCAACATTTAGTTTGAGTACGTCATGTGCCTCACTGTAATCTATGACTTTACCATGAGACTTGTATCTTTCGCCCTCGGAAAGCCATTTAGCAACTTCCTTTGCCTGGCCGGGATCGTGTTTTAACATGCACTCCTTGAGCCATTTCTCAGCAAATTCGCGAGACCCGTCAATGGCACTGTGACACTGAGCTATTATCTCTGGTCTGATTTGCGCCAACATTGGCAAATACATTTGAACAGGGTCACCTTTCGCAATGTAGCTTCTGATCATTTCAAGACCATCAATGAACGATCTGGCCGGAATCAAGCCGCCTGCTATCGGATTACCCAGTTGCGGATCTATTGGTCCCAATTCAGCGAGATAACCCATCAGGATTTTGTCGCTTCCTAACGCTATCATCGTAGCTGCGCTCTTGGCGAAATTGGGAACTATGACCCTAAATGATTTCGTGAATCTCTGCCGACACATGGTTATGATTTTCTCAGCAACGTTGCCATCTCCGCCAGGAGAATTTATTACAAGACAGCCTTCTTGTGCCCCACCTGTGGTTCGTAGCAGGTCTTCAAAAAGGAGAATGTCTTGGCTCATTATCATAGAAACAGGGTGCTGAGGGTTTGCGATGTATGTTATCACTTTTGCACCGAGGATCTTTTGTAGATTCAGAATCAAAGGTTTCCGATGTTGCTGAAAATCGTTGGTGTTGATTATTTTCTGAAAAGTCGCGTCAGCTGACATGAAATAAGCTATTGTGATTCTAGCTTATAAGTTGCTGGTTACGGAGAACTCGTAGATTTTCTTTTCTTCTTCTGGAAGCTCTTTGAGCAGTTCTAGCAGCTCTATGATCTCTTCTATGTCAGCTTTATGTCTTTCTTGCAATTCTAAGATGAATTCTTCTGTTGACATAGAACGTCAATACATACTTAGCTTATAGTGTAATAAATATCTTTTGTGAATCGAGCATGCATAACGTTGGTCATTCTGTCATCTTGCCAACTTACGGTTGTTTGATCGCTTTTCAAACAATGAACATGGAGGGCTGAATGAGAGGCTTTTTACATTTCAAGTGCTTAAAGCAGTGACGAAACGACCTGTGCTGTCCGCCGAGAGTAAGGTTAAACTAGCGCGCGCAGCGATCCTACCACAAGAATGCAGATCTCAAAGGCACAGTTACCACAATGTCGTTTCTTTATATATTCAAAGTGCGATTGGGTTTGGTGAAGCATCAAGTTGGATAAGCGCGTGCTAGGGTATATCACAATCAAGGATAGCCTCTGATCATGCCAAAGCCCGCACTAAGCGCGCGCTAGATAAGTACACGCACACCATAAAAAAACAGTACGATTCCCAACATGGAAAAAGAGAATCCCAGCCAGCTCATAAAAGAAACAAAACTTCCCGATTCTCCACCTAAACCTATTATGTACGGTCCTATCAACAGCCAAAAGGCTAACCCCGACAGGACCAGCGTCGCGCTTTTTAGTAGATGTTTTCGCTTCATTTTACGCCACTTTATCGTTAGTACGTGTGTTAAATAAAACTTATATTAATCCACGGGTTAACCTAACTTCCCAACCGTCAATTCCACGCTATTGACATTAAGGCTGTTACTCCATATAAATAAAAAACCACTGATTTCCTCTTATCCTTCTTTTGGAAAGAGCTTGCCATGAGATGTGGTTCCACTCACCACATACACTGGTAACGGACAAGCCTCACTGGGAAACCTTTCCTTCCAGTCATGACTTGCGCATACGATGAGGTCGCATTTCGTGGGGTCGTGCTTATGGTCTCTAAAGTGGCTGCTGTTTTCTTCAAACTCAATGTTGAGAGCTTGATCTATTTCTCCATCTTTCATTCTTACAAGAAGTGCATCCGGATATTTCCTGCGGAATACGAGATCGACATCTTCGACATTGCCTAGTTCGCATCCGAACCTGAATATGACCCAGTTTTCGTACAGCGTGAGTTTGTTGCTTGACAGAAGACTATGTACTTCATCGACCAACTTCGCGTCAATTCTCCAAGGAAAGTCCTCAATCGACAAAGGCGAGACCTCGGCTTTACTTATCTCTGAAGGTGAAGTTAAAAGATTCCGTTTGACTTGATCAGCGTCACTATAAGGAATTCTAGAGGTCAATGGTTTTGGTGTCAAACACGTAATCGCATTTGTCACACCCGACTCTATAGAAAATCGCGTGAGGTTCCTCCTCTTCAGATCCTCCAACGTACTTCTGGGTCTCACCAATATTGCCTCCACACTTTGGACATTTCGATTGGCTTAGCACGACGTTCTCGCTTGCGTCGACTCGCTCAACTACTCTGATCAGATCAATTAGACTACCCAGGTCTTCCTTAGTCAGTTCATCAACGCTGCGAACACTAAGACTTCTCGAACCAACGGCGTCATTGAGTGTTTTGAGTCTGCTGTAGGAGTTCTCTGCACCCACGAGATAGTAATCCTCTTTTACACAGAAAGGAGGGGCTTCTCCGAGTTCAGTTACGATCCTCTCAGCCTCTCCAACGTACCATCTAGAGATTGCTGCATATTCCTGTATGAATGTGAAGCCTTTGGATTTTTCGTGGCATTTCTGTCCTATATTCAAGGTCCAGTTCGCGAATTCGACGGCTTGCTTTCGAACGTCCAGAAGTGCTTGCTTCGGAGGAGACGAATAATCATTGTGTTCACTAGACATGCGTTCATTGTGTATTGTACTTACGAGCTTGTCCCATTTTGAAGCGTCTTCGATCGTTTCAAGCGCACCCTTAACGGCAGCCCATCTTGCTCCCAAATGGCAGTTTCTCAAAGAGTTCCGATATAGACCGCATAGCTGGTTTCCCACCTCCAATAGGATTCTCTGAAAATAGTCATACAGAGGCTTGACAGCCAACCTTCTCTTGTACTCATCATCGAGGTCAATGGAGTCAAACGAGGCAAGAATTCTGTCAAGCTGCTGCTTGAATTCCTGAACCATGCAGATCCCCAAGCACATAGGAATGAGGACGTTGAGCTAAAAGGAGTTTCGCTTGTATCTGCTCACCATGGTTCGATTCTACTGGAGCTAACGGGTGTTTTTTTCCACTTCTTCCAGTAATTTGGTCCGCAGGTCATATGCAGGAGCTTGCGAGATTCCAAGCCTTTGTTTGATCTCATACGCGAGGCGTTTCACTGGTATCTTTCCTTCGAGGTATTCCTTCTTGACTTGTTCCAGGACTTCATGCTCACACTCACTCCGTGCGCGTGTGTGCGCGCGCGTGCGCGACGGTATATAGGTGTGTGGGAGAGGGAGGGCGTTCTAATGGGGTTGTGTTGGCGTAGGAGTGGTTGGTTGGATAAAACTTTACCCCAACCAACTTATCGGGACAGCGTAGTAGCGTGCGCGCTAAGGCAAGAGTGTTGACGTGATTTCCCGAGCCGTGGGAAAGCCTGAGGGAGCGGTTTACATGAAAATGAAGCGTCTCGGGTTAGAAGTAGTAGTGAATGAAACAAATCAACTCACTACTACTACCAGCGCTAAGGCTTCGGCTGAATTGCCGAGCATAGAGAATGTTATGATACGGTTGAGTGCTGCCCTAGGAGCTTGCAGGCATGCTTGAAGGGCTCGGCTTCAATCTTGAACTGCTCGGCAGCCACAGCTACGTGGTGCGGAAGCTCCATGAACTATGCCCTAAAGACGAGAAAGCTCTCAGAGCTGCGTTTACGAAGTACAAGCATCCACGGTTTTTCAAAGTCTTCGTCGGCGGCATGCCCTACGGTGACACAAAGCGGTATGACGAGAAGGTGAGGAGCGCAAGCACTGAGCAACTGGCAACGCTCATCAAAACCTGTGGCTTTCTGCTGCAGACGAAAGCCTATCTGCTCTGGCAGAAGCCGTGAATTCAGGACGTGTTCGAGGCTATTCTGTTTCGCACACGCTCCTCGGCTCCAGTCCGTTAAGTTCATCGAGTTAGGATCAGGCTTGACCTTTGTATGTCGTGTAGCTGGTGTATGGTGGCTGAATATCATGTTGCCAGTAGATGCATAGTATTTCTCCGCGGTGATGTATCTCCTCTTCAATCACATGTATTAGAATATCTTCGATTTTGTTCCGATTGATGTTTCCATCTCTTCCTTTGAATTCGAACACGCTCTGGAGCGACTCATCCGTGAGTTTCTTCAGATATTCATTTGTCTCAGCCTCAACTTTATCAGCGTATTCTTGAATGGAATTGACATCTGTGTATTTAGTGAATGGAGCGTTGTAGATTCCTTCTATGCTTTTCCCGCTCAAACGTCTCATCCAGAAATGCTCGGCCTGTAGACTGTGAACGAATATGTCTCGGATAGAGTCAAAGCTGGCTCCGCAGCTTTCTACAACCGTGTTCCAGGGGATTTCTGCTATGCTTTTCAGGAATCTGCGGCGCGAATACCAATTATATGCAAACAGATCCTTGATGTTCAAAGACATCTCCAGAAAAAGCGTAATGTTTTGCTTTCTAATAACTTTTTTCAGCCAATCATGTTTCTTATAACAAAATGGATCCCTGAATTAACTAGCTGTCATGCTCTCCTCGTTTCTCAAAGGGGATCAGGGCGCGCTTATCGGCTATCTCATCCTCTTTGTTTATTTTCACATTTTGCGAGACTTAATTCTTACTTCACTATTGATGGGACTATTTTTCGTCGGTCTGTTCATGCTGTTCATCGAGGATCACTTATCGAAAGCGCGTTCACGCAAAAGAGCAAGGGAATTCTATAGACGCTATGGGAAGACTTAGCACACAGTGGTTTTAATCGTCATGCGTTTTGCACGCGCGCCGCGCTACATGGGCTGGGTCATAGAAGAAAATTCTAGTTTTTCTGCATAAGAGAAAAAGAGGGGGTACGCGGGAGATATCACCACTAAAGTCTCAGTCCAGGTCCTATCGGCGGCGCTACGCAACTATCCGCGCGCGCTTGAAATGCTAAACAACCTGCCAAAGAACAAAGAAAGAATCTTCGCCGACGCTGAACATATGCGAGCAAACTTTTTCCTCCAACGCAGAAGAATCGCCAAGAAACTTGGCAACCCACGACTGCTAGCGATCCATTTCCATACACTAAGACACTGGAAAGCCACAACCGAACAACACAAAACCAAAGACCCCTGGCACGTCAAAGAAATCCTAGGTCACAAAAGCATACAAAGCACCGAGATCTACATCCACATCGAAAAACAGCTCTACCAAACCGGAGCCAACGACGAATTCACCGTAAAAGTAGCAACTACATCTCAAGAGATCACCGCGCTACTAGAGGTTGGCTTTGAGTACATAATGACAAAAGATTCGTTGGCATACTTCAGAAAACGCAAATAGTTAATGGATACCATAAAAAACTATGGGATAATTTCGCAACCGTTGTATTTCATAAACTCAAAATCTGTTGGGGCGAGTCTGCCATTGTCGATAAACTGTTTGATTCTCGGGATCTGTCCTGCTACTGCATCGATCAGATCTCTTACCGTTTCACAAATGAGGTTGAAGGCTTCGCCTTTCCATCTTTTGGTAATGTTTGCGTAGAGGCAACGGCCGCCGCAGATATTGTAAACATTGCATCTCGTGCATGGTTTGTTGACGAACACTTTTTTCAGCTTCAGCGGATCAGCAGTGCCAATATCTCCAAGATAATGGTCTTTCATTCCCCACATGGTCGGGCAAATGATGATGTTGCCATCAGTCTGTATAGCATAGTTTATCCATCCCCCGCCACATCGCAGCAAACTCTTTTCACCCTTCAAGAGCGATTGAGCGACCCCGAGAATAGGATACAGACGCAATACAACCCCATTCCTCTCCATGTTGTCAACCCAGAACTCTACAAGCCTTCGGATTCCAGGATTGTAGCTTTCTTGGCTCCATTTCTTGAAATCTCTTCGTTCAAAATCGTTCCAGAATCCTGCGTTGAGCTGCCAATGGACACATGAGAACGGGAATTCAGCGTTATTGAGAAGCCATATGACCTGGTTATAGATGTCCGTTTGCTCCATAACAGTCATTCTAGCGATCAACTCACCATCAAAGCCGTTTCGCTTGATCAGTCTCAAATTGTCAATCACTTTTCTGAACGTACCTTTTCCCCTGTAAAAATCCGTCAACATCTCATCCCCATCGATAGAAACAAGAATCGTATGGAAACGCTTAACATATTCTGGTTCCAAACGATCCAGGAGCAACCCATTCGTCTGAATCATAAAATGCTTTGTCTTAACGCGATCCATGATCTGCCTGATATCTTCCGTGCAGAGCAGTGGTTCTCCACCATAGAAAGTCAACACGCAATCAGGATCCTTACGGCAGAACCTGTCAAGCAAGCCAACATCATAACTTATCTTCTTAGGCAGAGAATAGTCAACCTCAAAACCCGAAAAGTCATCATCCGTGTCCTCCAAAGCCTCGCCGAAGCAATACCTGCACTGCGAGTTGCATTCGCCCGTCAGTATTACATGAAAGAACATTAGGCTTCACCAAAAAAGCAACAGCCTCTCTTTTAAGCATATATCCCCATACCAATCCACTTGCACGCGCAGAATGCCCGGTTCAACCTTTATATAAGGGGGGTATAGAGCGCTCAGAGAGCCTTTGAGCAAACCATATCCGGTCATAGGACGTAGGGCGCGCGATGGGCTATTGAGAAAGTCAGCAAAGCCATGCTTACTCCATCAATTAGGCATAATCCTCTCTAGTCTTCTTAGCTTTCTTGACGTACTCCGTGAGTTCTCTGTCCTTCATCTTCTTTTCAGGCAGGGTTTCAGGAGCATACAACAGAGGTAGAACAGCCAAAAATAGGAAAAAGGCTGCTAGCGAGAAGGCGCTTGTAACAGGAATGGACGATACGTAAGATTCTAGAAGCAGTGAGAATATCTTGGTCAAGAAGAATGGGGCAACCCCAATCGCATAGTATCTTTCCAAACCGCTTTCAGGTATGTCTCCCCACAACACGACTATGAACAGCGTCCACAATAGTCCTAGGGCTATGCCATCAATTATGAAGTAGAAGAACCATGCAGCCCACATCTGAGAGAATAATCCAACAGTTGCGTAAGCTATTCCCAGAGAAACGAAACCGAAGATTGAGGTGCGCTTTCGTCCGATACGATCAGACAAAAGCCCAGCCACCAAAGCCGCAAAGCCCGCTGAGACTGGTTCAATAATCTTAATGGTGAGCTCATATTCGGGCGGGAGCCCCACAACTCTGCCTCCAAAGCTGTCAACCAAGGCAAACATGAGCCAAGCAACGAAATAGAGATAGAAGGTTCTGTTACTGAGGATCGTACGCAACGAAGGAGCCTTTTGATCACTCGGTTTGGGGAAGCCGCGATTTTCTGATGTAATAAAGAGGAAGGGTAGGCTCCATGCTCTCCAGACAGTTCCCAGGGCAGCGCTGAGCATCAAACTCAATGTTGGCAAAGCTATTAAGATGAACGGTGCTGTGAGGATGGTTGCAAAAAGCATGATGCCGCCGACTTTCCCTCTTTTTTCAATGGGTACCACTTCTGCGAAGTAGCTCAAGCATGAGGGTGTACCTAAGCCTAAAGAAACGCCTAACATACAAGTGACAAGCAGAGTTGCAGGAAATGAGGCACCCATCGGAATGGCAGAACATAGCGAGGCCAAAACTCCAAAAAGCAACCAAGCGGAAAAGAAGCGTAGCTTTCGGATCTTCATCAGGAAAACCGAGGCAACTATGCCTGACACAATTATGGATGATGGATAAGCCAGTCCAAGACATAGATTCTCAAAACCTGTTGCACTGAACGCATATCCAATCTTAGCTATCGTTGATCGTCCAATAAAATACCACAGCAAAGTGTTGAACAGGAGAACGAAAACAGTTACCTGTCCTTTTTTGAAGCTTGACTCGCTTTGGAATTGAAGAGACATCGTAGCCACTGGGTTTTTGCCTTAACTTCATTCTTTCGACGTCGTTCAGATTAAGGTTAGGTATCGGCAATTAGTATTTGAAATCAGTCAAGCTCAATTCAAAGTGTCCGCCCGTAGAACACAACCCTTAAATAAAGTGTACAACACAAATACGGTTAGGGGAAGGCAAATGTCCAAGAAGAAGACGAGAATCAAGGTCCCAGCGAGACAATCTGATCGCTGGACTACCTAGCTTGAAGTATAGGTTTCCACTCCTCAGGTTCTATGACAAGTGAACGAGCTAGTAGCTTGAGCGTTTCTCTTTCTTTTTCAAATGATTCGACGATTGAACATGCTTCTTCTGAGAATTTACCCGTGAGTCCCGCAGCATAATCTATCCCTCCTGCCTCATCCGTCATCTTTGAGATTTTCCACAGATCCGCGGTCTTTAATCTTCCGGTGCTAATCAATGAAACTATCTGAGATCTCACTTCGGCATGTTGGCATGCGTAGATTATCGGCAAAGGCAACGATTCTTTCCTTATTCGATGTCTCAATGCAGCCATTTCCAGCATGTCTATAACTTCATCTCTCAACATCGAAACCATGCCTAAGAGTCTGCCGTACTTGCCCAAGTCTTCGACTTTTCTCTCCGATCCTCCGCCCAGGATTCCGCCTATACGAGTTATCGCTTCTCTTTCTGAAGCGGCCAGTCTGATTTTGGTGAGGTATTGGTCAAGCGTCATGTCTATCTTTCCTTGGGACTGGGCGTCAAGCATCTCAGCTTCACTCTGTTCAAACCAAACATTATCGATTGTTTCAAGGATGCGGGCAGTTGTTCCTTCAGAAACTCCAATCTCCAAGTTTTTTCGCAGTAATGCAAACCCTTTGAAAAGTAGGATGTCGCTTAGGATTAGGGCAAGGTTTTTTCCGTATCTTCCAAAGAGAGTGCGGCTTTTGTCTCTCGTTTTCAGTTGATCAATAATGTCGTCATGAATGCCAATAGCCTTGGCAAGCAACACTAGTGATGCGCCGCAAGGGACTGTAACCTCTGATGTGCCACGAACTGCCCTGCTGCAAAGTGAAACCAAGGCAGGTCTATAGAAGTCTGGGTGCGATTCTACTAGATAGCTTATTGCTTCTTTGAGCCGTGGGTTCCTTGTTTTGTGATCTAGCATGGTTTCCTTGGCCAGTTTCCATCCTTCTGCACCTTCTTTCTCTGTGATCCTTTTGACTTCCCCAAGCGGTTCTTCGGCTTCCGTATCGTGTTTTGTGTTGCCCAGCCTCATTTGCCTCTCCAATCGTACAATAGCTTCTTTCGGTTTAAAAAACAGTTGATGCCTAAAGCAAGGCAGGTGGGCTCTGCACTTCTAACTGTTCTCTTAAAACTTCCTTGTAAACGCTTGTGAGCTGCAGTCCTTTTTTTGTTATGCTGTATGTTTTTCTGATTCGTCCGCCTTGCGATTCTTTCCGGCTTATGAGCATTCCTTCCTTTTCCATTCTGTTCAGGAGGGGATAAAGTGCTCCGTGCCTAAGTCTGATGCCGAAGTTTGCTTCTACTTCCTGTTTTATCTTGTAGCCCCACATTGGTTGGGTTTGGACTAGTCGTAGGATTTGGATGTCGAGCAAGTTTCTGGTGATGCGTTGTACAATTCCTTTTTTCAAGGTTTCGGTCAAGCATTTCACGCTCTGGATGTGTTCTGTTTTGTACTGGTTCATGTTTTGGCTTATTTAGGTTATGTAGGATTTGGAATAGTGTGTTATGCTCGGTTATGCTTTGGTATGCTTGGGGTAAGTATGAACGTTTATATGAGCGTTTATGCAATATAGAGACTCAAGATATGTCCGACAGAGGACATATCGTATCTGTGTAGAACAGAAATACAGAGGGGAGATATGAATCATGAATGACTCGAAAGACGTTCAAGCCAAGCTGATGAAGGGCCTCCTAGACCTAATCGTACTGCAATTCCTCAATGGAGCACCTATGCATGGCTACCAGATCATTACGAAGATTCGCAAGACGTTCGGAGTCTACTTCGGTCCAAGCACCATCTATCCTCTTTTAGGTCTGTTGGAGAAGAAGGGTTACGTGAAAAGCGAGTGGAACATGTGCAATGAACGGCCTAGAAAGGTGTACAAGCTTACGACTGAAGGGCAGAGTTTGCTTAACTTCACTGAGGACTCGCTGAACTTCATATGCCACAAGATAGGCACACCTGGGCTAGCTAAGAACGGTTTGATGGAAGAAGGCACGACGCATGTAGCGCTTCGTCCTTTCCTGAAGAAGATTGAAACAACGAAATCTTTGATCTAGTAGCGATATTTAGCACCCTTTCTTCATTCTCCAACAAAGGAGAGAGCCCTTACAAAGCATTAAGCTTGATCAACGTGACGTTTAGCATTATTTTTATTGCTGAGTGTACGTACTTGTATGTTTAGGGGGGCATTCTTGGAAAGGGCTGATGTTCTGATTCGCGGCTGCGTAGTTTTGCCTATGAAGGGTCAAGGACTAATATCTGATGGAGCCATAGCGATCAAAGATGGGAAGATCACTTATGTTGGCAAACGAAGCTCTGTAGCGAACTTGCAGGCAGATTTGGAGTTGGGTGCTAGGGGAAAAGTTGCTCTGCCTGGGTTGGTTAATTGTCATACTCATGTGCCTATGACTCTTTTCAGAGGGTTAGCTGAAGATCAGCCTTTGAACGCTTGGCTCAAAGATACTATCTGGCCTCTGGAAGACAAGTTGAGCAAAGACGATGTTTATGCTGGAGCGGCTTTGGGCTGTTTGGAAATGATTAAGGGTGGAACCACGTGTTTTGCTGATATGTATTTTCACGAAGACATGGTTGCAGAGGCTGTGGAACAGAGCGGATTGAGGGCAGCATTGGCAGAAGGGATAATCGAGGCTGGGAACAAGTCCTTAGGCGAGCAAATGTTTAAGGCGAGTGTGGATTTTGCAGGACGTTTCAGCGGGCAAGACAATGGTAGAGTGACAGCGATGCTTGGGCCTCATGCTTCATACAGTTGCAGTCCGGAGCTTTTGACGAGAATTAGGGAGAAATCCTCAGAGCTGAACGTTCGTGTGCATATGCATCTAGCTGAGTCAAAGGCGATGTTCAAGGACTTTGAGAAGAAGCACGGGTCAAGTGAGGTTGAATTTCTGGATGGTTTGGGTTTTTTGAAGAGTGATGTTGTTGCTGCTCATTGCTTAAGCTTGTCAAGCAGAGATAGGCAGATTCTCTCAAAGCGTGGCGTCAATGTCGTTCACGTTCCCGTGGCTAACATGAAGCTTGGCTTGGGCGCAGCCAAGGTCAAGGATCTGTTGCAGGTTGGCTTAAATGTGAGTTTGGGAACGGATGGTCCGGCCAGCAATAATACTCTTGACATGTTTGAGACCATGAAGTTTGCGGCTTTGCTTCAGAAGCTTGCTTATCATGATCCGAGAGTTCTGTCAGCATATGAAGCCTTGAAGATGGCAACTATAGACGGTGCCAGAGCGTTGGGTCTTGAGAGTGACATCGGGTCTCTTGAGGTTGGCAAGAAGGCTGACATTATCTTGGTTGATCTTTCGAAGCCTCATCTCAAACCGTTGCATGATATCTATGCGAGTCTTGTTTATTCTGCTCGTGCAAGTGATGTTGACACGGTTATTGTTGATGGAAAGGTTTTGATGGAGAATAGACAGGTTGAAACTTTGAATGAACAAGCTGTGTTGGAAAAGGCTGAGAAGGTCGCATATGATCTAGTTTCGCGGTGAACTCTCACTGTTCTTCAGCTGGTTCGACAGTTTCTTTTTGATTTCTCGGAGTTTCGGGCTGAGTCTGACAGGGTACAAAGAAGCGTTTCTCAACTTCTTGTATTTGTCTGGGAGTTCTGCAAGATTTCTCAAAGCGGCATTTCTGGTTTCTTCTAATGAGGGCAAATCATAAACCAGTTTACCGTTCTCCATGACTTTGACCAGAAGAGGTGTTCCTTCAATCTCCTCACTTTCCAAACCAATGATGTCTTTGATGTATTTTCCTTTGTTGTCTTTTTGTCTGAAAATCTGTTTTTTCCCAGGGAGCGTTATTTTTCCCTTGCTCAGTTTCATGGCTGGAACAAAAGCATCTTTCTCAACCTTTCCTGACAGCTTGTAGACGACATCGATGTAGGGTCTGTCAGATGAAGTACTCATGCGTGTTCCTACGCCGAACGAATCTATTTTTGCCTCTTTTCTTACGAGTTTGTCAACCTTGTATTCATCCAAGTCTCCGCTGGTGAATATCTCGACGTAGTGTAAGCTATGTCTGTCCAATATTGCTCTGACATTCTTGCTTAGCGTTAGCAGATCGCCGCTGTCCAGTCTGACTGCTCTCAGCTTGTGGCCTTGTTTTTCTAGTTCTTTCGCAACTATTGCTGCGTTTTCTGCGCCTTTTAGGTCGTCGTAGGTGTCGATTAGAAGCGTGGAGGTTTCGGGGAATGTTTTTGCGAAGGCTCTGAATGAGTCGATTTCCTTGTCGAAGAACATCACGTAGGAGTGTGCCATCGTGCCAAAAACTGGGATGCCGTATTTCATGCCTGCGAGCACGTTTGAGGTGCCGTTGCATCCTGCGAGGTGGCTGCATCTTGCGGCTTTCATTCCTGCGTCTGTTCCTTGGGTTCTGCGGAGGCCGAACTCTATTACGGGTTTGCCTTTTGCGGCTGCTATGACTCTGGATGCTTTTGTGGCAAGGGTGGTTTGTAGGTTAACTGTGTTGAGGATGAACGTTTCGATGAGCTGGGCTTCTATTATTGGGGCTGTGACTCGGATCAGCGGTTCTTCGGGGAAGACTATGGTTCCTTCTGGAACTGCCCAGACTTCTCCAGTGAACTTGAAGGTTCTGAGATAGTCTAGGAAATCCTCTTTCAGTCCCAGCTTCCTTAGATAAGCAATTTGCTCTTCGGTGAATTTCATGTTTTTGAGGAAGAGTAGGGCTTGTTCTAGTCCTGCGAAGACGAAGTGTGATCTGTTTGGTGGGAGTCTTCTTATGAACAGGTCGAAGTTTGCTGGTTCGGTTTTGTGGTTTTCGTGGTAGCTTGCGCACATGGTTAGCTCGTAGAAGTCGGTTAGAAGGCTCATGCTGGCTTCGTCTACGAAGTCGAATGTGGTTTTTGTCATTGGTTTTCACTGTGAGGGTTATTGTTCACGGTTGGTTTTATGAATGTTTATGCTTGGTTCTTGGTTTGGCTGGTGTTTTGTCGTTGGCTTGAATTCTTTTGTCCGACAATTGTGTTGTATGGGGTTTTGTATGCTTAGGGGTCTTTGCGTGTTGATGGTTTAGCGAGTAGAGACTTCTGCTCGGAAGCGATTTTAACCCCCTATATATACAGGTTCAACGTGGTCTTTCTAAAGCATCACCACTGTGACATGAACATCATATCAAACTACCATTGATTGCCAATTTTTATGTAAAAAGTGTATTTAAATGGACGGCGCCAATGAAAAGTGATAGAAAAATGTTTCGGAAAACACTAGTGGTCGTCATGATGCTTGCGTGCCTTCCTTTGCTTGGAAGAGCATACGCCTCAGTAGAGACTTTTGTCGCTGAGCCAGAAAGAGAGGTGACACTAACAGTAGATTCCAATGGATGTGTCAGTATTTATGGAAACATCTCGATCATGCAAGGCTACGCTGATTTCTACATAACAGACCCGTCTGGAAACACCTTGTGCCTTTTCAACATGACGGCATTCACCGACTTCAATATTGCTAGCCCAGAGAATGGAACGTACACCTTCCATATAGCTAATCCATGGTCTCCAAACAATGTAACAGCAACGTTGTTCTATGGCAAAAGCTTCAGAGTTGTTATACAAGAGGAAATGCGGATGTGGCAGGAGATTTCAACTTCGACGTTTACAACCTCAACTACAGCAACTCTTGCACTTGCATGGATCGGACCACTTACAGAATTTCAGATATCTGTGTTGAGTGGTGTGCTGGTTACGATCATAAGCGCATTGCTAATCGATGTGTTTCGCGAAAAGCGTCAGAAATGGAAAGATGGTGAGTCAAAGACACCAGTTGTAATCAAGCATAGTTGATATGGTGTATACTCTGTGTTTCTCTTAAGCCTCTTTGTCGCTGTTTTCCGTGATCCGTTCCATGCTCTTGATGTATATAGTTCCCGCTATCATGCCAGCCGCTATTATCATCAGCAAGTCAGCCGTGCCGTACGCAGGCTTAATGGACTGGATGACCATAACTGTCAAGGCTATAATAGCGACCTCCATAACGTGAACTGCAATCGCCAATACGTAATGTTTCTGCCACGCTTTCAACTTCACATCTCCCAATATTCTGCAAAAGAAAACTACGTACACAGAACTATAAGCCTTGGCTTTCCAAAGCCAGATGATCTTTTCTATTCCTTGAACTTCTTCACGTAAACCACAACGCTCGCGATAACAGCCCCGATTGCTCCCCCGCCAATATAAAGCGAGTATTTCATCATAAAAGTCGGCTCCTCAACCCTGACCGTCAATGAAGGACTCAAACTCGAATAGAACGATTCATTGCCATCAAACTCAGCCCGAACCTCCCACACCCCCACATTCTCCGTTTGAAAACCAGCCGTAAAGTTACCATCAGCAAGAGTGAGAGCTTCTATCTTCTTTGTCACGTTCCCAGAGGTAAAGACGACAGTCACAGGCAAGTCTCCAGCATGAGGGATCAGGAAGCCCTTAACCGTGATATTCTCGCCCACGTGCACAACCTCATTAACCAGCGTCAAGTTCAGCAACGTAGGATACTTCACACTATAACTTCCATTAGCAGCCAGAACATTCTTCAACACATCATCAGCCTCAACCCTGTAGACGACAGAAGCACCAGCGTCCTGACCAGAAACACGCGCCCTGCAAGTCCTGTTATCCAAGATCTCCATAGACAAACTAGTCGCATTCACCCAGCCATCCGTCGAATACTGCAAAGTAGCATTCACCAAATCAGTCGAATTCGAAACATAAGCAACAATGGTCTCATTCTGCGGGTATACCCTAGTAGGGATAACTGAAGGCTTCAGACCAGCAGTTCCGAATTTGGTTTTGACAAGAAACTCAACCGTGTCGTTCCCAATTTCGCCAATCAGAACCACATGATAAAGGCTCTTGCCAGAATGCGGCGAAGTCCAGTTTAGAAACATCTCCTGTCCATAAAACTCACAACTTGCATAAGCTACGCCACGGTACTCTTGACTTTCAAGATTGTACCCGCCATACTTGAAGCCGCCATCCGTATTGTTTCTCTCACCGTAAAGCCCAAATTCCCAAGCCAAAGGAGCACCATTCAAAATAGTGTAGTTTTGCGACTTCGGATCAGCCATCAAGTAAAGCCTAACCTCATACATATCCAAGCTCTCAGGAACCTTAACCCAAATCTCCACATGCTGACTCTCAGTCACAAACTCGTACCCCCAACTCGTATTAAAAACCGGCAAACTCTCAGCATTCTTGCCCTCAACATAATGCTCATGCCAAACATTGCACTCAACATCCTCGACAACCATGAAAGTCGCCTGCTGCGAACCACTACTCTCTCTGGCATCATTCACCACTACAAATGTGTAGTTACCCGAATACTTTGGAACAAAGAATGGTTCATCAACCGTTGTTCCCAAATGCTCAGGCAACCCCGCCGACTCAGTATGATAGCCTTCCATCACGCCTAAAGGATTGTAAACGTAAATGTCGTAGTCTGTCCTAGGCTCCGAACCATTATTCACCCATCTACCATAACAGTAAACATGATAACTATGATTCGCCAGAACCGGACACACCACACTCCAGTTCTGACCTATCCCAATCTGAGAATCGTTGAAAAGCACCGGAAACATGGGTTTCTCCACGTAAGTCCAATTTCCCTGAGGCTCTACGAAGGTATGTACGTAGTTCTGATACTCTGGAAAATCTTGAGCCCTAACATCAAAATTCAAAGCAACAGCTAAAACCGCAAGCATAAGCACAGCTATAGCCATCAGCAGCTTTAGTTCAGCCCGAGCATTCTTCAACTTTACCACTAGAGCACCTTAGCCATGTGTCAGTGCTAAGGAATATCTGTTATGAACACCAACTCATGATTCAAAATTAGAATCAAACCACGACAAAAAGCACTGCACTTTAACTCACCTCTCCACTGGTCAAGAAGTACGTCTCCAGCAAACGTTTATTTGCCATCTTAAACGGTCTTCCATAATGGGATTGAGGAGCCATCCATGTCAGTTTTGTCAACCAGCAAGCTCAGACGCCTCCCCCTCGGTTTCTCAACGCTAGACACTGTTTTTCCAGGATTTGAGCTTGGCGACTTCGCAGTTCTATACGGCAACGCCGCTTCCCACACCTGTTTTCTTCTGTCAATCAGAGCTCAGCTTCCCCCTGAGCGAGGCGGTATAGGCTCCTCAATCGCCTTTATTGACGGCGGCAACATGTTCAACCCATATCTAGCCGCTGAAATCGCCCGAGACTACGGCTTAGACTCAAGGGAAGCTCTGGAAAAGATTCACGTTTCACGCGCCTTCACCGCCTACCAGTTTTCATCACTCATCTTGGAAAAGCTGGGTTCGACCTTGAAAAGAAACAGGTTTGGTCTGCTGATTGTTTCAGACGTAACCTCCCTGTTTCTGGACCGCGACGTCCCCAAAACTGAAGCCACAGAACTCTTCATGAAAGTCTGCGCAAAACTCTCCGAAATAGCCGAGAAAAAGCAGACAATCGTGGTGATCAGCTACCTTCCTGAAAGAAGCTCAATGCGCGGCTTATTTTTTGAAGCCGTACTCTTCGGAAAAAGCAACATCCTCATCAGAGTAAGAAGAAAAGGGAAAATTCTCACCTTCGCCTTAGAAGACCATCCACGCATCAAGCCCTTCACCATGGACTTCACAGTTGAAGATAATTCCTTAGACTCTTTCATGGAGGCGTAACCTTTTGGGCAGAACCGTCCCATCCTACAGACAAGCATTAGAAACAGAAATCAGCCGCTGGGAAGCCTTCCGCAAAGCCCTAAGAGGCAAAGACTCGGAGGCTTTTGATAAGATGATGAACGCTTGTCGAATGCATGCGTCTGCTGCTGGCATGGCAACAAGACCTATCCTTTCAGAAGCAATGTTCATGTCCATTCTGCTAAGCCAACAGAAGGAGCTTGTGGAGATCCGAGAGAGCCTTGAGCGACTGGAAAAGCAGCTTCAGAAAACTTAACCCTGTCCGAGGCTGGCTTTTTGACGTTTACCCTTCAGGTTCTGATGAAATAACGGTTTGGATTATCGCAGAAAACGGCAAACGAGTCAGACTCATTGACAGGTACAATCACAGAATCTACATCTCTGGAGCGTTTTCAGATCTCAAGACGTTAGCTGAACGACTAAGAGACGATCCTTCAGTTGCAGGCTTACGCTTTGTTAGAAAATATGCTGACTTCATGGACACAAGCAAAAAGAAAGTATTAGAGATCAGCCTCAACGACTATGAACAAGCATCGCTTCTTGCCAGAAGAATACTCAGACTGGGCAGATACGAAAAGTTTCACCTGTGCAACGTTGACGTTCCAATCCCACAGGCCTACTTATATGACAAAGACATTTTTCCTTTAGCTCACGTGATGGCTGTTGACTCTGGCAAGAGACTCTTTTACGATTTGCTTGACTCGGTTGAAGCAGTTGACTATCCGATTCTGCCTTTGCGCTCGCTACATCTCAACGTAAGCGTAAAAAAAGAGGGAATTCTGCAAAAACTGAGCGATCCAATAGAAAGCATAACACTGGACTGCTGTGGCGGCAAGTCAATAATCATTAACGGAGGAACCGAGAAAGAAAAGCTTCTAACACTTGTCAAAGCCATCAAAGAAGAAGACCCAGATCTAATTTTCACGGATGGCGGAGACTCGTTCTTAATGCCCTATCTAACCTACCGAGCCTTCGTCAATACTATGCTGGACGACTTTATCTTGGGCAGAGACAACATTCCCTTAAGAGCTAACAGAAGCAAAGGACAAACATTCTTCTCCTACGGTAGAGTCTACCACAAAGCACCCACCCGAAGACTTTTCGGCAGAGTCCACATCGACGTGAACAACACTTTCATTTACACTGCTTGCGGATTGGAAGGACTGATTGAGCTTTCTAGAACTTGCAGGGTTCCGCTTCAACGAGCGGCAAGAGCCTCTATCGGAAGCATAATGTCTTCCCTGCAGCTTTACACTGCATGGAAAAATGACATTCTTATCCCTTGGAAGAAGGGTGAGCCTGAATCTTTCAAGTCAGCATGGGAACTGCTTGTTGCCGACCGTGGCGGATTTGTTTTCGAACCCACGCTCGGCTTTCACACTGATGTAGTTGAAGTTGACTTTACCTCCATGTTTCCGATGCTAATGCTAACCCGGAATCTTTCAGCTGAAACGGTTCTCTGCAAGTGCTGCCCCAACTCGCAGGTGCGCGTTCCAGAGCTTGGATACAACATTTGCGAGAAAAGAAAGGGCATCGTGCCTAAGACGTTGGATTTGCTTTTGAAGAAACGTTTGCGGTATAAGAGTATGCTGAAAGAAGTGGAGGATAAAGAGTCTAGGCATGTTTATAACATGCGGCAGTCGGCTCTCAAATGGATTTTGGTGACGTGTTTTGGCTACTTGGGATATAGAAACGCACGGTTTGGGAAGGTTGACGCTCACATTGCTGTGTGTGCCTTTGCTCGTGACGCGTTATTGAAGACTGTTAGGATGGCTGAGGAGCATGGTTTTGAAGTTCTTCACGGCATTGTAGATTCATTGTGGTTGAAGAAACAGGGATTTTCGCCGAAGGAAGTTGCCGACTTCTGCCATCAAGTTTCAGCAACCCTTAACATTCCTTTAGGCGTTGAGGGAAAATATCGTTGGATTGTTTTTCTCCCGTCAAAAGTGTTGGAGGGTGTTCCTGTGCTTAACCGTTATTATGGCGTGTTTGAAAATGGTGAGATAAAGATGCGCGGTGTTGAGGCAAGGCGTAAGGATACGTCTCTTTTTGTCTACAAGGCTCAGATGGACGTTATCAGAAAACTTGCAGAAGCCCACAGCTTTGAAGCTTTCAAGGAAAGGATTCCAGACGCCTTACAGATACTGCGAGAGTACGCTGAGAGGCTGATTCAAGGCGACGTTGACGTGCAAGAACTCTTAATCACCAAAAGATTATCAAAGTCTCCTTCAGGCTACAGTCATGACGTTTTCCAAGCAATAGCAGCCAAGCAACTAGAGAAAGCTGGCTTTGAAGTGCACGCAGGACAAACAGTCCAATACCTAATCGTTAATGCCGAGTCCAGATGGGTCAACGCAAGAGTTATTGCGGCACCGTTGCTAAAGCCAAACGTGCACCACTATGATGTTAAGGAGTATGTGCAACTGCTAACTTCTACATGTGAAACACTACTTGGAGTATTTGGCTATGACAAGAGCATAATTCAAGCTGAAACAATGCAGCATCAAAAACAGATGATGCTTTCTCCACAATGAAAAGGTAAGAGCCTTCATTTTTTCCGTTAATCTTATCTAACTGCTTGTTCACTCTATCTGTTTCGACACATCAACGGTGCATGAATTGCCCCCGATCATCCAAATAAAAGACCTCACGAAACGATTCGGCAACCTCGCAGCAGTCGATCATTTGAATCTTGAAATCGAAGAAGGAGAAATCCTGGGACTTCTTGGCCCTAACGGTGCAGGCAAGACAACCGCAATCCTCATGCTCGCAACGGTCATCAGACCTACAGATGGCACGGCTCTTGTCGGCGGATACGACATAAGAAAGAACCCTGATAAGGTTCGAGGGCTTCTGGGCATGGCCTTTCAGGAGCCAAAAATGCTCTGGGTCAGTACACCTTGGGACGTTGTGAACTGGCATGCTAAGGTTTGTGGTTTGTCGACTGAAGAACGAAAACGACGGGTCAAAGAAGTTCTAGAAGCGGTGGACATGTGGGAGCCAAGACACAAGAACGTCCACGCTTTGTCAGGAGGCATGCGCAAACGCGCAGAGATGGCAAAGGTTCTGATTCAAAGACCAAAGATCGCGATTGTTGATGAGCCAACCGCCCAGATCGACATCGTGGGCAAGCATAAGATATGGAACATGCTTCTCGAGCTTCGCGACGAAGGAACCACGATAATCCTTGCCACGAACGAGCTTTATGAGGCTGACCGGCTTTCGGATCGTGTCGGAATAATGCACAAGGGAAAACTGCTCGTCTGTGAAACACCCAAGAAGCTGAAGGACAGCATTCTCGGCGGGGACATAGTTGACATTCAACTCGCAGAAGCCGCGCCTGCAAAGATTGTTGAAGAGCTCAAAGGCTTGAAAGAGGTTGTTGACATAATGCAAGTCAAGCCGACAAACCTGCGCCTTTACTTAAACAGAGTGGAGGAGATTGTTCCACAAATAATGGGTTTGTTCTCCAAGAAAAACATAACAATCACCAGCATACGCATGAGTGAGCCAAGCCTTGACGACGTGTTTGCGCATTATACGGGCTTGACTATTGAAGAAGCGCAAAAAGATCAGAGGTAATCGTGAACGAACAAGCTATTGCTAGTAATTGAGAGGGATATTCGCCTCTTCTTTCAGTACAAGTTCCTCATCATCATGCGTGCCATCTGGTTCATTTCACAAATAGCGTTGTTCGGGCTTATCGCTTCGCGGATGATCAACATTCCATATTATTTTCAATACTACGTGGCTGGCTTGTCCGTGATGAGTCTGTATTCAGCGGCCATTTTCATAGGATTCGACATTTACGAAGAAGCCGAACATGGCGTCTTTGAATATCTGCTTAGCCTTCCGGTTTCAAGAAAGCAACTCGTGCTAGGGCGATCAATCGGCGGCGGTCTCAGGTCCTTCATATACGTCGGACCTCTCATAGCCATATCGTTATACGTTATCGGCGCTATTAACCCGTTCAGCTTTCTAGTTACGTTGTTTGCGCTCTTTCTGTTTTCTTTTGGCGTCTCAGGCATGAGCATAACCATAGCAGTGTTGATAAAGTCCAGTGACCGCTTCGACATTTTTATGGGCGTCTTAGACGCGCTCATCGTCCGCCTAAGTACGGCCATGTATCCATTAGCGTACGTCCAACAGGCAAATCCGCTATATGGCTGGATTGCGAGCTTCAACCCAGTCACTTTTGCTGCAGACCTATTCAGATGGGGAACAGGCATAGAGAAAATAATGACACTGCAGAATCCCCTGTTACCCTTCCTTGGCGTGGTCGCATTCTTCGGACTGTTCACCCTTTTCGGTGTCACAATCTACGAGAGAATGATCGAAGGAGGAGGCTGGCAATAGACGAAAGGCATCATTCGCATGGTTGAACACGATTTCAGAAACTTCTTCCGCTACAAGTGGTGGCTTGTGGGTTTGATCAGCATGAACCTCGCCGACCTCTTCATAATGGCCATCGTATACAACATCATTCTGGAACCGAGCCTATCGCAGCAAATCGGAGGTTACTTCAAATTCTTTGCGCCAGGTTTAGCCGTCACGGGATTGTTCGCTTCAGCGTTCATGATTGGGCGAGAAATAAACATGGAACGGAGAAGAGAAGTGCATCACTATATGCTTAGCCTCCCCATGACCCGAATCGAACTCGCCGTCGGACGAGTTCTTTCAGGCGGGTTACGTGGTATGGTGTACATGTCGCCATTGTTGGCGACCTGCTTTATCTTCCTGGGATTGCCAAACGTCTGGCAGTTCCTTCTGATCTTGGCTGTTCTGTTCCTTCTAGCCATAGGCATATCCGGCCTGAGCATCACGATCGCAGTGTCCACATCCAGCCTTGAGAAGTTCATAACCGCCAGAGGACTGGTTTATTATACGCTGTTCTTCTGTAGCAGCGTCTTCTATCCGCTTTCATTGATTGAAGAGCTGGGGCGAGATGGCAAGTTTCCGGCGATACTAGTGACGCTGGCTGAGGTTAATCCATTAAGCACGGCTTCAGACATGATTCGGAACTTTCTGCTCGGCTACCCGCCCTTTTCATTTGTTTCACTCATTGGCGTCGTCGCTTTCTCAGTTCTTTTCACGTTTGCCGCGGCTTTTGGATACATGAAAATAATAGAACGCCAATGACCATTTAGTTAGATTTATGAATGGGAACCGCCTACTCTTGTTTCTCTTCGCCTCCGTTTGGAATCCTTTGAAGGTTGAATTTGAATGGTTGACGTGAAGGCTATCTTTGAGCCGCGGAAAGTTGTGTTGATTGGCTCAAGCATGATTAGGGAAAAGGTTGGAATGGCTTCTCCACAGCTTTTCAGCGATGTCATTTACAATATGAAGAAATCCTTTGGTGGCAAAACATATGTGCTAGATTTGGAAGGCAAGATCGGTCGCAAGAGCCTTGACAGGATACCTGAAGCCGCTGAGCTTGCGGTGATAATGCTTCCGCCCGATCAGTCAGTCATCCAAGCGGAAAAATGCGTGAAACATGGCATCAAAGCATTTGTCATGATTACAGGTGGATTCAAAGACAGCCAGCGTCAGCAGCTTCTTAGACTCAAAGAGGAATACGGTGTCAGGATTTTGGGTCCCAACACGATTATGGGCGTGATAAATACGTCCAACGGGCTGAATACAACGTTTGAAAGAAATGTTATGCCGAAGAAGGGAAACATCGCTGTCATTTCTCAAAGTGGCGGTGTTGGCGCTTGCTTAATCGATTGGGCATGTTTCTATGATATAGGCATAAGCAAGTTCGCTTTCGTGGGTGACAAAATAGATGTTGATGATGTTGACCTATTGCAGTACTTTGGTGAGGACAAAGTCACAAAGGTTATCTGCCTTTACATGGAAGGGGTGAAGAACGGCCGAGAATTCGTAGAACAGGCAAGAAGAATAGTGGGACGCAAGCCTATATTGGTTCTGAAAGGTGGCGTCACGCTGGAATCTGCGCGAAGAGCCAAATCACACACGGCCTCAATAGCTGGTTCGGACGAGGTTTTTGATGCTGCCTTCAAGAAAGCAGGAATAATGCGGGTGGAGAACATTGAGGAGCTGATGAACATGGCAATAGCCTTGTCCAAACAGCCGCCTATGCGGGGAGACAACGTGGCCATCGTCAGCAACGTGGGTGGACCAGCTATACTTGCCGGAGATGCCGTAGCAAGAAGCGGCCTAAGGCTTGCATCGCTGTCTGAAAAGGTGAAGCAGAGAATTGAGGGCTTGTATCCTGGCGTGGATGCAACTAATCCAGTGGATATGATCGCTGATGCGAGAGCTGACAGATACGAGAGGGTGTTGGATTTGGTGCTTTCGGACGGAAATGTGGATGGCGTTCTCGTGATAAACATGCTGAAGTCCACGTTCTTCGAGCCGAAGGATGCTAGAGTGATTTCGAAGGTTGCGGCGAAATATCCATTCAAGCCTGTTGTGGATGTGCCTGCAGGCGGGGAAGACTTTGCCCTAGTCTACAAGGTCCTGGGCAACACAAGCATTCCTCTGTATAACCTGCCTGACAAAGCTGTGAAAGCCTTGAAAATCCTGAGAATCTATAGGAAGATCGTTGAGAATCATTGACTGCACTCAAAGCTGTTTGATGAGCTCTTGGCGAGCTTGTTGAGCGCCTATGCTCGACCCGTGCCATTTGAATGGGACTTGGTCAACAACAGCTTCTTAGATGGCATTGTCCAAGTGTGTGTTCCTGGCGACCTGAACGCGGACAATACTGTTGACTCAACTGACTTAGGCATGATGGGCGGCTCTTGGGGCAAGTTTCCGGGCGACTTAGAATACATCCCTGAAGCAGACATCAATGACGATGGCTCTGTGGACTCAACGGATCTTGGCATAATGGGAATCTACTGGGGGCCACATTAAACCAAACAGCCACCACACCAGAAACACTCCTTCTTTTTTTCGAAAATGACTCATTACCTACTTTTTCCTGCGTCTTTCCTTGATGACCCTAAACTATATTTTGCACTGTTGCAGACTCTACTTGTGGTTTTCACAAATTGCCAAGGTGAAATATTGGCTCAGCATTTGGAAAATCTGGACAAGGGGCTGATTGACCGAGTTATCGAGTTCAGTAGACATGTCGCTGGTTCCAGCCAGATAACTGCGGCATACGAGTACTATAGTGAGGCTTCTGGATTGGCCGCTGAGAGGGCAGCTGTTGAAGTTTTACTCGTTATTCGCGATTTTCAGTCTAAGCTAATGAGTTACGTGAAGGTTATTGATGAGAAGACCGTTATCGTCGCTGCAGTTGACAAGTGGGTGTTTGAGCGGGACGTGGATAGAGGTTTTCTTGGCGAGGCGTTAGCTTGGGGGTTGATCTTTCCATACTCTCCGATGATCAATGGAGAGTATTTGCATCAGCAGGAGGTAAAAATCAAAAAGCGCTTGATTCTTGAGCTTATGGAAAACCTTGTTTTGGAGTTCCCAGAGCTTTCTTTTGAGCTTCGCATAAAGCCAGAATATTTTATGTTTGAGGTCATGATGGGCAGAGCGCGGATTTTTCCACCGATGATCAATAACCTTGGAAACTTCATGCGAGAGAACGGCAGAGAGGAACGCGTGAACCATACTCTTCGTGGATACTTGGAAGCGCTGGAGGAATTGGAAGAGGAAGGCACGATCAGCTTATCAAAGGGATATGTGAGGATGTCTAGAGAGTTTGTGGAAAATGCCCAGAATCCAAGAGTTCGTCTGATGAATCTTTCGAAGAATGTGCCGCGAGCTCTATTCACGTCTGCACTCCGCATTTTTCCAAGAATCCTAAACGCTCTTTCCCAGAACAG
>Ga0315279_10002149_pt1 | contig 30400 bp, 23 predicted proteins | sample YL17G06_20_MG_FD_203694 | JGI IMG/M metagenome (GOLD analysis project Ga0315279, IMG submission 203694) | Sediment microbial communities from Yellowstone Lake, YNP, Wyoming, USA - YL17G06_20 | ecosystem: Environmental > Aquatic > Freshwater > Lake > Sediment | place: USA: Wyoming | collected...
TCGCTCTTTTGGTTCTGATTATGACGAGTCCGGTGGGTGAAGCTGCCCTGCAGGCGATCATTTCGCCTCCAGAGGATCCCGCGAACATGTCACGCAACGTGTTTGCTCACCTGTCTGATGTCTACAGATCTGGCGGCAATGCCCCTGACCTAGTTGCTCGATTGAACGTGGCGTTGGAACTCATTGATGAAGCTCGGCTCAAGAGGCTGAACGGTGAGGAGTCGCAAGCCGTTCTCTTGGAAGAGAAGGCGCGTGTAATCATGACAGGAATAGTGGATGAGCTCCCAGCTGCCCAGCAAAGAGCGCAACGCGACGCAACGGCCAAGATCCTCTTGGTGGTCATCAGCGTGCCCGTCGTTGTCGTTCTTTCGACATTACTTTTCTTCGCCGCATTGAGAACGTGGCGATGGTACGAGAAAACGAAGCTTTTCGAGATGGAGATTGTTGAAAAGAAGAAAGAAGAGGATTAGCTCACAGGACCTCAGATACCTCGCGGCCTTCGCTATCGTCGCCACACTCGTCACCTCAGGCGTTGCATACAGCATTCTCCATCCTGCCCCATCTGAGCAGTTCCTTGCGATGTGGATCTTGGGTTCGGGGGGGCTGGCGGAGCACTACTATCCGGGGGACGACCCGAACCTAAGGTCAGGCGAAGAAGTCAACTGGACTCTCGGCCTCTACAACCACATGGGCTCCCTGCAGTACGTAGTAGTGCGAGTGAAACTTCTGAACTCGACCATCGCAAGCCCGGATGAGCTCACCGGTACACCGAGCCCTGTCGCCCCGATATTGGAGTTCACACGAGTTCTCGTTGACAATGAGACATGGTCTATACCTTTCGAATGGCGTATCGAGAGGCTCGCCTCTAGAGGCGAGACCCTTTTGCTCACAGGGCTGTCGATCGACCGAGCTTATTTCTCCGGCGAGTTAGTAGCCGCTATCTCAGGATTCAACTATAGGTTCGTGTTTGAGCTCTGGTTCTATGATCTCCCATCAAACAGCCTGGCTTTCTCGTGGGTGACAGGAGGGGTCAGGCACTCAGTCTGGACGCAGATCTGGTTCAACGCTACAGCCACGGGTTCCATTTAGCGATACACTATGACCTCGCGGTGAGCCGAGGAAACGCATCGGAGCTATCAATCGGTGAGGCAACACCTAGATGTGACCCAACGCCTAGGATGGCATGGCGGCTCGAATGGCTGGTCCAGGGCAAGGTAGCTGCTGGGTGTGCAACGCCCAAGTGGACGCGAAAGACAACTACTGCAGAAGCTGCGGCGCTCAGCTCTTGAGGATAGATGGAGGGCCTGGAATTGGCCACGCGCTTGTGCGGAGAGACGCAAGAGTCCCAATAGGAGTGTTTCTTTTGATTGTAGGAGCGATCGTAGGTGCTCTGAGCTACTTTATGGGAATAGTGCCTATGCTCGCTTTTGGCCTAGCATCATTGCTGATAGGATCTATGGTGCTATACCTCCCGAGTTCTGATTCAGTATTGACGAGGATTGTGGCTGAATCCAGCCTTCCGTCTCTCTTCAACATCGAGAGGCTCCTGGATGATTTGGACCTTGACGAAAGAGGAATCTACATACCGGTCTCTGGGTCTGGTGTCGCTCCTCGCGTATTTGTCCCGTTGGCGCTTACGCCATCCACGAGGAAACCACCTCTAGGACTGAATACCAGCCGTAGAATATTCGTCACGGTGGGAAAGAATCCGGAGGACAGAGGAATCCTGTTGGATTCGCCCGGTGCTGGAATCCTATCCAGTGTCGAGAGATCGCTCCGATTGGATCTGTCAAGAGTTGGGTTGACCGATTTGCAGGGTACCCTTGATTCAGGGTTCAGATCCATCGGGATCGGGAAGGTCACGAGCGTTAGGCAGGCGGACACGCAGAACGAAGTTAGAATTGAGATGCAGCTGACCGCGTTGATTGATCTCGAGGCCAAAGTAAGAAACTCGGCGCCTCGGCTCAGCGAACACATAGGCACTCCTGTCGCGAGCGCGCTTGCCGGGGCTGTGTCGAAGGCCACAGCAAGATATGTGAAGCTCAGGAGCTCAGTACTTGACCGTGCCAACAGAAGGATTAGTGTGAGGGTCCAGCTGGTTGACTGATTGACCTCATCGAGTTGAACGTCAATGAATAACACGAACCTATTCTTCATATCTTACTCTGTGCTGGCTTTCTCAACAGTCTTCGCGCTGAGCCTCCATCCAGGCGCGAGTATTGACATCTACTTGGCATTGTTCGCGATCGAATTCTTCATTGCGTCAGAACTTGCTTCGCCATTCGGCGCCTTCGAGTATCACAAGAGAATCGTTATTGAGGTCATCATGCTGATCATTTTTGGTGTGATCTTGATTGAGCGAATAGCCCAAATAATGCTCAAGGTAGCGCTGTAGAGTGTGAGGCTCACGGTTGTCAAGAAATCGAGCGAGGATCCTCATCGTCCTCGCAATCACTAGTCTGATTCTTCCGGCACTCTATCTAGGAATTCCCTCACTGGCGGGGCAGTTGCGTCCGCCCACACGGGGGGAGGCCCGTTATTCTGATGCACAGGAGTCGGGCACGCAGGTAGGGGCGATTCTGGCGTCTTTGGCGAAGACGATGGACACGAGAGATCTCAGTCTGCTTCGTGACCGATTGAAAGGAGTCGTACAGCTCCCAGGGGTTGGCGAAGATCCGCTGAAAGAGTACCTCAGAGTGTTGTCGGAGTTCTCAGACAACATGGCTCAGATCGAGACGAAAATGAGTGACGCACGTGTTTCTCTCGCATCGGGTGATGTGCAACGGTCCAGAGCGGATCTTGATCAGCTCAAGCATCTCCGAGACGAGACAAAGCCACTTCTATGGTCACTGCCCGGCTTTCTGAGCCGTGTGGAGGATTACTATAAAGTGGATGCGCGCGCTCAGCGGGAAAAGGTGGGGGAGTTGGAGTCAGTCTTCTCGGAATACTCCGCCGAAATCGCCAAACTGGAAGACGAGCTTGGGGTTCAGCAAGATCTCATTCGCACGATGCTGACCCTCAACTCGTCGAAGCAACAAGTGTTTGTTGAGGAAAGCCTGTCGATGCACGGGGTTCTTGAAATGCGGAACGGAACCGCTCTTGTCGGCAGGAATGTCACGCTTTCATGGAACGAGAACATGACCTTGATGAGAACTACGGATTTTTCAGGGAAATTCGAAGCTGGCCTTTCATTCCCGATCGGAGCTGAGGCTGGTTCAAATGCAATAGAGGCGAAGTTCGAACCTCAAGGATCTGACAGTTCTGTGTACCTGCATTGCAACGCCACACTCGAAGTTCAAGTGGCATACAGGCCGAGCGTGATCATGGCCGAAGTGAAGCCAGCCACCTCCAGACCGTTGGATCTCGTGGAAGTCTCAGGTGTCCTTCTAGGCTTGGGAGATATCCCGCTGGAGAATAGGATCATTGAGACAGGCTTTGATGGTGTTTCCCTTGGAAACGCTACTACGGATGCGAGGGGACATTTCCTCTTTGGGTTTCCGGTTCCGAGGACCGCGAGCAACGGCACTCATGCCGTGACCGTGACTTTCGCCCCAACGCTTGACCGGTACTCAGGCGGTAACGTGACGTTGACGCTGACCGTTGAGCTACACACAACTCGAACGGAGATCTTGCTCGATCGGACGGCCGTCTTATCCGGAGCCACGCTGACGATCAACGGGACGGTCACGCTCGCGAACGGCACTCCTTGGAGATACGGACGCGTGCATGTCTACTTGGACGATTCGCTTCTCACCAATGCTGTGGTCATGGAAGACGGGACCTTTCTCTTGGCTGTTCAAGTTCCTCCAGATGCCTCGTTTGGCCCCCATGCGATCGGAGTACAGTACTCCCCAGATGAGGCGTGGGTAGAAGGCTCGGAAGCAGTTGCGCAGGTCTACGTGTACAACACTCTCGTTCTCGTCATGGCTGTGGTGGGGGTTGCGGTGGCCTCATCCTTGGGAGCCTACGCGATCGTGAGGAGCAGGCGAGCCGCGAGGATTTCACCATTTGGCCCGCCGGAGCCGTCTCCCGTGGTGACGCCGCCGACTCGAGAGGAGTACCCCAGAGAGAGCTTGACCGCCGCAATTCAAGCCGAGCCTGATGACGCCGCCAAGGTGAGAAGGTCCTACCGGCTTGCGCAGTCACTGATGGAGCAGGGCATTGGGCAAGCTCCGAGAGAGAGTGAAACTCACTGGGAATACTTCTCTCGGATAACGAGCAAGTCACCACATTTTGCAGATCTGCTTAGGCGACTCGTGGAACTCTACGAGCTGGCAGAGTACAGCCCCTTCCCGATCGGGACTGATCAGAGCAGGGAAGCGATGGAGATCGTTCTGAGGCTTCGAGAGCAGGTTCAGGCTGTGTAGTGGCGAGTGAGACTCCGCACACGTATCATAACGCTTGCATCAGCGGTTTCGTTGATTCTGATCTTATCGACGGCCTACTACTGGCCAGTGCAGGAGGAATACCATCCGCTCAACGAGGAATGGAACGGCTGCAGCAAGATCGTCAACGCGGCGCCGAACAACACGCTCGTCTTCTCATACAGCGAGACTCTACCCGAGCAAAGGCTCCTCGTAATTGTCGGACCGAGTTTGGAGTTCTCAAAGAAAGAGACATCCTACGTCCGGGCACTCTTGGAGTCGGGCGGTACGGTGCTACTCGCAGATGACATCGGCGCCGGAAACAGCCTACTGGAACTTCTTACGGTACCTGCGCGTTTCTCGGGTAAGAGCATACAGGACCTGCTCTACTTCAGCAAGCGGCCTGATTTCCCGCTCATCATGGACTTCTCGGCAAGCCCAGTGGCCGACAATGTGACCGCGATACTGATGAATCGCCCCTCATATCTGCAAGTGGAAAACTACAGCATGGTGACCGTGATCGCTTCCTCTTCCGCGTTCTCATTCGTGGTTGACGGTGGCCAGCAGCCGGGAGCAAATGAGGCACTTCAGTCCTACCCTGTCATGGCCTCGGTCAGGATTGGGCAAGGATTGCTGGTTCTGGTCTCCGACCCGAGCGTCTTCGTGAACGAAATGATCGGTCTCTTCGACAATATGAAGTTGTTCGAGAACCTTCTGAGGATGAGCGGAGGCTCGATTGCGTTTGATGTCGCCCACATTGCGAGAGCCCCCCTCACAGACATAAGGACAGAGTTCAGGAGCGGAATCGATTCGATTCGGAGCTCATTTCTATTCTCCACTTGGGGGGTGTATACTCAATCTCTGATTGTTGCAGCTGTCGTGCTTGTGGTATTTCTACACATTCGTAGAAATGCCAAGATCCGAACACTTGGCAAGAAGAGCCATCCTTTTTACGTGGACTCTCGTTCAGCAGCCCCGAGCTAAGCGGAGAATCCCCGGGCATGGATCCGAAGAGACAGGTCCCAGAGGAAGCTCGGACCATCATTCGCAACATCGTCACAGAATGCCAGAAGATCGTGGTAGGCAAGGCAGACCTGATCGAAGATCTTGTAGTTGCTCTTCTTTCGGAAGGCCACGTCCTCCTCGAAGGGGTGCCAGGGGTAGCGAAGACCACGATCGGCAAGACCTTCGCGGCGGCTCTAGGTCTGACGTTCAGCAGAATTCAAGGTAGCCCAGACATATTGCCCGCCGACATCGTGGGCACACACATATTCGACCAAAAGGCAGGGTCCTTCAAACTCCGAAGAGGACCGGTCTTCTCGAATATTCTGCTCATCGATGAGATAAACCGGAACACGTCCAAGACGAACAGCGCCGTCATTGAGGCGATGCAGGAGAGGCAGGTTACGATAGAGGGGGAGACCATTGATCTTCCCTACCCGTTCATGGTCATTGCCACACAGACCCCGGTCGAGTTCCAGGGTGTCTTTCCACTACCCGAAGTCCTGGTGGACAGATTCCTGATGAGGCTGGGAGTCGGTTATCCGACCGCCTCAGAAGAGATCCGGTTGACGGACCGAGCGTATTCATTGGATAGCAGGAAGGTCAAGCAGGTCGCCTCCGCAGAGCAGACCTCCTACCTCATCGAACTGGCCAAGAATGTCTACATCGCCCCTGAAGTGCAATCCTACATTGTAGATCTGACACGGAGAACACGTGAGATAGAGGCCATCTCTTTGGGGGCTAGCCCTAGAGCCTCGATTGCTTTGACGAAGGCCTCGCGATCACGCGCTCTGATCAACGGAAGACAATATGTGGTGCCCGACGACGTGAAGTATCTTGCACCCCGTGTGCTGGAACATAGGCTGGTTCCATCGGCCCTAGCCAGAAGCCAACAACTCCGAGTTGAATCAATGATCGAGAGCCTCCTACAAGAGACGCCGATTCCGCAGAAGCCAACGTAGGCCGAGAGCTGAGAACCATTTGGAACTGGCTTCAAGCGGACGCCTGATAGCGTCGGCCGGGGCAAGCCTAGGCGTAGCTGGGATTCTTCTTTCCAATGGCCTGATCTTGATCTTCGCAGCGCTGCTCTGCATCTATCTTCTCGCGGAAGGCGTCTCGTTTCGTCGGGCCGTCAAGATCGTTGAAGACTCGGTGAGACTCGAGACGAGTCCAAGGAACATTGAAACGACAATAGGACTCCAGACCGCGGCAGAGACGACTGTGCAGAACCCTAGTGATTTGCCTCTTCGGGTTGTGGGTTTCCGACGGAACCTTCCTCCTGAGATCCGTCAAGAAGTCCGGGAGACAGAACTACTGCTACGGCCTCATGATGAGCAGCCGGTCAGTACTGTCCTTGAGGCCGCATCCCCAGGAACATTCGAGACGAATGATTCAACTCTTCGCATCGAGGGCCTTACGCGACTGTTCAGGCAGTCCGTGACACTTCCAGATAGGATCACTGTAACAGCCCGGCCCATAATCGGCGACGTGAACCTCCTGCATGGTTTGAGCGGCCTATCCGATCTCGCCGCTGATCCCGTTCGGCGGGGAATCGGAACAGACCTTGCGGGAATGCATCCCGTCAGCTCTCCGGAGGATCTGCACAGGATCGACTGGAAAGCCACGGCGCGGGCCGGAAAGCTCATGGCTCGAGATTTCTACCTTGAAAGAGATCCCCCGATAATGCTCTTGGTCGACGCATCAGTCCTGGCCAATACCGAAAGAGCAACAGGATCGATCTCTAGGACACTGCTCAGCGAAGTTGCGAGCCTCTTGGCTAACGCGCAGCTTTCGCGGAACCCCATCGGGCTCATTCTGTATGACGATCGAGCAGTGATCGCGAAGATCGAGCCGAGACTAGGCCTAGCGAATAGGGAACGAATACTGCACACGCTACTAGAAGGCACCAAACATGCCTCGGCCGCCGTCCCCGTCACACGGCAAACGAGCAAGCCTTGCTCTGGCTTGGCCGCGGAAACCCAGACCATTACGGGACAGTTGGAGTCTATGAGAACTGAACCAATCCCAGAAGTCTTTGCCTGTTTTGCACGTGCTGTTCTTCCCTTCTACAGGAACGCCATGTCGAGATATCTTCCAAGCCTGAGACGAGAAGGCGTGTTCAAGGCCTTCGAACTGGTTTGTGAACTATCCGAACCTGTCTTGATGATCGCCATTTCTGATGGTAGAACGAATCTTGACGGACTATTCGAAGGATCAAGATGCGCAGCAACCTTCAATCATAGAGTGATACTCGCAATTGTCTCATCGCGTGGGGGAGCGACCCTGATCGAAACCTTATCTGATTTGAATGAAGCACGTATACGTGCTACGAGGTGCACCACCGAAGATCTTTGGGGGGCAATCGATACAGAGATCACCGCGATGAGTAGAGCTAGATCTGCCCGCATCAAACCAGCGAGGTAGGGCAGCTCGTTGGCAACCTTTTCGATATCGCAATAAGACCCCTGTGGATCAACTCCGGCGATCAATGCTATATCATAGATTCAGTGCATTGCTTGGAAGAGAGTGGGAGACGACCTAGTTGGATGTCGAGCAACTGTTGCGAGCGGCTCGCGTCCTTTCGATTGTCGCGATCAGAAAGCCATTGGTGCCAATACACTGGCATGAAGGATCGTGGTTTTCTGAAGATTGGCGCGCTCTGATCGTCGCCTTGAAGTATCTTCTCAAAATGTACCCCGAGTTTCAACACGAACCATTGGGGCTCGCTCGTATCTATGGACAGATTGCCTTTGCTCATACGAGGGAGCAAGAAACGCATCCATGTCAAGTCATAACGTGGTGATCGTGATTCCAGCTTGCCTTAGAAGACACTCCCGACCGAATGGGAGCGGATTTCTGAAGTGGCTAGCATAAGAACCATAACATGCCCATACGAAGAGCTCTGGAACACTGTCGATGCACAACTAAACGAGATCGGTCGAGTACGAATCAGGGAGCTCACCCCCGAAGCAATAAGGTGGCATTGAAGAAATCTATGTGGCGCGCCTCATTCTCGGGAATGTTTTCTTGGTATATAGAAGAGCGCGAACCTGAGGGCCATGTCTGCGGAGGATATTGTCTATCGAGCAAGCGAAATCGAGCATGCTATTGGGGCGCCTATCTCTTTCTATTTGGGCAACAGCAATCTGAGTGTGTGCTATGAAGAAGATCTTCCGAGTCCCTCTTCCCGGCAAGTCAGAGCGGCATTTTCGGAGAGTCTCGGAGCTGGTGAAGGCGAATAGTCGTGTCCTTGATATAGGCTGTGGTTCAGGGGCTCTACAAGTACACTTGCAGACAGCAAAGGGTTGTGAATGCATTGGCCTCGACATAGCGGCGGATATTTTTCGTGGAATCAGACATCTCTTTGTGCACGCAGACAGCGGTTATCTTCCTTTTCGCCATGAGGTTTTCGATGCAGTCATGACGCATCAAGTGATGTCCCACGTGAGGGATCCTGTCGGCTCTCTAAGAGAGCAAATTCGCGTTACCAAAATCGGAGGCCGAGTTGTCATGTCGGATGGCAATCTGCTGTCGCCTTTTGATCTGTTTGATTTTCTTGTACTCTATCCATTGCGAACGAGAGGACAGAGAGGAGGACTAAAGTGGCTAAAGCGGCTTAGGACGGCTCCCTTGTATCGTAACTATGATGGTGTACCGCAAAAGGACGAAGCGATCAGATCACGGTTCTATTGGTCTGAGTTGTTCAACAGACTAGGTTTGTGCGATGTCGTGTTCCCTTTTAAAATAAGCTATTTGGCCACAATCTACCTCTTCGCAAGAAAGGCGAGCCACTGACCAAGTTCCGATCGAGTTTTTCTAATCGCAGTATACTCGGGATGGAACAGATTCTGGAAATCACTAAGAGTCCAACTACTCGGCTTTATGATCCCGATTCCAATGCGGCACGTCGAACATACGGGAAACATGGACGCTCGAAACGATAATGAGGGCAGGTCGGCGACGGTTCAACGAGCTTGTGGCTGACGCCCCCAGAGACAGCTTGTAGTCCAACAAGTTCAGCAACCTTTGGGTTTTGGAGAATTACAACTTGTCCGTTTGAATACACCCGCGAAAAGAGAAGCGTGCCTGCCTCAAGTCGCTGCAAGTCGCTATCCGACAGTTCTGCTCTCTTCAACAGATTCTTCTCGAACAACGGATCCATGAAGATAAAACAGAACCGGGTGACATCAAGGAGAGATTCTCGCGGGGCTTGCTCACTAGAATAGTAGAAGAATGGCCTCACTTTGCCTCGTATATAACCGCCGACTATGTCTTCTATCATGACCCGACAGTCTCCCTGAGCATGTCGTCCGAACGTTGTGACGAAAACCGTTTCGGCCGCGTGTTGTTCCCTGAATGTCATGTAATTCGTGTCGTTATAGAAAAGGTGGATCAACCCAAGCGGAAAAATCGCCAAGGCCAGGAAGAAATAGACAAGCACGGCTTTCTTTCCGCGGTCTAGTCTACTCAAAGCGCGCAGCGCATATGTAGCTGGAATCGTTACAATCTGAAGGCCTCTCCACCCAAGTATCGGAACTACGGCTCCGACAATAGCATACACTAGGCCGCTGATACCCAGAGAAAGATCAATAGTGCGGAGCTTTCTTAGTAGGAGACATAGGATAGTCGAGAGAATCAGCAGTCCCCACATCGAAAGAGTCACAGATCTCGAGACCGTTTGTCCAAAAGCGTCAAGCCAAGATACAGGCTGAAGCAGGGTAGCTTTTGCCACACCCATATATTCCAGAAAAAGGGCAATGACAAGCGCCTCCGCCACATCGCCGACTAGTCTTGTGGCATAGAAGACCACGTACACTCCATACAATAGCCCGAATGATGCCGCGAGTGCGACCCGTCTCCGGTTCCTGATACTCATGACGCATGCCGCCACAAGTAGGAAGAATGGGAGGAACGCATGGCTAAGTATCAATGCGGCGTATACGACAATCGCTGCAACGCGCCAGGAAACACCATCCTTGGAAATCATAATAGCGCAAACCATCAATAGAGTGAGAGAGAATGTTTGCGGAGCGAACTGCCACACAAGAAACGGATACATCGCAATTCCATACGCCACCACGGACAAGAAGTTCCACACATCGTTGCCCTGGCGGACATAGAGAAAAAGGCAACCCGCAAACACGACGTTCCAGCTAGCGAACAACATGTCAGAGGCCGTGTGCACACTCACGCCGAGGACTTCGCAGGTGACTGTCACCAGTGTGAACAGAAGGGGCCACTGATGATATCCCACCTCTCCCGGACGTAGAGTTCTGTTGCTTAGGAAGTCCTCTGAAATTGCTCGGAACCAATTTGAGTCGGGCCCTGGGAGAAATGTGAAGAAGTACTTGATCGAGTATGCGAGCAAGAAGAAGGCGACTCCGCAACCGAAAAGCACCCAATGTTTCTTGGAATTCCTTGCTACAAGAAACAATCCGATGTTCGCTACAGAAAGACCTATCCAGAACGACGGATAGATCGAGTCGTAGAGATAGCTGATCCGGGATTCCACATCTATTGGGTAGCTTCTAACCCATGCGAGAGCTAGGAGAGCCAGACCTATTGCCACGAAAGAGTAGCCCAAATACCTGTGAAACAGACCTCTTCTCTCATGAAAGAGGGCTGCCTTTTCCGATGCACGGCCTGTCATGGTTCCTGCACAGAACCGCCTTTCACACCTGTGCTTGCAGGCTTTGCACATCAATGTTGCGGCAGCTGTCGTGGGCAGGGTTCCCAGACGCCCAAGAATGCCAAGATATGATCGCGACTCCCGTGAGAACGACGAAGCCATATGAACCAATCGGCCTAAGAAGCATGACTACGCCTGGTTGTGTCATTGTCCAATGAGGCGAATCGTGGTAGCCAGTATCGACTTATGGCTGGACAAGCCTCACGGCTCCTCGATGCTAGATCTCTTTGAATCTCTATCCCATCTTGGTTATGATGTCAAGGTGTTGATACCGTCAAACAGGGACGTGGTGATGAACAGAAATCACCTCCGCGTGGAAACCGTCCGTGTTGGTAGGTGGCTTCCGGCGATTACACTGATCCATCTCTATTCTCGCTTTCTTAGATCAACTCTCAGGGAGGTCGACCTCTCAGCTATGATTGCAGACAACGCGATGCTGCCAATTCTCTTTCTTGTCAGGCTTCTAAACAAGACCAAGGGTGTGATGCTGATCATGAGTAGACCTGTCGGAGTGAAAGGTCTCCGAGGCAAGGTCGTTCTTCTGAGGTTTAGGTTCTTCCTCATGCTGGCGAAGTATCTCGTTGGAGCCGTTACCGCGACATCTCCTTACGAAGCGAAGGAGTTTTCGAGGTATGGAAACATACCTGCCGAAAGAATGTCCATCATTTCGTCACCGATAAGCGAGATCTTCGCTGACTGTGGAGTCCCGACGGATAGAAAGGAGATAAGGCGTAAACTGGGTATGCATGGACTGACTGGCAAGAAAATCGTGCTCCATCATGGTGTGCTCGACGAGAGTAGGAGAATCAGCGAGGTTGTCATGGCATTCGCTGAAGCTTTCCGGGACAGAGAAGACATCGTCCTGCTGCTTGTTGGCGACGGGCCTGCCAGGCATTCATTGGAGGCGCAGATCCGTCGAAACGCGATCAAGAATTGCGTTGTGGCGGGACCTGTTCAGTACTCAACTGTTCCAGAGATGATTTCTGCCTGCGATCTAGGACTGGTTCTTCTGCCAGATCATCCGTGGTGGCGGTATTCGGCACCCACGAAGCTTATCGAATTGCTTGTCATGGGAAAACCCGTGGTGGCGAGCGACCTACCCGGCATAAGGTGGATAGCAGGAGATTGCGCCCTCGTTACTTATGTTCGGAGCTTCAAGGCCGAAGCACTAAGAGCTGCAATACAAGAGGCTCTTGCCCAAGAACATCGGATATCATGCGACGCACGGGCTAGGTACTTCGAGAGATTCTCGAGCAAAGCTTTTGCCACTAGGCTTGACTCGATTATCAGGCAGCAGTCCTGAACAGTCACAGGACGTTGCTGAAATGATGCAAGCAATCCGCCTGCTACTGGGTTACAGTAACTTGAGGATTGACCAGATACTGAAGAAAATAGGTTCTTGGAGTACCGTCTTTGTTTAGAAGATACATGTCCGGTTCGCTTGACTTCCAGTAGCACCACCAAGCCCAGCCGAGCCCGTATTTCTGGAAGAGTGCAATGCAGTCTGCAGTCCAAATATCAGACCCTTGTATCCCCATTTCCATACCAAATTCGCCGATCCATAGCGGCTGCCTAAGATCAACAACGATTCTATCGTAGAGACTCCTGAGATCGCTCTCAACATATGATGCATTGGAGGGCGAGTAGGGTTTCCCATACAAGTACCATGCGTAGAAGTGAGGTGCCCACACCAGGTTCGATCTAACGACGGGACTAACAGAAGACGCTTCTACGGGCCAAGGATCGACGAATACAATGTGATTGCTGTCAACAGCGCGAATTCCGTCAATGACTTGTTCGTAGAAGGCCTTAATCGTTGACCACAGTTCTGGCCTACTGGTCTTTGACCTGTCGAACATCGTCCAAGGTTCGTTCAGCAAGTCGTATCCTGCTACTGTCGTCTCCTTTGAGTACCTTGAGGCCACGTATTTCCACATATTCACGAAACTTGCCCTGAGCTCCTGACTCTTCCAAAAGTCCCCGACAGCCATCATCCGTCCTTCTTCTGTTGAAGGATATCCGGCGACGACCCAGTCCGGAGCGCCTGCGCCGACCCACTTTGTGTTCCAGTTGTATTGATGCATGTCAAGGACCACAAAGATCCCGTATTTCTTTGCCCATCCTATGTCACGATCTATCTGCTCAAGGTAGGCCTCGTTGTAGACGCCCTTTGTCGTCTCGATGTTCGACCAGAAGATCTGCAATCGGACCACGTTGAATCCCCAATCGTGCATCGTCTGATAGTCCGTCTCGGTATGATACTTCCGCCAGAGAGATGGGTCGCTGACATGGAGGCCCCTAAAATCAGCCCCGCGGAGCACCACTACTTCCCCCCTTGCATTCACGATCCAAGTGCCACTCGTTGTAAGAAAGCCCTCTGCAGTTGTGCTTCGCTTCCGCGGGACCAGAACCGCGTCGACGGTACCTGTAATTGTCATACTCGAGATGGCGATAAGCAACAGGACGAGGACGCCCGTGCGAATCCTGCTTGTATGCGCCAGCCAGGTCAATGATGATCTGACATGAGCGTCCGTGGTTGCTGGACCTAAGGGCGGTGTAACCAGAGATTAGAGAACTGAGTTACATGTATATCGAAACGTCACTGTCTCGTTTCTCGATAAATGCCGGCATGCCTTGGACCAGCACTGTGACTAGATAGCATACCAGGCTAGAATCTCAGCCAACAGAATTCAAAGTACCACTCGTTCTGCGAAACTTGAAAGGAAATGTGCTGTTTTTCGGTCGGTTCACTCTTCGATTGTCACCCGACCCAAAAATGACGCGTGACAACTTGGAGGACTCTTGCTTCTTGAGACTGCCGGGCTAGATGGAGAGACGGATTTCGCAATCATTGACATCATCTGACTTTCAAGGTCCTCAGCAACTCTCTCTGCTGAGAAACCCGAGGCCAGCTGTCTGCCAATGCCAGGGACAAGCGATTCGCGGATTCTTAGAAACGCAATCACTCCGTCAGCTATCTCGCGAGGACTGGTCCCGCGCAAGTACACTGCCACTGGAGCGTTCCCGATCATCCACCTATGCGCGGGAATGTCCGAGACTATCAGAGGCTTGTTCATTGCTAGACACTCGAGCACCTTGATGAAGCATTGATAGCGCCACCACGGACGATCTGGTATCGAGTTTATCCCGACATCACACGCGGCAATGTACTTGGGCACTTGATCATAGTCGACCGGTCCGCAGAGTCGAACTACCTTACCAAGATCGTTGGACGTGATATATCGATACACTTGCTCTTTCATCTTATCTCCATATCCCAAGAGAACAAGCGTAGCCTTCACAGACTCGTCCCTCAGGATCCTGAATGCTTCGAGAATCTCCAAGGTTCCTCTGCCTTTTGTAAGAACACCGTGATAAAGAACCGCCAAATGCTCCGAGAGCCCTAGCTCCTCTCTCAGACGATCAACGTGCTTGACACGTTTTGGATCGAAGACAGGCATATCCACAGAGGAAGGCCAAGTGCCGACCTTGCTCGCGGGGATCCCGAACTGATCAGAGTATTGCTGACCTAGCATTGGCGATATGAAGAATGCTCCATCGAAAAAGGCGCTCGCAATCTTGATCGAAAGCGCATAGAGAAACGACACTCCCAGCGTCCTCAGGTGTCCTCCGGTTTCAACAGGGTTGGATTCCACACGCAGAAACAACGCCGGATAACGATTCCACAGGCGATAAAAAAGAACGTAGGGAAAGATCAGAGGAACGGAGTAGATGTCAACAATCAATACGTCGTAGCGGCGGATCGATTTAAGAATGCGCCAACACACTACGAGCTCGAAGAATATCAGCGACAGTATGGGAACGACCTTTCGCAGCAACACAGGATCCAGTCTGAAACCCCGTACGTGTCTGATTTTCATGCATGACCGGCGGGTTCTTGCTGTGATGTAAACGATCTGATGGCCACGACCAGCCAGTGCCATGAGTTGCCTAACCGTATACTCTCCGAAAAGATGAAGACCGATTATCACGTATCTGACTATTAGAAATCTCAGAACCTTCCTTTGTCCAAACCCTGTGAATTCAGATTCCAACTCATTTGTTGTTCTCACTGTCCTACCTCACCGTGAATCGCTCAGCCTCTGCGTGATCTGTTATGTTAGAACTATATACCCTTTCTAGAACTGTTACTGCTGCTGGCCAGAAAGCGTGAGGGAATGTGGTGGCGCGTGCGACATAGATGGACAGATGCTCATTCTAATCTTGTTGTTCTTGGTTCTGCGCTTGTTGGACTTTTGAATCTGCTATGAATCAGCCGAGATGCTGATTCACGCGCCTCACCCCAAGCTATCGCCAGAAGCGCCAGGGTACCTGCCACCTGAGCTATCGAACGAGGTCCTACACACGCGTGCACAGCTGATCGCGAGAGCGAGAAACGAATTCTCGTGCGACTATTAGGGCTACTCTTCCACTCACATGGAGCACGTTTATCTTGCGTATTGCTCATTCACTAGTTACAGGAGATCGTATGGTCACGGTTCTCGGAATATACGGCTGGGCATGGATTACTAGTGATCATGAAGGGAGTGCGGTGGTCGTCCGCGATGGTGAGATTCTTGCTGCAATAGAGGAAGACAGGATTACCCGTGTCAAGCACGATGGACAGACGCCCGCGTGGAATTCGGTCAAAGAAGTCCTGAGGATATCCGAAGTCTCCCCGGACAAGATAGATGCGGTTGCGATTCCGTGGGAAAGCCCCGAAGAGGCATATCTGAAAGGGTTGGTGCATTTGAGCGGAAAGAGCTTCTTGCAGTATCTTTCACTGAGATCCAACAGATCGCGTCTGCGAGACATGCTTTCGTGCTTTGGAATACGAGCGCCCCTGCACTACGTGAACCATCACGAGAGCCATGCTGCGTCGGCCCTCTTGACTTCTGGCCTGGAGAATTGCAGTGTAATAACCCTAGACGGATCGGGTGACAGACACGAGTCACTCACTGTGTGGAAAGCAAAAGAAAACCGGATGAAACTGCTGAGCGCTACAGATGGCCCTACTTTCGGCCACTTTTTCATGGATGCGACCTATGCAGTCGGATTCAAGATAAATGATGGTGAAGGCAAGACGATGGGCCTTGCGTCATATGGCGACCCGTCGAAACCATATCATGAGATCAGGAATCTACTGGAGGTAAATGGACTAAGAGCAGAGGCAGGCTACAAGAGCAAGACCACCTGTGAAATCGACGCAACGGACAACAGACCCTTCGCTATCTACAGGTACTGGAGAGCAAAAGGAAACAATCCTCTACTTGAGCTGGTCAAGCAATGCAAGAAAGAAGATGTCGCAGCAGCAGCACAGAAGTTGCTGCAGGACCGAGTCACGGAATTGGTCAGAAATGTCATAGCGAGTTCCGGAGACAACAGGATCTGTCTGGGTGGTGGCGTTGCGCTGAACATGAAACTGAATCAGAGAATACGTGAGATGCCCGAGGTAGAAGAGCTTTTCGTGTATCCGAATCCCGGCGACTCGGGAGTTGCCGTTGGAGCTGCTATGCTCGTGTGCAAGGAACTAATGGAGCGAGAGGGAAAAGAGTTCTGCAACGAACGTACTAAGCACACTTACTATGGGACTGGGTACAGTAACGAGGAAGTCACCAGAGCGCTTGAGGAGTATAGGCTTGACTATCAGGAACTCAAGGATCCAGAGAAAGCAGCGGCAGATCTAATTGCCGAGGGGAGAGTCGTTGGGTGGTTCCAAGGACGACTTGAGTTCGGCCCCAGAGCGCTCGGCAACCGCTCTGTATTGGCTGATCCACGGAATGAGAGAATGAAGGATAGAATCAACAAATATCTAAAGAAGCGCGATTGGTTCATGCCCTTTGCACCAAGCATCCTTGACGAGGCCAAGGAAGAGTATCTTGAGGATGCTGTTGAGGCACCCTTCATGATAATGGGATTCAATCTGAAGGCTGGGAAACTCAAGGAGATCCCTGCTGTCGCTCACGTGGATGGCACAGTCAGACCGCAAACAGTATCACGTGCCGTTAACCCATCCTATTATCGTGTAATAGAGGAATTCGAGAAGCGCTCTGGCGTTCCCGTCGTTCTGAACACGAGCTTTAATCGCCACGGACAGCCAATGGTTCGCTCTCCGGAGGATGCGGCGCTACATGTTGTCTGGGGTTGCGTCGAGTATCTGATCATTCACAAATATCTAGTCGACGCCAAAGTTAGGCTGAAATGAGCTTGCCTCGGCTTTCGGTGGAGTTCCAGGCAATTACTTCAACGCTCGAGTCCAAATTGGTACCAAGCTTCCGGGCCTTGCGATTCGAGGATTCGTGGCGCTTGCGCGTGTTAGGCGCGATCTGATCTACCTCAAAACTCCAGTGCGTATGTGTTGTACAATCTCGACGTGGTCCGGGATGTCAGACACATCGCGAAAGCAACCACTGGAGATAGTTTCCTCCCAAAGAAACTGACGCGCCTTCCCTCATGAGATCTTCTTCCAGACAAGCTCCCGTGAACGGATTCCACTCAAGGCGGCATAGCACAGTATCAACTGGTTTGCAACCCAAACCAAGGAAGGTTGTCTGACGCGCCTGAATACTAGGGAAACCCCAAGTAGAGCTAGTGCTACCCAAGCCCACAGCGGCAATTCTCCAAGTGCAATTGCTGTCAAGACAAGAGGTAAAGCCAGTATCAACAACCAAGGATTCACCAGATGAAGAAACGCCTCGGTGGCGAGGACTATCCTGAATTGGCTTGGCGCCTTTGTAATCTTCGTTATTGACGTGCTAAAATGCTGCACTAGGTGTTTCGCTCTTCTAACTCTCCAAGCGCCGAAGGCACCCAGACTTTGAGGGATCCGTTCGTAGACTTTCACATCCCCAACCGCGACGGCCCGGTGACCTTCAAGTGCAATCGTGGTTGCCATGTGGCTGTCATCGGCTCCAATACTCACTGGAAATCCGCCTAGGCTCTCCAGCAGGTGCTTTCTAAATGCAGCCAATTCACCATTGAAGATGGGGGTTGAATAGATCTTCGACTCTAGGATCCTGACTCTGTTGTAGAAGTTTCTGTATTCAATCTCAAGATCTACTCCCCGCCGCCGTATCGGCTCTTTGGTCCCGGTCAGCGCGCCAACCCGAGCGTCAGAGAAATATGCCAAGGCTTTTCTCAATGCGTCGGCAGCCCAGAGGCTGTCTGCATCGCTAATAACCATCATGTCGTGGGGCGCATGCTGCAGCGCCGTATTGAGGGCTTCAGCTTTTCCCTTCCTCTGAGGTTCTTGAATGATATGAAGGCGAAGGCATGTATCGGTTTCCTTCCATTTCGTCGCGACATCAACTGTACCGTCCGTGCTCCCGGAGTCGACGACTAGAACATCAACTTTGTCCAGAGGGTACTCTTGCTGCGCAAGGTTCGCGAGTTTGTCTGATATGAGTCTGCCTTCATTGTAGGTGGGTATCACTACAGTCACGTACGGCGTGTAGGTTTGGTTTTTCGTTATCGGGATGCCGCGCACGATTCTCAAGAAACCATAGTATCCAAGCGGAACCGTAATGTGCACAAATGTCAGTACGAGAGCTGCTAGCCAGAGCATCATGGCTCTAGATTTCTCCACACTTTGCGGAGAATTCTTGCGAGCTGGCGAGCAGCAGGTCGCGATCCGATCGTGTCTCGCCGGAAAGTGGTCGAATAGTGCATCGACCATTCCGTTCGCTGAACAGAAATGCCGTATGGCTTCTCTTTATCCGAAAACACCCGCACGCAAGCCACTGGAGGTATTTTCATGTCACTTTTCGCCCTACGGTGCAGAGATGCGCCCATTAGCCCCGCGCCAAACTCGATTCAAGTCTGGCACCGATCCATTTAACGATATCCTAATGATGCCATCATCGAAGTGAATTAACCCTTTTCTTCACTACACTCTAGTCTTTGGCACACGTTGTACAACGTGAAACTCTCTTCGCAAGATGCTTGGTCTTTGATGAAGGCATCGGGCTCATCAACCTGCATTCGTTGCCTGTCAGTAACCCGGCCCTTCACTACGGCCTGAGCTCGAACCGCACCTGGAACCTAATCGATCGTGCTCTTTCAGAGCTGCAAATAGATGTCGTTGTCCACAGTAATTTGATGCCGAGCGTAACAGCATGCAACCTGGCTCGTCGCGCCAAGATACCACCGGGGGTACGACTGCATCGAGTACTATCCAGAGTCCGCATCGGCGTATTTCAAAGGCCGTTTGGCCAAGACACTCGCACAAAGTCGCCAACAAACTGATGACCTATCTTATCCACAAGAGTGACGTCGTAATCACGGTATCTGACGCGCATGCCGAACTAGTGAAGAGAGTAGCTCCGAGCTCATCCTTTGAAGTAGTACGTCGATTTCGAATTATTCAGGCCGACTCATGAAAAGGGACCGACAAGGGCAGATCGGTCAAAGTTGGCATTAGTATGCGTAGGTTCCGTCGACCAGTGGCTGGATTTCGAGACCGTCCTTGAAGCAATTCATAATTTGCGGTGCCAGGGCTTTGCCGTGTCACTCACAGTTGTGGGCAGCTCCCACGGCGGGTACTACCTCAAGCGGGTGAAACGTCTCATTAAGGACTACGAGATGGAACGGCACATACTGTTTACGGGCTTTGTTCCTTACCGTCTCGTTCCGCTCTTTGTTAATGCAGCTGACGTTGCATTAGCCCCCTACAGGAAGATTGTAAAGAATGATGTGACTCCTCTAAAAGTTCTGGAATATCTTGCCTGCCAGAAAATTGTACCCTCCAAGAGAATTCCTGAAATATCGAAGCGATTTGGAAACTTGGTCAACTTCTACGAAGGAGTGGCGGGGTTGACAGAGTTCCTAAAGGCAATTTCTGCGAATCGTTCCGACTTTGGAAAGAAAGCGATCAATGCTAGAGAGAATCTCGCTGAATATTCTTGGGACGTGTTGGCACGGAGATACTGCCAGATTCTGGAATCAGCGGCGGCAAGCAGAGGCTGAATGTCTATTAGATAGCGGGACACTCAGACCACTTGGCGGAGCCCAAGCGTTGCGTATTGCGATATTGACGAACGAGTACCCACCCTTCATTTTCGGAGGCGTTGGGACATTCTGCCAGAACTTGGCTGAGGCTTTGGCAGAGGAAGGGCTCGATGTCACCGTGATAGCGGGGTCTCCTGAGAAGACCCCGAAACGCACAAGGCAAGAAGGCCAACGACCAATAGAAATTCTGTGGGTTCCCCGGGGGCCATTTCCTCCGAGACATGTATGGTTTCAACTCAGGAATGCCGATTTGATAAGGAGAGAGCTCTCGCGCTGTGACATAGCACACGGGCAAGATGCTGCCGTATTTCCTCTGCTGCAGTTTTGCAGGAGAAGCGGGCCAAAGCTGCCTTGGGTTGTCACGCTTCACACAAGTCCGTATGAAGAGCTGCGGTTGACACTTGCTTCAACACTTCGGGGAGCATCGATCAATGATTTCACAAGCTTCGTTGCTGGTTTTCCTCTTTGGGATCTAGCGGTTCGAGGGCACGCGAGCGCAGCGGACCGATTGGTATGCGTATCCGATAGTCTTCGTGAGAGGCTTTGCATAGAGTACGGACTTGACAGGAAGCGTGTAAGCGTGGTGCACGCGTGCATCAACAAGGCTGAGCTGGAGACTGTGCTACCTGAGCGGGGTCCTACCCCCGCTGAAAGGATCCAGCTCTACTGTGCGGGAAGGCTTTACTACAGAAAAGGGCCATTGCATCTCTTGCGTATCGCCAGATGTCTGATCGATGAACTTGGAGTTACACGCTTTGATCTGCAAGTCTTTGGTAGTGGTCCCATGGAGCAGCTTATGCGAAGATACATAGCCCGCTTCGGCCTCGAAAGAAATGTCAGGCTACGCGGGCACGTATCGCGCAGGACCCTTCTCACGAACTTGGCAAGCAGCGACATTATGTGCTTTCCCAGCCTCTATGAAGCCTGCCCTCTGGCGATGATCGAAGCCATGGCTCTGCGGAAGCCAGTCGTCACATTTGACCTGCCCTTTTCCCGTGAAATCTTGGGCGAGAACTGTGACATGCTTGTCGCTGAGGACACACTGGATTACGCGCGAAAACTGGTGCACCTTATTGATTCGCCAGCTGACCGGGCCCAACTCGGACGTATCTTGGGAGCAAGGGCAGAGATCTTTGACTCATCAAGGACGGCGGCATCATATCGCGCAATATACGAAGATTTGATCACGCGGTCACGCTAGTGCTGGCACATTGAGATGTGAAACTGACTAAGAATTTGCTTGTGTGAACCCGCAAGAGTTGTGAAAGATGAACATGCTCATGGTCGGAACCAGATACTTGCCATACAGACACGAGGGCGACAAGAACTTCTGGATTCCAATCGTAGAAAGTCTGAAGCGAGACGGTGCGAGCATTTCGATTATCTCGCTAAACAGAGACTACTACGGGGCGTACTTTCAAGGTCCATACGTATACGTGGAAAACGTTACACCATTCCTATTTCCTAGCCTACGGTCAAAGTTCAGCAACGCCAGCCTGCGTCTCTCAAACAGTTACGTCAGCAGAACATCATCTTTTCTCAAGATTGAAGGTGAGATCGCCAGACTTCTCGACAGAGAGCAGGTTCAGCTTCTCCATTTGATGGACAACTACGGCCCCGTAATGATCAGGCTGCGAAAGAAGGCGAAGATTCCGTTGACGGTCTTCGCCCCAACCTACCATCGGCGACATCTCATGTACGACTACTTACTCAGGTTGAGTCTCACGCCATTTGACAAGATAATTACTACAACCCACGCCTTCAAACGCAAGCTGGTCGACCTCGGACTTCCCCGGGAGAGAATAGTGGTTATCCGGTGGGGGGTAGACACGCAAGTACTGAAGCCGGATCCCAAGACGAGGGCGCAAGCGAAGCAGGAACTAGGCCTCGGCGCGGATTCGAAACTTATTCTGTGGTCAGGGTTCCTTCAGCAGAGCGGAATGAAGGAACTTCAATACTCCCTTGGACTTGCTGGTGCTGCAATAGAGCAGTTCAGGAACTGCAACTTCGTTTTCGCACTAAAACATGTCCACTTCAAGCCTGAGTATCGCGGTTACGAGCGAGACGGACTGAGAGTAGTCTCGACCACTTCAAATGCAGACTTCCTCCGGCTGGTCAACGCATCCGATGCCTTATTGTCTCCAATCTTGGCAGATTCGTCGACGGCTGCTCCCCCTCTCACTTGGATAGAGAGCATGGCCCACGGTGTTCCGATAATAACAACGAATGTTGGAGGCGTCGACGAACTAGTCTTGGATGGCCGCACCGGATATACTTTCAAGACCGTGCAAGAGGCTCTTCAGAGAATCCGAGCAGTACTGGAGAATGAATCCGACCACAGGAAAATCTCGCAGGAGTCAAGAAGAATTGTATGCGCCGACTACGATATCAGAACCATCGCTGACACGTACAAAAATCTTTGGAAACGAATGTGCGAATAGCCCAGACATCCGAGATAACTCATGCATCACCGGGAATACTGCTGGCTCTCTTCTTTTTTCCCTTGGAGCATGATCCCTCTGGACAGGAATTGTTCGGGGGTTAGCCGTCGCATGACCGGGTCAAGAGCATAAAGTGGCGATGGCACCTTGTGAAGAGGACGGCTTTCGCCCAGCCGGAAACCAGCAAGCTTCAACATTTCGCACACCTCGCCTTTTCGGAAGAACTTCCACGGCGATTGCCTGCGCAATCTGTAATAGGCATGCTCCCAGCTGTATAAGTTGGAGAATTCTAATACAAAAGTTCCTCCCGTCCGAAGAACTCGAAAGACCTCCTTGATCAACTGTGCAGGGGAGGACAGATACTTGAGGACGCGAACACAGAACGCCGCGTCGAACACTCCATCTTCAAACGGAATCCCGACATCTAGATCGCTCAATACGCTATGAAATCGTTCGTGTGGGAGGTAATCTCTAGCTGATTTCAGCGCTCCCGGGGTAAAGTCCAGACCAACAACGGTCGCCCCAATTGCGATAACCTTTGATGCCAGTCTACCTGAACCCGTGCCTATGTCCAGAACCCGGTCTCCTTTTCCCACTTTCAAAAACTCAAGCAGGCATTCTTCTTCAATTCTGGTGAGCGGCTCTGCGACGATCACCGTTTCCGCGAAACTTCTAGTAGTACGTTTCATTGCTGGGACCAATCGTATTTCAGATCAGCCTAAAAGCGTGCCGGCTCATGCGAACTCACTGACATTCAGGGCGCAAGCTGCGTTTCAGCAATGAATCGAACAGCAGCAACCTGGTCGACTCATCTAGTGCCTTCTTCAACTCTTCATGCACACGACTGCTCATCAAGGTTCTTCTCGTGATTCGCTAGAAGGAATCTCGATGCGGAGGAGGATCAATCTTGCTCACGAAGTTCCTTCAAGTACTCGTGTAGTCCGCGACTCAGGTCAACACCAAGTTCAAACTGTAGTAACTTGAGGGTTTTCGACGGATCGCCGACAAACCCTTGCACGTCAAACGCTCGAGAGTCCCTAACCTCAATCTCTGATTGCGAGCCCGCTATTTCCTTGATCAACCGTGCAAGGTCAAGGACTGTGGTGCCCTTCCCAGTTACAAAGTGCAGATCCTGACCAATCAACCCCTCTTTTCCGTCTAGCAGATTTTCCACGAGCAATGCGATGCCCTTGGTGACATCCTTGATGTATGTGAAATCTAGGCATTGTTTGCCTCCGTTGACCACCAATGTTGAGCCTGAGAGAGCGGCTTTGGCAAACCTCGGGATCACCCGTTCTGGAAGGTCTCTGGCGGAACCGTACGTGTTCGAGAGACGCAAAATAGCATATGGTATGTGAAACGACTCGCAGTATGTTCGCGTTAGGGATTCGGCAGCGAGTTTGGAAGCACCATAGATCGAAATCGGCCTCTTGGGATGACTCTCCGACACAGGAAGAAGACTAGGCTCTCCATATACCTCTCGACTCGAAACGAGGATGAACAGAGGACGGGTCTCGCTCGCACGAATCGCTTCTAATACGTTCGAGGTCCCGAGCACGTTCGTGTTGACGCATTCAAAAGGCCGCAACTGTCCCCACTCGACTCGAGACACAGCGGCAAGATGAACTACTGCTTCCTTGTGCTCCAGAGCCTTCAATAATGCAGGTCGGTCCAGCACGCTCGCTTGAATCTTTTCGCATTTGATCTGCGACGTGTTTCTCTGTGACTCGACATCCAATAAGGTGACTTCATGTCGCATTAGAAGTTCTTCAGCGAGGTGACTTCCAATGAACCCCCCGCCACCGGTTAACAGAACTCCGGCCAATATTCTCGCCCATCCCTCTGCTGATGTAGTGTTGCTACGCGCAACAAGAGTGTTATGCTTTATGCATGAGCCTCAGTTCTCGCGTAACTGTCATATGGTAATGTAGGGGAAAGGTGAGCACCGTGTTAAGGTAGAGTGAGATGAGTAGAATCCATGTGGTGGGGGCGGGCTATGTGGGGCTTGTGTCAGGTGCATGCTACGCACACAGAGGGAATCATGTCACAATCTACGATTCAGATCGGAAGAAACTGGATGAAATTGAATCGGCGCAGGCACCATTCTACGAGCCGGAACTTGAGCCCATCCTTTCCGAGAGCATTCGCAGCAAGCGTTTGAAGGTTGTTCGTGATGTGAAGGGAGGAGTAGATGGCTTTGATTTCTTGTTCATGGCTGTAGGCACACCTTCGAAAAGAGACGGATCAATCAATCTTGTGAACGTGATATCGGCGTGCAAGGCGATTGGAACCACCCTTGGAAATCAGTCCGGCTTCCCAATCGTGTGTATCCGAAGCACCGTTGTGCCTGGGAGCACTGCCGGTGTGATCAAGACTGTACTCGAGAGATATTCAGGTCGACTTGTCGGCGAAAGCTTTGGGCTTGTCGCCTATCCGGAGTTCCTTCGCGAAGGATCCGCAGTCAACGATACGCTCAGTCCGAAGAGAATTGTTTTCGGCACGGTGGATGAACGCTCCTCACGATATTTGGAAGCATTCCTGAAGAGCTTCTACGGCGACAACCTGCCGCCGATCGTGAAGCTGAACCCGACGAGTGCAGAGATGGTCAAGTATGCCGCAAACGCTTTCCTAGGCGTGAAGATCTCATTCATCAACGAGATAGCAAACCTCTGCGAGAAGTATCCTGGGGTTGATGTGACGGATGTTGCCAACGCGATCGGATTGGATCCGCGCATCGGGCATAGTTTTCTGAACGCAGGTGTAGGTTTTGGTGGCTCGTGCTTGCCGAAAGACCTTCGGGCCTTGACGTTCGAAGCAAGAAAGCGGAAAGTGCGACTGGCCCTGGTCGATGCCGCTTTGTCGGTCAACGAGAGGCAACCCGAGAGAATCGTCGAACTTGCTGCCTCTGAATTGGGTAGACTGCAAGGAAAGCATGTGGCGGTTCTGGGTCTATCCTACAAACCGGACACCGACGATATACGCGAAGCGCCTTCGAGTAAGATTATTGAGGCTTTGCTCCGCGCCAATGCAAAGGTCAGCGCATATGACCCAAGGGCAATGCAAAACATAAGAGGAGTCTTCGGCCACAGAGTCAGACTCACGAAAAACCCGCGAGATTGCCTGAAGGAAGCGAACTGCTGCTTGATAGTGACAGAATGGGATGAGTTCACGTCCCTGAAGCCGGACGACTTCCTTGAGCTTATGGCTGAACCGGTCGTAGTCGACGGGCGGAGAATCTTCGGTCCGAAGATCTTTGATGAGCGAGTTCGGTACCGTGGAATAGGCCTATCTTCCTCCGGCAAGCCTGTGAGATAATGCTATTGCTTCCCAGTGAGAGTCAACATCCCCAATGTCTAGACATTTCTCGTCGGGCTTAAGCCAAGTTGCGCATACGACACGTCCGTGCTTGATCAGAGCAGCAATCCCGTCAGTCAGCTGAACCTCACGATTTTGCCCTCGACCGACATCCCTCAACGCGTCGAATATTGACGGTTGGAACACATAAACCGGTTCGATCGCAAGCTTGCTCTTGGTGACCTGCGGCTTCTCCACGGCTGATGTTACAGCGTACACCTCTTCGCTCTCCTTTCTTACCTCAACAATCCCTTTTCCACGCGGATCTGGAAGCTCCTGAATAAGCAGGGTCGCTTCCGATTTTGCATGCTCTGTCACAGTCACAAGTCGTGAGTAATGAGCGCCGTTTTTCGCTACTATGTAGACGTCTCCTGCATGAACAAAGAACTGTTCTTCTCCAACGGCTCTTTCGGTTCTGAGAACAGCATCCCCGAACCCGTTGGGCTCGGGTTGAGTGATCCACGAAATGACCGAGTCATCAAGCCTTCGGTAAAAGGCTTCAAGTTCGTCAGCTACAAACATCTGCTGCTTCTTTCGCAGGAAAGTCGTGTAAGAGTGGTCTTGCGTGAAGTGGTCCTCTATCGCCCTTTTGCCTCTGCCGATAACCATGCAGAACTCCCTGAGACCATAGTCATAGAGTTGCTCGAAGATGAGTTGCAGGACCGGTTTCAGGCAGATTTCGCCATTTAAGGTTCGAGCATAGATGGGCAGCATTTCCTTAGGCTGTTCTTTGGTGGCGGGCAGAAGCCTAGTGCCAAGACCCGCCGCTGTGATGACCGCTTTCCGAATTCTCATTTAAGATCCAGACAACTATCTTGGTTTGGCGGTTCCATAAGCGTGCCGCCGACGCGAATAATAAACGCTGTGCAGCCACGAGAAGACACTTCAAGGCGACCATCTCTCTCCTTGCTGCAAACCAGCGGTTACGTAATCAAATCAATACCAGACACATACGTGCTCCGCGATATCGTGTGCGAGCATCTGAAGAGACAAGAGGAAACGCGACGGGGCGCCTTCAGCTCGACGGCGTCATCGTGAAAGCGACCCTGTTTTATCGGAAAGCTGCTCAACGCGTAGGAACCTCGTCGCTACAGACAGGAGCCTGTCTCGCTGAGTCTTCGAATATCAGAGAGAGTCGGATGCGCTGAAAAGATCTAGGTGCTGTCCGATCTTCGCTACTTTTCTGACGTGATCGAAACAGAACCGTCCGTAGGGCAGGGAACAGTGGACGACAAGCATCTCAGAGTCCTTTGCCAAAGGTGCATCATGATAGCGCTTCTAGGCCGTCTGAGTGCACGAATGGGAATGAGTATGGTGACAGCTCCGAGCAGGGCCAAGGAGGCCATCCAGAGCGAACCGTTCAACACAGGATCTACTTCCTCAGTTTTGGGTTCTCGCGGTAGGTCCCTCGCCTGTTCCACCCACTCCATAGCTGACACGTGGTCACCTCGGTCCAGGCTCTCTTGAGCTTGTGACAGCAAAACGAGCTGCCACTTGGTAAGGAAACCTTGCGAAGTCAGTATGTCTCGTTTGACAGAATTGACGAATGCAATAGTCCGTGTGTAGTTAGCTTCTTCCTGCAAGGCCAACGTTCGCAATTGGACCACTCTGCCGAGCTTGTACAACACGAATTCGTAATGCCTCGCAGTCAGGTTGCCTCGCATCGAGCCGACCACGACATTGATTTCTCGGACATATTCTCTGGCGAGGAGACTTTGAAACACGGCGGCTTTGAGTTGGTCTGAGATTTGAATCGCTTTGTCGAAATCTGATTCAGCGAGTTTTTCCAATCTTGAGACAGTTTCTGGTGCATCCAAGTAGAAATATGCGGTCTTGTTCGAATGAATCTTGATTGTCAGAGAGTGCTGATCATTGTCCCACGTGGAGACACAGTCAATGCATCTGGACACCGCCGATTGAAAAACACTAGGCACGGACACCACGATGCTTCCCCTGGAGTTGCCAGAGGCTCTCAATTGAAATCGAGGAGTATCGTTGTATGAGAATGTCACAATACTAGCTGCATAACTCGTCGGGAAAACTCGGGTCATGATGCCTGTTAGCGAAGCTGATCCCTTTCCGTTGGCGTCTACCAAAGAAGGTCCCGCATCGCTTTCTGCAAGAGCCCAGAACGCCCATCCGAGGGTGTATCGGTCAAAAAGGTCCAGTGTAACGGTTAGGCTATGAAGAGTGTCTGCCCTTCTCACGTCTACCGCAGATCCGCCGAATTCTCCGATCCAAAGCGGAATCTTCCATGTACTCACGGTTAGGTTGTAAAGTTGCTGAGCAATGTTGTCGAGGTACTCGGTAGTGCCACTGACATAGAAGTGCGGTGAAAACGCAAGATTGGCGCCTGTGGGTCTCAGCGCGATGTGTTCGCCAAGAATGCACACGCCTTCTGTCGGTTCAAAGAAGACAATGTGTCTGTCATCCACGTTTCGAATACCCGAGATCAACTTCGAATAGAACTCATTCAAAATGGGCGCGAAGTCCTGCCACATGATGGTGCCCCCGTAGGGCTCGTTAAGCAAGTCATAGCCAGCAACCGCGCTTCTGTCCTTGAGCAGAGAGGCTAGGGCCCTCCAGGCCTTGACCAACTCCAGCTGCAGGGCTGAATTATGCCAAAACGCGGCAGCAGCTCGGTCTGAGGTTTTGAGTCTGGGCACGACCCACGCGGGGAAGCCATCCATTTTGAGCTGGTGCATGTCGACCACGACATACATTCCGTTCTCTGCTGCGAGATCCACGATCTTCTTGACAGCGTCCAGATACGCGGCGCTGAATCTTCCGGGCGATGGTTCGAGTTCAGCCCAAGAAACTGGAAGGCGGATTACGTTGAATCCCATCGATTTCGCTACGTCAAGGTACGCGCCGTATCTGGCCGGCGCCACGCCTGAGCTGCTAAGTCGCGGCAGGTTCACTCCTCGAAGGAGTATCGTTGCTCCGTCTTCTCTAACAATCGAAGACCCGTTGACTTGGAGCCACTGAAGATCGTTTTCAATCGCAGTTGGAGCAGAGACTGCACACGCTGCGGGCGCAATTACTAAGAGTAATAGGAAGGAAGCGCTGATTAGGACTTGGAACGACAGCCAAGAGCGACTAGGAAAAGCGATGATTGACATTGGAGACCGAACCTGCTCTTTCAAGAAAAGGTCTAGGCTTTCGCGCCTTTTCCGCTATTGCCTATGGGGTCGTCCATGGGTCGGCTCTTTATGTCTTCCTGACATTTGCAATGGCCGCTAATGGTGTTGAGTTCTTCTATTTCTACCCGCGGGAGGCGCAGACCATGCTTCGACCATTCAGTTTGTTGGCTATTGTGTGGCTCGTTGCGGCCGCGTTCTCGGTCCTCGGGTTGATCGCTCTTGGTTTGCGAGCTGACCGCGCTGGCAGAAGAGTCACGCGTAGGCAATTGTGGGCGTTGATCTTGGGCGCCTCAATCGCGTTGATTCTGATTCTCGTTGAAGCGATTCTCTTTCAGTATCCCGCTCCGTTCTGGTGGATAGGCACGGTCGCGGTCGGAATATGCTGGCTCGGTTTCGGTGATGCGATTGTCCAGATCATTGGCGGCCGCCGCAAGTTGGTGTGGGCTTTCCTTGCTTCTCTACTCGGTATCGGAGCGATTGTGGAGATCTGGAGCCTCGCCCATTGGTTCTACTCCGGTTTCGTCCCGCTTGCAGGCTATGGCAAGACATGGCCTGATCTCGAGATGAACCTCACCTACGCATGGTCTTCGTTGTTTCCAGCGATCTTCTTGGCTACCTGGCTCTCCCCAATCTGGGCATTCATTGCCGTCAAGTTGTATCGGATGGCGAACCGCCGCAAACCCGTAGGCTCCCAGATCTCTGAGAGCCCTCAGGTGCAGCAGATCAAGCTGGGGCTGGATGACTTCATACTGCTCTTGGTTCTCATCTTGATCTGTGTCGTGATCGGATTCTACCCATACTTCCATGACCCGTCTTGGCTGGTAGGAACAGATGCATTTTGGCGATACAAAGACCCGCTTGATCGAGTTGCAGGTTCACCGAATGTGTTGGCTGCCGCCTCTAACGAGCGTCATGGCTTGTACTTGCTCATCCTGTATGGGCTTATGTCTGTGACAGGACTCACGCCATTTGACATAGTGAAAGCCTCGCCCATGATCTTGGCCGCGCTACTGTCGGTCCTGACATACCTCGCCGTGACACGCTTCCGGGGTAGCCGAATTGAGGGGTTCTTTGCAGGGTTCCTTTCAGCCACGACTTTCCCCACGACGCTCGGGATTTTCGCATCGATCCACGCGAACTGGTTTACACTAGGCGTTGGGCTTGTTGCTCTGTCCATTCTCATTTCTTTGGGTCAAACATCCAAAAGGGCATTATGGAAAGCTCTCCTAGCCACATTTTGCGGAATCGTTCTGCTGATTCTGCATCCCTGGACATGGGGGATCGTGGCACTCTCCGCACTTGTCGCTGGCTTGGTCTTCCTTGCGAAAAAGAATTGGAAGATGTTTGGTGCGTCTTTGACTGTGCTCTTGTCAGGGTTGGTGTCGGGCGCACTTGTTTTTG